>WBZR01000058.1_pt1 | contig 186733 bp, 167 predicted proteins | sample 5204231 | NCBI WGS metagenome assembly WBZR01 (sample SAMN12412403, study PRJNA552823) | activated sludge metagenome | isolation source: activated sludge from anammox sidestream of wastewater treatment plant... | place: USA: Virginia | collected 2017-08
CCCCATCAGCGTCATCAGCGTTCTATTCCAATAATAATCCGCGTAAATCCGCCCCATCAGCGTCATCAGCGTTCCATCCCCAATAAAAATCCGTGTAAATCCGCCCCATCAGCGTCATCAGCGTTCCATCCATCACTCATAATTCATCACTCTGTTTTATTTTTTTTCGTTGAGTCATTTTAGCATTTTCTATTTTACCTTAATCATATCATGCGTTGAATAAATATACCCATTTCCAAGGTATCTGAAAATTGCACAATCATAGCCCTTCACTTTTATACAAAATTATCTTTACCTTTGCGGCTTTTATTCAAATAATTCAAACTCTATCAGATATGGCGCAACAGGATGATTTTAAAAGGATCGTTTCATTTGCTAAAGAATATGGATTTATTTACCCTTCCAGCGAGATCTACGATGGTCTTAGTGCTGTCTATGATTACGGCCCGCTGGGTGTTGAACTCAAAAACAATATCAAACAATACTGGTGGCAAGCCATGACCCGCCTTCATGAAAACATTGTGGGCATCGATAGCGGTATCTTTATGCACCCACTCATCTGGAAAGCAAGTGGTCACGTGGATGCCTTCAATGATCCTATGCTCGATAATAAGGATAGCAAAAAGAGATTCAGGGCGGATGTCCTTATCGAAAACTATATCGATAAAGTTGCCGACAAGATCAATAAAGAGGTAGAGAAAGCAGCCAAACGATTTGGCGATTCCTTTGATGCTGATATGTTTCGATCCACCAATCCCCGTGTTGTCGAATACCAAAAAGAAATCGACACCGTATCCAAACGGTTGGCCGAGGCGATGACGGCAGGCGATATGGCGGAATTGGGCAAGATCATCGCTGACCTTGAAATAGCCGATCCGGATTCCGGTTCCCGCAACTGGACAGAAGTACGCCAGTTTAATCTTATGTTTTCAACCCAATTGGGCAACATTTCCGGTCAGGAAGAAAAACTGTACTTACGTCCTGAAACAGCCCAAGGTATCTTTGTCAACTTTCTCAATGTGCAGAAGACAACAAGACAAAAGATCCCCTTTGGAATCGCCCAGATAGGGAAGGCTTTCCGTAATGAAATTGTAGCCAGACAGTTTATTTTCCGTATGCGGGAATTTGAACAGATGGAAATGCAATTTTTCATTGCCCCAGGTACCGAACTCGAATGGTTTGCTAAGTGGAAGGAAATGCGGATGAAATGGCATCTTTCCTTAGGGACTGACGCTTCAAAGTTGCGATTTAAAGACCATGATAATCTGGCTCACTATGCCAATGCAGCCACGGATATCCAATTTGAGTTTCCATTTGGGTTTAAAGAATTGGAAGGAATCCACTCCAGGACAGATTTTGACCTCAAGAGCCACCAAGAGTTGTCCGGCAAAAAATTAACCTATTTTGATCAGGATCGAAACGAGTCATATATACCGTATGTCGTTGAGACATCCATCGGTGCAGACCGTATGTTCCTTGCGATGCTGAGCAATAATCTGATTGAAGAAAATGTTCCCGATGCCAAAGGCGAAGATTCTACCAGAACAGTATTTAAGATCAATCCAGCCTTGGCTCCGGTCAAATGCGCCGTTTTGCCACTGGTCAAGAACAAGGAAGAACTGACCTCCCTCGCCCGTAAAATATATGACGACCTCCACTGGCAGTTTCAATGTCAATACGATGATAAGGATGCCATCGGCCGCCGTTATCGCCGTCAGGATGCCATCGGTACGCCAATCTGTATTACGGTTGACTTTCAGTCTCTGGAGGATGGAACAGTGACTATTCGCGATCGGGACACGCTCCATCAGGAAAGGGTGGCGATAGATACCTTGAGCAACATTGTCTCTGGTAAGACCGATCTTTCAAGAGTATTGCAGCAGCTGACCTGATGGAAGAAGACAGATTGTATCTGTCGGCAGAATAGTAGTAGTCAAAGACTTGGCACAGCCTTCCATTTTAGTTCGACTTCGTCATGCACCATGGCGGTACTTGTTGGGTCAGCTATACAATAAGGTTATTTATCCGGTGACCAAAAAGCAAAAAGTGGTTCGGATTTCTACTTTCTTTGGAGAAGATATGAAGGTGGCATTACCTGCAGGTTCCGATATCTTTTTTACACATGGTAAGTCTCATGATTCAGAGATTCGGCTGATGGCACCTTTAAACCCGATATGATAAAAATAGATGTCGAAGGTGCCGAAGATCAAGCAATCAAGGGCGGACAGCAATATTTACAAAGGCACAGCCCGATAGTCATCATGGAATATCTTTCGACTCTGCGCAATAATGAAAGTCATAAGAAGGCGGTCCGGAACCTGCTTTCCCTTGGATATTCTCCGGCAATCATTGTGCCCGATGGTACTGTCGAAAATATTGAGGTAGATGCTCTGGATACTTATTTGGATAAAAATAGTTTGGAATCGGACAATATTGTGTTCCGAAAACTATGAATAATCGGCAAGGCTTTTTATAATAGTCTGTAACCGCCAATGGTATTGAGAATACTCTGAAAATAGCATAGAGGATAATGAATAAGTAGCAATGTGTTATGTATTCTTAGCATTTTTTATAAGCGAATATTACCGATATTGCCTTACATTTCCAAAGGTATTAGTTTTTGAAGAACAGACCTGAAATTGATATGACTTAACAAACTATTTTCGAAGGAGTCAAGATATAAAAGTAGGAAATTGTATTTCACCGTACCACTTGCACACTTCCCTTCTCAACCCTTTCTGCATTAGTAATCAAATCCTTATACACCACCAGATAAACATAAGTATCATTCGGCATATCCTGTCCCCTGTATGTTCCATCCCATTTAAGATTGGAGTCCTGACCGCTGAATAGCTCTGATCCCCACCGATTGAAGATTTTAAAGGATTTTATTTCGATTGTCCTCTTTCCTATTCTCCCTGTTTTTCCAGTATTCTTCCCAGTGACTCCTTCGTTGCACAGGGCTTAATACCTTTATGTTTATGCATTAAAATTCAAAAATACTTTATAATTAAAATATTATTGCATAAATTTGCAAAAACATTTTAATATGAAATTAATCCGGCGGAAGCAGTATGAATCGGTTTTAGATGAGTTGCAAGATAAAGATCTGATAAAGGTTATATCCGGAATACGCCGCTGCGGCAAATCTACTTTATTGGAATTGCAACGCGAAAAACTGAAGAAAAAGGGTGCAAATACTTTGTATTACAATTTTGAAGATGCGGATACATTGGAGCCGAATGATTGGAGAATCTTGCATAAAAGAATTATGAGCCGATGCAAACCAAATCAGATGAACTATATCTTTTTGGATGAAGTACAGATGATAACCGGTTTTGAGAGATTGGTTGACTCGCTTTTTGTTCAAAAAAATACGGATGTGTATGTTACAGGCTCTAATGCGTTTATGCTTTCTTCGAGTTTGACGACCTTGTTGTCGGGTCGTTATTTTGAATTGAATATTCTGCCGTTTTCTTATTCCGAGTACAAAGAATGTAGAACTGATGCCACCCTAAGCGATTACCTGCATACAGGCGGGATGCCCGGTGCAGTTGATTTGCTTTCCGCCGGGGAAAATCTTGCCATCAAATACTTGAATGATGTATTTAATTCTGTAGTACTGCAAGATGTGATAACAAGGAACAACATCGGTAATCCTCTCGAATTGTTTGCCATTGCTCGCTTTGCTTTTGATACAATCGGAAGTCCTCTCTCACCCAACAGCATATCCGGATCGCTGAAAAAAGACAGTAAAAGTGTGGACAGCCGTTTGGTTTTTAAATTGCTCGAAGCATTGAAAGATGCTTTTGTATTGTACGAATCCAAGCGGTTTGACATAAAGGGAAAAGAGCAACTACGTACCATTAGCAAGTTTTACCTGAATGATTTGGGATTCAGGCGTATGCTTATCGGCAAGCCAAAATATACAGACATTGGACACCTGCTTGAAAATATTATTTATCTGGAGTTGATTAGAAGAGGAAATGCCGTGTGGACAGGAAAATATGGTGAAACCGAAATTGATTTTGTGGCTCAGAATCCGAAGGGCATCACAGAATATTACCAAGTGGCTTATACAGCAAAAGAAGCCGGTACACTACAACGGGAACTAAGACCATTTGAAAAGATAAAGGACAATTTCAGAAAAATTCTATTGACCACGGACGAAATAGAATTTAATCATAATGGTATAGAACAGATGAATATAGAAAGGTGGTTGCTTGGCTAAATAAGATTTGGAATATTCTTTTTTCCCAATTTATTGCAAATCCAAATATATTCTTCTGGCTATTCAATTCAAATTTAATATATGGATGACTGGATGAATCAGGTTGCGCAACTTCTGAACATATCCATATCAAATCTTGGATATAATACACAAAAGAATTACAAATTTCATCTCACTATCTGCACACTTCCCTTCTCAACCCTTTCCGTATTTGTAATCAAATCTTTATATACCACAAGATAAACATAAGTATCATTCGGCATATCCTGTCCCCTGTATGTTCCATCCCATTTAAGATTGGAGTCCTGACCGCTGAAAAGCTCTGATCCCCACCGATTGAAGATTTTAAAGGATTTTATTTCGATATTTAGTCCAAAAACTTCCAATTCATCATTCACTCCGTCATGATTTGGAGAAAAAACATTGGGGACAAATATTTGAGCAGTCCTACAATCTTTAAATGTAACCCGGACACTGTCTCTTGCCATACAGCCGTATAACTCACCCGATACGGTCAGATTTTGACTTTGGTGTACAGAAATTTTGGATTCGTGGCTGCCATCCGACCATGTGTAATACACGGCATTATTTACATTTTCTATTCCGACAATCGCTTCCTCGCCATCGCAAAAGACTCCAACCTCATCCGGTAAGAAATTGGGCCAACCATCGACCAATGCCTCTATGGTGTTGATATAGACGGAATCTGTCGTAGTACAGTGGTTGTATTGAGCGCTGACAATTTCATATCCTGTAGTTTAAAAAACCTTGCTTGTGGCGCCATCCGTATATTGGTTATTCCATAGGATTTTACTGCCGGGGCTTCCATCGGCAATGACCAACACTCCCTTTAAAGAATCACAAATAATTGCGGAATCTTGCAACATCAATGTTGGGGTGCTTTCAACATTTGTAAAGGCACTTATGGTATCTTTACATCCGCCATAAAAAGATATTATATGATTGATTTGGTATTGCCCTTCATTTTTTGGGCACCATATTCCGGTTGAAACTTCACCATCTATCAAATAATAACTGCTGTCAGTCACACCTTGATCTAATGTTACTAATGTGTCACATGAATTGGAACACCATTGGTGCTTATCTAAAAAAAATGGTTTAGGTATAGGATAATCTAAATCAATCTTTTCAGTTTTTAAAACATCATTTAATAAAGTTAATTCCTCTTTTGTCTCACTCCAGCTTATGTTACTCAACTTTCGTATATCCGTATAGGGTACTAATTTATCTTTATAATAGTTGCTTTCAATAATAGCTACTCCGCAATAATCAATTAATTCCGGAGTTGAATGGCCATCTTTATCTATAATTATTATATTAAACTCATTAGCGAATATTCTATCATTTTTAGTACAAATAATCCCCCCACCTTTATTGTCCTTCCAAAAATATAAATATTCAGGAATGACTTTCTGCCACAAGATGTTATCGTCTTTATCTAACTTTATTAATACGGTATAACCGGCACTATTACGGTACTCTTTAAAGTAATTATTTTCAGAATCAATCAGCTGAAAAAAATTACCGTCCGGGTTAAAAATACTATTGCCACCCATGTTTCCAAATGATGGATTTTTTACAAGGTCTTTTATATAGTTTAAATTTCCATCAAGCATTATAGTCCTTTGATCGCCACTTCCAATGGCACCTGTCAGCATTAATTTGCCATTTAGAAAAGTATCCATTTGTATGCTTCTAAAATTTTGGATTGTTTTAGCTTGCAAGAGATTTAAGTGACTATCCAAAACCAACAAGATATTATTATAACTAGTATCGCTTTGAGGTTCATTATAAGATAGAAGTATTTTATTGTTCAGCATTGTACCGCTTCTGAAAGAGGTCAAATTATCTCCAAGTTGAAATTCGATTCCATCAATTATTTCTCCGGATTTGGCCATTTTTAAGACAATTTGCTGATAAGAATTGGGTGAAGAATAAGCAGATATATTATATTCTTTTGCTGCAAAAATAGATTGGGCTACAGTTGGGTACGCCAAGTGTTTATCAAAATTGTCAGAAATTATTTTTGTGTACTTCTCCAGTTTATTGGAAAGGAAGTCATATTTGATAATATTAAAATTTGGAAGATGAGAACTTGAATATAATGAATGATCAATAAAAGTACCATTAGTCAAACCCCAATCATTGCCATATTCGTTATGTAGGTCATTATATGAATTAACTTTATGCGTACCGGGCTTATTTATATCAGATAGTGCAATGGCATGAAAATTAATTCGATTACTGTTGGCATCTTGTGTAAAACTGTAATTATATAGTGTATCATTGTACACAAAACCAGATAAAGTAGAACCATATTGGAATTTTTGATAAAAATTCAGGTTGGTTTGACCATAAGCAATGTTACAGGCAAAAAGGTATATAGTTAAAACAGAAATATATAGATAATTAAGTTTCAATGCAGACCGGCGTTAATTGTACAGATTAAAAATCATATTTATTTTTTTCGTTAGAATCTTTTCAGTAATTTTCATTTTTCTTCGATACTGTATAACCTATCAACAAAAATAAGCCTTTCAATAGTTTCTGAAGGATGATTTTTGGATAAATTCCATCTCTTTTACCTCACGATCTGCACACTACCCTTCTCAACCCTCTCCATATTAGTAATCAAATCTTTATACTCCACAAAATACACATAAGTTTCATTCGGCATATCTTTACCCTTATATTTCCCATTCCATTCAGAGTAAAAACTTGATCGAAACTTAGAAGCTCTTTTTTGGATCTAGCGTACGCTGTGTAGTGAAGAACTTCAATAGATATAGAGTGTACCTTTCAATCAAAAGTGTCTCGGCTACCTAATAAAAAATGCTCAAAATTATCAGGGTGAATTACCCCAAAAGTGTTGTTGGGATAAGCATCTAAAAAAGATTTGGATGGTTTGGCTTTGGAGGTAGGATTCCATTTAAACTCAAATGCATGTATCATACCATCTGATTCTTCGATAAAGTCTATTTCTTTTTGATCTTTGGTGCGCCAGTACCAATAATTGACCCATTGCCCGGAGTAATTCAGGTGCTTTATCCGCTCTGAAATTATGAAGTTTTCCCATAGTGCGCCTATATCGGCACGGTTTTCAGGCTGGTTGAAATTCGCAATAAGCCCATTACGTATGCCATTATCATAAAAATATATCTTACGGCTCTTTTTCAGCTCATTTCTCAAATTTCGGCTAAAAGAGGACAAACGAAAAATTACATAAACTTGCTCTAGAAGTATAATGTACTTTTCGACTGTCTTAGTATCTAAGCCACATAATTGGGCTAGCTCATTGTATGAAACCTGAGAACCGACTTGAAATGCCAAAGCCCTAAGCAAAGTGAGCAGCTTATCAGGTTTGTGAATCTGTTCCCACATTAGAATGTCTTTGTAAAGAAAGCTGTCGGCAAGTTGCTTCAACGTTTCTTTTTCATTCCCGACATGATTGATTACATCCGGATAATAACCATACAAAAGCCGGTGAGGGAGCATCCTTTTTTCTTCCAACAAACCATGATGCGCTACCATCTCACCAAAAGAAACCGGAAACATGCGGTATTCCCATTTCCTGCCGGTAAGGGGCTCATTTACCTTATTGGCAAGTTCAAAAGAAGAACTTCCGGTTGCAATCAGTTGAATATTAGTAATATTATCTGTTATCAATTTCAATCGCAATCCTATATCTTCAATTCGTTGAGCTTCATCAATAACGACAATCTTGTTTTGCCCTATAAAAGCTCTTAGACGAGAAGATGAGGCATTGGCAAAAAGCTGTTGTACATCATTTTCATCGCCATTGAGCCACAAAACCTCCGACCGTTCTGAAAAAAGCTTTTTAAGCAGGGATGTTTTACCTACTTGCCGCGCACCCATCAGTAGAATCGCTTTATTTTTGAATAGCTTTTCTCGGATGGTACTTTCTAAAAATCTATTAATCATATTCCATCTGACTTATCCAACAAAAATACAACTATTTTGGAAAAGAATCCAAAAATATCCATACTATTTTGGAATATAATCCGAATGGTCATATTTGAGTATTCTATCTTTGTTTATTACATGTTGGTTGGGTATTGATTTTGACTATAATAACACAATAGCCTTTGAAAAACAGTTGTTCTTGCCATTATATAGACTGAACGTCACAATAATGGAAAAATTCCTCTCATAGGGCACTCAATCTGTCGGAACTCTTCCCGGGCGTTATTCGGAAACTTAGAGAAAACAAGGTATTGATTTATTCTTTTGCATCAAGCCTTCGCGGTCTGCCAACCGAACGTCATAAACAGATAACTACTGTTAAGTAAATCGAAAAATGTCGCATCACAAAAACATATATTACTGAAAATCAACTATTCGCCACTATTCACTTTTCTCTATTCACTTTTAACTTAACACTATCACGAGTGCTATAGGCACGACCTTTTGGTAGAACCTTGTTCAAAGCCGTTATATGAGCTCCGTAGGTGCGATCTTATAAAATAGACGTGTTGATTATCAGTGACTTGGAACTTGATATAAAGTAGTAAAAGAAAAAAGAATAAATAAAGTGAAGATTATTAATTAGTTATCATTAATGCGTCAATCTGGGATAAAATCCCTTGATTTCAGGTGAATGCTTTAGCTTAATTGAGGTTTTTGTAATAAAAAAAGACCTTAACCGCAGGATTCGCCAATATTTACCCAAAGTGCTTTCTTAGCGGTTTACTTGGTGATATAATGGCATGCAGGACACAAAGTTTGGTCGGCTGTCAAGGTAGAAGCGTTACACTTGAAGAGCTTGATAACTTTTTGTTGCCAAAGGCAGATGAAGATCTCACATTCAATGTTAAAACAGGCAATCGATGATAGAGAATGCAGTGTGATAGTAAATACATCAGTATCCTGATGCAAGCAAAATTTTGCTGTTTTACGATACTGGTGATGCCATCGCTTATCGGCATCATGTGTTTCAAAAGGAATTGATGCTATTTTCGGAAGAAACAGGGTTGTCGGTTATTGTTAGTCATTATCCGCCGTATTGTTCCAAATGGAATCCAATTGAATAGAACAATCATTAGGAAAACTTTCACTAGAAATAATTTTGTTATTTAAAAATATGTACATATATTTGTACAAAAATAAATACAAAATCATGCTAATTGCAAGTGTTTCTGATTTTAGAAAAGACATAAAATCCTATTTAGATAGAGTTGCGAAAAATTTTGAAACTCTAATCATAAACCGCGGGAAAGATTCGGGAATTGTTGTCATGTCCTTAGAAGAGTATAATTCTTTGATGGCAACTAATTATGAATTATCATCAAGGAAAAACGAAATGCGTTTAGATTCAGCAATTGAAAAATTGAAAAATGGTAAATCATTTTCAAAGGATTTAATTGAAGAATGAGATGAAATATGTTTTTGTTGATGAATCTTGGGAAGATTATTTATATTGGCAGCAAACAGATAAAAAGAAGTTGAAACGGATCAATGATCTTCTAAAAGATATTTCACGAAATCCATTTGAGGGAATTGGAAAGCCAGAACCTTTAAAACATAAGTATGTCGGATTTTGGTCACGTCGAATTGATGATGAACACAGATTAATTTATAAATATCAAGAAAATGAAATCCTCATTGCAAAATGTCGATTTCACTACGACTAGTGTTATGTAAGCTGTAAATTTGTGTAAAGAATATCAATGTCATTAAGATAAGGTTTCAGACATCTAAGTTGCGTATCTTCGCCTTTAGTGCTGCTATTCATTTAAAAAAAATTACTTTAGAAATAATCCATTAAGATGCTGAATATCGGTATTATTACATGTGTACGATGCCATTAAAAAACTTACAGAGCAAACCTCTACTACAACAGGATTAACGATGCTAGTTCTATTGATTATAAAAATACGAAACGGGCATCAAAGTAAGCAAAGAAAGTATTGACCAAAAAAGAATCCAGCTCCATCAGCAACTACCTGACCTTAACTATAGAATTATACCATGATTGGGGGTGTTTGTTTTGAAATCGTTCCTTAGATATCATTAATGCGTCAATCTGGGATAAAATCCTTCGCTTTCAGGTGAAGGATTTAAAATTAACTATTGAACCAATTAGTAGCATTCTTCCATGCTGGATCTAGCTAGGAGTTTATAGCTTTTGTCTTAATAGTCTCTATATTGATACCGAATCAGTACTTATGTAGTTATTTTTTATAACCCAATTCTAATCGATTTGAATTGAAAGTCAAAAATTAATAAAACACTATTCAAAACACGCCTTTTCCCCATGACCTTTTGACTTGTCAAGCCTACCTTTTACTGCCTGTACAGGGTAGAAACAACCTTGCTTCTCTGCGAACTCTTCTGCATCCACACAGTCAATAGCACAAGCTTGTCCTTCTATGCCGAAATGATATTCAGGTCCTTTTGTATTATAATATTTTATCAAATAAGTAAATAAGCCTTTATAAGGTCTTCCATCGTTATAAGTGCCATTCCAGCCCATCTTGTCTGCGTCCTTCTTCTTAATCCAGTCACTTAAAAAGAGTTGTACACCAGAAGTATCCCAGTTTCCCGCATATACTACCATTGTAAAATATTCAAAATCGTCATCCTCCACGATGGGGTAAAAGATGTCATTGACCCCATCACCATTGGGGGTAAATGCGTTGGGAATAAATAGATAAATACCATTGTCTTTTGTCCATTCGACAGGTTTGGTCCCACAACAGTCTTTGTAAACTTCTTTTGGTTCTATAGGCTTCTTATGTGCTTCTTCGGGTGTGCATGAAAAAAAAGAAATCAAGGAAGTCAATACTGCGATTGTTATTTGCGTAAGCATTTTCATGATATTTTATAGTTTAACGATTTTTTGTTGATAGTGAATCAAGTTTTCTCCCTGCTGTTCTGTAATCAAAATGGCATATATTCCGGGAGGACGCTGTTAGATATCTATTGTACCTCTATCTAATAGATTCGTATATACAATGTCTCCATCTGAACTATATACAGTGACCTGCGCCGAAGTGCCGAAAGTATTGGTTTCAATAATAAATACGGATGCTGTAGGATTAGGGTATATCCTAGTTATTCTCTGCACTTGGATATCCTCTCTAACCGATAACGCATCATAGTTAGTCAAGGCTCTAAATTCATCATTTCCTCCGGCAGTAATAGCCGATATACAAATCGGGTCGTATTTACGCTGGATTCGGTTACCGGCGGCATCATACGTAAATTGCACGCATTGAGCTTCCAAACTTAATATTGATAATAAAAAAACTGCAATAAGACTAAATTTAATTATTTTAAACATTACATTATTTATTTAATATTCTAATAGAAAGACGTTGCTGCTGTCTGGTTTGAGGGGGTATGGATAAAAGTAGTTTTCTACCTTAAAATCAGACTTGATTTTAGGACAACTTTTATTATCAAAAGAAAAACTTTTTATCCATACGATAGTGCTGTCATTTTTCAGATATCCCTCAACTCGTGACCTCGACAAACCACCACCAACTGATGAATTCCAACCTTCACAAACCAATTTTTTTCCTTGGATTGTGTATATACCCCAATAAGTTTTATCTTTTTTCATTATCTCGATTTGGTTTTTTATATTAATTTCTAATATTTCTTTGTCCAAAGAAGGTGACTCAAAACGTTTTATCACGGTTCCGTCTTTATAATAAAATGTAAATCGATAATTCGTAAAACTGTCTTTTAAGATCTCAGAGTATTCTTTTGTTTTTACATAATAAAAACCGTCTGTTTTCATTACATATGGAATTTTGCTTTTTTTTAATAATAATTTCTGATCGGCGCAGGAAAAAAATAGTAAAAAAAACGGAATGTAAATTTTGAACTTTGTCATTTTTGAATATTTATGGTTTATATGAAATTTTGGCATTTTTTACTTAATAAAAATGTTTGTACTATCTGGTTTCGGACTATATTTTCTAAAATGATAGACTTCATGGGTTGGTCGTTTTTTGGGTTTACGATCATAATTATTTAAAAAATGTGAAATGATAAATGTTGTATCATTTAATATCTTACCATATCGAATAACAGATTTTACTCTTCCTCCGCTTGATGGAGAGTGAATTTCATACTCAACATCTTCATTATCAGTTCTAAATATGCCCCATTGAGTTATGTCTCCACGCTGGTCATTGGTTGCGTTATGAAAATCTTTAGTATTTGCGTAATTTAAATATTCTTTCAGTTCTGAATCTAACACGCTACCTATATAGTATATTACACCATTTTGATAAATGAAATAAACAGAAACTACATTATCACTTAATCCGGTATTATCCAAACCGCCTAAAAAATACCCATCTGTTCTCAACCCGACAATCGGATAATCACCTTTAGAAAGAGTAAATTCAGGTGCTTTACATCCAAGTATAGTGACCATAATGATTATAAAATTATATTTTACCATGTCGTGTATTTTCTGTCAATACCTTGATAATAAGAATAAATACCTTCAAATCCTGGAAGCCTCTCAAAATGTTTTGCTTGACCTAAGACCATTTGAAAAGATAAAGGACAATTTCAGAAAAATTCTATTGACTACTGACGAAATAGAATTTAATCATAATGGTATAGAACAGATGAATATAGAAAGGTGGTTGCTTGGCTAAATAAGATTTGGTATATTCTTTTTTCATTTCTACATTTCTTCATTTTTCATTACTTCCCTGAGACTCCTCCGTCGCTTAGGACTTCCGCTTTGCTCCAGCATTTCTTCATTTCTTAATTTCTTAATTCCTTCCCTCTGACTTCTCCGTCACAGAGGACTTCCGCTCCGCTCCAGCATTTTTCATTCCTTCATTCCTTAATTTTTCATTCCTTAATTTTTCATTCCTTCATTTCTTAATTTTTCATTTCTTCATTCCTTATATTTCCCCCACAAGCTCTCATTGACAGCTATTTTGTACATACCGGGTTCTTTTGTGCCAATCTCTGCCAGATAACTTTCTAAGAGCATGACATCGTTCCGGGAAAACGAATCGCTGATGTCGGCAATAATCTTTTTATCCGCCACGCCATTGGACACCGGAACAGGCTCAAAGGTGTCCCAGAAAGGCTGTTTGGACGCTCCCGGATTGTACAACGCAATGGTGGGAATGATCTTTCCGGCTTGTTTTTCGTCAGGAGCAAGATTGGTTTTGATTATTTTGATGACGGGAAATCCCGGCCCATTCATACCAAGATCGGTCTTGACAGCTACGATGTCCGGATTGACGGATAAGACCTTGCCGGGATTGATGTCCCCGATTTTAAACTTGAGAGATGCTTTTTTCCAATAAACTATATTGACCAATATCATCAGTATAAACAATACCAGGAATATCCAATGGAACTTGTAAAAGGTGGCGAATCCGAAAAAAAGCAGCATTATCAAGCGCGTCAGCACACTCTCTGTATTTGTTTTAAACCATTGCCCTGAGTCTAATTTGAGACCGCCTGCATTACTTGCCTTATATACCCTCTGTGGATCAAAGCCCTCGTTGGAGGATATCGGCTCGTATTCGTTTTTGTCATTGAGCTGCAGTAGAAGATCTGATTTTATGTCAAAGTATTGGCTTAATTGCGGGTATTTGTCCGAAACTTCCTTTAGAAACATCCATTCGTAATCCTTTTCATCAGGCTGAGAAGAAGCATTGTTATTTATCACGTCAAAAACCCACTTGCCCTTTGAGTGATAGATTATCCCGGGCAATTCTCCATTTTGGAAGTTGATATGTTGCGAGAAAGAAACGACGGGGCTGCCGGTATAGTCTATGATGCGCTGATCTTCCGGATCGAAAAAATTCAGATTGAGTATTGCCAGATTATCCCTGCTGCTTTTGATGGCCTCTTTCGCGAAGACGGAAACATTCTCTTCCGCACCTTTATATATTCTATTATGAGCTTTATTGAACACGAAGATTCCGGTATCTGCGCTGCTCATGAGGTATCCGTGAAAGCCCTGCTCTTCCGGATTGGACTCGATAGCCCAACGGATATTGTTGGTATTTCTTCGGATGACTTCGCCCAGATAGGCGCCCATGCACATGATCTTATATTCCGAATCGTCGAAGAAGAACGAATCGGGGAGTGGTCTGTGAGGTTTGGGGACATTGACCATCAGGTATTCCTCCAGACGGTCGAGGCTCTCGAGGGAAAAATCCGGATTGATGGAGGGCATGCCCCTTCCGAAATCCTCTGCGAGCGATATGAGATGTATTTTGCTGATATTCATTTGACAATATTTACCTGGTGTGAATCAATGTGGTTTAGTTAAGAGATTAAGATATGTGTTGCTGCTTATTGATGGTTCTGACATTTGCTAGCTTTGCTGTTTGTTGACTGTCTCGTTTGGCTTCGCTGTTTGACCCGTCAAACAAGCATTAGCTCTTCAAGCGGACGGAAATCCATCAAACAGGCAATAGCTATTCAATCACTTTCGTACTTCAGACCCTATTTCATTTCGACCATACTAACTAAGTGGCATGGTGGCGTGAATGATATTTTCAATGAGTGGGCAAAGGTAAACGAAAGCGGTTTTTGTACCAAATCTGATTTGACCTATACATTTTTTCTAAAATATTTTCACTCAAACACTTGTACAGAACTAAAATAGTCATAACTTTGCAACCTATTTTGAGAAAGGGACGTTCCGCTCCGTTGAAAACATAGTAAACAAGCAGCTTTCGGCACTTTTTCAATCATTTTATAACTCATAATTTTTTAAACACAATCGTATGCCTACTATTAATCAATTGGTAAGAAAGGGCAGAAAGGCTGTAGAATATACCAGCAAATCAAGAGCGCTGGAGTCAAGCCCTCAGAAAAGAGGTGTTTGCACAAGGGTATATACCACTACACCTAAAAAACCAAACTCTGCACTTAGAAAAGTTGCTAAAGTCAGACTTACCAACCAGATCGAAGTCATCGCTTACATCCCGGGTGAAGGCCACAACCTGCAGGAGCACTCCATCGTGCTGATCGCAGGAGGTAGGGTTAAAGACCTTCCGGGTGTACGTTACACTATCGTCAGAGGTGCACTGGATACTGCCGGTGTCAACAACAGAAAGAAAAGCCGTTCTCACTACGGTACAAAACGCCCAAAGAAATAATTTATTAATCTAAAAAGCAATAAGCTTTAAACATGAGAAAAAGGAAACCAAAAGTTAGATTGATTGAAGGCGACCCAAGGTACAATGATACCATGGTGACCAAGTTTGTCAATCATTTAATGCTTGAAGGGAAGAAGAGTACCGCCTTTCAAATTTTTTATGACGCAATGGACATCGTGAAGGAAAAACTCGGCGAAGACGAGCACGAAGTCTGGAAAAAAGCATTGAACAATGCTATGCCTCAAGTCGAAGTTCGTTCACGTAGAATTGGAGGAGCAACCTTCCAAATTCCTACTGAACTACCTGCCAACAGAAAGATCTCCATCGGTATGAAATGGTTGATCAACTTCGCACGCAAACGCAGTGGTAAAGGGATGGCCGACAAATTGTCTGCTGAGATCATCGCAGCAAGCAAGGGTGAAGGCGCTGCTGTAAAGCGTAAGGAAGATACACACAGAATGGCAGAGGCCAACAGAGCCTTCGCTCATTTTAGAGCTTAATTTTAATATCAGGACTTTTTAAACTAATAATAAATGTCTTCTAATTTAGATTTAACAAGGAACATCGGAATTGCCGCCCACATCGACGCGGGCAAAACAACCACTTCCGAGCGTATCCTTTTTTATACAGGTATCAGCCATAAGATCGGTGAAGTACACGATGGGGCTGCTACTATGGACTGGATGGAGCAAGAACAAGAACGCGGTATCACAATTACTTCCGCAGCCACCAGGACACATTGGGATTGGCAAGGTAACCATTATACCATCAACCTTATCGATACTCCCGGACACGTTGACTTCACTGTTGAAGTAGAGCGTTCCCTTCGTATCCTGGATGGTGTTGTGGCTCTCTTCAGTGCCGTTGATGGGGTAGAACCTCAATCGGAAACCGTTTGGCGTCAGGCTGACCGTTATAAAGTGCCTCGTCTTGGCTTTGTCAATAAGATGGACCGTCAGGGTGCTGATTTCTTCAATGTTGTTAAGCAGGTCAAGGAAATGCTCGGTGGTAATGCCGTTGCTCTACAAGTGCCAATAGGCGCTGAAGAACACTTTAAAGGCGTTGTGGACTTGATTACCAACGAAGCTATCGTCTGGAATGAAAGTGATTATGGTATGACTTATGAAGTTGTTCCAATCCCTGCCGATCTCGTTGACATTGTCGCAGAACAACGTGAACATATGTTGGAATCAGTAGCAGAATATGACGATTCCATCATGGAGAAATTCTTCGATGATCCGGCTTCTATCTCCGCTGACGAAATCAGAGCTGCTATCCGTAAGGCCGTTATCGATATGAAGATCGTACCTATGATGTGCGGATCTTCCTTCAAAAACAAAGGTGTTCAGGCGATGTTAAATGCTGTTTGCGCATTTTTGCCAGCTCCGACTGACGTTGAAGCCGTAGAAGGTATCAATCCTAAGACGGATGCTCCTGAATTCAGAAAACCATCTACCAGCGAGCCATTTGCTGCATTGGCATTTAAAATTGCTACCGACCCATTTGTAGGCCGTTTGGCTTTCATGCGTGTCTATTCTGGTCACCTGGATGCTGGTTCTTATGTATTGAATACAAGATCTGACTCCAAGGAGCGTATCTCACGTATCTATCAGATGCACGCCAACAAGCAGAATCCAATCGAAAAGGTCGATGCAGGTGACATTGCAGCTGCTGTCGGATTTAAGGATATCAAGACCGGTGATACTCTTTGCGATGAGAAACACCCGATCATCCTTGAGTCAATGACCTTCCCTGAGCCGGTTATCGGTCTTGCCATCGAGCCTAAGACTCAAAAAGACCTCGAAAAACTGGGTATGGCACTGGCCAAATTGGCTGAAGAAGATCCTACCTTCAAGGTTCAATACAACGAAGAAACTGCACAGACAGTTATCTCCGGTATGGGTGAATTGCACTTGGAGATCATCGTTGACCGCCTTCGTCGTGAATTCAAAGTAGAAGTCAACCAGGGTGCGCCTCAGGTTAACTATAAAGAAGCTCTTACCAAGACCGTCAATCACCGTGAGCGACTTAAGAAGCAAACCGGTGGTGCAGGTCTCTTTGCAGATATCGAGTTTGAACTCGGACCTGCTGATGAGTCATTCCTTGAAAGTGAAGACTTCAAGAATGGTAAGACCAAGCTTCAGTTTGTATGGGACATCGTTGGTGGCGCCATCGATAAAAACTATATGAAGCCTATTACTGACGGATTTACTCAGATGATGGGCAATGGTGTACTTGCAGGCTATAACATCGATAGTATGAAAGTCAGAGTACACGATGGTTCCATGCACGCAGTGGACTCCAAACCGATCGCATTCGAATTGGCTGCTAAGGAAGGATTTAGAGAGGCTGCAAAAAAGGCCGCTCCAATCTTGCTTGAGCCAATCATGAAACTGGAGGTAACTACTCCGGACGAATATACCGGTTCTGTCATCGGTGACTTGAATCGCCGTCGTGGTCTGGTCAAAGGTCAGGACGTGAAGTTCAACGCTGTTGTAGTTAAGGCAGAAGTTCCGTTGAGTGAGATGTTTGGTTACGTGACTCAGTTGCGTACCATTACTTCAGGTAGAGCATCTTCTTCTATGGAATTCTCCCACTTCGCACAGGCTCCCGCCAATATCGCTTCCGATGTAATTGAAAAAGCGAAAGGAGCTGTTAAGGCTTAATAAAAAGGAAGTAATTCCTGTTGAGAATAAAGCCTCGTCCATCCGGATGGGGCTTTTTTTATGCCTGTTAATTAAATGCAATGTGACTATTCACCTGATAAGAAAGAACGCTCGCTTTCTTTTTTGTCTGTCCCCGCCGTCCGGAAAAATACGCTTAATGCGCGAGAAGGTTTTTCGTGGTTTTTGTACCATTTTGTGGTTTAATAAAATCATAGCGGCCGATCTTCAATAGTCAAATGACATTATTGCACACATTATATTTACGAAATAATAAATTTTAAATTACTGATATTCAACATATATGCTTTATAAGGTCGCACCTGCGGATTAAGTTTTGGAACAAATATCTACCGAATGGTCGGCCCACTTACTTTAACTAAAAAAATATCTCCCCATTCCCCCACAAAATAAACAACATGAAGGAATTTCGTGCATTTAGTGACATTTCGTGGTTGATAGTAATTTAGAGGCCACAGCTATTGATACCTATAGAAGGTTTAAACTCAAATTAATGGGAATAGTGACATAAATTTTAATATTGCCTCCGGGCGACTTGTGTCCGTCATATTCGTTGATCCCATATTAAATCTGCCGGATTTAGGGCAAAGTCCAAAATAACGGTATCGCTATACTTTTGTAACTAACCGCCGGAACAAGATAGTTGATTTGTGATTTGCCAAATTTACCATTTGCCCAGTCCATTGTTAAGCTATCTTTTGAATCTTCAACAGGGCTAAGACTTAGGATTACCCATTGAGCCAAAATCGCTTGTTCATTCTAAATTGCTCAGCAAATCGTTGAATATGCCTATAATATGAACTGTTGTGTGCCTGTGTATTCATTTTACAAGCCAACTTGACCTGGTGCTAAGTTAAAAGTGAATTGAGAAATGAGTGGGAGTGAAAGCCTTAAGCGACGGATGAGTTATGTGGCATATTGCTAATAGTCACAATATCAACAGCAAATTTTATTTTATATACGTCAAATTATGATTAAATTTACACTACAGTATATTAAGGTTATTAATATGTTAACTTCCGGCTTGTACTTTACAGCTATTTTTTTCAATTAAATATCTTTGAGGTAAATGGTGTTGAAAAACGTTTTGGCATCCGACGAAATGAGGAATCAAGGAATAAAGGACAGTTTTTTGCTTTCCTGTTTCCCGAATTTATTCGCGCTTATAGAATGAACAAACAAAAAGCATATCAATATCTGCAAGCATATAGTTAAACACTATCAACCTTCGACATCATACACATGAAAAAGAAACATTTACTCTCGCTTTTCTTCCTTCTGCTTGTCGCTACCTTGGCACAAGCCGTTGACTTTCAGACACAATGGAATATTCCGGCCAACACAACAAGTATTACATTCAATGCCCTAACCACCGGTTCTGTCCATTATGACTTGGATTATGACATGGACAACATTGCAAACGGTAACTTTACAACAAATCCTGCTGGTGTGGTTACCATTACCTTTACACCGGAATCATTTGATCGGACAATGATTTTGACTTTAGAATATCAAAATCTAAGAAGATTCTATATGGGTACCGGAACAGATGCCACAAAACTATCTGCTTTGTTGAATTGGGGCGACGTTCCATGGTCAAGTATGTCGTACATGTTTTATGGTTGTACCAATATGGATGTACTCGCCTGTAACGCTCCCAACCTGTCCGGTGTGACGGATATGTCCTATATGTTTTCAGGATGTAGTTCTATGCAAGGTAATGCAAACTTCAACTCATGGAACACTGCCAATATAACGAATATGTCCTATATGTTCCAAGGCGCCACCTCCTTCAACCAACCGATCGGCAACTGGAACACTGCCAATGTAACGAATATGTTTTGGGTGTTTTCCGCTGCCACCTCATTCAACCAACCGATCGGCAACTGGAACACTGCCAAGGTGACTAATATGGGCGGTTTGTTCAATAGTGCCGCAACTTTCAACCAACCGATCGGCAACTGGAGTACTGCCAATGTAACGAATATGGGCGGTATGTTCAATAATGCCGCAACTTTCAACCAACCTATCGGCAACTGGAGTACTGCCAATGTAACGAATATGAACCAAATGTTCAATCGTGCCGCCTCCTTCAACCAACCTATCGGCAACTGGAATACTGCCAAGGTAACGAATATGGCCTACATGTTCTATAATGCCACTTCCTTCAACCAACCCATTGGCGACTGGAACACTGCCAAGGTAACGGATATGTTCGGCATGTTCTTTAGTGCCACCTCATTCAACCAACCGATCGGCAACTGGAACACTGCCATGGTAACGAATATGTCCTACATGTTCTATAATGCCCCTTCTTTCAACCAACCGATCGACAACTGGAACACTGCCATGGTAACGAATATGTCCTACATGTTCTATAATGCCCCTTCATTCAACCAACCGATCGGCAACTGGAACACTGCCAATGTAACGAATATGGGCGGTATGTTCAGTATTGCCTTTTCTTTCAACCAATCGATCGGCAACTGGAACACTGCCAATGTAACGAATATGTCCTACATGTTCTATAATGCCACTTCCTTCAACCAAAATATTGGTGATTGGCATCTAAAGCCGACAGTGGATTTAAACAATATGCTAACATCCTCTGGAATGGATTGTGATCATTATTCCGCAACGCTTGTCGGTTGGCAGCACAATAACCCCACAGTCACGGGAAGGTCGCTCACTGCTACAAGCCTTCATTATGGTACAGGTGCAGTAGCTGCCCGAACCATGCTCACAAATCCTATAGATCAGGGTGGTCAGGGATGGGCTATATCCGGTGACAGCCCCAGTGGTACAGCATGTGATATATTATTGCCCATAGCAATGATTGACTTCTCTGCAGAAAACAAGGATCAGGATAATATCCTGTATTGGCAGACAGCATCCGAACTCAATAACGGTTACTTCATCGTAGAGCATAGCATGGATGGTACACATTTTTCATCTATTGGAAAGCTAAATGGCGCAGGTAATACGATCACTGCACAGCATTATAGCTTTGTACATGAGCATGTAAGTAATGGTATTCATTATTATCGGCTCAGACAGGTGGATTATAATGGACCGTATTCATACACTTCCATTATATCCGTATCGGTGAGTGAAGCAGATAATACAGTTAACATTTATCCTAATCCTGCCAGGACAGAAGCTACTATCATCGCCCCAAATGATGATGTTGTATGGGTATCCGATATCTCTGGACATAAAATCATGCAGCATGACATCCAAAAAGGAGAAACAAAAATATCAATATCAGGATTAACGCAGGGTATCTATTCATTTCATTTTGGCAGAGGAGATGTGATACCGATAGTTGTTGTGAAATAGTAAAAGCCGGAATCAAATATAGATAGTGGTAAATATTCACCTGAATAAAAAGCACTCGCTTTCTTTTTTACGACTGTCCCGGCTGTCCGGGGAAATACAAGGAAAGATAAGCTTTTCGTGTTATGAAATATAATTTTGTGGTTAAATATAAATTCCGGGGCTGAGTTAACTAAACAAATTTTGCCTAAAAGGTGAAAGGTTTGGATTTGACTATAGCGGACTTAAGAGTCACGATCTCCGTCCATTCTGGTATTAGCCAGCAGTTTCAGAATACAATACTGTACCAAGTGCAGTAGGCACGACCGATCGGTAGAAATTAAATTTTTTCGGAATCCAAACTCCATAGGTGCGACCTTATAAAACACACCTTTATAACGACCTCAAGACCTTTATCGGAAATAATTCTTATATTTGTATTCTAAGGTCTTTAAATTAGAAAACCTGATTACTCGATAAACCAAGCAGCCATGAAACCATTTATCATCCTGATCTGTATCGTTTTCACCCAGCACTATTTGTTTGGCCAGAAGGAAGTCGAACATACGCCTGGAATACAATCTCTTTACTTGGCGATTGATTTACCATATTCCTTCAATCAGGAGACATTCCCGATCCAGGGCGGCCTTGATTTGGATCTAAGAGCCGGATATGGATTTCAGTTTATATTCACTTACCACAGCATTGAAGCCCGGAATAAGCCGTCGGATTATAACGGCCAAAGCGACTTTTGGCCACCCTATAATCCTGAGACGATTGAATCATGGAGTTTGTTGGTGCACAAGAGCAAGACCACTGATGGAATTTTGAGACTGAAATATGGTATCGGGCCTTCATTTATAATGTATCAGGAGCCTGTTTTCACCAGAATATTCAATCCGAGTCGGCCTTTTGAAGTAAAGTATGATGTCTCATTCGCAACCAGTCATTATGTTGGTATATATGGACAAGTCAAGGCAGAATTGCTGGCGACACGATTTGCAGGATTGGAATTAGGCCTTACTTTCAAGATAAATAAGCCATTATCTTATTTCAGTATTGATGCCGGAATTTTATTGGGTTATTTACGGCCAAAATTGGCAAAGCCAAGGCGCGCAGTCGAAATTTGACAATTTGTTGCCTATGATTTGGGCATTGTGGCGATATCTCTATGGACACGTATTGGTAACTATTCACATCAAATTGTCTATAATCTACGGCTTATCAATACCTAAAGCCCCAAAAATTTATTTAACCACTAAATTGCAATGTAGACCACGAAAGGTCTATCGCACTGCATATTTCCCCGGACGGCCGGGACAGGCGTGGTGGAATAAAGAAAAATCGAACTCTTTCTTATTAGGTGAATAGTTACATGCATTTTCATGTTTTGAATACCCAAAAACGGGCTAATGATAGCAGTGCCATCTTTTATCAAAATATTTTTACAAAAAAATCACAAAAAATATTGCCACAATCAAAATGTTTATTACCTTTGCGCCACTTTAAAAGAGAAACCATCTTCACCCGTATTAATTAATTGAGGATATGAATCAGAAAATTAGAATTAAACTTCGTTCTTATGACCACAATCTGGTGGACGTATCTACGGAGAAAATTGTTAAGACAGTTCGCTCAAGCGGTGCTGTCGTGACGGGTCCGATTCCGCTGCCTACCGAGAAAAAAATGTTTACCGTGTTGCGCTCGCCACACGTCAACAAGAAGTCTCGAGAGCAGTTTTCAATGCGTACCCACAAACGTTTGATTGAGATTTACACGCCTACGCAGAAGACAGTTGACGCTCTATCGAGACTGGAACTTCCAAGTGGGGTAGATATCCAGGTCAAACTGACATAAGGATTAATTTCATTTTTAATAAATAAATTGGTGGCATTGAGGACATAACTCCTCTGTGTCTTTATTAAATAATATTGTCGTGAACGGAATTATCGGAAAGAAATTAGGCATGACCAGCGTATTTGACTCTAATGGCAATTATGTTGCCTGTACAGTCATCGAAGCAGGCCCTTGTGTGGTTACACAGGTGAAGAATGTCGAAACAGACGGCTACAAAGCTCTACAGATTGCATTCGGTGATGTCAAGGCAAAGAATGTGTCAAAACAGTTGACAGGCCACTTTGCTAAAGCCGGCACTGAGCCTCTGAAGACAGTTATAGAGCTGAGAGACCCCTCCCTGACAAAATCTCTTGGAGAAACTATCGAAATAGCGGATGTCCTCAGTGAAGGTGATAAGGTTGATGTGTTGGGCCTTACCAAAGGAAAAGGATTCCAGGGCGTCGTCAAGCGTCACGGCTTCGGTGGTGTCGGCCAGGCCACACACGGTCAGCACAACAGATTGCGTGCTCCGGGTTCAGTAGGTGCATCTTCCTATCCATCAAAAGTGGTAAAAGGAATGCGCATGGGCGGACAGACTGGAAATACCAACGTCAAGATAAAAAATCTGAAAGTACTGAAAATATTTTCTGAACAAAACCTCGTGCTCGTTAAAGGTGCAATACCTGGCCACAAAGGTTCTGTCGTAATCATTGAAAGTGTTAAGAAATGAAACTGGATATTCTGAATAGATCAGGCGCGTCAACCGGACGTTCATACGAATTCTCTTCCGAAATGCTCGAAGAGAAACCAAACGAACATGCGGTGTATCTCGCGGTTAAGGCATACCTTGCCAACCAGCGCCAGGGCACTCACAAAGCCAAGGAGAGAAGTGAAGTTGCAGGTTCCACCAGAAAACTGCACAAACAAAAAGGTACCGGTGGCTCCCGTAAAGGTAGCATCAAGTCCGGTGTTCTTCATGGCGGAGCAAGAATCCATGGTCCACGTCCAAGAGACTACAGCCAGGAGCTTAATAAGAAGGTAAAGAAAGTGGCTCGTCGCTCTGTATTGATCGATAAGCTGCTTAACAATAAGGTGATCATCGTCGAAGATTTTAACTTCGATACACCAAAGACCAAGGAATTACTTAATATTTTCAGCACACTCAAAGCGGACAAGAAACCACTACTCGTTACAGGTGAGCCTAACAAGAATATTTACCTGTCAGGTCGTAACCTGCCTAAGACAGATGTAACCTTTGCTGATGAGCTGAATGTATATGATATGCTCAAGGCGGATTCAGTGATTCTGTTTGAAGGTGCCTTAGACAAGATAGTTCAATCCATTGCTTAATCCTTAATCATTAGTAAAGTCATGATTCACGAAATACTAATAAAACCAATCATCACTGAAAAGGCGAATGACCAGTCCAATCAGGGTAAATACACTTTCGTCGTTGCGAAAAAGGCAAATAAGATTGAGATTGGCAAGGCGATTGAAAAAATGTATAATGTCAATGTCACTTCTGTCAATACACACGTAATGCCAGTTAAGGTTGTTACCAGAAGTGGTCGTTCCGGAGTTATGAAAGGCGTTAAGGCTGCTTATAAAAAAGCGGTTGTGACCCTCGCTCCAGGCGAATCCATCGACATTTTCCAAAGTGAAGAAGCTTAATCATCAACTATTAAGAAATTTTAAACTGTAAGCTGTTATGCCGGTTAAGAAATATAATCCGATGACTCCGGGAACCCGTTATAGAGTAGGTAATGCTTTTGCCGAAATCACAACGGATACTCCCGAAAAATCTCTGATGTCCGATCTGAAAAAATCAGGAGGCCGTAACCACGATGGAAAAATGACCTTGCGTCAGCGTGGAGGTGGACATAAAAGGAGATACCGTATCATCGACTTCAAACGTAATAAAGATGGCATACCTGCAAAGGTTGCTTCCATCGAGTACGATCCAAACAGAACTGCCTTCATCGCTCTGCTGAACTATGCAGATGGTGAGAAGCGATATATCATAGCTCCAAAAGGCCTTAAGGTTGGTGATACCGTAATCAGTGGCAGCGGCGTTGCCATCGAACCCGGTAATGCACTGATGCTGAAGGATATGCCTTTGGGCGCGGAAGTCCATGCAATCGAGATGCAACCCGGCAAAGGTGCTGCTATCGCAAGAAGTGCCGGTTCTTACGCATTGGTGGTCAACAAAGAAGAGCGATATGCTGTCATCAAATTGCCATCCGGCGAGGTACGACGTATCCTTCTTACTTGCAAGGCTACAGTCGGTATCGCATCCAACCAGGATCACAGTTTACTTGTGTTCGGTAAGGCAGGTCGTAAGGTATGGACCGGCAGAAGGCCACGCGTAAGAGGTGTCGCGATGAACCCGGTAGATCACCCGATGGGTGGTGGTGAAGGCCGTGCATCAGGAGGTCACCCGATATCGCGTACCGGTATCATGGCTAAAGGTCAAAAAACCAGAAATCCGAATAAGAAAAGCTCTGCTTTGATTATTTCAAGACGAAAATCTAAATAATAACCGAAATCTGAAATATTAGCATTATGGCTAGATCGTTAAAGAAAGGTCCTTATGTTCACTATTCACTCCTCGAGAAAATTAAGAAAGCGAAGGAGTCTTCCAAAAAATCTGTGATTAAGACCTGGTCCAGAGCATCGATGATCATCCCCGATATGGTGGGCGAAACCATCGCTGTTCATAATGGTAAGACATTCGTTCCTGTGTATGTTACCGAAAACATGGTGGGACACAAACTGGGAGAATTTTCTCCTACGCGTAACTTCAGAGGTCACGGAGGTAAGAAGAAATAATTGTTAATAATAGAAAGTTGGCTTTTCTAAATAAAATATAATGGAAGCACAAGCTAAATATCGAAATATCAAAGGATCGGAGCGCAAAATGCGTCTGGTCGTCGATACCATCAGAGGTAAAAACGTTGGCCAGGCTCTTGCTATACTGAAGCTTACTCCGCGTTCTTCAGCACATTCTATCTACAAGACATTGTTGTCCGCTGTTGCCAATTGGGAACAAAAGACCGGTATCGAGTCAGGTGCTGACAGCCACGGATTGTATGTCAAAACTGCCTTCGTTGACGGAGCAGGTATGTTGAAAAGATTCCAGCCTGCACCACATGGAAGGGCACACAGAATCAGAAAGAGGTCATGCCATCTTACGATCGTTGTGGATAGCAAAGTTCCAGTTGAAAATTAATACCATAAATTAAATTTAAATAACCTTATTCATGGGTCAAAAGACAAGTCCTGTAGGTAATAGATTGGGAATCATCAGAGGATGGGATTCCAATTGGTTCGGTGGAAAAGATATGGCCGCCAAGGTAGTGGAGGATGAACACATCAGAAACTATATGCGCGCCCGTATCCCGAAAGGCGGTATTGCCAAAATCGCTATCGAACGTACCTTGAAGAGAATCACGGTAACTATTCATACATCTCGACCAGGTATCATCATCGGTAAAGGTGGTCAGGAAGTGGATCGTATCCGCGAAGAGTTGAAGAAGCTTACCGGTAAGGATGTTCAGATCAATATCCACGAGATCCGCAAACCTGAATTGGATGCTGCTATTGTGGGTGAAACAATCGCAAAACAGATTGAGTCACGTATCAATTATAAGCGTGCAACCAAAATGTCAATCCAGTCCACTATGCGCGCAGGTGCTGAAGGAATTAAGGTTCGATTGTCAGGAAGATTGAACGGTGCTGAAATGGCACGATCTGAAGAATTCAAAGAGGGCAGGACACCATTACATACATTCCGTGCAGATATCGATTATTGTATTTCTGTTGCAGAAACAGTATATGGATTGATCGGTATTAAGGTGTGGATATGCAAAGGTGAAGTCTTCGGTCGTCGGGAAATTATGCCGCACCAGGCTGAAGAAAAGAAAGCCAGTGGCAACAACCGAAACGAGCGCGGCGGTAACCGTGGAGACAGAAGAGGAGGAGGCAGAAATTTTAAATCTAAAAGACAGTAAATAAAGATTTTTGATGTATCTTTGCACCTCGTTTGAGGAAAATAGACACAACTATCTTTTAACCAGCGAATTATAAAGAAAGACGTACCATGTTACAACCAAAAAGAACAAAATACAGAAAGCAACATAAAATGAATCCGAAAGGTGTTGCCCAAAAAGGTAGTACGATATCTTTCGGATCCATAGCTCTCAAAGCCGTGACCGGTGGCCGACTGACTGCGCGTCAGATTGAATCAGCCAGGATCGCTATGACCCGCTACATGAAAAGGGAAGGTAAGGTGTGGATCAGGGTTTTCCCCGACAAACCGATTACCAAGAAGCCTTTGGAAGTTCGTATGGGTAAAGGAAAAGGTCCCGTGGATCACTACGTTGCAGTTATAAAACCGGGTAGAATTCTGTTCGAAATGGATGGTATTTCCGAAGAAATTGCAACAGAAGCGTTCAGATTGGCAGCTCAGAAATTGCCGGTCCTGACCAAGACTATTTTAAGAGCGGATATTCGTATTGCATAATTTTGAAATCAGCAAAATATCATGGCAAACAAACAATATAAAGAGATACAGAATCTGGCAGACAACGAATTGGTTGAAAAATTGGCCCAGACTCAATTGGAGCTTACCAAGACCAGATTTGATCAGACTATAACCGGCAACGTCTCTCCAAAGGATATCAAAGAGTCTAAAAAGACCATTGCTCACATCCAGACGGAAATCCGCAACAGAGAATTGGCTCAGATGACTGAGACACAACTGGCAAAAAGATCTAGAATCAGAAACAGAAGAAAATAATAACCACCGGTAACAAAAATTATAAAGTATCCTTTGATATGGAACAAGTTGTAAGAAAAGCCAGAAAAGAGAGAGTTGGAAAAGTGACTTCCAACAAAATGGATAAATCCATCTCCGTTATGGTGGAAAGAAGAATCAAACATCCACTATACGGTAAATTCGTGAAGAAATCCAATTCCTTCATGGCACACGACGAAAAGAACGAATGCAATATCGGCGATATCGTCAAAATTATGGAAACTCGTCCTCTGTCCAAGAATAAGAGATGGAGATTGGTGGAAATTATCGAAAAAGCGAAGTAATTTAATAACAGGAATAATCTTTATTTGTCATGATACAGACGGAATCAAGACTAAATGTTGCGGACAACAGCGGGGCGAAGGAAGTTCTTTGCATCCACGTCCTCGGCGGTTCAACCCGCAGATATGCCTCAATCGGAGATACGATCGTCGTTTCGGTCAAACATGCTTCTCCGGGAGGTATTAAGAAAGGTACAGTTTCAAAGGCTGTTATCGTAAGAACAAAAAAGGAAATCAGACGTGCTGACGGTTCGTACATACGTTTCGATGATAATGCTGTAGTTCTTTTGAACAACCAGGATGAGCCAAGAGGTACTCGTATCTTCGGACCGGTTGCCAGAGAACTTCGTGATAAGGATTATATGAGGATTATTTCATTGGCTCCTGAGGTGCTTTAAATTTTAAGTCATGAGTAGAAAGACAGATAACAATCAAAAGCGTTTCGCACCGAAATTGCATATAAAGAAAGGGGATGAAGTTGTAATTATTGCCGGTAAGGAAAAAGGCAATAAAGGCTTCGTCACTGAGGTGCTGGTCAAGCAGAACCGTGCAATCGTAGAAGGACGTAATATGGCCAGAAAACATACCAAGCCACAACAGGATCAACCGGGAGGCATCGAAGATGTTGCCCTGCCTATCCACATCTCTAACCTGATGTTGGTCGATAAAAAAGGCAATCCTGGTAGAATCGGCCGTAAAGAAGAAGATGGCAAGTTGGTAAGATATTTTAAAAAATCAGGAGAAACTATTAAAAGATGAGTTACGTTCCAAGATATAAGACCAAGTACAAGGATGAAGTAATTCCTAAGCTGATGGAAGAGTTTAAGTACACTTCAGTAATGCAGGTACCTCGCCTTGAAAAAATATGTATCAACCAGGGATTGGGCGATGCAGTGGCAGATAAAAAAGTTGTTGATAATGCTCAGACTGACATGACTACCATTGCCGGACAAAAAGCAGTGGTGACTAAGGCTCGTAAGTCTGTATCCAACTTCAAATTGAGAGAAGGAATGCCAATCGGTGTTCGCGTGACTCTGCGCAACAATAGAATGTATGAATTTTTGGACCGATTGGTCTCAGTATCTCTACCCCGAGTACGTGACTTCAAAGGTGTAAATGATAAGAGCTTCGACGGACGTGGCAATTATACCATGGGCATTACCGAGCAAATCATTTTCCCGGAGATCGATATCGATAAGATATCTAAAGTCCTTGGTATGGATATCACATTCGTAACAACTGCAAAGACCGACCAGGAGGCTCATGCCTTATTGTCAGCCTTGGGCATTCCATTTAAAAAATAATAAACAAGACAAATAATATTTCAGGATGGCAAGAAAATCTGTTATAGCGCGCGAGAAAAAGAGAGAACGCATGGTCGCTAAATATGCCGAGAAGAGAAAACAACTGAAAGAAGCTGGTGATTACGATGCACTGGATAAGATGCCTCGCAATTCCAACTCGATCAGATTGCACAATCGTTGTAAGCTGACCGGGAGACCTAAGGGTTATATGCGTGACTTCGGAATTTGCAGAGTGATGTTTAGACAAATGGCTCTGTCAGGAAAAATTCCTGGTATAACGAAATCCTCCTGGTAACATTTAAGCATTGATTTAATTAAAGCAAACTAAATAATAAAAGAATGGCTCTGAATGATCCAATAGCAGATTACCTGACCAGAATCAGAAACGCTCAACAAGCCGGTCACAGAATCGTAGAGATCCCTTCTTCAAAAATGAAGAAAAGAATCACGGAAATACTGTACGAAAACGGCTACATACTGAAGTACACTTTTGATGATGCTGCCGGTAAGCAAGGTATTATAAAGATTGCGTTGAAATATAATGAGACGACTAAAAGACCCGTTATTCAGGAATTGAAAAGAGTCAGTCGTCCGGGATTGAGACAATATCGCCACTGCGACGAATTGCCACGCGTTATCAATGGCTTGGGTATAGCTATCATATCTACCTCACATGGTCTTTTGACTGACAAACAGGCCAGAACTCAGAACGTGGGAGGTGAAGTCGTTTGCTTTATTAGCTAATTTTTTCAGAAAGAAAGAAATCAATTATTATGTCACGAATTGGTAAAGCTCCTATTACAATCCCTTCGGGCGTGGAGTTTAATGTAGATAAATCAAATGTGGTAACGGTTAAAGGCCCTAAAGGCTCCCTTACCAGAAAGTTTGACGCCGATATGATTTTTAAGGTCGAAGATGGTGTCCTTACTGTCGAAAGACCAACCGATTCCAAGCGCCACCGATCTGTTCACGGTTTGAGCAGAGCGCTCCTCAATGGAATGGTGGAAGGCGTTTCCAACGGTTTTACCAAGACGATGGAACTCGTTGGTGTAGGTTACAGGGCTAATAATACCGGCCAAATCCTGGAATTGGCGCTGGGCTTTTCGCATCCGATCATGTTTCGTGTGCCTGATGAAGTCAAAGTTGAAACAAAAAACGAAAAAGGTGTGCCTCCTACCATCATCCTCAACAGCTTTGATAAGCATTTGATCGGACAGGTTGCTGCCAAAATACGAGCATTTAAAAAGCCTGAACCATATAAAGGAAAAGGTGTGCGCTTTGCCGGTGAGGTGTTGCGTAGAAAAGCCGGAAAAACTGCCGGTAAAAAATAAAATCTGTTTAATATTCTGTATCATTAGATATGAAAAAGACAAAAGAAGAATCCAGAGCGAGGATTCACCACAGAATTAGAAAAAGAATTGCAGGCTCTGCACAGCGTCCGCGCCTCAGCGTATTTCGCAGCAATAAAGCAATCTATGCCCAATTGGTTGATGACGCCACCGGTAACGTATTGACAGCAGTTTCTTCTTCAGTATTGGAAGATAAAGCCGGCAATAAGGTGGATCAGGCAAAAGCCGTGGGTAAACTGATAGCTGAAAGAGCGAAGGATAAAAACATTGAGTCGGTAGTTTTTGACAGAAGCGGATACCTGTACCATGGTCGGGTAAAGGCTTTGGCAGAAGGTGCCCGTGAAGGCGGTTTGAATTTTTAAATTTATTAGCTAAAGAATAATGGCAAAACAACCACAAAATAGAATGCGTCCAGTTGACGCCGAATTGAAGGACAAACTTGTAGTTGTCAACCGGGTTGCCAAGGTAACCAAGGGAGGACGTACATTCAGCTTTGCTGCCATTGTAGTGGTAGGTGACGGTCAGGGTACTGTCGGACAAGGTCTCGGTAAAGCAAGGGATGTTTCTGATGCAATAGCTAAGGCGATTGACGACGCTAAGAAGAATCTGATCCACTTCCCAATACATAAAGGTACTATTCCTCACCCACAAAAAGGAAAATATGGCGCCGGAAAAGTATTGATAAGACCAGCCGCTGATGGTACGGGTGTAATTGCCGGTGGCTCCATGAGAGCTGTTCTGGAGATTGCCGGTGTACACAACGTTTTGGCTAAGTCTCAAGGAAGCTCCAACCCACACAACGTAGTTAAGGCTACTATTGACGCTCTTTCTAAATTGAGAGATCCTCACACAGTAGCTCAACAAAGAGGAATTTCATTGAAGGAAATGTTCAGTGGTGAATTTGAAAAATAATTGAATCATGGGAAAGTTGAAAATAACTCAGGTCAAAAGTACCATCGACCGTAGTAAAAGACAAAAGGCAACCATAGAAGCATTGGGCATCAAGAAGGTGTACCGCTCTGTGATACATGAGGATACTCCAGCTATATTGGGTATGCTGAAAGCGGTTGAGCACCTGGTAAAGGTAGAAGAAGTAAAATAACATTTACATAATTTAAGTAAATTATTCCGATGGAATTAAATAATCTAAGACCGGCAAAAGGTTCGAATAAGTCATCAAAAAGAATCGCCAGAGGGCAGGGCAGTGGTAGAGGCGGAACTGCGACTCGTGGTCATAAGGGAGATAAGGCGAGAGCCGGTTTCAAGAATAAGCGTGCACATGAAGGTGGTCAGATGCCACTTCAAATGCGACTTCCGAAGTTCGGCTTCAAGAATGTCAATCGCGTAGAATACGTTGGCATCAATGTCAGCACTTTGGAGGCTTTGGCAGAAATGCACAATGTTACCGAAATTAATGTTGATTTTTTGACTGCCAAGAAGGTGGTTAAAAAAACCGAGAAATTCAAGATTCTGGGCGCTGGAGAATTGTCCAAGGCACTTACAGTTTCTGCACATTCTGCTTCCAAAGCTGCTCAGGATAAAATCACTGCGGCCGGAGGCACATTTACAACCATTTAATTCGAATCCTGAATAACCTGAGGGAGATAATTTAAATATTTAGATTAAGGATGAAAAGATTTATCAACACTTTAAAAAATATTTGGGCCATCAAGGAGCTTAGAAATCGTCTCCTTTATACACTGCTGCTGCTTTTGGTCTTTAGAGTGGGGTCCTATATTGTGTTGCCGGGCGTGGCTTCCGGAGTGTTGACCGATGTGGCGAATAACCGAAGTGCCAATGACCTTTTGGGATTGATCAATATCTTTACAGGTGGAGCCTTCAATCAGGCTTCGATCATGGCCCTCGGAATCATGCCTTATATCACAGCATCCATCATTATCCAGGTACTCGGATTCGCAGTTCCTTATTTCCAGCGTTTACAGCAGAAAGAAGGAGAGTCCGGCCGTAAGAAACTAAACCAGATTACCAGAGTATTGACAGTCGCAATCACTTTGGTTCAAGGTGGTGCTTACCTGACTTACCTGAAAGGTATTGGAGCCATTTCACCTCATGTATCTATTGCAATCTTCTGGGGCGCCAACATCCTCATCCTTACCACAGGTACCATTTTTGCCATGTGGCTCGGTGAGAAGATTACCGATAAGGGAATCGGAAATGGTGTGTCTATTTTGATCATGGTAGGTATCCTATCCAGATTGCCTCAGGCATTGGGCTTTGAATTTACCGCTCAGATGGCATCCAACGGTTTGATCATGTTCATCCTTGAACTTGCAGCGATGTTTGTCGTTATCATGTTTACTATCCTTATAGTACAAGGTGTAAGAAAGATTCCGCTACAATTTCCTAAAAAGGCTATCGGCGGTGGAAGTATGGCAGCCGGTAACCGTGATTATATTCCAATTAAGGTCAACGGATCTGGTGTGATGCCGATTATCTTCGCTCAGGCACTGATGTTCCTTCCTGCGATTGTGGCACAATACCTGGTCGGTACCGAGGAAACAGGAACTGCTACCCATAGTATCATCCGCGCACTGAATGACAACTTTTCATTCTCATACAATTTGATCTACTTCATTTTGATCATTGTTTTTACATACATCTATACCGCATTGTTGATCAACCCTCAGCAATACGCAGAATATTTGAAGAGATCGAATGCTTATATACCGGGTGTAAAACCAGGTAAGGACACTGAGGATTATATCGATGCCATTACTTCCAGAATTACCTTCCCGGGATCCATAGTATTGGGTATCATTGCAGTCTTACCGGCAATTGCAGTACAATTCGGAGTCAATTCTTCCTTTGCACTGTTTTTCGGAGGTACTTCATTGCTGATTGATGTAGCAGTTATCTTGGATACTCTGTCTCAGATCGAAAGCCATCTTTTGATGAGGAAGTATGACGGTTTGGTCGCCTCCGGTAAGCTTCAAGGAAGAGGCTCAGGAGGAATTCAAATCGGAAACTATTATTGATGAATCTCCGAATGCCTCAAGAAATCGAATCCGCTGGAGTTGGTTTATCAGTAACTATTTAACTTCGGACTTATGTTTAAACCAAGAGTTAGACCTAAGACAGCCGAGGAAATTGCAAAAATTCAAGAAAGCTGCACTATAGTTGTCAAAGCACTGGCACACGTAGCATCCATCATAAAGCCCGGTGTGACCGGAGCATATTTGGATAAGGAAGCAGAAACACTTATTAATGACCTGGGCGCCAAACCGGCATTTAAAGGTTATAATGGTTTTCCTGCTTCTTTGTGTATTTCGGTAAATGATGCCGTAGTACACGGAATACCTAAGGATAAGGAACTGCAGGAAGGTGATGTGGTATCGGTTGATTGCGGGGCGGTAATCAATGGCTATTTCGGTGATTCAGCCTATACATTTGCGCTGGCACCGGTAAGCGATGAGGTCAAAAGTTTACTCAGAGTTACTAATGAGTCTCTTTATCTCGGAGTTCAACAAGCCAGAGTAGGTAATCGTATCGGCGATATTGCCTATGCGGTACAAGAACACACTGAGATGAAGCATGGATATGGGGTGGTTAGGGAATTAGTTGGCCATGGAATAGGAAAGAATCTGCACGAAGCGCCTGATGTTCCGAATTTCGGAAGGCGTGGAAATGGCTTGAATCTGGAAGAAAATTGGACTATAGCCATCGAGCCGATGATCAACTTGGGGGGTAAGCATGTGTATCAGGCAAAGGATCACTGGACTATCCTGACTAGGGACGGAAAGCCGTCAGCCCACTTTGAGCATACGATTGCAGTTAAAGCCGGAGGGGGGATGATACTGTCAGATCATAGCCCAATTGTGGCAGAAATAAAAAATAATCAAAATATTGTAAATATTTCGGAAAATATTTAGATATTTGCACTCCGAAAAAAAGACATATGTCAAAACAGGATATAATCAAGCAGGACGGTATTATTGAAGAGGCTTTATCCAATGCCATGTTCAGAGTACGTCTTGAGAATGACCATCAGATTTTGGCAACTATTTCGGGAAAAATGAGAATGCACTATATACGTATTCTGCCTGGCGATAAGGTTTCTGTGGAGATGTCTCCATATGATTTGTCCCGGGGAAGAATCATTTATAGATATAAATAATAAAAATTTTGACTAATGAAAGTTAGAGCATCAATTAAAAAAAGATCTGCTGATTGTAAGATCGTTAGAAGGAAGGGTAAGTTGTATGTAATCAACAAGAAGAACCCTAAATTTAAACAAAGACAAGGATAATATTTAGCAATTATAATATACTAATTATATGGCTCGTATAGCTGGAGTTGATTTACCAAAAAACAAAAGGGGTGTCATCGCCCTTACTTATATTTTTGGAATTGGCCGTTCATTGGCTACAAAAGTGCTTGCTCAGGCAGGCGTTAGTGAAGACACTAAGGTCATCGATTGGACGGATGACAATATCAAGACCATCTCAAGAATTGTCAACGATGAGCATAAGACTGAAGGCCAGTTGAGGTCTGAAATCCAGCTCAATATCAAGCGTTTGATGGATATCGCTAGTTACCGTGGTTTACGCCATCGTAAAGGCCTGCCTCTAAGAGGTCAGAAGACCAAGAATAACTCCAGAACACGTAAAGGAAGACGTAAGACTGTTGCAAACAAGAAAAAGGCAACCAAGTAATCATAAATAATATTGTTTTTATAGCTTATCGTTATGGCTAAAGCACAAAAAAAAGTAAAGAAAAGAAAAGTAAAAGTCGAGTCCGAAGGATTGGCTTATATTCAGGCAAGTTTTAACAACCTGATCATTTCTTTGACCAACAGGCAAGGAGAAGTGATTTCTTGGGCCTCCGCCGGTAAAGCCGGATTTAGAGGATCAAAGAAAAATACTCCATATGCCGCTCAGGTTGCTGCAACCGACGCAGGAAAAGTAGCCTATGACGCAGGCCTTAGAAATGTAGAGGTCTATGTTAAGGGCCCTGGAGCTGGTCGTGAATCTGCAATTAGAGCGATTGATGGTTCCGGTATCAAGGTTTCCAAAATTTATGATGTGACACCCATCCCTCATAACGGATGCCGTCCTCCTAAAAAGAGAAGAGTTTAATCACTATTATTTTAAAGTAGAACAATAATATGGCAAGATATACAGGTCCTGCAACCAAGAAAGCAAGAGCATTTGGTGAGCCAATTTACGGGCCGGATAAGGCTTTTGATAAGAAAAAGTACGCTCCTGGTCAACATGGCCCCTCCAGAAAAAGAAGGCAAAAGTCTGACTATGCGCTTCAGTTAATGGAAAAACAAAAGGCTAAATATACCTATGGGATATTGGAGCGCCAGTTTAGAAACACTTTTACCAAGGCTGCCAGAAAAGGTGGTGTGACCGGTACTGTTCTTTTGCAATTCCTCGAGTCCAGATTGGACAATGTTGTATATAGAATGGGTATCGCAAGTACACGAAGAGAAGCAAGACAATTGGTCTCACATCGACACGTAGTTGTTAATGGAATCGTTACCAATATTCCTTCTTTCCACGTTAGACCGGGTGATGTTATCGAAGTGAGAGGTAAGTCAAGAAGCATGGATATCATCGCATCCAATGTCAAATCCAAGCACGATAACCGTAAATATGCCTGGATAGAATTTAACCCTGAACGTATGGAAGGTAAATTCCTGGCTTATCCTGAAAGAGAACAAATCCCTGAAAACATTAACGAGCAGTTGATTGTTGAATTGTACTCCAAGTAATCTTTGATTCTTTTTAAGCCTTTTCTTCATCAATATTTTATTCAAAATGAGTATATTAAATTTTCAAAAACCTGATAAAATTATACTTCAAAAAGCCACAGACTTTGATGGTGTTTTTGAATTTAAACCGTTGGAACCGGGCTTCGGCCAGACTATCGGTAACTCATTGAGAAGAGTTCTCCTCAACTCTCTGGAAGGTTTTGCCATTTCCGCCATTAGAATCGGAGGCGTGGACCACGAGTTCTCAACTATCCCAGGTGTGGTTGAAGACGTTATTGAAATTATCCTTAACCTGAAGCAAGTTCGTTTGAAACTGCAACTGAAGGATGAGGATATTCAACATGAGAAAATTTATCTTACACTGCGTGGAAAGGAGCAATTCCTTTCTGGCGATATAGAGCAATTTACGAATGTGTTCAAGGTGATGAACCCTGACTTGCTTATCTGCCAAATGGAACCAAGTGTTACATTGGAGATTGAATTGACCATTACCAAAGGTCGGGGATATGTCGCTGCAGATGAACAACCGGAAAAAGAAAGTGTCATCGGTGTGATCCCGGTTGACTCTATTTATACACCGGTCAAGAATGTCGCTTACCACGTATCCAATACGCGTGTAGGTCAACGTACTGACTATGAGAAACTGACCATTGAGGTAAAGACCGACGGTACGATTCATCCGGAAGACGCTGTAAAGGAGGCTTCCAGGATCCTGATCCAACACCTGATGCTAATCACTGACGAAAATATTTCTTTCGATGATGCTGCAAAAGGTGAGGAAGATGTGGTCGATGAACATATCCTTCACATGCGCAAGCTATTGAAGACATCTTTGGAAGATCTTGACTTGTCTGTAAGAGCTTACAACTGCCTGAAAGCTGCCAAAATCAATTCCCTTGGCGAGATGGTTCAATACGAAACCCATGAATTGTTGAAGTTCCGTAACTTCGGTAAGAAATCATTGGTTGAGATCGAAGAATTGCTCTCCACGAAAGGACTTCACTTCGGTATGGACCTTTCCAAATATAAACTGGACGAAGAATAATTTAATCCATAAACTGCAAATTACCGGGGCGCTTGTGCTGCCCGGTGTTGCGAAGCTAAACATTTTAAAAAATGAGACACGGTAACAAAGTCAATGCCCTGGGGCGGACAAAATCACATCGCGATGCTGTAATGAAAAATATGGCATCTTCATTGATCGAGCATAAGAGGATAAACACTACATTGGCCAAAGCGAAGGCATTGAGAGGTTACCTTGAACCGCTCATTACTAAAAGTAAGAACAACAGCACGCACTCCCGTAGGGTAGTTTTCTCATATCTGCAAAATAAAGTTGCTGTGGATACACTTTTCTCCGATATCAGTGAGAAAATTGGCAACAGACCGGGTGGTTATCTGAGGATCATTAAACTTGGCGGTAGAAGTCACGACAATGCCGAAATGGCGATGATCGAGTTTGTTGACTACAACACCATTTATAATCCAAATGAATCTTTGGATGGCAAGGCTAAGAGCAAGACTCGTAGAAGCCGCAAAAAGTCTTCCGGACCTAAGGAAAGCGCACCGGCTGCCGAAACTGCTACTGAAGAATTGGTAGAATCCGTTGAAAGTCATGTAGAAGAGGCTGCTGCGGCAGTTGAAGCTGCACCGGTTGAAGAATCTGTTGAGACACCGGTAGCTGAAGAACCTGTAGCTGAAGCTCCTGCTGAATCTACTGAGGAGACACCAGCTTCTGAAGAAGGGGAAGAGAACAAGGAAGCGTGATTAAGATATATTTTCGATAAAGGAAAGCCCGGATATCCGGGCTTTTTTTATGCCCGGAATTTGAGCGTATCACAAATTCCCCAGATCATATAATGCAAACATCTGCAGGAGGTGATGAATAGCCGAAATATTGCGAAATTGTAAAAACTTATAGTTTGATGCGCTATCGCGCTTTTGATGGACTAATCTCCGTTTGATTATACTAAAAGCTAAATTTCTGAACGCTAAGTTTTAGTTAATCATCCACACAGAAGCAATATGCCGACGCTTCGTAATTATAGAACCCTGATTTTTGCGGTGTTTTTGTTTTAAGTCTTCGTTGTCTGCCGACCAAACGTCATGAACAGATATCTGTACAAAATGTTTGTAACTATTCACCTAATAAGAAAGAGTTCGAGTTTTCTATATTCTACCACGCATGTTCCGGCTCCCCCGGGGAAATATGCAGTGCGATAGATCTTTCGTGGTTTGCATTGCAATTTAGTGGTTAAATATATATTTCGGGCCTTTGGTATTGATAAGCCGTAGATTATAGACAATTTGAGGTGAATTGTTACAATTGTTTTAGGCACGCCCTTCATCCATTCTTGCTACAGCAAGTGGTCACAGAACAGATAGCTATTTCAAGTGCTGTACGTACAACCTCCATCCATTCGTGTATCAGCCCACAGTCTTACATTGTATAACCGCCCCAAGTGCAGTAGGCACAACAAATGGTAGAATGTTCAATAGGGTGTGCTCAGAGCTCCGTAGGTGCGACCTATGGCGCGTTTCGTTGGTTCTTAAAGGTCGTCCCTAAGGGACTTGGAGATTTCCATATATGGACATCTACCAGAAGGTCGCTCTTCTGGAGCTTTATTCATTTCGTTGTCCATAGATTATTAAGATGGGGCAATATTATTACGTACGGAATTAACATCAGCTTTTTTGTTTAAAATCCATTCGTTGATATTTTCTTCAAAGTGCTGTAGGCACGACCAAATGGTAGCAATGTTGTTTTGCCGGAAATGAAGCTCCGTAGGTGCGACCTTATAAATCATAAATATTGACTATCAGCTGAATAGTTATCTGATTTCCCTTATTTGTAAAAGAAAAGTCCAAATTGTATATACCCGGAATGGTATGGATTTGAACCAGTTTTGTAAATTTGATTTTATAAATTTGAATAAAACTCAATACGCATGATCAATTTACTCAGTGATACGGTGACCAAGCCGGACAAAGCCATGCTGCAAGCGATGATGGCAGCTCAAGTTGGTGATGATGTATTTGGTGAAGACCCAACTGTCAATGCACTGGAAGGCAAGTTGGCTGATATGTTTGCCATGGAAGATGCCCTCTTCTGTCCATCAGGCACCATGTCCAACCAGATAGCCATCAAGGTACACACAAGGCCACTGGACGAAATGGTGTGTGATCACTATTCCCATGTCTTTCTATATGAGATGGGCGGTTATGCATTCAACAGTGGCATTGCCGTCAATCCCCTTCCAGGTCATTACGGGAAGCTGAATGCAGCACAGATCGAGCAGGCCATCAAACCTACTGAAGATTGGCTGCCTAGAACCAAATTGGTTGTCCTGGAAAACTCTACCAATAAAGGAGGTGGAAACCTTTATACGAATGCGGAAATCCGGCCGATCAGTGATTTGTGCCACCGTAAGGGACTGTCATTGCACTTGGATGGTGCCAGGATTTTCAATGTATTGGTGGAAACCGGCGAATCACCGGCAGCTGTTGGCGCTTTGTTTGATTCCGTTTCGGTGTGCCTGTCCAAAGGCCTTGGCGCTCCGGTCGGTTCAGTCCTCATCGGCAATCGGGATTATATCAAGGAGGCAAGACGGATCAGAAAAGTCATGGGTGGTGGCATGCGCCAGGCAGGTTACCTTGCTGCTGCCGGAATATATGCGCTGGATAACAATATTCCCCAACTGAAGATCGACAATCAAAGAGCAGCAGAAATAGGGAATTTTCTGAGTGCACAAGCCTATGTGCGCGAAGTACTTCCGGTACGAACCAACATCGTTATATTTGAGCTTGCAGAGGGTATCTCAGCCGATGTCTTCCTTCAAAAGCTGACAGACGTTGGGATAAAGGCGTCACCCTTCAGTGCGACAAGCATCCGATTTGTATTTCACAGAGATATTACGAAAGAACAGTACGATTCTATTATTCCGGCCCTCAACCGGCTTTCGGCATGACGATACGCCCTTCGGCCATCTCTATGATGCGGTCACACCTCGCTGCAAGTGTGGGGCTGTGAGTCACTAAAATGAAGGTCAAATCGAATTCCGTTCTGAATTTAAGGATGAGATCGTGCAGCTCATTGGCTGATTTTTCATCCAAATTGCCGGTAGGCTCATCTGCCAGAATCAGTTTCGGCTGATTGATCAAGGCTCTTGCAAAAGCCACTCGCTGCTGCTCACCTCCGGACAATTCCTTGGGCTTATGATTGAGCCGGTGCGACAGGTTTAGGTGTTCAAGCAATTCCTTTGCCCTCGCCTCGGCCTTGCTCCGATCAGTCTTTTTAATGTAGGCGGGAATGCATACATTTTCCAGTGCTGTGAATTCAGGCAGCAGGTGGTGGAATTGGAAGATGAAGCCCAGTGAATTGTTCCTGAATTCTGATATCTTGCTGTTCGATAATTTGTTCAGATTGCGGCCTTCGAAAAGAATATTCCCGTTGTCAGGCTTCTCGAGAGTGCCTGTGATATGTAGCAATGTACTCTTTCCGGCACCGCTCTTCCCGACGATAGCCACCACTTCGCCTTTTTCGACACGAAAGGACACGTCGTTCAATACATGTACATCACCAAAGGACTTATGGATGTGTTCGGCTTCTATCATGGCACTCGATTGCTTTAATTTTCAGACTGATCCGTATCCTTATTATTTTCGGCGGGTTCTTCAGGGATTTTTTCCTTTGAAACCAATCGTCCATCATTATCGAAAACAAGAATATCATCGGCAATCACGATCTTGAATGTGATGTTCTTTTCGCCATCCCTCATCTTTATCATCGCATCGGCATCATCGTCAGGATAGTTCTTCTTCAAATAATGATTGATGCTGAATGGCATTTCAGCCTTGGTAACTGTAATTTCAGTCGATAAAAGCCTCCCTTTTTCCTGGAATGTAGCCTTGCCTTTCTGATCGTCCAGCTCAAAATTTACGATATATACCGAGTCAACCTTTTCCCACCTGGTTTTTTTATTTCCCTTGAATTGCTTGTCAAGCGTTGTAATCATCCGTGGTGGAACATCCTTCGTCTTGAGTTTCTGCCCCCAACCCAATTGCAGTGTGAAGAGGCTGATTATCAACAGGATAAATTTATTGCTCATCTGAATTATATTATTTAAATATTATATATGTAATGTCTGTAAAGCCCAAATGAAAGGATGGGAACAAAAATCCCTTCTTGTTCCCGTCCTCATTGTCATATCACGGTTTTGCCTTAGGGAAATCCTTCTCGTCATAGCCGAAGATATCCTTCAATGTCAGCACCTTGACATTGCCGTATTTCTTGAGATCATCGGCCTTGATCTTGTCCTTGCTTCCCATGACACCTATATTCCATTTCTGATTCTTGAAATGGTCAGCATGAAATTTCTTCAGATCCTCCAGTGTGACGGAATTAATATTCTTATATATATCTTTTCTGATGTCGTAGTTGAGTCCCTTGTTGACGGCTGTTTCGTATGCAAACAATATACCTTCCTTATTGATCCTTTGTGTCTGGATATCGGTCAGGATGGCTTTTTTGCCCATATCCCATGACTTGGACAGCTGCGGCATATTCTGCAGGAGATTGTTGATGGCTCCCATTGCATCTTTGAATTTGTCAGCCTGTGTACCGACGTAGAAAGTCGCATCAAAGTTTTTTTCCTTTTTGTTGGGCACTCCGAAGCGACTGTAGGCGGAATAAGCCAGGGCCCTTGATTCGCGGATGTCCTGGAATACAACTGATGCCATACCGCCACCAAAATATTCGTTGAAGGCGCTAGCCATTGTCTCCAGCTTCGGATCGTACTTCTCTTCATTGGCTTTGAAGTTGATGTCGGCCTGAACCATATCATAATTCACAAAATACACGGTATTCTGAGGTGATGGAGCCGGTACGAAATCCTTGCCTTTTGGTGCAGGCTTGAGCATCGCTGCGGTCTTATGTGCAGCATCGAGGGATTTTGTCAGATTGCTGAGAGGTCTTGCCCCGCAATACATGATCTTATGCTCTATGCCCAGATTCCCCTTGATGATGGCTATCAGCTCCTCGGCTGTGATCTGGCGCAGTTGCGCATTGGTCAATATGCTGTTGAATGGATTGTTGGCCCCATATTTCAGATAGCTTTGCAGACCACCGTAAAGAATGGTTTCCTTATTGAGCAGATTGTCCTGTCGTGTCTTGATCTGGTTGTCGATCAACTTTACCAATGCAGCTCTGTCTGGCTTCGGATTATTCAGCAGGTCTTCAATGATTGCAACTCCCTTGTCGAAATTGTCTTCCAATCCTGTCAGATAAATGTACATTTCTTCCTGACCTACATTGACACCCCAGTTAAGCCCCAGGTTGTAAAGCTCTTTGTTGATCTCCTCGTTGGACTTTGTTGTGGAGCCTATGTAGTTGAGGTAATCCATTGCCAATTCGAGTTTTGGATTGGCATTTGTTCCATAATTGTATTTGTAATAGATATTGAACAATTGATTCTGCTGATTCGGTACATACCATATCGGAATTCCTTTTTTCAGCGTAGCCTTCTGAACATCTTTATCGAAATCCAGGAAGCGTGGCTGGATAGGGGACACGGTAGTTTCAAGCACAGTTTTAAGGAAGTCAGATTGTGCATCCCGATTCAGTTCGACCGGATGGATTTCAGGCTTATCGACCTTCGGCACATCACTGTTTCCGGTCTTTTTGTAGATGACCGTGTAGTTGTTTTGGAACCATAATGCAGCAAATCTCATGATATCGGCTTTTGTGATTTTAGCCATTACATTCATATCATTGAGATAATCCACCCATGGACGGCCTTTCACGAAAGCCTCATGGAGCAGGAAGGCAGTATTGGTCGCTTTCTCTGTTTTGCGGATCAGATCCAACTTCATGTTGTTGACAGTTCCCTGAATGATGGTTGTATCAAATTCACCCCTCTTCAGCTTCTGGATTTCACTCAGGAAAAGATCTTTCACTTGGTCTAGACTCTGACCATCTTTGGGCTTGCCCTGCATCCAGAATATACCATGGTCTTTCAACAGATAGGTAAATGCGTATCCTTCCAAAATCTTTTGATCGATGACCAGATCATTGTCTATCAATCCACTTTTACCATTGAATAATATGGAAGAAATCAGATTGGCTATCGGCGCTTCCTTTTCCGATGCTGCCGGGAAACGATAACCAATGGCTACCTTCTCTTCATCCGGGCTGAAAACGGTGATTTTGGAGACTGTATCCACATCGTCCTCGGACTGGAAGGCAAAATCAGGCGCTTTTTTGGCAGGCATATTCCCAAAATACCTCTCCACCAGCTCGATTGTCTCATCAGGATCAAGGTCGCCAGCGAGAATGATGGCCATATTTCCAGCTACATAGTACTTGTTGTAATAATTTCTGATCTCTTTCAGCGATGGATTCTTCAGGTGTTCGATGGTACCGATGGTTGTCTGCGTACCGTATGGATGTTTCTTGAAAAGTGATGCAAACATGGACTCGAAGATTTTTTCATCCCCGTTGTCCAGCGATATGTTCTTCTCCTCATATACCGCTTCAAGCTCAGTATGGAACAAGCGTAAAACAGGATTGCGGAAGCGCTCCTGCTGTACTTTCAGGTATTTTTCCAGGTTGTTGGATGGGAAGCTCTCCATATAAGTCGTGTTCTCAAAGCTGGTGAAGGCATTGGTCATCCTCGAGCCAATATCCGACATCATCTTGTCGTATTCATTGGCTATGGCATATTTTGAAGCGACATTACTTACGCTGTCTATACGGTGATAGATTGCCTTTCGTTCTGCCTCATCGGTAGTCTTTCCATACAATTCATACAGCTCGTCGATCCGGTCCAGCTCTACCTTTTCCTTACCATAGTCCATGGTACCGAATTTGTCCGTACCTTTAAACAGCATGTGCTCAAGATAATGTGCCAATCCTGTATGGTCGGCAGGGTCATTCTTCGATCCGGCTTTCGTGGCAATAAGCGCCATGATCTGAGGTTCCAGATGGTTTTCGGCCAATATCACAGTAAGGCCGTTGCTTAGTTTGTAAAATCTCGCTTTCGCAGGGTCGCCAAATACTTCTGTAAATTTGTACTTATGATCAGGCGATGTCCTTTCAAAGGCCATATATTGCGTGTTTTGACCCATCATCACCGTCGAGGCCAGCATGGCAAAGAATAAATAAATATTTTTCATATATAAATATTTTTTAAACGACAAAGCTAACGTTTATGCTGTAATTTCAGGACATTTATGCTTGTTTTTCCTGATTTTGATTGGTCGGTCTTTTTATGATATGGCCGCTTTTTTCTTTCCATCTATTGGCAAGGTATTCAGATAGAACGATAGGAGGGACACCTTTCGTATGCAGGAAGAAGTATGCCACTTCCACACCGTTTTGTTGCCAGTCCATCATCCTGTCCACCCATTTGTCTATCCTTGAAAAATCACTTTCCTCATTATTGGCGACAAAGCGGACTGCCATAAAAGGCGCGGTAATGTGACCATGACTCGCATCACGGCGGCCTGCGACATCGGTGATCATCCAACTGATGCCTGCCTGAGCCATTTCTTCAGCGATGATGGATGCATGGTCTGCCTCGAAATAGCTCTCGTGACGTATTTCTATGGCCAATGGAATACCCGGACGCCATTGGCGGATGAATTTTTTCAATGATTCCAGCTTTTTGACAGAAAAACTTTGTGGCAACTGCATATAGATCAAACCCAGTTTTTCCCTGAACATCGCCATCCGGTGCAGGAAGTCAGGCAGGATGGAGTCGCCGAGTGCAAATGAATTTCTTTGGCTGATGCCTACAAACATCTTCGGGCAGAATACAAAGTCCGGCTCTGTGAGGTTGTACCAACGCTCCATCATCTCCTCCCTGGGCACCTGATAATAAGTGGTGTTGAATTCTATCGTGGCAAACTGACGACTGTAATGAGTGGCGAATTCATTGGGCTTTGCTTTAGCCGGATATACGGAACCCTTCCATTTGGGCTCTGACCATCCCGGGGCGCCCAATAGCAGCTCAAGATGATTGTTGCCGTTATTTCCGAAGTGATAATGATCTGTTTCAGGTAATGAAAAGTCAACTTCAGAAATATCGTCCAATCTTCCGAAGTCCATATCAATATCGGCCTAAATATCTTCTAAGCGCCCATTCTGCCGATAGGAAGAGGGCCAGCAGCCCGAAGATCCACTTCAGATTGATGAGAGGATCGGTTTTTTTATCGCTGCGGATGATTGGCTTGATAGCATCATTGGATTTGATCATGTCGGCAAGCTTGTCCAGTTCCGAAACTTTGATAAACTGGCCTCCCGAATCACCACTAATCTGCCTCAACAGGCCAAAATCTGCCACTAAGTCAAACAATTCCTTGTCGGCATTCTTGACGGTAAAATCACCTGCTGAGGTTAATTCCTTCCCTTGGAACATGACGCGCGCCATATAGTGATAATTGCCCGTCGGAAGCTGGCCTATATCCAACTTGTAGGCGTTGTCGGTGCGGTCAAGGATGTATTTATATTCCTTTTTGGCGTCGTCGGTAAGGTTCAGCTTTACCTCAGGACTATTGATCAGTTCATAATTATCATTGTACAGTTCACCGGTAAGGGAAATGTTGTCGGTGATTTCATAAACCCTTTCGTTGGTCCTGACTTTAAATTTCCGCTTGTCTTCCCTTGTTGCCAGCAGGCGCATGGTATTGCCCACGATATCGTCAAATACGGTTGTCTTTCCGGTTTTGGCCGATTCATTGAGGCGCCATCTCCAAAGGCCTTCTCCGGCGATGATACCTACTCTGTTTTTATCTTCCTGACCTATCAGCCAAAGCGGATATTTGGTCTCCACTCTGCCAATTCGTTGATCCATCAGAACCTGTGCATTGGGGCCGGGTGTAAAGGTTCCAAACGGTGTCTGTAGTGGAGGAAAGCCGGATAGGGTGCCTTGCCACTCGTCCTTTACGGCAAATGCCTGGAAGCCTGTACGTAGCAAAGGATACACATCATTGAGGCTGCCCGGACTCCCTGCCAACTGGAGCGTGTTTTGGAGTTGATTGAATCTTGGAATATTGCTTTGACCACCCACGATAAACAGTTTGGGCAATGGCCTGTTCTGGATGCTTTTCCAAAGAGTTTCGAAGGTTGACCCAAAACTATTCACGGTCGGCACCTGATAGAGGATCAGCAGATCCACTTTTTCTCTGAGCTTAACCGGTTGGTACAGGTAGTGGATCTTCAGATCGTAATTCTTGTTGTTGTCGATGACGGAGCGGATGGCTGAGATGTCAGGGTGGGGTGATGCTGCCACAAGGTCGATATTGAGTTTGCTGTCCAGCACATCGATATAGAATTCCTTGATGTTGTTGGCCATGGTTGCTTCCCCGGGCAACTGTGTCACTGCGACGGTATATTTAGACATGCCGGCTTTGTTAAGCGGGATCTGGAACTCCACAGTCTGGAAAAAGTCGTCCGAATTGATGAGTACGGGCTTGCTCTGTATCGCATGGCCATCCAGGGAGATGGTGACGTTGGCGGAGTGTCCTTTCAGGTTGAAAGCCTGTATATCCGCCTGAACCTTGGAGATATCGCCCAAAAATCCGATTTCGTTGTTGATGATGCTCCGGATGCTGAGATCTTTGGCAGGAAGTGTATCGCCTACGCCTACGGTATAGATAGGAGCCTTGATTCTGGACGCTTCGAAAAGCGGGCTTGGTCCGGTATTGAAGATACCATCGGTCAAAAGCACTACTGCGCCAAGGGATTGATATTCTATACCTTCGTTGATGTTCTGAAAAAACTGATTGAGATTAGTCGAAGGCTTGTTGAAGTCGGACGTCAGCCGGCCATCCACATCATTGCCGATGGACTGGGTGACGACTTGGTATTTGCCTTTGAGTCGATCGCTGAGAGCATTGACCTGACTGACAATTTCTGTTTGCTTCTTACCCAGTGCAAAACCAGTGGACTGAGATTGATCGATGCCAATCACGATGGTCGGCTTGACTTCCTCGTAACTGATGTGTTTAAGTACGGGTGAAAGGAGCAGGAAGCAGATGATGGCCACCGATGCTGCTCTGAGGAAGAACATCAGAGGCTTGGCCCAGGAAGCCCAGGGATGATCGAAGTCAAAGCGTCTGTACATCAACACAGCGAATACGATGCCCGCCAGGATACACAACATTGTGTACCACCAAGGGAAGCCGAGAGAAAGATGTACGTCCGCCATTAAATTTTAAGTCTTTTAAAAAACGCCAAAAATAGGATTTATATTTTGGATTCGAATACACAGGATAACGGTTACAATGCCAATTGGTTTAAAATACCCAATCGGGGTTTCGATTACGCTGCAAATAGCCTTATCATGAATGAATTTGAAAAAAGGCAATAATCTGTCCGAATGAACGACTTTCTGCCAAACGAACGATAGCTCATCAAATAACAAGGTTTCAATGACATCTCCTCCTCACGTTGACAATTCCACCCCGGTCATTAACGGGCATTTTTATAAAATCGATATTTTATTTGCCTGAGAGACTTTTTAAGCAAAATCGCAGACGTTTTAAAATTTTTGTTTTCAAAATTTTATTTGGATATACAGACTGTTTGGCCAGAGCCTGCAGTTGCTGAAACAAATTCAGCATGACGGGTTTATTGTACATCAAGTGTGTTTTTTCAAAACCCAGCTTTATAGAACCAGTCATTCCGGTTTTATTTCGGAATCTGCCGAAGCGAGCGTTGAAAGGCCTTGATGTGTCAGCGTGCCCGGTTGTCTCATGAAATGCTGTTTCTCCATCCACGCTGTCCGCGATTCTGCCTGTTTGGAATAATAAAATTATATCAAATTTATCAACTTGGCTTTCACCAAATCAAAGGCTATTTCCGGATTAAATGCTAGCGTGGGTCTCAAAAGCGCAGTTGTGTCACCCAAGAAATCATCGTCTTGCATTTTTGCTTCCATATTTAAGAGGAAGGTTTTGCGTGACGGTGGGCTATTGGTTGAAAATTCGATATAAGCTCTGTAACATTCAAGTACATTTTCTAAGTTTAGTTCGGGTTTTTGACTTAATGCAGAGAATAAATCGAAAAGGTCGCGTCCTTTTCTGCGCTGATACAATGCTCTAAGTTTTGTACCCAATAATTCTTCTATGCTAAAGGAGCTTATCTTGCACTTACCTCTATACCATGAAGAATCTACCTCGAATGGGATGGCTCGAATTCCTTTTATATGAAAATGCTCTCGAGTATTTGTTTCAATTTTTAACCGCAGTCCAACGATTGGTGGAAATTCTGAATAAAATCAGTGTAACTATTCACCTCAAATTGTCTATAATCTACGGCTTATCAATACCTAAAGCTCCAAATATTTATTTAGCCACTAAATTGCAATGCAAACCACGAAAGGTATATCGCACTGTATATTTCGTCGTGGAAGGAGAATCCTGAAATCTTTCGTTAGACCAAGAAATAGCCTGTTGAATATTATTACATTGCCACCAAAGAATACCCGCTAAGGCAGTTTTCTACCACGAAATGGCACTAAACAGCACGAAATGCTTTCGTGTCATTTCGTTTATTTCGTGGTAGAATAAAGAAAACTCGAACTCTTTCTTATTAGGTGAATAGTTACAAATCAGTAAATGATCTGAAACCCATTTCCTTTCATCATTACAGTGGGTTCACCAAGAAATGACATAACAGAACGTATCCTGTCAATTGTATCCTTGATTGGTTCCGGATGAAGTTGCACTAAATCAATATCTTCCGAGAATCTCGGTTGTGGATGCAAGTATAATTTATGCAGGGCCGTTCCTCCTCTGAAGGCGAGTTTGTTTCTAAGTAATTCGTCCGAGAATATCTCAACTAAAGACCTGCAGATAACCAGATCTAGCTCAACTTGCTCCGGAGTTTGCCAAGGTACCTGTTGGCTCCACTCAGTAATATGTGCTTGTGGAATCATTCGTCAATTTCGATTTGAGCATTCACGATTACTTTCCATCTGTTGTTGGCCGGAAAGCCTTTAGATTGCTTTGAACTTTTCAATGGAATACGATAAAAAGAGATGCCTAGGTTTTTCATGTTTTCAAACAAAGCATCGCTCAATTCTCCCGATTGGCAAATATATTCCAGAAGATAACCCAATCTTTGCAGCACCACGGGTTGAGTTCGATATAAAAATTCACTTGAAAAGTCTTCAGTAGATATCATTTCAATCAACTCATTGAGTATCGTGCTGACTCTGCTAAGACCACCGATTCTTTTCTCAAATTGTACCAAATCTGCAGCTGTAAGTACTGGAGATGATATTTTCAAGTACCCGGCTTCCGTTTTTACTTTATCGATAAATCTCTCAGGAAAATCCATGATGCTGAGATAATTGATTTTAAGGCCGTTTTTTTGAGTAGGTCGCATTACCGGAAAATCGGTTACCACAAAGGATTCCTGCGGTTTCTGATGCGAAGCTCCATGAAAAACTGCTGCATTGATCAACGCAATATAATAAGGACGCTGCAGATGGTTCATTAGGTCGTCCAGGAATAAATGAACAGGAAGAACGCCTTGTTGCTGATAGTGGGGAGGAATAATAAGATAATAGCCTTTGATTATGGACAATATTTTTCCTTTGTCAACAAGCCTCTTTAAGGCAAATTTCAATGCAATCTGGCTATAGTCCTTCAAATCCTGTCTCAGATCTGACAGGCTGAAGCTATATTTCCCCCGTGCTAATATTTGCTCAGTCCAGGCTTCAAGATAGTTATAGGTCAACCCTGTTTTCATTAGCTATAAATTTTGCGAAAGGTATTAAATAATAATACTATTTGCAAATTATTTATTTAATTCTTTAGATCTATTTTAAAATATATAGGAAAACAGCCCAATCAACATTACGGACATTATATTCGTAAGATAGAAATAAGACCTTTTATGCGGCCTGTTTAGCCAGAGACTGCAGTTGCTGAAACAAGTTCAGCATGACGGGTTTATTGTACATCAAGGGTGTTTTTTCAAAACCCAGCTTTATAGAACCAGTCATTCCGATTTTATTTCGGAATCTGCCGAAGCGAGCGTTGAAAGGCCTTGATGTGTCAGCGTGCCATTCAAATTCGTAATTCATAATTCATAATTCGTAATTCATACTTCTGCTCCATCCGCGATTCTGACAAAAAGAATCGTAACACGAGAGTAAATCTCGTTAGGGATGAAATTTATTTAGAAATGTCGATCACACGCGGAATCAAACCCCGTCAGGGGTGACATATCAATTATAAGATCAATGCCGTCTGGCTCAGGATTTATAACCCGGGGGTAATGCCACCATTGCTAAGACAACCCGGGAATATTAATTTTTACAATACCTATAAATACCTGATAAATAAAAATAAACTACATTTGTGCCGGAAAGGAACTGAAAATGGCTTTTTAACGTTAATCAGCCCGGTTACGACTAAAAACAAAACGATTACAGATAATTCTATTTAAAACCTCAATTTTTAATTTGGCAAAAAAAGAAAGACAGGATAAAGGGGCAGAAAAAGCTCAATATCGAATCAATGAACAAATCAGAATCCCGGAAGTAAGGCTTATCGGGGAAGATTTTGAAGTAATAAGTGAAGTTGCAGGACACAATGTCGAGCCAGGCATATATTCCACCCCGCTGCTTCTTGATTGGGCCAGACAGGCCGGGCTGGACTTGGTGGAAATCACCCCTAATGCTACGCCTCCTGTGGTAAAAATCATCGACTTCCAGAAGTTTCTTTACAATAAAAAGAAAAAAGACAGAGAACTGAAGGCAAAAACAGTAAAAACTGTTATCAAGGAAATCCGGTTCGGTCCAAATACCGACGATCATGACTTTGACTTTAAGGTTAAGCACGCTCGTAACTTCCTGACTGAAGGCGCGAAAGTGAGGGCTTATGTCCAGTTCAGAGGTAGAAGCATCGTGTTCCAGGATAGGGGAGAGCTGCTTTTGTTGAAATTTATGAAGGAGCTGGAGGATGTCGGTGCCGCAGAAGCATTGCCCAAACTGGAAGGCAAGAAGATGGGCGTGGTTATTTCGCCGAAAAAGAAAAAATAAATTCGAAGATCGACATACAGACACGATTGGTGTATGTCTGTTTTTTTCAATGCCATAATGGATTGTTGCACAGTTCCGCAACATCATCGGCTCTGAAAATTTTAGCGCCATGGAATCAATTTCAGCCAGGGTAAGACGACTAACATTACAGATTATCCTTCTGCTCGTCTGTTATGCAGGATGCCGTGCGCTTTTTATCTATGCCAACAGGCAGGAAATGGATATCAGCGGACTGTCTTCTTTGATCCGGGTGATGATTGGCGGGATGAGATTCGACCTGTCAGCAATTGCCGCTTCCAATGTCTTGTATATCATCCTTCTTTTTCTGCCACTTCCTTTTGTCGGCAGCAGGATATACAGAGGCATCCTGACCGGGATATTCCTGCTGACCAATGGCATTTGCCTGCTGGCCAATATGGTCGATGTCGCTTACTTTCCCTTTGTACACAAGCGCTCACAGGCTGATGCACTTCGATTTGTCACCGGAGAAAAAGGCGGTGACCTTTTCAGGCTCCTGCCATCCTTTCTGGCACAATATTGGTATCTGATTGTTGGATTCATACTGATGATGTGGCTGTTGTGGCGCGGATATCGATATACATTGAGGCCCGTCAAAGAGGAGCGTTCGCCTTTAAAATTCTATCTGGGTTCTTCCATGACACTTTTTCTGTCCCTTGGCCTGGGTATTCTGGCATTCCGCGGAGGCTTGCAGACTAAGCCGCTCAATGTCATCCACGCCTCCGAAATGACATCCGTTCAGAATATACCGGCCATTATCAATACTCCATTTTCCATATTCAAGTCGCTCAGGCAGAAATCAATGCCTGCGATGGATTTCTTCCCGGAAGAAGTGCTGGCCGACTTACATGGAGGAATTCACCGACCGGCTGTACAAGATTCATTTACCCGGGAAAATGTGGTCGTCATCATCGTAGAAAGTCTGTCCAGAAAATACATCGGCTATTTTGGAGGTGAGGCAAAGACACCTTTCCTCGACTCACTGTTTGGTGCCGGCTATGTTTTTACCAATGCATTTGCCAATGCCAAAGAATCGATCCAGGGCATACCGGCGATTTTGTCGTCCATTCCGTCCTGGCAATCGGAACCCTTCATCTTTTCCTATTATTCTTCCAACAAGATCACTTCATTGGCCAATCTGCTCGACAAGAAAGGGTACACATCCTCCTTCTTCCACGGCGGATACAATGGCACCATGGGTTTTGATTCCTATGCCGGACTTGCCGGATTCGACCACTATTACGGAAAGAATGAATACAACAATAATAATGACTATGATGGACATTGGGGCATCTGGGACGAACCCTTCCTACAGTATGCCGCCGACAGGATGGATGCCACCACACAACCGTTCTTCTCGGCCATTTTTACCCTCAATACACACCATCCCTTCCACATTCCGGAGCAGTATCGCAATGTATTCAACAAGCACCGTCAACCTTTTCTCAATTGTGTGGAATATGAGGATTACGCCCTCAGAAGGTTTTTTGAAAGGATCAGGACTTCACCCTGGTATGACAATACTTTATTTGTTATAACTGCCGACCATACGGCAATTAATATCGAAGGTGCACAATCATCACTCATGGAGGATTATCGCATTCCGATTGTATTCTACAGGCCTAAGGATGGGAAGCTGAAAGGCAAGAGTGATATGATAGCCAGTCAGATCGACATCCTGCCTTCCGTGATGAGCCTGCTGCACTATCCTGAGCCTTATTTCTCATTGGGGACCAATCTCTTTGAAGATGTCGCCAAAAGGTACACCATCAATTACAATGGCAATATTTATACCTATATCGACAAGGATTACTGTTATCAGTTCAATGGAGAAAATCCGGTAGCATTATATCATTGGCCTAAGGACTCTTTGTGCAGCAACAACCTTTATACTGGAATGCCAAATGATGCAATCCTGCATCGTGACAGCTCTCTGAAGAAAATGCTACAACTATTCAGCCACAGCATGATAGAAAATAAGATGACGGCGTCGGCGATTGTGCGATAATTTCTACGTCGCCCGGTTTTCCACCCCTCCACTTTTGTTACCCCGCTATGCCTCCCTGAAGGCGCAAAACCTCCGACCCAAACCGGGATTGTGGAGAGATATTCGAGTAGGTGATTTAGCATGGTCATTCCAAATTTCCTTCTCCAGCTAGCGTCTCAAAAATTTATTTTATTTGGAGGTAAAGGCGAGATAAGCGTTAGACGAAAAATTTTATTTGGATTTGCAGGCTGTATGGCATGAGACGGCAGTTGCTGAAACAAGTTCAACATGACTTGCTTATTGGACATCAAGTGCGTTTTTTTCAAAACAAATTTCATTTTTTTATCAGGAAGGTATCTTTAATATAAAGTATTTACTTACCTTTGCACCCTAATTTGTTTAACTTAACTAAATACGCATAGATATTATGCCTAAAATGAAGACACATTCCAGTGCCAAGAAGCGTTTCAGGATCACAGGCTCCGGGAAGGTAAAAAGATTTCAGGCTTATACCTCTCACATGATGAGACATAAGTCCAAGAAGGCGAAGCTTGCACTTCGTGATGCCACCCTGGTCAGCCCGGCTGATGAAAAGCGTGTCAAGGCTTTGCTGGGTATCCAGTAATCTCCCGAATGGGATTACATCAAAAAAATTATTTTTTAACGAGGATGCAGGCCAAAGCTTATTTCAAATAAGCCCTGTATCGTACTAAAACCAAATTATTATGCCACGTTCAGTAAACGCAGTAGCGTCAAGACAAAGAAGAAAGAAAATTCTAAAAGCAGCTAAAGGCTATTTCGGCGCAAGATCCAAAGTCCTTACCGTTGCTAAAAATGCCGTTGACAAAGCCAATGGCTATGCCTTCCGCGATAGGAGAAACAAGAAAAGAGCCTTCAGAAGACTGTGGATCGCCAGGATCAATGCAGCCTCCAGAACAGAAGGCATTTCCTACTCCAAACTTATCAACCTGCTTAAGGAAAAAAATGTCGGACTCAACAGAAAAGTTCTCGCTGACCTCGCTATGAACCATACCGACACCTTCAAGGCCGTCGTCAGCAGCGTCAAGTAAAGATTACAAGAGATTATTATGATATAAAGCCTCGCCATTTCGGTGAGGCTTTTTTTGTGGGATAAGGTGAAGTATGGTTGGGATGGGGATTGTTGATATTTTACAAAGAATTTGAAATTAACTTCCTGATTCTTTGAGCTTGCCTTTTGTATAAAAATTTATTTCTTCATCAAGATACCAATAGAATATGTAAGGTTTAGTATGGAATATTTTCTATTTGAGTCTTTTAAATAATTTTTTGGGCATATTATTACGTCCACAATGACAATGACTTAAACTCAGTCGCCATAAAGAAACTAGATTAACACAGTTGTCTAACTCTCTATCACTACAAAGCCCTAAGGTATGTCAATGTAATTTTAATGGATTTAGGAAATATTATTAATTATTTATATATTTATGTATCATAGTCAATATGATATATATAATTAAAAAATAATTGTTATAATTTTTTACCAAATAGCTTTTCCAATCCAAATATTTTTCTTTTTCTTTGCCCTGATTTTATATCGACATGATTACATTTTCAAATACATATTGGCGTAATACTCTTGCCTGGCGTTGGTGGCGATTCTAAGCTGACCCAACCTATGTAATCATTTCCTGTCACCCGGTTTTCTCGTATATTTTTTTTACTTAATAAACATTTTAAAAGATGGAAAAGAAATTTCTATTGACGGAAAAGGAGATTCCTACACATTGGTATAACATTGTGGCGGATATGCCTAACAAACCATTGCCGCCACTTCATCCGGCGACAAAACAACCATTGGGACCAGAAGACCTGGCACCATTGTTTCCCATGGAACTCATCATGCAGGAAGTGAGCTCCGATAGGTTCATAGAGATCCCTGAGGAGGTCAGGGAAGCGTATAAGATCTGGCGTCCGACTCCATTGATTCGCGCAGTCAACTTAGAAAGGGCGCTTGGCACCGACTGCCATATCTATTACAAATATGAAGGTACTAGTCCAAGTGGATCCCACAAGCCGAATACGGCCATTCCACAGGCGTATTACAACAAAAAGCAAGGCGTCAAAAGGATTACTACTGAGACGGGAGCCGGTCAGTGGGGCACTGCACTGAGCTTTGCTTGTAAGCAATTCGGTCTCGAATGTGATGTGTATATGGTGCGTATCAGTTACGACCAGAAACCTTACCGCAAAAGCCTGATGAATACCTTTGGTGCCAATGTTTTCCCATCCCCAAGCGAAAGAACAAATGCCGGAAGAATTGCATTGGAAGAAGATCCGAATACTCCCGGCAGCCTCGGCCTGGCAATTTCAGAAGCCATCGAAATGGCAGTAGGGGATGAGGAGACCAAATATTCTCTCGGATCGGTACTGAATCATGTGTTGTTGCACCAGACCATCATCGGTCAGGAAGCAGAAAAGCAGATGGAACAGGCCGGAGAATTTCCGGATGTGGTGATCGCTCCCTTGGGTGGTGGGTCCAACTTTGCAGGCCTGTCCTTCCCTTTCCTGAAGCATAAGATCGCAGGAAGATCATTGCGCGCCATCGCTGTCGAACCGGCTTCCTGTCCCAAACTGACCCGGGGAAAGTTTATGTACGATTTTGGTGATGCACAAGGTTATACGCCTTTGTTACCGATGTACACACTGGGCCATACGTTCAAGCCGGCAGCCATTCATGCAGGAGGATTGAGGTATCACGGTGCCAGTGTTATTTGTAGCCAATTGTTGAAGGATGGCTTGATCGAAGCAACGGCCATTCAACAGCTGGAGTGTTTCGAGGCGGGTGTTTTGTTTGCGAGGACGGAAGGCATTGTACCTGCTCCGGAGGCCAATCACGGCATCGCTCAGGTAATCAGGGAAGTCAATAGAGCTAAGGAGGAAGGAGTCAAAAAGACCATTCTCTTCAACCTCTGTGGCCACGGCTTTGTCGATATGGCGGCTTACGATGATTATTTCGCAGGTAAGTTGGTCAATCATAGCTTTACGGATGAGGAGGTGACTTCTGAAATAGCTTCTCTGGCGGCACTACAGCCTTGAAGGACAGATAATCCCAATCAATCGCCATACCGGTTGTAGGCAGAAAGAGTATTTCCTGCTTGCAATCGGTATTTTTTTTTCAATCAACTGTTTATAAAATTATCTCAACAAGGTCACCCCGCCTTTCACTGTCAGTTTTTCTCCAGTCACAAGCGTATATTCAAGCAGGTAAACGAAGACACCGGGGTTAACCGGGCTTCCATTGAAACTTCCATCCCAATATCCGGCCGGATCGCCCGGAGTAAGGTTGTGCCGGCTGAAGAGGACATTGCCCCATCTGTCATATATCGATATCCTGTCGATGGTGGATATGCCCGGCGCAGAACTGTATTCCAGCAAATCATTGCGACCGTCGCCATTTGGTGTGAAGATATTGGGTACAAAGATCAGATTCCTGCTTTCGACGATTACCACTTTCTCATCTTCCGCAATACAGCCTCCCAAAGTTGTGACTTTTACCGAATATAAGGTCGATATGAGCGGGGAGTCCTCAAATTCCGTACAACCGGAACAGGCGGACAACTCAGGTGACCATTGCACCGAAAGTATTCGATCAGGATCGATATTCAATACAGCATCGATCAATACCTTTTCCCCCAATCGAATGATGGTATCATTGCCCAAATCGACTTTTATAGGGTCGTTGATGCCCACCCTGACAGAATCTCCAAAGATACAGCCGTAACTGTCCTTTATTTTGATGTAATAGGTGCCGGGACTCAGTTTGTTGAAGTAGTTATAATTTGCAAAATAATCGCCGTAAAGATTGGAAGTGATGGACCCTTGAGCACCTGTACCGCCATTGACAAATATTTCACCATTATTGATGCCCTCACATTCGGCATCTTCAACCCATACGTCAAGACTTTTGATGGGATTGTTTTTTTCTTCGATGTAGGATGTCCGGTAGGCCTGACAACCATTTCTGTCATTGATGATGGAAAGTGTATAGTTTCCCGGATTTTGTATAAGCACGGCACTGTCACCAGGATTGGTCAGAATAACGCCATCCGTGGTCGTCCATTGGTATTGGTAATGTTCTCCGGTTGGAGGCTGGTTGCCATATAGCTTGATTTCCCTGTGTTCGCAGAGGATGGAGTCCCTGGAGGATATTGATACGGCAGGGGAGAGTGTATCAATAGGTACAGTGATGGAGTCGGTCGTTATGCATCCGTATTCATTACTGATTTGTACCCGATAGATTCCGGCATTATTGACAATTGGTTTCGGCACAGTAGAGGTAAAGGCATTCGGCCCCGTCCATTTATATTTTTCGATATCGTCAGGGCTGGTTAGATCTATGCCTACCTCCGGCGTAAAACACGTTATCGTGTCTGTGGAAAGGGTTAAGCTCGGATAAGGAGGGTCATCATCCACATACACCGAGGCTACATGCAAGCAGCCATTGGCCCCGGTCACAAAAATGTAATAGGTGCCGGTATCGACTACATAGACGTTAGGTTGATCCGAAAAGAAGGAATTCGGTCCAAACCATCCATAAGTGTTGCCGGGCGTGATTGAAATGGCCCTCAGCAGGTAATTGCTCGAATCACAGGATATTGAGCCATCAGACACGATGACATCAGGAACCTTATAATTGGTATCCACAGTGATTATCGTATCAGCGATGCATCCGTTTAATCCAGTGACGCGCAATGGATAAACACCCACTTTTATCACTGTTACCGTTGAATCATTGACAATATTGCCATCAACATTCCATTCAAAGGTGGCACCTGGCGAAGGAGATGTGGCCTTGATTGTTATCTTGGTAAAATTGCAATTGATTTCACCTCCGATGGCTGTAAAATCGGGTTTATCCTTATCGGCATGTACTGTGAACAACCTTTCCGTTACACAACCATTTCGGCCTGCAATTGTGACCCTGTAATATCCAGCTTCCGTAAGCGTAAAAACACTGTCATTGCTTACAAGTTGCTGATCCAAGTACCAATTGGTGGCTTCAACCGTGGTGCTTGAAGAAGGTTTTATTTGAAGTGAGTCGTTATTGCAACTGATAAAGTAATCCAAAGCCAGTATGGATGCCGGTTTGATGGTATCTACGGAGATGAGGGCGGTGTCGGTAACGATACATTCATTTTTATCCTTGATTTGCAGAATATAATTGCCCGATGACGTTGCTTTGATTGTTTCACTCGTCTGTGTATTGCCTGATGGGTCCGTCCAAAGGTATTCTGCTCCGATGGCGTCCGAAACAGGCTGTATGATAACAGGATTATTTTTACATGAAATAGTGTCATCTTTTAATGTTAAAGACGGCAATATATCAGACAGTAAAACCAATGCCGAATCAATTGCAATGCAACCGTTTTGCGACGTAAGTTTTAATCTGTAGAATCCGGAAACTGAGACAGCCGGAGCATCAAGCGTGGAGGAGAAATTGCCCGGCCCGCTCCATTGTATTTTCCCATTGGGGATGGACGTATTATAAGACAGGGTAAATGTTTTATCCTTGCAGGTAAAGCTTCCGCCAATCACTTTCAAATCGGGTTTTACCGTATCCGAAACTACCTTAAATGTCAATATTGCCGGACAGTCATTTGGACCCGTAATCTTCAAGTTATACTGGCCGAATGCGTTTGTTGTCGGTTTTGCTTCTGTATGGATCGTACCATCCGGAAAAGTCCATTCTATACTTTTTATCGGAACAGAAGAAGTGGCAGATAGTGTTGTCGAAGGCGTGGAGCAGGAGATGTAATTTCCTTTGACTGAAATGACAGGCTTCACTGTATCAGGAGTGACATGGGCAAAGGTATCCAGCTTGCAGCCAAACTGATCCACGATATGCAAATGGAAGGTATCGGTAAGGATGGTATTGAATTGGTGCGTGTTTTTCAGAGTATCACCGACTGGAGTCAACCAGTAAAAAGAATCGTATGCAGGATTGGGCTTTAACATCACGATTGCTTCATTCTGTGTGCAATTGATACTATCCTGGGTGATTACCGCTTTGGGTTTTTGGGTTATATCATGAATTATGATTGATTTTTTGGTAAAACAGCCAGTAGATTTGTCGGTCACTTTTATCCAGTATTTGCCGGATTGGTGTACCCAAGGCGACGTATCGTTGGATTGAAAACCATTCGGCCCTGACCATAGAATGCTTGCCGTGGATGGCTTGATGACCTGAACAAAAAGCAGCGCACTATCCCTGATGCAGGTAATGGTATCGTCCTTGACCACGATTTCCGGATTTGTCTTCAGGATATCGGCAAATAGGCTGTCTTCCTTTGTACATCCGTTTGGTGCAGTTATTGTCACATAGTACCATCCTGTCTCATAAATATATGGACTGGAGCTTCCTGTCCGGAATTGTTTTGGACCGGTCCACTGAAAAGAGGAATTCGATGGGTTAAAGGTAGTGGTGACTTTGAGACTGTCATTCTTACACCCAAAATTAGGCTTGATGATATTTAGGACAGGCGGCGTGAAATCTGCTGAAACATTGACGGTTACGGTTGTAGTACAATTGTTGGGCGCGGTTGCGATTGCGGTATAGACACCTCCCTCATTGACCAGGGGGCTGAGCTTGTCGGAGGTAAAACCATTTGGCCCTGTCCATGCAATGGTAAAATTCATCAGAGGTGTACTGACCGGTAGTTCAACGGATGGGTTAGTACAATTGATAAAAGTATCTCGCACTATCAACTGCGGAGTTTGGGTGAGGAAGGAAATCAATGCGCTGTCTTTCTTGATGCATCCATTTTGTGCCGTGATGGTACAATAGATTTTGCCATTTTGATCGGTAGTGATGGTCGCGCCTGACTGACTACTCCCATCCGGCAACACCCATTGCTGACTGACGATATTGCTTTGGGTCTGTATGCCGATAGAAATAGTTTCGTCGGAACAAATTTTTGCTGGCAATATAAAGCTGAAGGATGGAGCAGCGAAGTCGCCTGTTACTATCACACTTTGTACGTTTTGACATCCATCGGCCTTGGTGATGGTGACTGTATAAATGCCGGGAGAAGTAACCATTGGTGTTGAAGCAGTGGATGAAAAGCCACCCGGACCTGTCCACTGATAGGATACATTGGGTGGAATGGCAGTATTGTTGAGTAGGGCAGTCGGCTTGTTACAATCAAGGTGCACCGAAGGTATGGTGATTTGAGGGATGGAGATATCTGAGTTGATCTTGATGGAAAATGTGTCCTTGCATCCGTCTTTCTCCAATGCCAGAAAATAAGTGCCCGGCGTGGTAACAACAAGTGAATCAAAATCCACTCCACCCTGTATATCTCCAAAAGCATCGAACCATTTATAGAATGTCAGGGGAGGCAAAGATCCTGTCGGTCTTAGGGTAGCTTTATTATTCGTGCACGTGAGGACGTTTGAAACGGTCAGGGAAGTATTGAAAATAATGGGCAGGACAGTATAGGTCAATGTGGAATCGCAGCCCAGGCTATTGGGGTAATGATAGGCATAGACACCCGGTGCGGTAATGGTTTGATTCTCAATATAGATAGGGCCATTGCCACAAATGTATTTGGTATATTGCTTCTGCGGACTATTGGGCTTTATTTTAATAGTGATGCATGAAAGTGTCATGTCTCCGCAAAATGGAGCCAGTCCGTTATAGAATTTCGTCTTCCAGGATGAAAGCAGCTCTCCGGTTCCCGGAGTCGGCAGATATTGATCATTTCCGCTTTCATAAGCTATACCGCACATGGTGTAGTTACCCGGAGGGAATGTCTTTAAATCCGGCGTTGTCTGAACGGCTATAATTTTATCATCAGACGATGCAATCAAGAATCTGTAGGAAGTATTGCTATCATTGGTCCCCAGCGGATAGTCAATGCCGATTGTCGGTTTTAAGTCGTCACTACCTTCGCATGCCGTGATATTGGATATGGCAAAGATACCGGCGGATTTGTAACAGGAAGAACACTGTATTCCAGTGGGATCACAGAATTCGATGGAAAATGAAATCAACTTCCCCTCATCCAGCATGGATCCGTCGGTAAGTTCGACTATCCATAACCCGTTGACCGGCCCTGAATTGATCTGCTCCAGTTGATTACCTGCCACAGGATAATAAGTTCCGGTATAGTTGGTCCCTGCCTGCCAGTTGGAAGTGTTGGCCCAGACCGGAAAGATGCCTATATCAGGTGCAGAGGGGCTGGACTGTGGTACGAAATGGATATTCCAAAGGCTGCCCGATGTATTGTAACTGTTCCCGACGTTGCCCACCAACACGACAGATTGCCCTCCGGGACTGATCAGTCGGATACTTAGGTCGCCTACATGTGGATGAGTAAAACTTAAATTGACCCGGCAAATGCCCTGTTGTGTTGAGCTCAGGTCATTGTTGGCTGCTCCGGAAACCTCTACAAAATGCTGTGTGGTTGTGGCATCCGGAATTAGGAAGGTATTGTTGATTCCGCATTGTGCCATAAGTATATTGCCAAGTAATATATTTAAGGCACACAGGATCAGTTTTATATTGAGCTTTCTGAAAATCATGACATGGGCAAAGGTAGCAATTCCAAATAAAGGTAAGAATTATTTTTTATCATGAATTTCGCACATGAAGATTTATTGATTTTGTTCCGAAAATGTGGGCTTAATATAAATGAAAATGTGGGAGGGTTATATAAGCGACTTCCAAATATTTCCAACGTCCTGTATTGAAAATTTGTTTCCTGGAAGTAAAGTTTTTTCATCAATCCCAGAAGGGATAGAAATTATACCATTGCCTCGGGAATTTTTTGGCTTTCTGTTCGATTACTTGGACGTAGGATTCGAGGAGATTGGCAGGTTCCGTTTCGTTGTAAGGAGTGCTGCAACTGAAATGATAATGATATTTACCTTCCTTGATGGCATATACAAAGACTACAGGAGCCTTTAATCGGGTGCCCAGGAAGAACGGGCCATAAGGAAACTTAGCCTTTTCGCCTAGAAAATTTGCCTCAAGTATCCTCATCCCTTCCATATAGCGATCGGCGTGCATACATACGAAGCCCCCGTTGTCTAAGGCTTCCTTGATTTTGAACACAAAAGAGATGTCTTCCGTAATGGGTATGATTGAAAATGTTTTATCTGTAGCATGTTTTTCAAGCAAGCTTTTGATTTTTTCCTGCTCATTGTCGAGCATGATGATGTGGATGGGCACGTTGATCCTGTAAAGCAACTGGCTGGCGATCTCCCAGTTGCCCAGGTGTGCTCCGAGCAGTATGGCTCCTTTTCCGTCTTCAGCCAATTGGTGGAGTTGTTGTTCATTTTCGAAATCAAATGACAATCGCTTACCCGCCTGCATATACACTGCGAGCTTGTCCACCAATGCCTGCCCAAACAGGTTGAAGGTCGCATATCTTCTACTAATCGAATCCGGCTTGTACAGTTGAAGCCGTCCGAAGAAATCTATAAGTGCGTTATTTGCCTTTTGAGAGAAAAAAAGATAGAATATTGTTACCAATCGCAATAGTGCGTAGGAAAAACCAAGTGGCAGGTGTTTTATCGTCCAAAGAAATATTGAGAAACCCAGGGAATTTGCCTGTGACCTCCCGGTCCACTTTTCCGGCATAGAAACATAGAATTATCAGGCCTCTATTTTATCTTTCAGGCGTGCAAATACGTATTTGTAGAAATCTTCAAAAGTCTTCAATTCAGTGAAATCTTCTCCGGCCATCTTAAATCCGAAATTCTTCTCTATCAACACCACCAGGTCAACAAAGTCCAAGCTGTCTAGTCCCAGCGTATCCTTGATATTGGCATCAGGAGTGATGACTGATTCTTCCACCTCAAATTCTTCAGCCAAGAATGCGTTGATCTTATCTATCAATTGTAATTTGTCCATGGCGCAAATATAATTAATAATTTTTTTATTTTGAGTGGGTTTCAGTATCACAAAAAGCCTTAGTAGTGGTAAAAAATGTTTGAATAAGGAAATTGATCTCTAACAAATAGAATTATTGTTTTGTTTTAAGCTTTTTCTTTATTTTATTTGAAATAATATTTGGGGAAAATGAATATTTCTCATCGCATCAAATTTCGATTTCTTGAATTTTTCATTTCAATTTTCAAAAGAATGATGGATTCCCAGATATTGGAGTCTAATTTCACTAGATTTTTACCATACTTTGGTCAAGTATTGTTTACAATCCAGGGACATTACATCATTTTATAAATAAAGTTTCAGCCTCCCCCGCCAATCGGACGACAGCCCATCCCTGAGACTTCTTTCTTATCCGTTCAGGACATCCGTTATACTCCGAGAGCATGGCTATCAAACGGATTAATCCTGGCACTCTTTAACCCAATATCCTAATTTTATCATAACTTAGAAACTTCAGTTACAGACTATTAAAGGATGCAGGATTTGATAGTGGAAAATCCGCTACTATGAAGAGATTTCCGTTTGATCGTTTTACCTCCAAAATATTCAATGAGGTGTTAATTTTTGAGGTTAGACGATATCTCAGCGTGGCTGGGTTATAAATTCATTGACATTGCTTATATTTACATGAATTTAAAAGTTAACATGGATGAGTGAGGAAATTGGTGCCGTTTCTATGCCGGTGTTTTTTGAACAAGATCAATTGACTGCATTGGAAGCCATTTCTGAAGCCCAAAGAATTGCATTTGGGCCTGTAGTGTTTCAAGTGGTCAGGCTGCTCAGGGATAAGGGTATATTGAAATACATCTATGATCACAGGGAGAATGGAGCAACAGAAGTTGAGATAGCCAAAGCAACCGGTGTCTCCGAATATGGTGTTAAAATCCTTCTTGAATCGGGGCTTGGCGCGGGGGTTTGTCTGCTTCGCGATGGTAAATATTTTATTTCGAAAGTGGGTACCTTCATTCTCACGGATAAGATGACGCGCATCAATATGGATTTTGTACAAGATGTGTGTTATAAAGCAATGTGGCACCTTGAGGAGGCGATAGACCAAGGTAAGCCTGCCGGATTGAAGGAATTGGGTCCGTGGGAGACTATTTACCAGGGATTGAGTATCCTACCCGAACCGGCACTTACTTCTTGGTTTAACTTTGATCATTTCTATTCCGATCAGGTTTTCGGGAAGATTATGCCTGTCATTTTCTTGGAATCGCCTAAAAGAATATTCGATATCGGAGGTAACACAGGAAAATTTTCTATTGCATGCTGGGAGCATGATTCGGGGGTGGAAATCACCATTTGTGACCTGCCGGTACAATTGGCCAACGCAGAAGGTTTCCTCGCCCAAAAAGGCTGCAATGATAGGATTAAAGGCCATGCAATCAACGTCCTGCAACATAATCTCCAATTCCCGGGCAAAGCGGATGTGATCATGATGAGTCAGTTTTTGGATTGTTTTTCCAAAGAAGAAATTGTCCACATCTTACAGGAGACAAAACAATGGCTTAATCCGGGTGGAAGTATCTTTATTCTTGAAACTTATTGGGATCGGCAAAAATTTGAAATATCTGCTTTCTGTCTTCAACAGACAAGTGTATATTTTACAGCCATAGCCAATGGAAATAGTAAGATGTATCATTCTCAACAAATGAAGGAATGTATTGATATTGCCGGGCTGAGTGTCGATCTTGAGATGGACAATCTGGGCATCAGTCATACCCTATTCAGATGTAAAATCAAATAAATATATCGATATGAAAACAGAAGAAACAGATGTATTGATCATCGGAGCCGGTCCCGCGGGGAGTGTTGCGGCCGGAATATTGCACAAGCATAATATCCGAGTAATCGTAGTCGAAAAGGAGAAATTTCCGCGCTTTGTGATTGGTGAAAGCCTCTTGCCCAGATGTATGGAGGCTTTTGAGGAAGCCGGTTTTATGGATGATCTCAAAAAACAGGGATACCAAACCAAAAATGGTGCTTTGTTTCTGCGTGGCGATGATAAGTGCGATTTCGATTTCAATACTCAGTTTACTCAAGGCTGGACATGGACATGGCAGGTTCAGCGAGCTAAATTCGACTCCTGCCTGACTGACAACTTAGTCAGACGAGGGGTGGATCTTCGGTTTGAACAGGCAGTCAAGGCAATTGAATTTCAAGGAAGTGATTCGACAACGACAGTAGAGGACAGAGATGGCAATCAGTATCAAGTCAAGGCCAAATTTATCATTGATGCCAGCGGCTACGGAAGGGTCATACCCCGACTGTTCAATCTGGACAGACCTTCCGATCTCCCACCAAGAATGACTTTGTTTACCCATGTGGAAGATCCGCGAAGGGATCAATTTCAGGAATCAGACAGGATACATGTTTCCGTGCAGGAGCAACATACCTGGATCTGGAAGATTCCATTTTCCGATGGCACTACTTCACTTGGCTTTGTGAGTGATCCTGAGTATTTTGATGGTCTGAATGGAAGCCCTGAAGAAAACCTCCGTACCCTGATCGCCAGGGAACCATCCGTAATTGATCGCTTTGGCGGAAATAGGTTTTTATTCGAGCCCAGAATCCTAAAAGGCTGGAGTATTTCTACAGATAAGTTCTTTGGTGAAGGCTTCGTCCTTACCGGTAATGTGACTGAGTTTCTGGATCCTGTATTCTCCAGTGGTGTAACCCTTGCGGCTGCTTCTTCCCAGTTGGCTGCCAACATTGTTGTTCGGATGTTCAAGGGTGAGAAGGTCGATTGGGCGATGGATTACTTGGAGCCGATGCTTGAAGGTGTGGATGTCTTCCGCACCTATGTGATGTCATGGTATGACGGGCGTTTACAGAAAATTTTCTTCTCCAAGACCATCGACGAAACCATCAAGGCGCAGTTGTGCAGTGTATTGGCTGGTTATGTCTGGGATTATTCCAATCCTTATGTGCGTAAGCATAAAGAGAGGGTGGAAAGCCTTGCAGCACTGGTCGATGGTGTATAGAGTTCCGGATTATTCTTTTCCAGAGGATTTAATGCAGGTATGCATTGGGTGAGCCTGTCTGATGGGCAATGTAAAGTTGTGGGAGCATATAAAGGCGGTGTAAGCCGGAAAAAACGAAGTAGGTAGGAAAATAATAGCCTTGAAGCCTGATACAGCCTGCCTTTCACGAGATTGCCAAAAATAAAGTGACCTGAAATCGGTAAATTTTTGGGACTGGGTTTTCAATAATGGCGCTATCATTGACTGGTCGGTTATTAATCATCTACCTAATTCGAGATAAATGCTTCGCTCCCTCACTTCCCTTGTAATTGCGGTCTTTGGGTATGTTATGGCGTGTGGTAGCCGGAAAAAACGAAGTAGGTAGGAAAATAATAGCCTTGAAGCCTGATACAGCCTGCCTTTCACGAGATTGCCAAAAATAAAGTGACCTGAAATCGGTAAATTTTTGGGATTGAGTTTTCAGTGATGCCGGTATCATTGACTGGCCGGTTATTAATCATCTACCTAATTCGGGGTAAATGCTTCGCTCCCTCACTTCCCTTGTAATTGCGGTCTTTGGGTATGTTATGGCGTGTGGTAGCCGGAAAAAACGAAGTAGGTAGGAAAATAATAGCCTTGAAGCCTGATGCAGCCTGCCTTTCACGAGATTGCCAAAAATAAAGTGACCTGAAATCGGTAAATTTTTGGGATTGAGTTTTCAATAATGGCGGTATCATTGACTGGTCGGTTATTAATCATCTACCTAATTTGGGGTAAAAGCCATACCACCCTCACTCTTGAATATTTACCTAAATATTATATCCCCAAAAAAGAAAGTACAAAGTGGCAGGTAAGACTTTTAGATAAAATTCTTTTACCAACAACCTTGTACTTTCAGTTATTCATCGGTCCGATACCGACAGAAATATTTATTTTAATTACCCAAATAGTGCTTCAACAGCTTGCTTCGTGATACTGAACGCAACTTGTTGATCGCCTTATCCTTGATTTGTCGGACTCTTTCCCGCGTCAGACCAAATTTGTCACCAATATCTTCCAAAGACATTGGATGGTCGATGCCAATACCGAAATATAGTTTGATTACGTCGCACTGCCTGTCTGTCAGCGTGCTCAGTGAGCGTTCAATCTCCCTTCTGAGAGATTCAAAGTATTCCAAAGCGGTATCCGTACCCGGTGTGGAATTATTTTCCAGAACATCCATCAATGAATTGTCTTCACCGTCCACAAATGGAGCGTCCATGGATACGTGACGTGCAGCCACACCAAGGGTCGTCTCAACCTCTTCTGTCGGAATGTCGAGTATTCCGGCCAATTCTTCAGCAGATGGCTCCCTTTCGTATTGCTGCTCCAGTTCGGAAAATGCTCTGTTGATTTTATTGAGTGAACCAACCTTGTTCAACGGAAGTCGGACGATACGGGATTGTTCTGCAAGAGCCTGAAGGATGGATTGCCTGATCCACCATACAGCATAGGAAATGAACTTGAATCCCCTTGTTTCATCAAAGCGCTGAGCAGCTTTGATAAGCCCGAGATTTCCTTCATTGATCAGGTCACTTAATGAAAGCCCCTGATTCTGATATTGTTTTGCTACGGAAACGACAAAACGCAGGTTACCCTTGGTCAGTCTTTCCAATGCCTCCTGATCGCCTTGTTTGATTCTCTTGGCCAGATCCACTTCTTCCTCTGGTGTCAGTAAGTCCACCTTGCCAATTTCCTGAAGGTATTTTTCAAGGGATTGGCTCTCTCTGTTGGTGATTGACTTGGTAATTTTTAACTGCCTCATTAAACGATTTTATTTAAAAATAGGCGCAAAGATAGAGTTTCTTTGCAATTTGAGTCTGTAACATCTGAAAATGGTATAATGTTTATTCTGTCGTAAAAGTTCCGATAAGCACCGGAAAAGAGGAAAAAATAATATTTTGATCTAAAAAGTCTGTTTCATATTAAAATAATATTTATTTTACCCCCGAATTTTAATATTTGCCGCTTTGGGACAGTACAAAAAGTAATTTTTTCGAGAGGTAAAATAATTTTAATTGGAAATGAAAAAAACGCAATTCGAAATAGAATTTCTTTTCAGAGCCTCGCCTACGATGGTTTACTCCTTTATTACATCGCCAACGTATCTCATCAGGTGGTTTTGTGATGAGGCAGATGTTGAAAATGACGTCTATACATTCAGATGGAAGGATTCGGAAGAAACTGCCGTACTGGTGGATGATTTTGAGGATGAATTGTTGCGTTTCCGCTGGGAGGATGCAGTGTCTGACAATGAGTTTTTGGAGTTCCATATCGAAACATCACCCGTTACCGAAGAGACGATCCTGAGGATCATCGGATGGGCTGAACCAAGTGATCATCAGTTTCAGATCGATTTTTGGACTACACAATTGAAAGCGCTCAAAAAAGCTATGGGCGAGAATTAAGCCCTTTGTATCTTAAGAAGATTTTTTCCACATATAAAATTTCTCTTGCGTATGGCAGATGGTCAACCGGGCTTCAAACAATCACTCAAGTTGACCGATGCCACTATGCTGGTAGCCGGGTCGATGATCGGATCCGGAATTTTTATTGTTAGTGCTGATACAGGGCGCATGTTGGGCAGTTCGGGATGGATGATGGCAGCCTGGTTATTTGCCGGTATCCTGACGTTGATCGCAGCCTTGAGCTATGGCGAGCTTGCGGCAATGTTTCCTAAGGCCGGTGGCCAATATGTTTATTTGAGGGAGGCCTACAATCCGCTCATAGGCTTTCTGTACGGATGGACCATGTTTACAGTGATTCAGGCGGGAACCATTGCGGCGGTTGCAGTGGCGTTTGCAAAGTTTACTTCCTATTTTATACCGTGGTTTGGCGAGGATAATATTCTTTTCTCTATAGGCAGCTGGCATTTCAAGGGCTCACAGGTGCTGGCCATTTTGAGTATTTTAGTCTTGTCGGGTATCAATTTGAGGGGTATAAATGTTGGTAAAATAGTCCAGACTTCCTTTACCCTTGCGAAAATCACAGCCCTTTTCGGCTTAATTCTTCTTGGCCTGACATTGGGGTACAATGCTGATGTTTTTTCGGCCAATCTGAGTAATATGTGGCACGCCGGTCGCTGGGATGGCACCGGTTTTGTTCCAATCACAGGCGGTGCATTGCTGATAGCATTCGGTAGTGCCATGGTAGGTACGTTGTTTTCCAGTGACTCTTGGAACAATGTCACATTCATAGCCGGTGAGATAAAGGATCCCCGGAGAAATATACCGAAGAGCTTATTCTTAGGTACATTGATAGTGACCATATTATATCTTCTGACCAATCTGACCTACCTCGCACTGCTCCCTTTGCAAGGAAGCCCTGAAGGTGCGGATGCCGTAAGCCGGGGAATAACCTTTGCCGTCAATGACAGGGTAGGGACGGCTGCCGCCTCACTCATCTTTGGAACATCGGCTGCTGCGATTATGAGTATATTGATTATGGTATCGACCTTTGGGTGTAACAATGGATTGATATTGTCCGGGAGTCGGTTGTATTATGCGATGGCACAGGATAAATTATTTTTTCCCAAAGCAGGCATCCTCAATCAAAAAGCAGTACCGGGATTTGGCATTAAGGCTCAGGCTATATGGGCTTCAGCGCTTTGTCTTACAGGTACATACTCAGACTTATTGGATTATTGCATCTTTGCGGCGCTTTTATTTTATATCCTGACTATCGCAGGGATTTTTATACTTCGCAAGAAAAGACCGGATATAGCTCGGCCTTATAAGGCATTTGGTTTCCCGATTCTTCCTGCCTTCTACATTATATCGGCACTAACGATTGCTGTTGTACTTTTGATCGATAAGACAGGTAATACCCTGCCCGGACTGGTTATTGTCTTGTTAGGCATTCCGGTATATTTCTTGTTGAGGAAAAAATTGTAAGATAAATTGTAGTGGTAACTAACATTTAACAATGCGTATTTAATTTTACTTCCATAATTTAGTAGCAAACCGCCCCTTTCTGAACCGCATCGTGTCCGGCTGATTGGGCGAAACTCCATCAGATCTGACCATCGTGGCTGAAAAAGTTCCTTCGACTTCATTCGTTAGTGTATCGAATTTATTTATCTTAATCCAATTATTGATACTGTCTTGAAGCAGAGGTTTCCAATAATCGGTAAGAACATCTCCGCCCCTTACATTGTAAAAATAAATTTGTGGGAGAAAATCCGAAGGGTTTCCATTGAAAATTTTCCTAATAGTGTCAAAGTAACAACTTGGCAAATCACTAAAAGTGAAAGTTTTTTTTAGTACTCCTTATGCTAATGAATCAAATCCCAATGTAAAATAGTTTTTGTCATAGTAATTATAATATGCAGTAGCTTGAGCTTTCCATTCAATTCCATTGCGCTCTACGTAAAACGTACCCGAATACACAGCTCTATTATTTGGATCCTGTATGATTTTTGGGTCTTTTTCACAAGAAGAAAAAAGGAGCAATAACAATAATATTTTTTTCATGATACGCTAATTGATGATGATAAATGTACCGGAGATTGTCTGACCTATTTCATCTTTATACCTGCAAGTATAGATGCCGGATTGGGATTTTGAAAAAGTAGAGTTGAGCAAGATATATTTATGTGCATAACCATAAGATATTACATTCCCCCAATAAGCTGCTTCTCTCATTTGATATATTCTAAAAAAATACTTCAAAATGAATAAATTATGGAATACTTCCTTCTACCCTTATATAATTTGACAGGTAAGCTCTATGTCGCTGAGGAAGCCACGTACAACAGCGAAATTTCAGGTAAGAGTCGGTAAGTGAATAGTGATTTAAAATGGACCAGTAACCTTATTTATACAATCGCATTTAATCTGAAGATCATTTTCCCTTATAGATGGGGTGCAAGAGATGGGCTGCAACGATTTACTAGCGGCATAAGTCATAAACTGAGTTAAAAGTTGTTGGATTATAGGATTAAACGCCAGTTTTACCGGAGATTATTCAGAATCAAAATTTACTTATCGTCATAATGGCCCCAAGCCGAGATAATATATACTGTTACAGTCCTATCTTCGATAGTGTATATTAGCCGATGCTGTCTTGATAATCTTCTGGACCAGGTTGGTTTTTCATAATGCTTTAATAGCTCGGGTTTCCCGGTGCCTGTGTTGGGATGTTCCAATAGTTCATCAAGAATGTTGGACAATTTGTTATACAGTTTGAAGTCCCCGGATTCTTTAATTTTTCGGATATCTTTGATTGATTGAGGAGAAAAGCTTAAACGGTAATTCATAAAGAATCCAATAAATCTTTTAATTTTTCCGAGTCAGAGATCGTCACAAAATTACCTTTTTTTACTTCCTCCATCGAGCGATCAATCCTCTCGAAGAATTCTTCCTTAGTCATCTTTATCTTTTCAGAATCAGCAGACTTTACTTTAAAATTGATTTCCATTTCTTTCAGCAATGCTTTCAGCAATGAGAGCTGCTTTTTATTTTCGGGCTTTACAATCAACGTGTCCATGGCCTAGCTTTTTTGCAAAGTTAACTGAAAAAAACCGGATTTAGTTCCTGTATGCAAACTTAATAATGAAATCGGCGTCGTCAAATAAAGAAGAACTCTATTACCAACCGTTATTTATTGACCCTGGGCTCATCGATGGAAGGCTCTTCCGCGTCCGGATTAAAAAACCGTTGAGTCTCCTTGGAAATCACCTCAGTCCTCAGAAAAACCACGATGCATGCAATCCCGCATAAAAAGGAATCCCCGGCGTAAAATGAATCTCAGTAACGGGTTCCGCTTCGTCTTTTAGTCTGGATTCCGTATCGAATTGAGTCTCTTTCCATTTGCTGTTCAACAGATTCTGAAAATTCACTCCTATCTCCCATCGCCGTGCAGTATAAAACAGCGAGCCGTCCAGGATGAAATAACCTTTCGCCGTGGTTGAATAGTCTTCATTGGCCGGGCGATCACCCATCCACCGATATCGAAGACTTCCGTTCCATCCTTGTATTGTTTTGTAGGAGAATCCCCCTGCTGCAGTGAATACAGGGGCCAGAGGAATGTAGTCCTCTCCTTTTCCCTCATCCAGAGAACGTGGCCGCGCAATATTCAGATCCGTATCGAAAAAGAAGTTTTGACCCAATTGATACCGTATGGAAAAATCGGCGCCCAGACGTTGTGTCCTCCCGCTCGGCTCCACAATACCCTCATCTCCAATATAAACGAATTCCTGTTCCATATACAAGTACCATAGAGCAGCCTGTAGCAACCAGCGCTCTCCGGGCTTTACGATCGTCCCCAAATCGCTTCCCCATGCCGGCGTCACCACCTTTCTCCCGGCATCCAATGCAACTATCCGCGTGTCGTTGCTGTGGAAGCTTTTACCTCCGTACCAATAGAGTTGCCACCTTTCATTGACCGGATAACTTAACTTGATCTTTGGACTCAGAATGGAAGATGAGGAGTGAAACTTTTGGAAGTCTTTCCAAGAATCTTCGTATGTATTGTTGAAATAATCGAACCTTAAACCCAATTCAGTCTGTAATCCGGATGGAAAGCGAAGTATTTGCCGCGCCCACAATCCGCCGTTTGTTTCCTGGACGGAGCCCTGATTGATAATACCCAATTGATAAAGTCTGTCTTTGGTGTGATAAAGAGCCAGCTCCGGAATATCATCATAGCGCAGCTGCAAGCCGATGGCCGTGCTGCCTTCTATTTTGCCTAAATTAAGACTTTTTTTATACGTACCATTGTATCCGGCCAGTCTTCGAAATTCGTATTGATTGATCTGATCTCCATTGCGTGGATCCTCCTTGTAGAAGGTAAAGTTTGAGAATAAATCAAATTCATAGCTTGTATAATAGATCTGATTGTCCCAAGACGCTCCGTTGCCAAGTTGGGAGTGTAATTTAAAATTACCGTTGAGGCGGGTTGTATAGCCGCCTTCCGTATCATCGATTGCGCCGTAAAATCCGATGATTCCTTGTTTGACTGCACGCTCCGGAATCTGTCCGCTGGCATTCCACTCACTGCTGAAAGCCGTGACGGTGAGGCTCATTTCATTGTTTTCATTCAATTTGTTGAGGTATTTCAGCATGCCATTGAAGCGATAAAAATCCTGTGGACTGTCGAAATATCCTTGCGTAAACGATCCCTCTCCGGCGAGTAAGAGGCTGTGATTTATGCGTTTGGGCTTGAGCAGGTTGATTCCGAAGACAGCCCTGTATGTGTCGAAACGTCCTGCTTCGAGTTGGACGAAGTTCTTATCCAACACGTCTTTCGTCTTGAAATCTACATATCCGGCAGTCGAAAAATTGCCATGAGATGCAGAGTAAGGGCCTTTGTCGAATTCCACTCTGTGAATCAGTTCCAGGATGACGAAATGCAGATCAGCATAACCTTGGCCATGGGCGTGACTGACCATATTGACAGGTATTCCATCGACACTGATCTGGACATCCGTGCCATGGTCAACATCAAAGCCACGCAGGAATATCTGTTCTGCCTTGCCTCCTCCGGCATGCTGACCAATAAACAATCCCGGTACCATCCTAAGGACTTCCTGGCTATTGTTGATGGGTCTCAGCCTGATATCAAGTTCGGAAATGGGTTTGAAAACACTATTTTGCGAAGTCGAAATGATCTTTATTTCCGAGAGTGTCATGATTTTAGGTTGAACAAGTACAATTGCTCTTCCATTAGAATAGTGTAGCGTATCCGGATCGATTACAATTGTGGTGAATCCAAGACCGGAGACAGTAAATAGTTCGATACTTCCGGTGAAAGTTATTATACCGTTCATGTCCGGTGTCATTATATTCGTGCTTCCGGCAAATGTTATCAACACATCAACGATCGGACGCTTACTGTCGGTATTGAGAAATTGGATTGACTTTCCCGTATTTTGGGCTGTAATAGAAGTAATTAGAGTTAGTAGAAGACAGATTGTTAATATGTGTCGCATCCATTGAATTTTTTCCGAACGATTATGCTAAAATAACAATATTTGCTAAACGGGTGTTAAGGACTTACAGAAAATTGCTTAGGCATGATCAGGAAATTGGTAACTATTCACCAAATAAGAAAGAGTTCGAGTGTTCTTTATTCTACCACAAAATAAACGAAATGACACGAAAGAATTTCGTGCTGTTTAGTGCCATTTCGTGATAGAAAATTGCCTTAGCGGGTATTCTTTGGTGGCAATGTGATAATATTCAACAGGTTATTTCTTGGTCTAACGAAAGATTTCAGGATTCTCCTTCCACCACGTCTGTCCGGGCTGTCCGGGGAAATATGCAGTGCGATAGACCTTTCGTGGTTTGCATTGCAATTTAGTGGTTAAATAAATATTTGGAGCTTTAGGTATTGATAAGCCGTCTATTATAGACAATTTTAAGTGAATAGTCGCGGAATTTGAGGTGAATAGACAATAAATTGATTTTTCGGTATTATGGAGAGAAATATCCAGAGTAGCGCAGGGAACAATTCGGATGAAGATTGTGCAGTTCTCATTTTTCTTATTCTTATCAACTTCAATATTCTTCTTTTGTCCTAACTTTACGACTTCATGAGATTAAAAAATTTCGAAAATGCAAAAAATTCAGAATTATATAGCGGGTCAATGGATATCCGGCGATGGCGATGGACAGCCTCTCGTGCACGCCATAAGCGGTGAGGTGTTTGGTACTGTATCGTCCAAAGGCTTGGATTTTCAGTCCATGTTTGATTATGGTCGCCAGGTAGGCAATAAAAACCTGAGAAAGATGACCTTTCAGCAACGTGCTCTGATGCTCAAATCTCTAGCGTTGTATTTATTTGACAGAAAAGAAAAATATTATGACGTATCCTATAAAACAGGCGCCACACGTATGGATAGTTGGGTGGATATTGAAGGTGGGATAGGCAATCTCTTCGCCAATGCCAGCTTGAGACGCAAACTGCCCGATCAACCATTTACAGTAGATGGTGAATTTGCTCCTCTTTCCAAAGGCGGCAGCTTCATCGGTCAGCATATTTTAGTACCCAAATTGGGTGTTGCCCTGCATATCAATGCTTTCAACTTCCCGGTGTGGGGAATGTTGGAAAAAATTGCGGTCAACTTATTGGCCGGTATGCCTGCCATTGTTAAGCCGGCGGCAATTACGTCTTTTCTGACAGAAGTGGTCTGCCGGGATATCATCGACAGCCGAATTCTGCCGGAGGGCGCATTACAGCTCGTCAGTGGCTCGGCACACAATCTGATTGATTTTGTCAGAGAGCAAGATGTGGTCACTTTTACAGGTTCGGCAGAGACCGGCAGGAAGTTGAAAGCCAATCCCAACATAATAGATCATGCTGTCCCATTTAATATGGAGGCAGATTCTCTCAATTGCTGTATTCTCGGTGAGGATGTCAAGCAAGGCAGTCCGGAATTTGATATTTTTATCAAGGAAGTTCGCCGTGAGATGATTACCAAAGCCGGACAGAAGTGTACCGCCATCCGGAGGATTATCGTGCCCGAAGCTATGGTCGATATTGTGTCAGAAGCCTTAAAGGATGCTCTCTCCAAAGTCGTCATCGGTGATACCAAGGAGAAAGAGGTTAAGATGGGTTCATTGGTAGGCAAAGGTCAAGTAGAAGAGGTACTCTCCAAAGTATCCATTTTGCTCAAAGATGCCGATTTGGTCTGTGGCATGTCGCCTCATGTCAATCTTTTTGGAGAGAAAGTCAAAGGGGATGCATTTATGGAGCCTATTCTCCTCAAAGCAAAAAATACCGGCTCTGACAGTAGCATACATGAGGTGGAAGCCTTCGGTCCGGTTTCGACCATCATTGGTTATAACGATCTGGAGGAAGCTATTGATTTGGCCAACAAAGGCAAAGGCTCCCTCGTGAGCTCCATCGTAACATATAATGATCAGATAGCAACGGATTATACCCTAGGTGCTGCACCGTATCATGGCAGGATTTTGGTACTCAACAGGGATTGTGCCAAAGAGAGTACCGGACATGGAAGCCCGATGCCTTTACTTGTACATGGTGGCCCGGGTAGGGCAGGAGGTGGCGAAGAGATGGGCGGACTACGCGGGATCAAGCACTATATGCAACGATGCGCTGTGCAAGGCTCACCGACGACATTGACTGAAATCACTCAAGTGTATCAACCGGGAGGTAAATACAAGGAGCCGGCAAAACATCCGTTCCGCCTGCATTTTGAAGAATTGACCGTCGGCGATACTCTGATTACCCACAAAAGAACTGTCACTGAGGCAGATATCGTTTCATTTGCCAATGTGAGCTGGGATCACTTCTATGCACATACCGATGTCACGAGTCTGGACGGAACGATATTTACGGAGCGGGTGGCACACGGCTATTTTATACTGTCTGCGGCTGCCGGACTTTTTGTCGATCCGGGCAAAGGGCCTGTCCTGTTGAATTATGGCTTGGAAGAATGTCGGTTTCTCAAGCCGGTATATGCAGGTATGACCATCGGAGTCAAATTTACCGTCAAGGAAAAGATTAATCAGGAGAAAAAGTCGGAGGACGATATCGCCAAAGGCATCGTCAAATTCTATGTGGAAGTATATGACGAGACAGACGAAACGGTTGCTGTAGCGACTATCCTCACTATGGTTAAAAAATTAAATCAGGAATAAATGGAACCTTATGTTCATTCTACAATAAAAGAAGACAGGATTGAGATAGAATTTTTTCACCCGTCCGGCAATTCCCTTCCCGGTGTGTCATTGAGCCGGTTGGTGTCAGCGATACAAGATGCGGAAAGTGCCAAACCGAATGTCATCTTGTTGAAAAGTGGCGGTGACAGGACATTTTGTGCCGGAGCAAGCTTCGATGAACTCACTTCGATAACGAATGAGGCTGAGGGACTTCAGTTTTTCTCCGGATTTGCCAATGTCATCAATGCGATGCGCAAAAGTTCCAAACTTGTTTTGACCAGGGTACAAGGCAAGGCTGTCGGAGGCGGTGTGGGATTGATTTCCGGATCAGATCATGTGATTGCTACCAAATATGCCTCTGTCAGGCTGAGTGAATTGGCCATCGGCATCGGCCCGTTTGTGATTGGACCGGCAGTCGAACGTAAGACAGGTGTTTCAGCTTTTGCCAAGATGGCTCTTACTCCCGATGAATGGCAGACTGCTCAGTGGGCCAAAGAACATAATCTGTTGCAGGAAGTTTTTGATGAAATAGACCAGGTGGATCAATATATCGAAGCGTTGATCGTCAAGTGGAATACATACAGCCCCGAAGCCATCCATGCATTGAAAAAAATCATCTGGCAAGGTACGGACCATTGGGATGAACTATTATGGGAAAGGGCTGCCATATCCGGTCGCTTGGTGTTGAGCCAATTTACACGTGAAGCGATAGAAGCGTTTAGGAATAAGGCGTGAAAGATGCAGATTTGGACGGCAGGTGAAAAGAGTAACTATTGTAGAAAATCCTGACAATCTAAAATCCTTGTAATTTTGTTTTTTATTTACCGAAAGTAAATAGTAAGATTGGAGAAACTAGGAGGGTAATTGCTTTTAAAGTTAAATAGCTTGTTTTTTGATCATGATGAAGTAATTTAGTCAATTATTTACATTTTATTTAATTTGCCATAGTCATAAATCTGCTTGGCTATCTTCGGTTAATGCAGTGTTAAACAATATTTAATATTTGCTTCTCAGATTATGGCTGTATTAAATTTGTTGCATTTAATCGCGATGGGAATAGTTGGAAGCGAAAATACCTTGAAATGAGTAGCAAGATTACGTCATTTTGTGATTTTATAGTTTTAGATTATTTTTTGTCGTTGAAAAATCGTAGTTATAAATTGAATTATTAATCATGAAAGATCTTAAGCCAGCGTCCTATAAGGAAGTTATTATTGCCCAGATGTTGATACTTTTTATCTATATGATATTTTCAAGTATCCCAGAGTATTATTTTTATGGTATTCTCTTAACATTTGGGGTAGTAATTCTAACGTTTTTCAGAATAAGAATGCATGAGAAAGGAGAAAAATTAACCTTTTTTCCATCTTGGTTGATAATTATAGGATGTACAATGTTTATAGGAACTCTTGCATTTATTTATTTCAATTAACTGTGAGATATATTAAATAGCTCTCTTAGGGCAGAATTTAATTTTTAAAGTACTAATTAAATTCTGCCCCATTCTTTCATTTGAGCAACAGGAGTCTATTATATTTTAGCCGATTGTACGCTTGGGATGGTTATCCAAATGTCAAGGCATGATTGATATTTTGATGTGTATTAAAAATTGTTATAATGTTTAAAACCTTGCCCAGCTTCTGATTCTGTTACTTTTTCCTTTTTTAGGAATTGCTCAAATGCAGAACACTATCAAGGCAGAGTTTTACATTTCTTCTTATGATTGTTATAAATGTGTGTATCCGATCGATCATCTTTTGAAAGAATTTGATACTTTGACAGCCATCGATTCCCTTTCTGTGATTAGCGATAGCAAAGTTTTAATCAAAAAATTAAAAGAAGATTATTCCGACCTGAAATCTATCCATTTTTTTGTCAATGAAAGTAAATTCAAAAACGTTAAAGATGGGTTGAAATCAAGGATTGTTATAGATGAAGACGGTCAAAGTCATACCTTCTTAATTACCGACTTAAACGCACAGCAACTCCGGAAAATATTAGAATTGGTCAATGTGGTTGGGCCTCAAAGAGTCGATTCTATAGTGGATAATCGTTTTGAAAAAGGCCGTTATTATGACATATCGGGGCATTATGGAGATTTTTTTGCCATTTTTGAGCCTGTTTATCCCAATTTATTATTGGGCAACATTGATAATGGTGGTTTCCATACTTGGTATTTCGATCCTCCTTTTGATGAAAACCAATACAGTTTTTACCTCAATAAGGCCCGAAATACCATAGGTGATAATGTTATGACCTGGACTGATGCCAATTTGATGGCTAAAAGAAATAATATTGAGCTGAAAAAGCTGGTTTCGGCAACTATCAATAAAGATACATTAATATTTGCCCGAGAAGTCGGATTCTTTTATCGAAGTGACGCAGATACCGTGTTTAGGATGTTTGTTTTTTTAGAATCTTATCTGCTCTCCAAGCCTACTGTGGATTCCATAGCGGCTACCAAACTGAATGTTGATATTATTTCTCCGGTATCAATTGGTCCGGCTCGATACCTGCCTTATCTAAGGAATGCTTTTCAATGTTTTGACAATCATTGTTATGCTTATTTTAGAAATAATTTGGATTCGAAGGATTCTACCAAATCTATTTGTGTTGCGGCACAGGTTCAATTACAAAGAAACGCACTGACTTATCCTTCCCTTATTTTTTCGCATATCAGAAATTTCCCTGATTCTATTCAGAAATTATTGACTACTCATTTATTCGGTAATGGCTCAATAATGTATCATATCAAGCAATCCACTTTTATCTTTTTGAAATTTTCCAATCGAGTATTGAATCTTGATAATGGGCGGATATTTACTTTTGAACAATGGGTTGAGAGTGAGTTCGGCTATCGACCAAAGGAGAAAATTGCTTTCATAAAGGATATTTACTATGATGGTGGCCGGTTCAAAATATGTTATCTGTCTAAAAATAATAAAATCGTCTCTCTTACTATTTCAAAAACAACTAAGGAAACCGTCCTGACAACAGATAACCCGAATGGGGAATTTATTTTTACAAAGGATAAAATTATTTCTTATAAGGTAAATGATGATACCTTACTCCTGTATAGTTTTCCGGTCGAGTAATAAAATTTCTTTCTTTCAATTAGTCGTAAGTTACAATCAATATTTATTTCAATGAATAGAAGAAAATAATGGTAAATTCTTCAACACATTGAAGGATTTTACTAATAGATATACCAATCGGAAACAGGAATGACCAAAAATATTATATCTTGTATCAGATAATGCTCGATATTGCAGAAACAATGCTCTTAGAGGCTTTATAGAGGGTTAAGAGAAAATCAAATGGATTTTTTTGCCAACCTATTCGCAGAATTTGAACCTAATAGAGCGATTATGAAAATTCTTGAAAAAGAAAATAATAAATGGGTTTTATTATGACACAATCAATAAATTTCAAGAAGGAATCGATACTTTTTTCAAAAATATAAAAATGTAACGACAGGAATTGTACTCTTTAATGTCCTCCAACTTTCATTTATTTGGTTTTAAATAAAAGATGGTCAAACCTGTTTCCGTTGGGGATACTTAACTGATTAGCAATTTTCTACAGTAATTTCTTTGTTGAATTGGGCTTCCGCTTTGATTGTTCAACTATAATGACCTATTGGCACAATCCTTTGATTAAAATTCCGAAAAAAAATGAAAAATATAAGTTTTCGGAAATTAATAGTGTTCGATATCCGAATAAATGTTACTTTTGATAAGTTTTCGGAAATTAAAAATTTGTGATACGACGACAGACCTACATAGATCAATTGAAAACCTTGAAAGATGTACAGCTTATCAAGGTTGTTACCGGTATAAGGAGATCTGGTAAATCGACCCTATTCGAATTATTTCGTAAAGAATTGGTTGGATCGGGGATTTCAGAAAGCTGCGTGCAACAATATAATATGGAAGATCCGGCCTATTCGGTTTTTCCGGATTGGAAAAGTTTCTATGATTATATCAAAAGCAAGCTTATATCGGATAGAATGAATTATATCTTTCTTGATGAAATTCAGATGTTGAATAATTTTGAACGACTACTCGACGGCCTCCACTTGCTTAAAAACACCGATATATACGTCACAGGCTCCAATGCCTATCTGCTTTCCGGTGAATTGGCAACAATCCTTACGGGCCGGGCGATAACCATCAATATGTATCCTTTTTCTTATGGAGAATATCTTGACTTTATGAATATCTCAAGTCCCAGTGAGGCGGACTTGATAGAATATATTCAGACTGGCGGGTTTCCACAGGCATTAGAACTAAAAAAGTTGACCTACAATCTTTATACGACGTATCTCAATGATTTGTTCACTACGATCATAGAAAAGGATATTAAGTCAAGGCATACACTGTACAGCGGAAAATCATTTGATGATGTTACCCGATTTTTGGCAGACAGTATAGGTAGCACGGTTTCTGCTAACAGTATTTCCAAAACGTTGAAAAGTAACAAAATTTCTGTTGACGATAAAACCATCAGTCGATACATATCGATCCTGAACGACAGTTTTGTATTTTATCCAGTTCCTCGTTTCGATATCAAGGGAAAGAATATACTGAAGACCAATGGAAAACAATATATTGTGGATACCGGCTTCAGAAATGTTCTTCTGGGACGATCCGGCCTGGCTGATTTGGGCCATTTATTGGAAAATATAGTTTATTTCGAACTGCTAAGACGCGGCCACAGCGTTTGGATTGGAAAAAATACGGAATACGAAATAGATTTTGTTTGCAAGGATAAGGAAGGATATACTCAATACTATCAGGTAACGGTGAGCATGCGCAATGAAACTACCAGAGATCGGGAGCTGAGAGCCTTTAATTCTATTAAGGATCACAATCGCAAAACCATCCTCTCACTCGACCCTGAAGAGCCTGTCTATGACGGAATTGTATGCAGGAATGTGGTGAAATGGTTGTTGGAGTGAGAAAAGTATAGTTGCTGACTCAAGTTGTGGAACTCAATAATGTTTAATGTTTTGTTGAATACCAAGAAACTGTAGATAAGCATGAAATGGTTTTTGCGCATTCTGATAGCAAAGGAAAATTATGTGTCAAGATATAAATCGCCGCTTGCCAACTCTATATAGGGTATCTTTCCAAACATCCGATTTCTGCAGAAATACCTATAAGTCGTAATTTAATTTTGTCAGTTAAAAATAAAGTAATACTTATTCTTTTCCTGATAAAATAAAATGGGACTTTAGATTATCATGCCTAAATTGAAGACAAAACATCAAGCCTTCCAATCATCAACATTGGAGATAAAAGCCTGCGTCCGCATAAGCGACAGGTATCTGAAGGGCTTGAAAGCATTTATGGAAGAATATGAGGTAGAAAAGGCGATTGTTGTCTGGACCGAGCCTCTGGAAAGACTGCATAAAGGGATTATATTGCGGTGGCAAGTATTCTTACAAAAGCTGTGGAATGGCGAATTGATGTCGTGATATTAACATTGCGACATCTTTGAGCCAAATCTCACTCTTTCATGTTCTCAGTATTTAGTTGTTGAATATTAATCCGGATGCAAACTGACCTTGCCTGGCCTTCATTCATTTACCAATGGATATTCCTGAAACTTTCATTCATCCCCAATGCTCAACTCTTGCCTATTTCTCCTCCTTATTCGTGTATGAATTAATGAGATCCCAGTGACTGTTTTCTTCTCAAAAATCAATAAAATTGGTTGAAATTGAGAAGTTGGGGCCAACATCACCGGAATACTCATCGTGAGGCAGGTTTTGCTTTTGAATTATGTTAATATTAAGTTAAGTAACGATTTTTTTTTTTTTTATAATATTTTCATTAAATATCTTTGAACCATCCAATCGCGATAGGAATAGTTGGAAGTGAAAATACCTTGAAAAGAGTAGCACCGAAAAAATTCTGGGATATGAATTTTGTTTATTAAATTTTTTATCATGAAAAATCTTCTATTTTTTGTTTTCATTTTGGGTTTGCTTTCGTGCTCCAAAGATGCTTCTGTTGTACCAAACTACGATCAAGTTCGCCTAATAGATAAAATTGAGCTTAGGGCACCTGTTGGTAACCGGACTTTTTATAAATGCCCAAATCATAAACCTTATGTACATAATGACAAGTGTGAATGTGACTGCTTCCCTCCTGCAGGCGATTGCCTTGACGATGTTGTAATTACTGCAACTCAAAAGAACAAAGTTATTGAATTAGAAAACGATATTGATGATGGAGGAACTAATGTGGCATCGCGACTTAGTGCTGATCGGAGTTTTTATGATGGTATATTGGGAGGATCTTCCTACACTTCCGGTATTATTGATGGGTCTTATACTTTAGGATATACCAGAAATTCTTCAAATAAAATTACATATTTTCAAATAAAATCTCCATCTTCGTTTGGTTATATCGCAGTATTACCAGTAAATCGACCTAATTAATTATTATTAATCATATTAAAATATTAAGCATGGAAAAAGGTACAGTAATAGCGGTATTGTTAATGTTATTGTTCCTTTTTTCATGTGTTAAAGAGGAATACCATTTTAAGTACTTAAAGACAATTACTCTCGAGGAGACATTTCCCACAAGTAGAAACGGTCAAGGAATATGTATAGATCATACGCTGAATAAGGATGTTTTATATATGGGGAATTTTGGTTCTTTAAAAAGAATCAATTTCTATGATTTAGAAACCGGGAATAAGCTCTATACCGTAAGACTGGATGAAGCGGCCAAAGTATGGGAGAGAGGAATTGGTAATATGCAGGTTATCGGTCCGGATTCTATTTTACTTTTTGAGAAAAGTAATATTCCTGAGATAATAATGATTAACAGGAAAGGAGATTTAGTTTTTCATACAAATATAGAAGCAGCTCAAACAAAAGAGGATACAATCATTTATGACTATCGATTACCTTACATGAATATGGTAGTTGACGCCCATAAACTGTTTATGTTTAGTACTTTCGTGGGCTCTGTAAATTCAGGGCCCTTATATGCTAAAGAATACTTTAAAAAGGCACTCGATTATCCTTACCTTTCGAAGATTTACAATTATTGGTCGCAGGATGAGTTAAAGATCGAACGGGGCTTGGATTCTTTTCCACGGATATTTATGACTCCGGACAAAGCCGGACCACTGGCAGCTGCGAATTTTAAACTGATCGATGGAAATTTATTCTTATGGCATGAATTTAATGACAATATGTTTGTTATTGACACTGCGACCTTAAGAATCAGCAAAAAAATCAAGGTGCAGACAGATTATTCTAAAATCGGACAGTCGCTTTTTCCTGTCGAAAATTACCAAGAGGCAGTCAAAAAAAATAATGCAAGCTTGGCGACCCCGGGGAGGATAATCTCAATTTTTAGGGATAAAGGCACGGATTTGTACTTGGTTCAAGTCTTTCATGAAATGACCGGGGATTCACCCCTATTTGATATTTCATTTTTAATCTATAACAATCTTTTTGAGAATATAGGTGAGCTAAAGTATAATCAAGATGACCTGATAGCTTCAGGTCTATTGTATCAATTCAAGGATATTTTTTATTGTTTTAAAGAAGGTGAAAATGCGAGATCCCTTGAAATTTACACTTTTGAAAAATAGTTTGACTTTCTTTGCAATGATTCACCTTGTCGGATGTCAGGTGGATCAGAATATGCCCAACTATTACACTGCGTTAAAAACTGAGTTGCTCAAATATGATAAAGATGTGAGTAACTATAATAAGATATTTGTTTTAAGTGAACATGGTTGTCCGGGTTGTAGTAAGTCTTTTTATTATTTGATAACTGATGACGTGATTAATAAGGAAGGAACTCTCTTATATTCGACTTCCTTAGGGGTGAATGAGGATTTCTCAATTTTGCATGAGGAATCTGTGACCAATCATGTTCTGGGATCACCATCGCTTCCATCTTCACTTGGTTTGCCGGATGAGTCGATTTATATTGAAATCAATGGTGAACAAATAGACACGATCATAAGATTCACTGCATCAAATTTGGAGCCGGCGTTAAACTACATAAAATCAAGGCTCTGACAATAGAGCAGAGCTATTCTCCATCCAGGATACTGACTGACTGACCAGCATTTGCAGCTTTTTACCGATTTTCGTGCCATCGATAGACCTTGCGATGTTGTATTTTTCGCCACCCCTTCAAAGGCGCCGTACAATATTCGCTGGAATTGACCATCCTTGATCTCAGAGGAGCAATCGGGCAATAACTGTTTTATCCAGCGCATGAGGATTCAATCGGGTTTTCCGTTTCCGATCTAAATCTCGGCTTATACTTTTTGAAGGTATAAGAAAGAGGAGGATTGGGATTCAGGGATTGGTGGTGCTAAGGTAGTTGATTGATTTTTAGAGAAGTGATTAATTCTTCGGCTACAAATTAATATTCCCAACCATCCGACCTTTCAGCAATAGTTGCCATAGAAGCATTCATTCATTTTCCATAGTGAGCTTCAATGATGATTGGTGGCCTGATGTTGGACACGCTTATGATATAAACGCTGATCCAATCATCAAAATAAAGTTTCTATCTATGTTGCTATTTGACAGTAGATTGAATATCCTTTTCAATTCGTCAAAAGACCCCGTGTCATCAAATCTGCCCTTTTGCGCAAAGAGTGCGGCGGCCAGCGAACTGATTTTCAAAGTCATGATATCTTCGTCCGATAAAGAATTGAGCGCGATGAAAATATGATTCAATTCCGGCAGATAGTCAGATAAAGGAGCGGCAACTCCGGGAAACAAATCCTTGATTCTTGGTGCCTTCCACTTCTTTTTACCCTGATAGTAAATGATGGGGATGATAGGCCTTAACGGCTTGTTTTTCTCCCGGCACTTGATCCAATGCGAGAATAAGTAATGCCCGACCTGAACCAGAGTATATTTGTCGGACGATGATTTATGATGAAAAAGAATATTTTGAACAAAGATAAAAATCACTGCTTCGCCAACTCTCCATGGAATACCTTTCCACGTACCCGGTTTGTCTTCACCCTGATTTCGTTTACCCCTGACTGAATGGGAGCGAAATCAGGGCTCCTGCAAACCTACGTTCCGATTATAGACGAAAATTACGAGATGGGTGGAAAGTAGGTTTCCCGGCCTGTACCTTTTGCACCCGTTCAGGGAAGCGCAGCGGGGTAATCAAAAGCGGAGGGGAGGGAAACCGGCACCCAATCCAGATAATTTTTTTGGTCTACGGGTGAGTAGTTTCCATTTTTTTGGATATTAACTTTTGTGTCTTTCCAGTAATCGAAATTTCTCATCACTATGTTAATGTTAAGTTAAATCTCGATTTTTTTTCTAATATTTTGATTCCTATTTTTATACCATCCAATCGCGATAGGAATAGTTGGAGGTGAAAATACCTAGAAAAGAGTAGCAAGATTTATTAAGACGTTTAATTTTGATATTATGAAAAAGTTTTTGTATCTAGCTTTACTAATTGTCTTTTCTTGTACAAAACAAGATAATAACTCTAATATTTTTTTGAGAAGCAATGGGGGTGTTGTGCCTGAGCCGCAGGGAATTAGTATTTTTTGCCATGGATTGACGGAAAAGACAAAGGATTGTTTCCCTGTCTCAAAAACATGTGCTGAAATTAATGCACAATTTGAAGTGCCCTGTGATGGTTATTGTGATAAAAGCCAGCATTGTGATTGCACTGACATGCCTGAAGGTTGGCTTGTGATATCAGGTTTCAATGATTTTGTTGATATAGAAAAGGAATCAACTGAGTCTAGTAATTTTGAACTCTTTATCAATAATTCAAATAGAAAATTTGAAATACGGAATGCAATAAATAAAAATGAATTGATTAGCATTCCCTTCAGTATGTTGCCTTATGACTTTTGTGGGAAGGTGTACTTAAATAAAGAAAGTAATAAATTTGTTTTTGTATTTATAAACAAAGAAAAATTTATTCAAGGGGGTGAAATTGAAGTTACATCATATCAAACTCTTAATTAGCCTATTTTTCATTAGCTTAACAACATTTGCTTTTTCACAAAGTTATAATTGGGTAGTTAATTCAACATTTGAGGATTTATATCTACCGGTATTTAAGGGAAATATTGCAGGCCAAGGGCTTGAATCAATCCGAGATACATCATTATTTTGGAAATATGCAAATAAAAAGAGGGCCTTGGTAACTCCTTCATATGTAAGTGGGGTGTTTTATTATTCGGATACCATACCGACGGTCAGCGGTAGAGTCTTTGGTGAAATGTGTTTTTATCTGGCTGGTAAAAAACGTACTAATGAATCCAATGTCTATTCTACTCTTGCACTGAGGCGATGTTTAATTGGCGGGGCTATGTATGAATTGTCGTTTTACCTCAAACCATTCTCACTGAATGTACTTTGGGATGAAATCGAAGTTGCTTTTACCAAGGATGAAAATATTGTGTGTGATACATTACATGCAGGGATTAATATTGCAGATGGAGATTTAAGAGAGGATTTGAAATATTCTATTTTACAGGACACAGTATTGCCAATCCCACAAGGAGGTCAGGATTCTTTTATTCATATATCATACAGGTTTTATGCCAAAGGAGGCGAACAATTTATTCATTTAGGCAACATTAGAAGCCTGTACCCGACAAAATTAAATGTGGTCAATCCGATTGGCATAAAATATACAGGCCCAAAGAATAAATTCTATTCGTATTACATATTCGATGATGTGTCTTTGGTTTGTTTAAGCTGTAATTCTGTCCCTGTGGTTTCTGATTTGCCAGATTTCGATTTAAATAAAATCGGATATATGACTATATATTTTCCAGTAAATGCAAAAGAGACTGCTGTGGATTTTACTAGCTTAAGCAACTTTCTTGAAAACTACCCATCTGCTAAATTCAAATTAAAGATTGTTGGCTATACTGATATTTCCGGATCAACAGAACTAAATCATGTTTTGGCAATACAACGAGCAGAATTTATTAAAGAAAAGGTCCTGGATATTTCTAATTACAGAATTGAAATAGTAAATGGAGGTATCCTACCTGGAGATGATGATTATACAAGAACCTTAAATCGTCGTGTTGTGATTGAAACAATTAAAGAATGAAATTAACGAAAAAAACTTCTGTAATTTAAGCTAAGTGGCGTTTTGAAATTGTGCCAACTATGCTCAAAGAAGTAAGCCCGTTTTGCAATTTTGTAGGCAAAACGGTTAATACATGTGAAAATTACAGAGGAATCTTTAGTTATAAGATTTATAGGATTGGAATGATGCATTGTGAAATACAACCTGAATCCTAAAAACGATACTATCCGCCAATTAGTACACCAGCCGGAATTCTCAGATTTTTGCCGATTTTTCTTGTCATCGAATGACCTGGCGACGTTGTATTATTCATTATTTTTTCAAAGGCGACGAGTGCTCTTCTCCGGAATTTACCATCTTAGATGTTGGCGGAACAAGCGACCAGCACTTTCATTATCCATTTGAAGACGTTATCAGGCGTTACATATCCTATTTGAATTTTGGTCTATACTTTTTGAAGGTTAAGGAAGAGGATAGGCCCGAGGCAGGTTTTATATTCTAATTATGTTAATATTAAGTTAATTTTCAATTTTTTTTTTAATATTTTCTACTATTTAATCTTTGCATTAACTAAAATAATAACTATCATGAAAAAATCATTTATTTTTCTTTTATTTGCAGCACTGTTCTTTTCGTGTTCTAAAAATGAAGCTTTATTACAACTAATTGATTCTCAAAAAATTATAGAATTTAAAAATTTTGAAGAATTATCTGCTCATGTGGAGAAAGTATCTAAAATGAACACAGAAGAGCGATTGAATTATGAACATAGTTTAGGATATGAATCATTTGGTACTAAAAGCGAAAGCATTTATTTTGAATTTCTAAAAAAAGATTCAAAATCTAATTCTGATGTTGAAAAGTTTGTATCAGAGAATGAGCAATGGATAGACCTCAGAAAAGAAGAAGGGGAATTAATATGTGAACCGAAACTTGCAAATAATTCATATCGATATGTTATAAATAAAGATAAAATCTTTAAAATCGGTCACAATATTTTGAAAGTATATAATGATGGAGTTTTGGTTTTTGATGAAAAATTTATTTCAGAATTGTATAAACTTGATGTGCTAAATTTATCTGACTTAAAGGTGGATTCTGCAAATTATTCAAAATTCTATTCCCAAACGATTGTGTCAGAAATAGAAGATAGAGATCTTCCGTATAATTGTGGAACATATACCGACGGAAGGCAAACTAATGGAAGTAATAGAACATTTATGAAACTTGAAATAGAATTTGGGAATGTTGGAGGGCTTCCTCATGTCAAGTATTTATCATTGGTAAGACCATATAAGAGAATTTTGGGTATATGGTATTTTTGTGAAAGAACTATAAGTTGTGATGTTAAATTTGCAGTTGATACGAAAGCGCCTGACAATACTTGGAGCAGAGCGTTTTATACGCATACAGAAACAAAACATGCCTATGCTATTGAGAAAACTTATTTTTATAGTGGTTATGGATATGACCAATTTTGGCATTTTGGTGGATATGATAGTTGGGGAGACACCCCTGATACAAATCCAGTAGTTTTGCAATGTAACACCTCTCTTTTTTAAATAACGAAATAATAAATGTCTCATATGGTAATTATCTTATGAGGCATTTTATATAACTATAATGTCATGAGGATTTATTATATATGTTTTAATATTATATGTATATTGTTAATTGTAAGCCAAATAAAGCTTAATGCCCAATCCGATTACATAAAAGGCCGCTGGAATATTCAAGTCAGTCATAGCCTATATGAAGTCCCCGGCAAGAGTTTTGTTCATAACATAAAAATGAGTAATTACAGAATAGGAGTCAATTTTGGACTGACAAAACATCTGGAAGCAGGTGTCTATGCAGGCTATGGTAGCATACAAAATCAAAATGAATACCATGGAAGTACCTCTCATCCCCTTGAGTATGTGAACACACCATCTTATGGCTTAAATTTGAATTATCACATTCTCCCTTTCTGGATTCAAAGCCCGGATTACCGTCTGGCGATCTATGTCACCGGAAAAGCGGGTCTTCGTCATGTGACAAAACGTATCCCGGACACGCTCAATGGTACATTTAGTGAAATTAGTTTCGGTGGTGGTGCAGCATTCTATGTTTTTAAACGTTTTGGTATTTTAGGAGAATATTCTTTTGGGAATTATGCCGTACGAAAGAATGATTTTAAACTTTTTGACAATGTATTATTGGGTCTGACTTTTAAGCTGTAAATGCACAGACAGAACTTATACACATATCACATGAAATATACATTAAAGACTATTTCGATTATTTTATATTTTGGTACATTTTTTGGGGTATTTTCAGCCAATGCCCAATCTGATTACATCAAGGGCAGGTGGAGTGTTCAGGCAGGGCATAGCAAGTATAAAGACTTTGGCAAAAAGTTGTATGGCAAAACCTTAGGCATGAGCGATTACCGCCTTGCAGTAAACTATGGCATCACGACTCATTTAGAGATGGGGATATATGGCGGCATAGCTCAAACAGCAAATCTCGCTCCATTAGACTCTAACTTTACAGGATTTCTTGTATATAATTCTTCACCCTCTTTTGGCATTCAAGCACAATATCACCTACTGCCGTATTGGATAAAAAGTAATGATTTTAGGTTTGACCTCTATGTCAAGGGAAGCTTTGGTTTCAGAAAGACACAGCATCGGTTATCTGCTGAAAATAACGGCATCTTTCCTGAGTACGCAGCGGGCATCGGAGCGGCATTCTATGTATTGAAGAATGTCGGCATTTATGGCGACTACACGTATGGGAAGTTTAATACGGTAAGAAATTCCCTGCAAAGAAGTGCGTTGAGGTATGGTATAGTGGTTAAGTTTTAAGTTCAATGACTTATATAAATATACATATATAAAAGTATAATATGTCATTAAAATATCCTGTCAGTACTCTTTTGTCATTGGTCATCATATGTTGTACCGGATGCAGAAAAGAGGTCAGTGACTTTACCTATACCAAACCGGATCTTCCGGTCTTCCATTCCATCCTCCGGGTGGGTGGGCCAATTGAGGCAACCCTTTCTACCGTAGCTTATCTAAGTGATACCTCATTCGCACCATTAGCTGGTACGGACGTGGCACTGTATATAGACGGCATCTTAAGCGGTAAGATGGAAGAAAATCTTCCAGGCAAGTATAGCACAAACATTGCTGCGGAGCCATTCAAAGTGTATCAATACAAGATAACCTCCGGCCGGTATGGTCTGATGACCGTGACAGATACCATGCCCGGCACTCCGGTCATCCACTCGATCAAGCATACCAATATTTCCGGGGTGGACGAAGAGGGTGTCACTGTACCCGGTGTAACAATTGATTTCAGCACAGCAGAAGAAGGAGTCCATTATGTCTATATCCGCCTCAGAACCATACAGCATGGAAATGACCGAGACTGTGAAATACTGGACATAGACGATCCTCTGTTACTCCAAGAAGGACTGCCCATCCCTCTTTTTAAATTAGCATCACAGAAGCCCGGTAGGTATCAGCTTAATCTGAAATACACCACAGGTTCCAGCAATTCATCCTCAACAGTCTTGTATCCGCTGATCGTCGAATTTAGTTTTGTAAGCAGAAACTATTATGAATACCTGAAAAGCGTACATTTCTACGAAAAAGGCCGCTTTAGTCAGGGGATAGGTGTGGTCAATACACCGTACAACCTATATTCTAATGTCGAAGGTGGTCTGGGGATAGTTGGTTGCACCAATACCGTTCGTTTAGACACTATATTTCCATGAAACAGCGATTCATCTTTGTATTAATTTTTTTGGGCTGTCTATTGATTGCTATCAATATGCCAGCACAACGTGTAATATCGGGCATCCTTTCTGATGAGTCTAACGGAGAGGTCATCATTGGGGCCATTGTCACTGACAGCAGTGGCCGGTATGGTGTCACCTCACAAGATGGTGTCTTTACCATAAAGACAGCACACGACCAGATCACTTTTCATTATCCGGGTTATACCGACCTTGTATGGTCAGTACCAATGGGCAAGGATACATTTATTCGGGTCTTCATGCCTCGAAATATACTTTTGGAAGAAGTGGTCATCCGCAATACCATAAAAAAAGATATAAATGTCGGCTCTCTTTCCACTGAACAGCTATATCAGATACCTGCTTTAGGTGGTAAGCCGGATGTCAATCGTGCCTTACAGGTGCTGCCCGGTATCAAATCCACTACAGAAGCCTCAGGATTATTGACAGTGCGGGGCGGTGATCCCGGACAAAATCAATATTTGATAGATAATATTCCACTGACGTATGTCAATCACCTAGGTGGGTTTGCCTCTGTTTTTAATCCTGATATCATCAATAAGTTGGATGTATATAAAGGGGCATTTCCTTCTAAATACGGTGGACGATTATCTTCTATCATCGACATTACGCATACTTCAGGCAATCAGTTTAAGCGTAAATCAAATGTAAGTATTGGTCTTACAGACATATCATTTACCACTGAAGGGCCTTTGAAGTCAGACAAATGGACATATATCCTTTCCGGCCGTAAAACCGTCTATGATGCTTATTTGATGCTGGCAAGCGGCCTGTCTCGTACCAACAATTATTTATTATCTTATGGCTATCATGATGTCAACAGTAAAATTACCTGGCGGCCTAATACTAGAAATACTATGCATCTCGGTTTTTATTATGGGGATGATTATCTTAACTATTGGTTGAGAAAAAGTAATGACATCATTTCAAAAAATAAACTCAGTACAATATGGGGCAATCTACTTCTGGCAGGAAACTGGCGGCACTCAGTACGACCCGGCATCACTAATAACCTTCGACTTGCCTATACTCGCTATCGAATGAATGAAAACAATAAGTCAACTTATCTCGGCAACAATGATATTTCAAATAAATATAGATCGCTTGTTGGTTCAATTATCCTTAAAGACGACGTCAATTATTCTATCAATCATGCTATTCAGCTTGATGCGGGATTTGCATCTACACTTTCGTCATTCAAACCATTGTCGTATTCAGGCACCAACCCATCTATCCAGTCGGTCAATCCTGCATGGACCTCTGAAAATGTGCTGTATGCAGAGTTGGATATGAAGCCCGGTGCTAGGATCTCCATCAAACCCGGACTTCGCACTGTACTTTATACCACAAAAGGATTCTCCGATGTTTCTTGGGAACCGCGACTAAAAATAGACTGGGAAATAATAGAAGATCTGACATTCAATACCAGCTTTATGCGTACAAAGCAATTCTCCCAGCTATTGATCAATCCTTCTGACATCATGCGCAATGAAGTTTGGATTCCATCTGATGGTCATAACTTGCCTTCTTCATCAGAAATAGCCACAGTCGGTATTGCTCATAAATTGACAACCATTGGGCTGAATTATGAAATAGTCGCCTTCTACAAAAAAATGAATCACTTGGTGACGTATAAGGAGGGTTATTCCAGCCTTAGAGGTGAACCCGATGCTACAAAACGCATAGAAAGAGACGGTCATGGGGAGGCTTATGGTATTGAAAATACGCTGAATTGGAAAAGAAACAAATTTGCAGGAACAGTATCTTATGCCTATACAGTAGCCAATAGGCAATATGCAGCTATTAACAACGGAAATCGCTATGAGTACGATTTTAGCAGACCGCATACCTTTACAGCATTTGGTTCCTATAAGTTTTCAAAAAAAATCGAATTCAATGCGAGCTGGACTTATCAATCCGGCTTGCCATTTACACCTGCTGTGGGTAAAATACAGTATCCTGTCCAGACTGCTGACGGCCTTTCTTATTACGAAGCCATTTTATACGGTGCGAGAAATTCCGGGCGAATGAAGCCTTATCACCGACTTGATGTCGGTATGAATCTATACAAAAAAACAAAACGTGGCAGGGATGCCAAATGGAATTTTTCGGTATATAATGCATACAACCGGCAGAACCCTTATGTGTATTATTACAATGACAATGATGGGTCTGAAATATTCGTACCGGAACAAGGGCGGGAGACGGCAAATCTTAAGCTCTATCAATTGTCTTATTTTACATTCATTCCAACAGCGTCATATACCCTGTATTTTAGTCAGGATGATCAATTGAAGCCACGTAAGAAAAAGTCTTTTAAAAACTGGTTGGAAGGAAAGTAAGAATTATTGGCATAATACCACTTTTGTTTAAATAATTTATAATATACTCAAATTCAATTTCTTGTGTTAAATAAAACCGAAAATATTGCATCGTAAAAACATATATTACAGACAATCAGCCATTCATCACCTTTTCTCTATCTCCTCCATCACACAGGACTTGCGCTTCGCTCCAGTGAGTCAGCACTTCACTATTCACTTTTCTCTTTTCTCTCAATTCAAATTAATATTCCCGCCCCTCCAGCCTTTCAGCAATAGTTATCCCAGAAGCATTCATTCATCCCCAACACACAACCCTAGCCTATTTCTCCTCCTTATACACGCAATAAATATTCGGATCCCAATGATCAAAGGCACTGTTCAACTTGATGGATACAGGGTCTTCTGATACATTTATCCTGACAGGACTTCCATCCTTTAAAAACAGAATCACCGGCATTTTGAGTCCCTTGACGACATTGGTCCAGTGAAGCGTCATTGCATCTCCGTTGATAGTATAATCCAGTGTGGGTATCATCGTCGTCCTGAGATATTGATCGAAGATGGGCTTGAGGTTGAGACCGCTCGATTTGATCCAGTAATCCTCTATTTCGCTGGAAGTGACGATGCTGTGATAATACTTTCTCGCCATGCCTTGTAAGATACCATAAAACTTCTTGTCATCATCCATGATGGTTCTGATGGTGTGTATCAGGCTGGCCCCTTTGTCATAGATATCGCCCGGTGCGTCGTAGTTGACACCGTATTGATTGATGATGGGCTTTCGGTTGGTGATGATGTGGCGCTGGCCAATGACATACTTTTGTGCATCTTCCTTGCCGGACAGGCATTCCGTATAGATGGTCTCCATATAGGTGGTAAAGCCCTCATGTATCCACGCATCATTGACATCTTCGGTGGTGATGCTGTTGCCAAACCATTCATGTCCGGATTCATGGACTAAGATAAAATCCCATCTGAGACCTATACCTGTTTCACTTCGGTCGGAACCTTTATAACCACGCTGGAAATTGTTGCCATATGCTACACCGCTTTGATGCTCCATCCCTAAGTGTGCTGTCTCTATCATTTTATATCCATCTTCGTAAAAAGGGTAGGGGCCAACTTTCTCCTCAAAGCAGCTCAACATGGAGAATATCTCCGGAAATAGCTTCTTGCCTTTGTCGAGATTGTAATCCAGCACATAGAATTCAACATCCAGATCGCCCTTTTTTCCATGGAATGTATCCTGGATTTTTTCATAGTGACCGATATTCATCGATACGTTGTAATTATTGATAGGCTGAGTGACTTGCCAATGCCAGGTGCGCCCACCATTTTTACTATCCGTGACACTGATCAGTTTTCCATTGGCAATGGCTGAAAGCTCTGAAGGTATGGTGTAAAACATGTCCACTCCCTTATCCGGCTCATCACTCTGAATATCTTTACAAGGCCACCATATACTGGCGCCTATGCCCTGACATGCCGTGCTGATCCAAGGTCTGTCCTGAGCATCATGATTCCAGTCTATTCCTCCATCCCAAGGCGGCTTGACGGCAGCCCTCGGCGTTCCTTCGTAGAATATGGTCACTTCATCCAATTGCCCTACTTTGCCTTTTCCATCTTTGGCTATCCACCAAAATCGACCATCGTTGGTGTATGAAATTCTTTTATTGCCACTAAATACCTTGTATATTTTGAGGGGAGGCTGCAAGTCTATCATCATCTTATCACCTTCTGAAAGAACCTTGTATGAGATTGTAACTGTCCCGGTGAGTGTGCGCTCCTTGATATTGGGAGTGATGGCCAGACTATAATGCTGAAGATCCCACCAGTTACGCCCAGCATGATTGGATCCGGCCAGACTGTCTTGTGACATTGGAAGATTCTGTCCATGTGAAACGGAATAAAGACATATTATTGCCAGGATGGATAAAATATTATTTTTCATTTCTTTGAATTGAATCCTATTGTTTTTTATGGTTGAATGAATTGGATCTTTCGATGGTTCAAATCTACGAAATCTCAGGCACAGAATTTTTATTTGTAGCGGATAAATTTGTGATGGCCAATAATGCAATGCCGCAGATAAAAAAGAGACCCAGCGCAAATATGCTGTTGCGCATATTATCCGTCACATTCTCTATAAAGCCGAATGTAAATGTCCCGATAAGTGTGGAGATCTTATCCACTACATCATAAAAGCTGAAAAAACTGGTTGTCTCACCCTGATGGGTATATATCAACTTGGAGTAAGTCGAGCGGGAGAGGCTCTGTATGCCACCCATCACCAATCCTACTGTCGCTGCCAATATATAGAATTGTGTTTTTGTCACTACTAAGTAACCGGCTACGCAGATGGCTATCCAGATCAATAACATGGTCATCAGTGAAAATTTGTTGCTTTTCCATCCCGATAGCTTCGAAAAAAACATGGCTCCCACAATGGCTACAAGTTGCAATATCAGGATGATGATGATGAGGTCGGATGTTGTGAAATTCAGTTCTTTTTTGGCAAATGTGGCTGCCAGAAGCATGACAGTCTGTACTCCGGCATTGTAGAAGAAAAACGCGGTTAGGTAGCGTTTGATAGATGGCAGTTGCCGTAGTTTGTACCACACATCTTTTAGAATAAAAATTCCCTCTGTTATTTTTGACCGTTTTAATTGTAGCCTAAAGCTGCCGGGCAGATAGCGCAGCGGTATGATGGCAAAACCGATCCACCATATACCCACCATGGCAAAACTTATTCGAGCCGCTTGTCCTGAGGAAGTAAGGCCGAAAAAATCCGGAAAGCTAATCATGGCCAGATTGACTATCAGAAGCAGGACACTCCCGATATACCCCATCGAAAAGCCTCGCGCAGACAGGGAATCGAATCGGTCTTCCGTAGTGATCTCCGGCAGGAAAGCATTGTAAAAGACGATACTGCCTATAAACCCGATCATCGCAAATATGAAGGCCGTTGCTCCAAATTGCAATGTATTCATTCCGTCGAAAAAGTACAGCAAAAGACAATTGACAGAACCAAGAATGGTAAACAACAATAGCATCATCTTTTTATTATTCGCACTATCCGCAAAGCCTGACGCAAATGGACTCATGATGGCTACAAAGAGATAGGCAGTGGCGATGATGTATGCATAAAAAGAGCTGTTACTCATCGTTATATTGCCGATATGAAGGACGGGATCGGTTACGTTGAGAAAGTAGCTGGGAAATATAGCCGAGGTTATTACCAATGCAAATGCTGAATTCGCCCAGTCATAAAATGTCCATGCGGTCGTAACCTTCATCTTCGTTTTGTTTTTGAAATGTCTTTTCGAAGATAAAACTTTATTTTTCAAAAACCGGAATATTTTGTTGAATATTTTAGCGAGTGCTGGATCCGGCTTGATTTATTGTTTGAGGAAAGTCGAGGTTTTTTTCCGTTGGGCATTATTAAAACAAACGTAACTATTCGCCTGATATGAAAGAGTGCGCATGATCTTTTTCTGCCACGCCTGTCCCGGCTGTTCGGGGAAATCTAAAACACGAAGGTCATTTTGTGTTTTGCTATGCAATTTTGTGGTTGAATATAAATTCAGCGTCTCAAGTATTGATAAGTCTTAGAAGGAATATAGTCAAATTGAAGTGAATAGTTACAAACAAACGACGAAGGTCAAATACCGTCCATTAAGTTTTTTGAAGCCGAAGAAGCATTGTCCCAACGCTTCGGGATTACAGAGCCTTAATTTTTTTTATTTTTGCATCTTTGCGTAAACAAAATTGATGACACATGTCTGTAAGAGTAAGGTTTGCTCCCAGCCCGACCGGCGCACTTCACATAGGAGGCGTCAGGACGGCATTGTACAATTACCTTTTTGCCAGGAAACATCATGGTACCTTCATTTTGAGGATTGAGGACACGGATCAAAACCGGCTGGTTGAAGGTGCTGAACGGTATATCATGGACTCCTTGAGCTGGGCAGGCCTCGTTCCGGACGAAAGCCCTGAAAAGCCCGGACAATACGGACCTTACAGACAGAGTGAGCGTTTGGATATTTATAGGAAGTACGCCGATCAACTGATTGCATCAGGCAAGGCCTATTATGCCTTTGATACACCTGAAGCGCTGGAAGAGGCTCGAAAGGCTGCCGAGTCAGAGGGCGGAGCTTTCCTGTACGGTTCTGGCAATCGGTTTACCATGCGCAACAGTCTTTCTATGTCTCCCGAAGAAGTGCAGAAAGCATTGGATGCTGGTGTGCATTATGTCATACGTCTGAAGGTAGAGCCGGATGAAGTGATTGAATTTGACGACCTGATAAGAGGGCATGTGCAGTTTTCTTCCAATGAATTGGATGACAAAGTGTTGATGAAGGCCGATGGGTTTCCTACTTATCATCTTGCCAATATCATCGATGATTACCTTATGAAGATCACCCATGTCATTCGGGGCGAAGAATGGCTTTCCAGCACTGCCCATCATATCCTGTTGTACCGCGCTTTTGGCTGGGAAGAACAACGGCCTGCATTCTCCCATCTTCCACTTATCCTGAAACCTTCGGGCAATGGGAAACTAAGCAAAAGGGATGGTGATAAGCTGGGCATACCGGTGTTTCCTTTATCATGGGACCATCCCGACTTGGGCAAATTCTTTGGATTCCGAGAGGCGGGTTTCCTTCCGGAAGCAATGCTCAATTTCATTGCTTTATTGGGCTGGAGTCCCGGCGAGAATATTGAATTGATGGATTTGGGTGAAATGATCGATCATTTTTCCATTGAAAAGATCGGCAAATCAGGTAGCCGCTTCGATTTTGACAAGGCACGCTGGTTCAACCAACAATACATCATGCACAGCAGCGCAGCAAAACTGGCATCCCTTGTCGGTGATCAGTTCGATCGTGCCGGTTATGGAGGCGGTATGGAGAAACTGGAACGGATTATGGACTTGTTTAAAGAGCGTGTCAATAGTCTCAATGATTTTGTGGACATATCCCGCTTCATTTTCGATGAACCGGAGACTTTCGATACAGCGCCCGTTATCAAGAAATGGAATGAAGTAACAGCTGATGTTTATCTTGCCATTATTGAAAAGGTAAGGACGATTGAGCCGTTTCAGAATTCCGCATTGGAAGTAGAGATAAAAGGCCTGATCGAATCTAAGGGAGTGGGCATGGGCTCGATATTTCCGGCTTTGAGAGTGGCACTGGCAGGTACAGCCAAAGGTCCTGATCTTTTTACCATGATGGAGTTGATGGGTCGTGATCTGGTAGTGAAGCGACTTGAAAAGGGATTCGAAATGTTTAACAATTGAACGGTTATGGGAAGAAAGAAAAAAGAAGAATTGCCTCCACGGCCTCCTATTGATTTGAATATACATATCAATGAATTTGGTGAGATCATGCATGGATTTGATATAGATAAGATCAATGAATTCCTCAATCAAAACACCAAGGACTGGCGTATCAAGGCTGAAAGCGAAAATGAGTCCTTGGTGTCTGACGAAGAGGAATAATTACGCTGCCCACACATCCAGGAAACCGGATTAGCCGTAGAAAATCACCTTGTGACTATTCACGTCATATTCGCTTATTGCCTTCTATTGGCTATCAATAGCTTACTTCGCATTTATTATCCTCCACGAAATGCCACCAAAATCACGAAATTCCTTCATGCTGTTTATTTTGTGGTGGAAGGAGAATTTAATTTTTTTAGTAAAAGCAAATATTCTCGGGACAGAAACCGACCGTCATAACCAGATAACTACGCCCAGTGCTGTAGGCACGACCATACGGTAGATATATGTTTGAAGGATTAATCCAAGCTCCATAGGTGCGACCTTTTAAAGCAAATACATTGAATATCAATAATTTGCAATTCGTCATATTTTAAAAATAATCCGCGCAATAATTTCATTTGACTGTTGAAGAATGTCCATTATGATCCTTTTAAACCACGAAATGCCACCAAAATCACGAAATTCTTTCATGCCCCATCATGTTGTTTTGTGGTTGAAAAAAAGAAGACGTGCACTATTTCTTGATCAAAAAAATATGTATCTATAGCATCAGATCACATTCTTAATCCGGAACATAGTCACATCACCTTGAGACTGACAGGATGATGGCGAAAGACATTCCTCAGAATACCTCGACATTAGAGATCAAGGGACAGGCTTTGGACGCCTTAATACGGATTCTCAATTTGGTAGTGATTGTATCGGGGATTTCAATGATTCTTTTATAACCAATGGTGGTGCCTTGCCCGACAACTTTCCACTGCTCACCATCCAAAGCCTCAATTTCAAACGACATGACCCTTTGGCCCAATGCAATATGTTCCTGCAACAGGATGTATTTGACCAATTGAGTCTCATTCAGGGTGATGTCTAATGATGCCGTTGTTACACCATCATCGGTACACCAATAGGTATCAGCGTCGTTATCCAACACCTTTTCAGCCGAATATTCCCGGGCATTGCCCCTAACATTGGTGGCTGTGATTGTGGCATTCTGTGCAAGATTTTTCCCCAATTTATGCTTCAATAATTTTGAAAAGCCTTTCAGGGCAATTATATCCGCTTCATTGATCAAACCGTTTTTATCCGGAGGGACATTGAGCAATAATACCGCACCTCTGCCGACCGATGTCATGTAAATGTTGAAAAGTTCATCGGGTGTTTTGACCATTGAATTTTCCTTTTCATGATAAAACCAGCCCGGCCGAATGGACACATCTACTTCAGCAGGAATCCATTTCTTACCATCCATTGATCCGGTGGATAACAAGGCGTTGATGCCCTCCTTACCGGCATACAGGGTGTCATTGTTGATTGTATTCCAGTTGGTGATGCCGGCAATGCCTTTTTCATTTCCCACCCATCGTATATCCGGACCTGCATCACTGAAAAACAGAATATCCGGTTGCAATTTACGAGCCATCCTTAATGTTTTGGGCCAGTTGTAATAATGTTGCTTATCTACAAATACCTCTGTTCGCTTGCCTCCGTAATATCCATCGCCTCCATTGGCACCGTCAAACCACATCTCGAATATCGATCCGTATTGTGTGAGCAGCGTTGTCAATTGTTTGCGATAATATTTGATATAGCTTTTGCTGCCATAATCTGCCCTGTTGCGATCCCAGGGTGAAATATAGATACCGAATTTCATGCCGAATTTTCCGGCTGCGTCGGCCGTCTCTCGGACTAGATCTCCTTTGCCTTCCTTGTAGGGACTATTCTTAATGCTGTGATCGGTATTTTGGTCCGGCCAAAGACAAAAGCCGTCATGATGCTTTGCGGTGAGGATGATTCCCTTGAAGTGATTGTCACTCAATACTCTCGTCCATTGATTCGGGTCGGCATCAGCAGGCTTGAATGCGGCAGCCGGTTCGTTTCCATAACCCCATTCCTGATCGGTGAAGGTATTGATAGAAAAATGAATAAAGGCATTCATCTCCATTCGATGCCATGCCAATTGCTGAGCTGTAGGAACAGGATGGACAGGCGCAGGAGGAAGCACTTGGCTTATAGCCGGATTTCCACACATTACAATTACGGCTATCATCCATATAAAGCAGGACAGTCTATGCAAAATTCCCATAACTGCTATTTAATCGATCATGTTGTTCCTGACGAAGTCCAGCAGCAGGCTGATTCCAAAACCGGTGGCATTCCGCATAGAGCCATATTCATTGTCGGTAAAGGAGACTCCTGCGATATCCAAGTGAGCCCAGTTGGGATGATCCTGTATAAACTCTCTGAGGAATAATGCCGCTGTGATAGCTCCCGCGATTGGCTTCCCGCTCAAATTTTTCACATCTGCGATATCCGACTTCAAATCTTCTGTATAATGTTCCCAGATGGGCAAGCGCCAACATTTCTCATGGGCATTTTGTCCGGCTTGATACAGTTGGTTGGCAAGCGTATCGTTGTTGGAGAATAGGCCGGCTACCTGATAACCCAGTGTCTGGATGATCGAGCCTGTAAGGGTGGCAAAATCGATTACTGCATCCGTCTTATAGTTTTTGATCAGATAGCCCAGACCATCAGCAAGTATTAATCTTCCCTCGGCATCAGTATCTATGACTTCAATACTCTTGCCTATATAGCTTCCGATCACATCCCCCGGCTTGGTGGCTCCACCATCCACCATATTTTCCGTCAATGGAACGGCAGTGATTATTTCAACCGGCAGTTGCAGGCGGGCACAAAGATCGGTAAAAGTAAGTACCAGGGCGGCTCCCGACATATCACTCTTCATGAAGTGCATATTGGTTGAGCTCTTGATACTGATACCGCCAGTATCAAAGGTGACACCCTTGCCGACGAGGCCCAGTGTCTTTACCTTACCGGCATTTTTGGGCTTATAATGGCAGATTAAAAATCGGGGTGGATGCTCACTACCGTTATTTACTGACTGTAAGGCCGACAAATTATGTTTTTTGATGTCTTTTTCGGTAAATACTTCTACTTTGTAACCATTCCTTTTACCGTTACGCACGACATGATCGGCTATGTATTCTGGTGTCTTTATATTGGATGGGGTGTTGATCAGGTCCATCATTTCAAGCCTTGCATTGGCTATGGTCCTTTCTTCTTCAATGATAACGGCATCGGGCAATCTGCCGGAAGTCGTACAGATGACAACTTCCTCAAGCCGCGGCAAACCATTGGGCTTGAATTTATACTTTCCTAGGTTATTGGTTGAAAGAATACAAGCCTTGACTATGTTTCGCGACCATTTTTCATCTGATACATCATTGCCTTCGGGAAGCAGGAAGCAGATTTTTGCACCAAAAAGACTCCTGTTTTTTATGATGGCTTGTCTGAGCAATCTACTGCTGTTTCCGTTACATTTGGTTTCATCTATTTTAAAGAAAATTACCTTGCCTTTTTTAGGATCTATGGTAGTAATCATGTCACCATTTTCTTTCAATTGATCCTTGATTATGGATGTCTTAGTCTCAATTCCCAACTTATTCAAGGCAGATTTGATTTGTTTCTGTTCTGTAATAATAGCAACCGCAGAGTCAAATCTACTTGGGCATGATTCTGAAAAGCTAATTTTCATCGTATTTCTTTTTGTTTTAATATCCAGTTAATTCTGTTAATAACAGGTTGAGTATTAGGGTAATGTATTTTTATATTCCCGGTCGGAAAATCATGGTCCAAACATCAAGCCGAATGTATTAATCTCTGTGTGTACTGAATTAATTATCCGGTTAGGCTGCTTCGAGCATTTACGGCCTTAATATTGGCGCAAATTAGGGAAATTCTATCAGTTGAAGCAAATAATATTGGGTATAGTTATAATTGTATCGTTTTTAATTCCAGTTTTTTGAGCATAGGAGCGAATTTGGCAACCATCGCCACAACGACCAATGTTATTGATCCTCCGATCAGGACTGATGGTGCAGTACCCAGAAGGCGTGCAGCGGTACCGGATTCGAATGCTCCAATTTCGTTGGATGACCCGACAAACATGGTGTTGACAGCGCTGACCCTGCCTCGCATATGGTCAGGCGTATAGATTTGGAGGATCGTACTCCGTATGACTACGCTTACCGCATCGAAGGCCCCACTGGCAAAGAGGAAAAATATAGAAAGCCAAAGATGGGTAGATAGGCTGAACGCAATCATACACAATCCAAAACCGGCTACCGCCAGCAAAAGCTTGATTCCGGACTTGCTTTCCGGTGGCCATATTGATAAAATGAAGAGGAGAATGGCAGAGCCTACGGATGGTGCAGCCCTGAGCCAACCGAGCTCTATCGCTCCGACATGCAGGATTTCACTGGCAAAGGCAGGTAGGATAGCAGTTGCACCACCGAACAATACGGCAAAAAGATCAAGCGTTATGGCGGAGAGAATGATCTTGTTCTGAAATACGTACCGGATACCTTCACCGATGCGCTGGAAGGTGGACAAATCTTCTTGCTTTTTTTCTTCGTAAGCCGGTTTGGGTGAAAGAAAACTTGCCAATATAATGCTGCTCAACATGAACAGACAAACGATAAATGAAGATGTAGGCGCGTCACTCAACGCATATACAAAGCCACCAGTTGCCGGGCCGAGGATGGCGCCAACTTGCCAGGCTGTACTGCTTGCAGGCGCTGCTTTTGGGAGCAATTCAACGGGGAACAGGTAGGATAGAATGGAGAATGAGGCAGGAGTCGCGAAAGCCCTGGCCAATCCCAACAGCATGGAGACTCCATAAAATCCCCAGACAACAAGTTGATGTGAAATCGAAGCGGCATATTTGGTGCCTAAGAAGGTAAATCCAATCCCACATACGAGATAGAGGCAGAATGCAATGATCAATACTTTTCGCTTGTCAAACTTATCGACCAGATCACCGGCAAAAAGCGCTGCGGAAAGCGCCGGCAATGCTTCTGATAGACCTACCATACCGAGTATAAGTGGGTCTTTTGTAAGCTCATATAAATACCAACCAGTAATGACATTCTGCATCTGTATGCCGAATGTCATCAGAAAACGGGTAGCAAGATATATCCTGAACTCCCTGTTTTTATATACGTTGACTGCTTGCAGACTCGATTCCATCAATACAACTCCGAAGAGATATCACAAGCGACTATCCTGCCCTTGTCATTTTTTTGAACACGCGCGACGGCATTGACCGGATCGTGCTGGAAAAACAATACATGATTTTCTGCTACCGCTCGTTCCAGCACTACGGTCTTTTCCTCTAGCGTGTCCCACGGCCAAAGATCATAAGCCATTATATAGGGGAGCGGCACATGGTGTACTGACGGGATAAGGTCTGTCAGATAGATCATCCTGGTATCTTGATAAGGGATGTCCAGCATGGTAAGCCCTTTGGTGTGACCGTTGCACTCAATCAGCCGGATGCCTTCCAGCCAGTCGGTGGAATTTTTGCCTTGAAAATCAATTAGGTTGAGCACACCGGCTTCCTGAAGTGGCATATAGTTTTCGGGCAGGAATGAGGCTTTTTCCCTCGGATTGGATTCCAGAGCCCACTCCCAGTGCTTTTTGTTGATCCAGTATTGTGCATTTTCAAATGTAGGGACATAATTTCCCTGTTGGTCTGTCTTGACGGCATCACCGCAGTGATCGAAATGCAGATGGGTCAGAAAAACATCCGTGATATCTCCAGACTTGAGCCCCATATCTGCCAAGCTTCCCAGGACATCCTTACCATACGGATGAAAATGGGAACGGAATTTTTCACCTTGCTTGTGACCGATACCGGTATCTATGAGGATTTTCCTGGTATCTGTTTCGATGAGAAGGCTGCGCATGGCCCATGAGCACATGTTGTCTTCATCTGCAGGATTCATTTTGTTCCACATGACTTTAGGTACGATGCCGAACATGGCACCACCATCCAGTTTGAAAAATCCCGCCAGGACTATAGATAGTTTCATTGTGTTTTTGTTGAATTGTATTTGCACGGAGATGCGATGAATTCGTTGTAACGGGATAGAAAATTCCTTCCCTTGTTGCTTTCCATCCCTACTTTTTTCAAAAATTTAATCTTTCGTATTTCCAGGGAGTCAATGCTGAAGCTTACTTCTGCAATTTCATCCACCAATCGTTTATCCATGACCTCAGCTTTTTCGACGATCGTCTTGATGGAGTCGGGCAATGAAAGATAAGCGTGAAATGACTTGATGATCGGTGCATTCTTGATCTCCACCATCCTTTTCCTGGTGATGGAATCTGTTTCTGCGCCCAAATTAATGTTGATGTGATAGGCCACATCATCCCACAGCGCCTGAGAACTGTCTGCCAGAAGTTGTCTTTGACAAAAGAGTCTTTCTGCGACATTCAGGATGTTTTCTTCATCATTCTCACATGAGCAGAAGCCCACAGTGAGAATGATGGAGTAAAATAAAACCGAACCGGCCTTGGACATCAACAGTGGCTTTCTAGCGCGTCAATCAGATCACCGGCAATCATTGCTGCACTCCGGCCTTCGATATTGTATCTTTCGATGAAATGTACGAGTTCTCCATCCTTAAACAAGGCGATGGAAGGCGAGGAAGGCGGATAAGGTGCCAAATAAGATCTGGCCATCTTTGTAGCTTCGGTATCCACACCGGCAAAAACGGTTATCAGATGATCGGGCTTTTTGCCGTTTTCCAATGCATAGCGCACTGCAGGGCGGGCATTTGCAGCTGCACAGCCACATACAGAATTTATTACCAGCAAAGTAGTGCCCTGTTGATTGTCAAGCGCAACCTTGACTTGCTCTGGGTCTTGAATTGATTGAAAACCAATGGATTCCAATTCTTTGGCCATTGGCTGTGTCAATTGTATAGGATACATAATAAAATAACGTTATTTAAATTGCTTTAGAAAATTGATTTTGAATGAATAGAAAACAAGAAGTAATAGAATTGGTTCAGTCTCTCCATAAAAGAAACAAATTTTAGCTTTTTGGATGAAACAAATTTTTGTGACTATTCAATATAAAAAAATTATATTAAAATAAAATATAATATATTATTTGTGCGAATGAGGTCAAAAAGAAAAGAGCCGGCTTGTCAGGCACCCCCCGCTATCAGATACTATACAATGTACCTTTTCAAGCTATCTTTTAAATTTTCCCTATACCTCTAAAACCTATTCACTATAAAATTAAAAAAGTCATCATCGAAATAGCTTTCTTCTATTAAGAGTGCTTCCACACATTTTTTTAAGATTTCTTTTGGCTTGGGAGCAGTTTGCAATTCCGTTGTAAGGTTTATAAGTTGTTCATTTTTAGCTTTAAGTTCCCTACGTTTATTTTCCATTTTCCTTATGGATTGTTTTTCAGTAAATGCCTGAAAATCTATTATTTTTTCATAGCGAGGATTGAACTTATTTGTGAAGAATTCTTTTTCCAGTGATTGGACTTGATCCTTCAAGAGCGAGATAAAATGTTTTAATGTATCGGAAGGAGTATTCGAAAGAGATTCGTTGTGTTTAGACACCCATTGCATTTCAAGATTTAGTAACGCTGATAAATTTTTTTCTTCATAAGCTTGAGTAACACGTTTCATGTATTCTTCTTTCTCCATCTTGAGATATGGATCCGATTCCGTGTCAGGATGAAGCGTTTTTGCAAGCCCGAGAAATATTGTTCTTAGACTTTGACCCTTTAATTTGTTTTTCTCTTTTTCTGCTTCTTCCCGTTCCAGCTGTTTTTTAGTCTTTTTTCGTTCTTTTTGTTTTTCTTGTTTGGATTCCAAGTCATCTAAATATTTATGGAATCTCTTTTGCAGCTCTTCAATTGTCGGGTCGTCTTCTAGAAAACTTTGAGGATCAATGATGTTTCCGGTAAATTCCCGAACCATATTCACAAACATATTTATTAAAATTGTTTTGTGTTCATCACCCATGGAGCCTGTGTTTTCAAAGTCGAAATCTTTATCTTCAATATCATCATATTCTTCTTCATTGCCATTATATTTCTTATCTAATGCTGATAATTTTTCATCAGGTTCTCTTTTTTCCAATATTTCATCTAATAATTGGATAATTACCTCTTCCACCTGACTACCCAATTTTTTTGGTAGCTTCTGTATATTTGATTTTTCATCTAACAAATACAATAGTTCTGTTTTAAGGCACAAAGCCTTGTCTTCAAATGGGTATATTATATCAGTGTATTTATTTAATAACCTTTCATAATATTCCTTCTGGTCCTGATTCCTTTTTTCAAGTCTCCGGATTCTTTCTGTCAAACGATTGAAAGCCACTTGCTCCTTTGACAAAGGAGTTTTTGAGTCAGATATTTTGATTTCTAATTTATTGTTTTTTTCAGATTTCATAGATCAATACTTTGCTAAAAAGTAAAATAAATGCTTTATTATCGATAATAGTAGGCATTGCAAAAGTAAATAATTCGTCGGTAGTCGATATACTTACGTACAAAGTATTTGACAAAATTTAATATATAAATAATATATATGTATTGTAGTTTGATTTAGCGATATACAACAACAAATATTAAGATCCTGGGTCAAGGTAATATTTTTGTTGATGAATTCAACGCTCTGACACCAAAAGGTCAGTTACAAAGGATAAAATTTGTCTAATAGATAGTTGGGGTCTTGCTGGATTGTCGTGATTTGAACTACGTCAACTTGATTTGTAAAATAAATACACGAGCCCGGCACAGTCAAATTATAAATGCATTCAGCGGTTTGTTGCGCCATTTGGAATTATACATGCTATTTTGACTCAATGGATTATCCAAAAAATTTCCCCAAGGAAGAACACAAGAGTTGTCTTGACAATGGAAAGAACAAACCGGGTATTTGGCAAATCAAATATCAACTATCTTGTTCTGGTGCTTTGATACAAATTATATAAATCTTTGAATCATTGGAAAAGAGTTAATTATATGTTAATGAATTTTTGCGATGGAAAATAGTTTTATTGGATGTGTCGGCTAAGAATCGCAGTATATCCGCTTTTGGAGGTAGGAGGTGAAATTGTGGAGGTCTTGTTTCATTTATCTTTAGAAATAATTTGTCCCGGAAATCATGGGTGTAAAATTCATTATTAATTATTATGTTTCACAATTACCCAAAAAACCTGCGCATTAAAAAATATAAATACCTTATAATTAGTTAATTATGATTTTGGTCTTTTATATATTATATAAATATATATATGACAAACGTTAAAAAATGTATTTGTAGAGGGAGATTTATCGCCTCATCTTTGTATCGAATATTTACTGAAAGAAGAAGTAAAAACAATTCTTCTGAAGTAACGAAGAATGTAAACCGATGGTAAAAGAATCATTTGAGTTTAGATTTGGATATGTTCATGGGATTATAATTGTTGAGAGAGGGTCGTAAATCGGCCGATTTACGACCCGAACTTTACTTCCCAAAAATTAGGATTTAAAAATATAGGTGTCTTGAGCATTTAGTTTTGGATAAATTTGGATTTCGTTTGGATATAAGTCTTAGTGCCGCAATACTAAGACTTATTTTTTTGCCTATACCTCAGGATTTTCGGTGATTAAAAATTTTGCGGGTCAACCGGTTTGACCGGATTTGCGATAGTTGGTAAATAATCTTTTACTTGCCATTTTCAATACACCCATAAAGCCTTCCCTGACGATTCCTTTGGAGATTTTGGATGTGCCACGTACACGATCCTTGAATGTAATCGGTACCTCTTTGATTTTAAATCCAAGTGAAAGGACAGCATATTTCATCTCTATCTGGAAGGCATATCCGATAAACTTTATTTTATCGAGATCCAGCGTGTCCAATACTTCATGCTTATAGCAGACAAAACCTGCCGTCGGATCCTTGATACTCATCCATGTAATGATTCTCACATACAGAGAAGCTCCGTAGGACAAGGCAACTCTGGACCATGGCCAGTTCTCCACCCTGCCTCCTGTGACGTATCTTGAACCGATGGACATATCGTAGCCACCCTTGTGACATGCTTGATACAGTCGGATCAAATCTTCAGGATCATGCGAAAAATCACAATCCATTTCAAATATATAGTCGTAATTATGCTCCAGACCGTACCGAAAGCCTTTGATATATGCAGTACCCAATCCTAGTTTGCCCTTTCGCTCAATCAGAAAAAGGTTGTCCCGGAATTCTTCTTGCAGAGTGCGGACGATTTGGGCTGTACCATCGGGACTTTCATCATCTACAACGAGGATATGGAATGGCTTAGTTAAGGAAAATACTTTCCTGACCATGTTTTCAATATTTTCCTTCTCGTTGAAGGTAGGAATGATAACAAGACTATCGGACAAAGGATGAGGTTTTTTACTCTTTGATCAGTTCAATGATTCGTTCTGCCACGTCTTCAGCATTTGGCTTGGTAAAGTAATCCCCGTCAGAGCCAAACGGAGTCCTGTGCTCCTTGGCTGTAATGCACATTGGCTTGGCATCAAGCGAGAAGTAACCGTTTTGCTTTTCCAATATCTCTTGCATCATGTATGCAGTTGCACCTCCGGGCACATCCTCGTCGAGCAATACAAGCCTGTTGGTCTTTGCCAGTGATCGTCCGATCATATGGTTCGTATCGAAAGGCAGCAGTGTCTGTACATCGATCAATTCAACGGAGATATCCATTTCTTCCAGAATCTTGATGGCTTCCTGAGCCACTCTGACGCAGCTTCCGTATGTTACGAGGGTTATATCTTCGCCTTCCTGCAACACTTCAGGCATGCCCAATGGTACCGAGAATGTATCCAGATTGACCGGACATTTCTCTTTCAGCCTGTATCCGTTGAGACATTCGATGACCAATGCCGGATCCATACCATTCATCAGAGTGTTGTACATGCCGGCTGCCTGAGTCATGTTGCGCGGGACACAAAGATGCATTCCCCGGAGGCTGTTGATGAGCATGCCCAGCGGACTGCCTGCATGCCATATACCTTCGAGACGATGTCCCCTGGAACGTATGATTGCCGGGGCAGCCTGCTTACCTCCTGACCTGTATCTCAAGGTAGCCAGGTCATCGGACAATGGCGAGAGCGCAAATAATATATAGTCCAGGTATTGAATTTCGGCGATGGGTCTGAATCCTCTCATGGCCAGGCCTATTGCTTGTGCGGCAATGGTCCATTCCCTGATACCTGTATCAAACACCCTGTTTGCACCATATTTGGCCTGAAGACCTGCCATGCCTTGATTGACATCCCCTATGTTGCCTACATCCTCCCCAAATGCAACTACCTCAGACCTTCGGGCGAACAGGTTGTCAAAAAAGCGGTTCAACACCTGATAGCCATTGACCTTCTCACTTTCATCATAGACAGCGGGCACACCTTTTTCAAGAAGGGGAGACGTTGTACCTTCTGCAATAAGATGATTGTGCAGCGGTTGGTTATATTTCGTTTCTATCTCCCGGATTATATTTTCAATATTTTCAGCCTTGGTTCCTGACATACTCAGGAAAAGCCGGGCTTTACGGGCGATTTTCATCAATTCAGAAGCTACGGGATCAGCGGTAGCATTCAATTCTTGTATCAGCTCCGCAATCTTATTGTCAGAAGCATGACTTGCCAGAGCGCTGATGAGATTTGAGGTAAGTACTTTTAGTGGCCGGTTGAAGGATTCCCAGGCGTTATTTCGGCCTTGCTTGACATATTCCTTCGCTTTTGTTTTTACTTCTTCCAGCTGCTCGGCAGTGGCGAATCCGGATTCAATCATCCATTCACCCATACATGTGATACCATCCATTTCCTTTTCCCACTGTAATCTTGCTGCGGATTTGTACCTTTCATGGCTACCCGATGTAGAATGTCCCTGCGGTTGAGTTACCTCTTGTACATGGAAGAGAACAGGAATGTGGGTCTTTCTCATTTTGTTGATGCCGGCTTCAAAAGTCTCTACCAGCGCAGGATAATCCCAGCCTTTTACGGCATATATCCTGATTCCGTTATTTTCTTCGTCAAGATAGAAGCCTTCCATCGCTTTCGAAATGCTGCTTTTGACAGTTTGGAGTTCAATAGGGACTGAAATGCCATAGCCGTCATCCCAAACACATGTGGCTAGCGGCACTTTCATTACAGCAGCGGCATTCATCGTTTCCCAAAATACTCCCTCTGAAGTGCTGGCATCGCCGATGGTTACCACTGTTGCACCATCACCGTGGTCATAAAACAGATCGGAAGAAGCAAGATCGTCGTTGGCGCGGAACAATTTTGTCGCCAGAGCGTGACCCAGCGCGCGCCCCATTTGACCACCGGTGCAGGAAATGTCAGAAGACATATTATAAGCATCCGATTGATTGAGCCACTTGCCTTCGTTGTCCAGCAAGTCGGAACTGAAGTGGCAATTCATTTGTCTTCCGGCCGAAAATGGATCATTGACCTGATCGGCATATAGTTGAGCAAAAAAATCCTCTATGGAGCATACACCCAAGGCCATCATGAATGTCTGGTCTCTGTAATATCCTGCTTTGAAATCTCCTTTCCTGAATGCTCTTGCCAGAGCAACCTGAGGCACTTCCTTGCCATCACCGACGATACCGAATTTGGCCTTCCCGGTCAATACCTCTTTTCGTGCCAAAATACTTGCTTCTCTGCTTATATTGCAAACCCAGTAATCTTTCCAGATCTCTCGGATGTATTCTGAGGAGTCATCGCCGTGTAGTGAAACAATATCCTCTATAAGTTTAGGGAATTCTATCATCTCCTTCGCTTTATACTGTATATTAGGAACTGCAAATATAACAATTTACGCGGTGTTATGGCACGATAGCATAATTTATACTTGTGGGAAAATATTCAAATCGGTTCTTGAATTCCTTCGAAATGCCTGTTATTACTTGATTGGCAACAATTTTGTTTTCCATTATTAAAATGAATATCTCAGACATCACATACCGCATGTTATAGATTCATGATGTAGATAAAATTGCCATATTCGAGCTTGCTTATTGTTTGTATTGTTGCACATAATTTTCCGATTGTTGCACATAATTTTCCGATTGTGCGGTAATCTGTCTGATGTTTCATTATACAATAGACTTGCTCTTTCATGTTATTTTCCACATTATATAATGGCGTGGCTGCGCAGAATTTGTTAAAAAATATTAAAGCCATTCCCAAATAAAGTATTGCATAAAATGAAAATATATTTACAGTTGTATAGGATGATCCATGAAGCCAGGAATTGGTATATTTTAATTTATGTTAACATAATATATTGAAAACATGGTATTTATAAAGAAGATTTATTTTAATCTATTATGAAAAATCATATATATAAATCTTTATTAGTTAGGATTAACAATAAAGACAAATGTGACTTAACCTATTGTTAACAGCAAAAGCCTTGTGGCAGTAATACTTTGAGCGGGTTTTAGCGTTAATTTTGTGAAGTCAATTATTCAAATTTTAAAAGGAAAAAATATATTACTAATGAAAAAATTTATCTTATTTTTCTTTGCACTAGCACTTATTTCAACCGGCGCTTTTGCACAAACGGGTAAAAAATCTACTAAGAAAGCAACACCTGCAAAAGTAGCAGCTACAACACCTGCTCCTGCAGTTACAGCTCCTAAGGTTCAAGGCCCTGATATGACTTTCGAATCTATGACAGTTGATTTTGGAAATATCGAACAGGATTCTGATCCTTTCCGTTTTGCAAAATTTACTAATAATGGTACTGAGCCACTATTGATTAAGTCAGCTAACGGAAGTTGCGGTTGTACAGTTCCAACATGGCCTCAGACACCGATTCTTCCTGGAGAGTCAGGTGAAATCAAGGTTCGTTACGACACTCACCGTGTAGGTCCTATCAACAAGACTGTTACAGTCAATACCAATATTGAAGGTAAGTCTTTCGTTCTTTCTGTTAAAGGTGAAATTAAAGCTAAAGCAGCTGATGCCAGCGCACCTGCAGGTACTAAGAACATGATCAACAAAGGATAATTTGAATTTTCATATTTAAAAGACCCGGGTTTACCAAAATCCGGGTCTTTTTTTTGTAACTATTCCCCGTGGCTCCTTCGTCGCACAGGACGTCCGCGTCGCTCCACTACTAAAAGTACGAAGTGGCCCGTAAGAATTTGGGCTTAATAGTGACATGGTGTGGTTAATGGCTAAATTTCAAGTCTCCTCTATTGGTAGAATATAGAAGGATAATGGCAATTTGACGTGAAAAGTTATTTTTTTATCCGGGATTTATTATTGCCAAATTTCAACCATCAAAAATCTCTCCGGGTAAAGTGATTTGCTTATCTTTGCGGAGTTTTTGTACAATTCAATATGCGCAATAAATCAATACTCTACATATTATTGCTGTACATAATATCTTGTGGATTAGCTCAAGCACAAGTTACGGGCACGGTTACCGACGAGAACGGATATCCTCTACCTGGAGCTTCCGTACTGCTTAAGAACACCACCCGGGGCGCTACAACCAACGCTGCCGGATACTTTTCCATCACATCGACTCCGGATACCTTTACACTGATTGTTTCATTTGTGGGCAGCAAGACTAAGCATGTTGAGGCAAAGAGAAATTCACGACTCAGGATTACTCTTTTGGAAGAAGTTATTGAGATGCCTGAAGTAGTCATAAAATCCGGCGAGAATCCCGCCATTCCCATCATCAGAAAAGCGATAGAAAAAAGGAAGGAACTGGCCGATATCAAAGATCATTATCTCACTCGGGCATATACTAAGGGCAGTATTCTCTCCAAAAAAAGTTTTGGAGCATTGTTGTCATTGGGTGTGGTTGACTCGACGGAAGTTAGGGATACTGCGGGCAATATCATTATTTACCTCGCAGAAACACTGACCGAATACACCAAAATAGGCAACGATGCCAAGGAAGAGATTCTTTCTTCAAGACGAAGCGGAGATACAAAAGGTATAGCCATGAATTTTCTTGGCCTATTCAACGTGGACTTCAACGGGAATTATATCAACTTTCAAAGACAATTGATCAATCCGATTGGGAATAGCGCCTTCTTCTATTATAATTATGAACTTGAGGGCAGTTATTTTGAAGGCTCGCAAAAGTTTTACAAGATCAAGGTAATGCCCAAGCGAAAAGAAGAACCCGTACTCTTTGGCAATATTTACATAGCGGATGATTACTTTACCTTAAAGCAGGTGGACCTATATACACGTGGTGCCAATCTTGGTATGGAACTGATAGATACGTTTACCATCAAACAGACCTTCATGAAAGTTGATGGATTCGAAAAGTGGATGCCCCTGACTCAGATCATGGCGTTCAATGCCGGATTTATGGGACTGAAATTCGAGGGAAGCTTTTTGGGAATGTACCAGGATTATACGTTGCTGGATCAATCGAAAAAAATTCAGGACAAAAAAGTCGTCATCGAGTTTGACAAGCTGGCCACCAAAAAATCGGAAGAATACTGGGAATCATTGCGACCTGTAAAGCTCACAGAAGGAGAGGCTCTGGATTACCAAAAACGGGATAGCCTGGCAGTCGTATATGAATCCAAAACCTATCTCGATTCAATGGATCGCGTATCCAATAGGTTCAAGCCGCTCAACTTGCTCACACGATATACCTACAAAAACACGTATGATGGTCTGACAGTGTCAGCCGGGAATTTATTGACAGGCCTTCGCTTTGATGCTGTACAAGGAGTGTCGATAAGGCCGGACGTACAATTCAGCAAATGGTGGAAGGAATCATCCAATCATTTGACAATCGTAGGAGGCCCAATATTCGGATTTTCGGAGAAGAAGCTGCGTTATAAAGGCGATGTGATCTGGTCTCATAGAGGTGTTAATGATTATATGGTTCGATTGTCAGTGGGAAATACAGCCGACAACTACAATACGCTGGAACCAATCACCCCCTTTCTGAATGAGCTTACAAGCTTGTTCTTCAAGAAAAATTATATTAAATTTTATGATAATACGTTTGCCGGGTTATCCGGGGCATATCGATTTACTCCCGGCTTTATCTTGACTGGTTCGGTCAAAGCCCAGCACAGGGAAGGCCTGATCAATCATACGGAATACAGCTTAAGGCTTAAGGATGAAAATTATCAATTCAATTACCCCGAAGAGTGGAGTCTTGATAATTTCTACAAAAAAAGCAATGCCTATACCACAAGACTGACATTTAGATTCCAGCCAGGCAACAAAATCATCAAGCTGCCGGATCAAACATTTATCATAGGTTCTGATATGCCAGTCATGGATTTATCTTTGATCAATGCATGGGCGTTTTCAGCTGATGATGCCCATTACAACAGGGTCAATCTGGATATCAACAGTATTAAAATCCCATTCGGAGCATTGGGCACGTTGACCTCTAATATCCACGGTGGATTTTTCTATGGCAAGCGTCCGCAATATGAATTGGATTATGCGCATTTTCCCGGTAACTTAGTGTATGTCAAGAGCACCAGCTCGTATATTGATGCTTTCAAGCGGTTTTCATATTACCGGTTCAGCACGCCGGATAAGTATTTCACCATGTTTGCGGAGTGGAACCTGAAAGGATTTCTATTCAAGAAGATTCCATTGTTGAATAAAACTGGATTTGAAGAAGTTCTTGCCTTCAATGCCATGGCAACTCCTGAAGCCGGAAACAGGATCGAGTTAAGTGCCGGTATAGATAGGATCGGATTTTCGGTTTTCAGAGGCTTGAGATTTGACTATATCTGGATATTTGAAAATGGGAAATACCTGACAGATAATTTTGTTGTGGGAATCAATCTGGATGCCCTTACTGCTTTATTTACAAGACGTGGCTGATAAATTATAATATTCCGATGGGCAGAAGAAAGAAAAATTTTACACCATTAGTATTGCCAAACCGGGATATCACCGGTATTGCTGAAGAAAGCAGGTCGGTATGTCGGTCTGATGACGGTATTGTTTGCTTTGTAGAAGGGGCTGTGCCGGGCGATGTCGTGGACGTCCTGGTCACTCAGAAGAAGAAAGGATGCTACTTCGGAATTATTAATCGGTTGGTCAAGGCTTCCCCGGCACGAATTAAGGCACCTTGTAAGCATTTTGGTGTTTGTGGTGGTTGCAAATGGCAGCACTTTGATTATGCAGGTCAGCTACGGGAAAAAGAAAATAAAGTCCTGCAGGCCATGTTGAGAATCGGAAAAACCGAACCGCGTGAGTTCTTGCCTATCCTTGGATGTGAAGAAGAATATTTTTACCGCAACAAACTCGAATTTACTTTTTCAAATAAACGTTGGCTGGAACCTGAAGAAATGAGCACAGAGGGCGATATCATCCGCGAGCCGGGGTTGGGATTTCACCGTGCTGGCGCATTTGACAAAGTAGTCGATATCGAGGAATGCCTTTTGCAAACTGAGCCGTCCAATGCCATCCGGAATTTTGTCAGAGAATTTGCCATCCGGAAAAACTGGCCTTTTTTCAATGTCAGAAAGAGAGAGGGTTTTCTGCGCAACCTGATGATAAAGACATCTTCCATTGGGGAGGTGATGGTTTTGCTTTCGTTTCATTATAGGGATGACGAGGCAATAAGGGAATTGATGGATGCCATCATGACCGCCTTTTCGAGCATTACTACACTGGTTTATGTGATCAATGAAAAAGCGAATGATACCTTTCTCGATCTGCCTATTGAGATATATCATGGTCCCGGCTATATCGTGGAAAAACTCGGTGATGTCAAATATCGACTTGGTCCGAAATCCTTCTTCCAGACGAATACCAAACAAGCCATCAGACTTTATGATCTTGCCTTGGAATTTGCCGGATTAAGTCCTGACAATCATGTATATGATCTATATACCGGATTGGGGAGTATTGCCCTGTATGCTTCGTCACATTGTAAGAGTATTGTGGGCGTGGAGAATGTCGCCCCGGCCATTGATGATGCCAAGGCCAATGCTGAATGGAACGGTATCTCCAATGCCACCTTCGTGGTAGGCAATGTGGAAGACGTTGTGGACTCCGACTTTATTGCCGCCCATGGCAGGCCGGATGTCGTCATTACTGATCCGCCCAGGGCTGGGATGCATGAAAAGGTGATTGATACCTTATTGGCATTGGAATGTCCGAAGATTGTGTATATCAGCTGCAATCCATCCACGCAGGCACGTGATGTGGAGATGTTGAGCGCCAAATACAATCTCGAAAAACTCCGGGCAGTAGATATGTTTCCACAGACCAATCACGTCGAATCCGTAGCTCTGCTTATTATGAAAAATTAAGCGGCATGGTGTTTTACACCTTAAAATCCAGCAGGCTTTGCTTGATATGCTCGTCAAACAGGTGAGCGTTACTTCCAATGAATTTGACCTCAACAGGCAGAATGAATATCGGTAGCTGTTGAGCGATGATTTGTTCTCTGTGCAATGCGAGGCGCACAGCGTCCTTTTCGGTGGTCAGGATGATTTTTTCCGGCGCGTTCAGGTCCACATAAGTTTTTTTGAGTTGTAAGATCTCATCCGGTGTAAAGAAATGGTGATCCTGAAACTCGATGGAATGAATCATACCGGTATGTGCCTTAAGATATTCCATCAGGTAATCCGTTCCGGCGATGGCAGAGAATAAAATTACTTCCATCGTCTCCTGCAGCTTTATTCTTCGGTTGGGTTGAAAAAGCAAATATGGATCTCCATAGGCGAAGGTGCTGAAAAATAATTTTTGATGAGGACGTGGTTTTATTTTGTCTTGAAAAAATGCTTCCTGTTCCGGAGTGATTTCAGGAGGGCATTTGCTCACGATGATGGTGTTTGCCCGTTTCGCTCCGATGGGCAATTCCCTGAGTGCGCCGACTGGTAAAAGAAAATCCCGGAAATAAGGCAGGTCGAACTCCGTGAGGAGAATGTTTTCATGAGGAATGACGGAACGATGCTGAAATATATCATCCAACAAGACAGCCTGTGTTTGAGGCCTTCTCCCCATCAATTCCGGTATGGCAAATGCACGGTTGGACCCGACAAATACACCGATATCGGGAAATTTCATTTTAAGGACCAAAGGCTCATCTCCCACTTGTTCGGAGGTTGAATTATTAGATACCTCAAATGTTCCCGTCGTCTTTCTGCCATATCCCCTGCTAAGCGAAGCAACGTTGATGTATGGCGACAGCACTTTTACCAGATATTCGATGTGGGGAGATTTGCCGGTTCCACCCACTACAAGGTTGCCGACACCGATTGTTGGCACTGAGAATCTGATAGGCCTGATTATCTTTAGATCATAAAGTAAGTTCCTCAGATAGACGATAAGGCCAAACAACAGCGCCAAAGGAAGCAAAAGGATTGCAAACGATAGTAGGGGATTTTTTCTCTTGATTTTAAAGGCCACAGGGTAAGTATTTTTTAGGCATACGATTATGAAAGGTCTTTAATCGGCAATCAGTTTACTTGATCAATTTTATCAAAATGAATGATATTGTTGTATTTCAAATACCGCCTTTGATTGATATTATAGTTACTTTTTTAACAATTTTTCAAATCTTTATTGGCAATAATCCGTACATTAACATTTGCGAAATAACAATGTTTAACTATAATCATTAAATTTGCGGATAACGAATTCATTAACCTCTTATATAATATATTCTTAAGCGAATCTTTTCGAGTAATTTTCCTCCAAACATATAGTAAATTTTTATTATATTTGCGGGAGAATTTACTTTTGTGTCACATTCATAGAGTATTTCTAATGTTGAAAAGTTCACGATGTTTCTAAACATTTGTATCATATTACAAAGCTTCTTCTTCCCCTGGGTTAATAATGATAACTACAAGATGCATACCCTGGAGAAGCTCAATTCCGGAATTAATACCGAAGCGTATGATGAGACCAATCCGGTAGTTAGCAAGGACGGGTTGACGATTTATTTTACGAGGGTGGGGCATCCAAATTTTAACCGAACCCTGATGGACGATAATACGGACCTGAGCACGACGCTATCCTTTGCAGATTATCAACAGGAACTATCTTCGATATACCGGACCATATCAGGCAAGCCGGTCAGGGACGTTTCATCCAATAATTTTAATCAGGATATTTGGATTGCAAGATGGCAAAAAGGCGACTTCAGCAATATCGAACATCCAGACTATCCACTCAACAGCGCTCTGCCCAACAGCATCTGCTCCCTGACTTCCGATCCCAACAAATTCATCATCGTTAATGAATTTTATAAGGATGGCAGCATGTATCGCGGATTTTCGACCATACAGGATTTGGGTAACGGCAATTGGTCATTTCCTAAACCATTGTTTATTTATGACTACTTTACCCAGGGCAATGAAGTTAACCTCACAATGGATGAAGATGGCCGAATCATCATTATGTCGCTGAAGAGGCCGAGTGGAAAGGGAGATAACGACTTGTACGTAAGCATGAAGGTCGCAGATAATCTTTTTTCGACACCATTACCTTTAGGCAGTACAATCAATACGTCCTATCGGGAGTCAACCCCGTTTATTTCAAGAGATGGTCAATTTCTCTACTTTTCATCCAATCGCCCGGGTGGCTATGGAGGTTCCGATATTTATGTAGCCAGAAGATTGGATGACACCTGGCAAAACTGGAGCGAGCCTGCATTATTGCCAATGCCCATCAACTCCGCTTCCGATGATTCACAGCCATTTGTCAATGAAGCTACCGGATATGTGTACTTTACTTCAAGAAGGGATGGATCGAGCGACATCTTCCGCATATCATTCCATCCTGTGAGAGAAGAAGAAAGGAAGAAATTGCTGATCATCCATGTTATAAATGCATTATCCGGCCAACCATTGGATGCCAAGATTGCTTGTGGAAGGCAGGAGGATGGATTCTATACCAAGACCATCGACGCGACAGCAGGCAAGGCCAATTATTCCTTCGTGGAAGAGGATAACCTCATTTTGAAACCCAAGAAAAAAGGATATAAGGCTGATAAGGTGGATATTAATCTCTCGGATATGTATAAGGACGAGGCTACTATTGCGGAAGTCACTCTCTATATGGAGCCGGAGACCGAAACTGAACGGTTCACGCTGGATAATATATATTTCGAACAATCCTTGCCCATCATCAAGGCCGAATCCTATTCGGTTCTCGACCAGATCATTCCTATATTCAAGCGAAGACCGGATCTCAAGATATCTATCAGCGGCCATACCGATAATATTGGTAGGGAAAGTGACCTGATCGACTTGTCCCAAAAAAGGGCGGATGCTATTAAAGACTATCTGGTTCAAAAAGGCGGGATTTCTCCAGATAGAATTACTACGGTGGGAAAGGGCAGAAGTATGCCTGTAAATGATAATTCAACGGAAGAAAAAAGAGCGAAGAATAGAAGAGTGGAATTCACTGTTTCTAAGTAAAATACACATATTAAAAAAGTGTATTTGGCGCAATTGCCTAAAAAAATCACGTACAGGACTTAAATAATTGATTTTTGGCATATGTTTTGCATGTAAAAATGCAGAATGTAAACCTTAAGTCTTTTACTGTCCAACCGATAGTCCCAAAAACAGAATATCATGCACAAAACCATTCTGGAATCATCGGTTGGACTTTTTTATTATTCAATATCCTCAATGATTTCATCTTCACCATCATATTTGTCTTTCCTTGGGATAAGCCGATTAGCCATCAGGTTGTTGTATTCGTTTCTGTTTCGCATGATGTCCATGGCCAGATAGGTTGCGTTCCGGATGGATGATGGATTTGCCAGGTTTTTACCTGCGATATCAAAGGCAGTGCCATGATCCGGGGATGTCCTGACTACAGGCAAGCCTGCTGTAAAATTTACACCACCACCAAAGGCGATGGTCTTAAAAGGTATCAAACCCTGATCGTGATACATGGCTAATACGCCATCGAATTTCCTGAATAATCCGGAGCCAAAGAAGCCATCAGCCGGATATGGGCCCATCACCAGTTGACCCTCTTTTTTCAGTTCATTAATTGCCGGGATAATAATATTTTCTTCTTCATTGCCAAACATGCCCTTGTCTCCCGCATGTGGATTTAAGCCTAATACAGCAATCACCGGTTTTTGAATACCGAAATCGACTTTAAGTGATTGCAGCATGATTTTTGCTTTTGAGACAATTGTCTTGGTATTTATCTTGGAAGCAACATCCTGAAGGGCAATGTGACCGGTAACAACACCAATACGCAAATCTTCATATACCATTAACATCAGTGATTGCTGCTGCTTAAACATGCTTTCGAGGTATTCCGTATGGCCGGGAAAGCCGAAGCCTGCAAGCTCCATCGACTTTTTGTTGATAGGAGCCGTGATCAAAGAATCAATATATTTATTTTTGAGACTTTCAATGGCCTGTTCAAGCGAAAGCAAGGCAAATTTTCCACCTTCTTGGCTTTCATTACCGTGTATAATGGTGACTTCTTCGTCCCAGCAGGTAAATATATTTATTTTTTTAGGCCTCGGGTGCTCACCGGCTCTCAGGAATTGAAAGGCATTATCGTCAATGGAAAAAGACTTTCGGTAATAATTTATTAATTTGGGAGAACCGAAAATAACCGGTATAAAACGGTTTGAAAAATTGTTTCCGAGTAAGGATTTGATTATGACCTCAAGGCCGATACCATTTATATCACCTATTGAGAATCCGATTTTAGGAAGTGTCATCCAGATATGTTTTGAAGGACAAATATAGAAGTTTCCCGCGTATAGGATGGAGTTGATATGGTTTTTCCTCTATGAGCCTGTATATTGATTTAAAAGCGCCCTGCAAAGGAATGATGAAAAATAAACGGAAACATTATACTTTGGAGGTAAATGATTTTTGGATAAATTGCAGCCTGAAACTCTTTTGATATGAAAAAAAGCTTTTTTTTAGCAGTACTTTGCTTCGTTGTTTGGCATGGCAACAGCCAGGAAACATTTCCAATTTATGATTTTAAAAAGGAAGTTGAGGAAAATCGATCTGTAACCTATGATAAAGCCATTGAGTTATGGAAAATAATGTCACTTTATGACAAACGGTTGACGATCAGAGAGGCAGGCACAACAGATGTTGGGAGGCCACTTCATGAAGTTATTGTTGACAGTGACAGTGATTTTGATCCCGCTAAAGCCCGACGCAAGACGAAGAATGTCATTTTTATCATCAATGGCATACATCCCGGTGAGCCGGATGGGATCGATGCTACTTTGTGGCTTGTGCAAGATCTTCTTACCGATCCCAAGAAAGGAAAGCTATTGGAGCATACGGTTTTGGTCATTATCCCTGTATATAATGTTGGCGGTGCCTTGGAGAGGAATTCAACGCTCAGAGTCAGCCAAAATGGACCTGAGATGTATGGTTTCAGAGGCAATGGCCAGTATCTTGATCTAAACCGGGATTTTATCAAATGTGATTCCAAAAATGCTTTCAGTCTGGTCTCGCTTTTCACTAAATGGGATCCCGAAATACTTATTGATAATCATGTGTCCAATGGCGCCGACTACACCTATGTGATGACCATGCTGGTTAGCCAGCCGGATAAGCTGGGACATGGACAGGACGTTTTCTTACGCGAGAGGATGTTGCCTGACCTGTATAAGCGTATGGAAGAAAAAGGATTTCCCGTACCTCCTTACATCAATGTGTGGCAATCTACTCCGGATAAAGGGCTGCCGGGATTTATGGACACACCGAGATATTCATCTGGGTATGGTTCATTGTTTCAGACATTTTGTTTTGTTCCGGAAGCTCATATGTTGAAGCCATATGACCAGCGGGTTAAGGCCACCTATGCGTTCATGATGTCCATGCTGGAATATCACGCAAAGAACTTTATAGATGTCAAGATAAGCCGTTCAAAGGGAATCAATGAGGTCCGTGATGCTGTCAAGCTGCCGGTTTTATGGAGCTTCGATCGCAGCCGGGCGGATACTTTTATGTTTAAGGGCTATGATTATGAATATATTGCCAGTGAAGTTTCCGGCTTACCCCGTTTGAAATATCGCCGTGATAAGCCCGTTGTCTGGAAAGTGCCGTTTTGGAACTATGCCAATGCCGTAGTTACGGTCGATGTTCCCAAAGCGTATATAGTTCCTCAGGCTTTTGCCGGGGTGGTGGAGCGGCTTGATGCCAATCATGTTAAATACCTTCCAATCAGGCAAGACACCGTCATACGGGGCAAAATGTACAGAATAGTAAGTACAGATAATCCTAAGGGACCATATGAGAAACATTTCGGCCACTCCAATACAAAAGTCGAAGAATTTGAGGTGGAGAAAAACTTTTTGAGAGGTGATTTGATCGTATATACCAATCAGCGTGCAAAGAGATATTTGGTCGAAACACTTGAGCCACAGGGACATGATTCTTTCTTCAACTGGAATTTTTTTGATGGAATTCTGGACCATAAAGAAGGCTTTTCGGATTATGTTTTCGAAGACATGGCTGCTGAAATGCTTAAGAATGACCCTGGATTGAAAGAGGCCCTGGAACGAGCCAAGGAAGCCAATCCTAAATTGTCGGAAAGTGCATATGGTCAGTTGAATTTTATTTATGAACATTCAAAATATAAGGAGCCTTGGCAGAACGTCTATCCGGTCATGAGAATCATGCAATGAAAGAATCTATATCGCGATGATAAGAATGGCAGACTTTGAACATAAGGGGATTGAACATACTTCAAATTCCGTTGTTATGAATTGCGGCAAATTTGGAAATCAATGATGAAGGAAGAGAAGAAAAGTGGAATGGATTGGTTGAGGATCATTGCTTGGTGTGAAGGGACGTCGTTTTTGCTCATACTCTTCGTGTCCATGCCCCTTAAATATATCTGGGAGATGACTTTGGCCAATAAGATCATTGGATACGTTCACGGAGTCCTGTTTATATTGTATATCATCACAGTATGGCTTGCAGCTGAGCAGCGTGAATGGTCCGGAAAAGTCAGGACAAAGTCGATGGTGGCTGCCCTGATTCCCTTTGGTGCGTTTTGGGCTGATAAGCACATATTTGCAAAAAACGTATGAGGAACGTCTGGTGTGCCGAAACCAACTTAGGAAATCGATGATGAATCGATTCGGAGTAAAGTTTAATTTTGGTTTGGCGAAGCAATACATTTAAGTGATAATCAATTAATTATCTGGATAGGTGGGTGTCTGGCCGAAAAAAATAAAAAAAAATCGATTTTTTTTCAATAGCCTATTTGAAATATCAAAGTTAGTCGTATCTTTGCAGTCGCTTATGAAAAAGTTCATAGGAAGTGATTGAAAAGACCGAATTGGCGCTAATATTGCGTCTTAAAATAAAGTAAGTTGAAATCCTTGTACTTTGGCCGGATTACTCCGATAAAAGTAGAACGAAATTCAATGCCAGTGTAGCTCAGTTGGCCAGAGCAGCTGATTTGTAATCAGCTGGTCGGGGGTTCGAATCCCTCCACTGGCTCTGTTTTATGTGTAGGGTAGATGGCCGAGTGGTTAAAGGCGACAGACTGTAAATCTGTTCTCTCACGAGTACGGAGGTTCGAATCCTTCTCTACCCACTAAGGTTTTTGCAGGGTGTCCCTTTCAATTACTAAAAGAATCAACCATTTGCGGGAGTAGCTCAGTTGGTAGAGCGACAGCCTTCCAAGCTGTAGGTCGCGGGTTCGAACCTCGTCTCCCGCTCTATTTAGGAAGCGAGTTATTTTCAGCAAAAGGCACCAATGAAATCCATTATGCTGATGTAGCTCAGGGGTAGAGCACTTCCTTGGTAAGGAAGAGGTCGAGGGTTCAAATCCCTTCATCAGCTCTAAAGAATAAGAAAAACAGGACGGGACATCCGTCTGAAAAGATAAAAAAGTCAGGACTTTATGGTTCAGGCTTATTTGTATTTAAAGCTTTTAATTGTATAATTTAAAATATTAAAAAAATTTCATTAGATGGCAAAGGAAACATTTGACAGGAGCAAGCCACACCTTAACGTTGGTACAATAGGTCACGTGGATCATGGTAAGACCACTCTTACGGCTGCTATCACTTCAGTGTTAGCTGCTGATGGATTGGCGGAACAAAAGAGTTATGATTCAATTGATGCAGCTCCGGAAGAAAAAGAAAGAGGTATTACTATCAACACTGCTCACGTAGAGTATCAGACTCAAAATCGTCACTATGCTCACGTTGACTGTCCAGGTCACGCCGACTACGTTAAAAACATGGTTACAGGTGCTGCTCAGATGGACGGTGCAATCCTTGTGGTTGCTGCGACCGATGGTCCTATGCCTCAGACAAGAGAACACATTCTTTTGGCTCGTCAGGTAGGCGTTCCTAAGATTGTAGTTTTCATGAACAAAGTAGATATCGTCGATGACCCCGAAATGTTGGAGCTTGTTGAGATGGAAATCCGCGAACTTCTTGATGCTTATGGCTTTGACGGTGAGAATGCTTCTGTAATCCAGGGCTCTGCACTTAAGGCTTTGGAAGGAGATCCTGTTTACGTTGCTAAGATCAAGGAATTGATGGATGCAGTTGACAGGGAAATCCCTGAACCAGCTCGTTTGGTTGACCTGCCTTTCCTGATGCCTGTTGAAGACGTATTCACAATCACTGGTCGTGGTACAGTTGCAACAGGACGTATCGAAAGAGGCGTTATCAACGTAAACAACCCGGTTGAAATCATCGGTATGATGAAAGAAGGCGAGAAGCCACTGACTTCTACCGTTACAGGTGTTGAGATGTTCCGTAAACTCCTCGATCGCGGTGAGGCAGGTGATAATGCCGGTCTGCTTTTGAGAGGTATCGATAAGACTCAGGTTAAGAGAGGTCAGGTAATCTGTGCTCCAGGTTCTGTTAAGCCACACAAGAAATTCAAGTGTGAGGTTTACGTTCTGAGCAAGGAAGAAGGTGGACGTCATACTCCATTCTTCAACGGATACCGTCCTCAGTTCTATTTCAGAACTACTGACGTTACCGGTGATTGCCAGCTTCCAGCTGACGTTAAGATGGTAATGCCCGGAGATAACGTATCTCTGGAAGTGACTCTCCTGAACACAATCGCAATGGAGAAAGGTCTTCGTTTTGCGATCCGTGAAGGCGGCCGTACAGTTGGTGCCGGACAGGTGACTGAGATCATTGAATAATTATTTTCTGAAAAGAATTTGATGATATTAAGCACCTCATGTTTAATGGGGTGCTTATTTCACTTAATTACGGGAATAGCTCAACTGGTAGAGTGGCGGTCTCCAAAACCGCAGGTTGCGGGTTCGATCCCTGCTTCCCGTGCAAACTTTTTTAATATGGATAAAATAACTTCTTATTTTAAAGAGTCTTATGATGAATTGATGCATAAGGTAGAATGGCCGACAGGTGTTATGTTGGTTCAGAGTACAGTGGCCACCATCATAGGAATGCTTATCCTGACTCTTATCATATTGGGGATGGATGGTTTGAACAAGGCTTTGTTTGATTTTATCTATAAAATAAAGTAATAAATGTCTGAGACTCCTGAAATTACAATTCCGAGTGATCGCAAATGGTATTCACTCAGAGTTATCAGCGGTAAGGAAAAGAAAGCTAAAGAGGCAATTGACCTTGAGCTACTACGTTCAGGATGGAAGGATATTATTACTCAGGTAGTCGTTCCTACTGAAAAGGTATATAAGATTGAAAAAGGAAAGAAAGTCATCAGGGAAAGGAATATCCTCGGTGGCTATATTCTGATTGAAGCTGTATTTAAGAAACTGACAGGCGAGATCATCCAGACTATCAATAATATACCCAACGTCATTCATTTTCTGGGTGGACAAAAACCGATCCCTATGCAGGACGCTGAGGCCAATCGCTTGCTCGGAAAGATCGATGAATCGCAGGATATGGATGAAGCAATGCTTGAACCATTTATTGTAGGAGAGACAGTCAAAATCATTGATGGACCGTTCAACGAATTTGTTGGCGATATCAAGGAGGTCAACGACGAGAAAAAGAAATTGAAGGTAATTGTTAAAATATTTGGACGTGGCACTGAGGTTGAATTGAACTTTGTCCAGGTTGAAAAGAAATAACATCATCCCGATTAATTATTAAAGACAATACAAATTATAATTTATCATGGCAAAAGAGGTTGAATTTAGAATCAAATTGCAGGTAAAAGGCGGCCAGGCAAACCCGGCTCCTCCGGTTGGTCCAGCATTGGGTGCTAAGGGCGTTAATATCATGGAGTTTTGCAAAAGATTTAATGCTGAAACTCAGGATAAAATGGGTAAAGTCTGCCCGGTTATCATTCAAGTTTATAAAGATAAATCTTTTGATTTCGTCATCAAAACAGCTCCGGCCTCTGTACAGCTTTTGGAATTGTCAGGTGCCAAGAAAGGTTCTGCCGAGCCCAACAGGAATAAAGTAGGTAAGGTGACTTGGGATCAGGTCAAGACAATTGCTGAGGATAAGATGTCGGATTTGAACGCGTTTACGATTGAAAGCGCTATGAGGATGGTTGCCGGTACTGCAAGATCTCTTGGTATCACAGTAGAGGGCACAGCTCCTTGGGATAATTGATTATAGGAAATACGATCCACCGGATCATCGTTTTATATTTTTTAACTAAAGGGAGTTGGAGTCAATCCAACGTTATACCTTAAAACATTTTGAGATGTCTAAATTAACAAAAAAGCAGAAAGCTTCTCAGGGTAAGGTAGATGCCAACAAACTCTATCCTATCGAAGAAGCGATGGCTGTCGTAAAAGAAGCCAACTATGCCAAGTTTGATGCATCTGTCGATGTGCATATCAAATTGGGCGTAGATCCCCGAAAAGCCGATCAGGCTATCCGAGGCACGGTATCTCTTCCACATGGTACCGGAAAATCCAAGACTGTTGCAGTCTTTTGTACTCCAGAAAAGGAAGATGAAGCAAAAGCTGCCGGAGCCGAATACGTTGGATTGGATGAACTGATCGACAAAGTAGCAGGCGGCTGGACTGATGTCGATGTCGTGATCGCTATGCCCGGTGTTATGGCAAAAATGGGTAAGATTGCCAGGATTTTAGGTCCAAGAGGCTTGATGCCTAACCCCAAGACAGGAACAGTAACCAATGATGTTGGAGCAGCAGTTTCTGAAGTGAAAAAAGGAAAAATTTCCTTCCGTGTTGATAAATACGGTATCGTCCACTCTTCTGTAGGTAGGGTTTCATTCTCTCCCAACCAATTGACAGATAACGCAAATGAATTGCTGCAAACTTTGAATAAAATGAAACCTTCTTCTGCAAAAGGTGCTTACATGAAGTCAATTACTGTTGCTTCAACAATGAGCCCCGGCGTGAAAATCGATACCCGTTCTATTAAATAATTACTATCAACACTGACAGATATGAATAAGGCACAAAAGACACAGGCAATTGAAGACCTGAAAGAAAAGTTCGCCAATGCGACTTTCTTTTACATCACTGATGCTTCCACACTGACTGTTGGTCAGGTCACTAGCTTCAGAAAATTATGCTTTGAACAAAATGTTCAGATGCAGGTAGTAAAAAATACTTTGGTAAAGAAAGCTCTTGAATCTTCTGATGAATCCAAGAACTTTTCCGGTTTGTATGATTCATTACATGGACCCACTGCACTGCTTTTCTGCGAAACAGCTAATATTCCGGCAAGAATATTGGAACAGTTTAGAAAAGCTAACAGCAGACCGATCCTGAAAGCAGCTTATATTGATTCTTCCATCTATGTTGGTGATGATCAGATTGAAATTCTCACCAAGCTCAAGTCAAAAGAAGAATTGATTGGCGAAATTATTGGCTTGCTGCAATCTCCTGCAAAGAACGTTATCTCCGCACTGAAGTCCGGAGGTTCTACAATTGCAGGGTTGCTTAAAACTCTTGAAGAAAGAGCAGCTAATTGATCTTTCTTTACTTGGGGATATGATGTTATCCCGAATTGAATACGGCTTCCAAGCTTTACGCAATAATATATTTATTGACTAAAAATTTAAAATTTATTTACAATGGCGGATTTAAAATCTTTCGCAGAACAATTGGTTAACCTTACCGTTAAAGAGGTTAATGAATTAGCAGCTATCCTCAAGGAGGAATATGGTATTGAACCAGCTGCAGCAGCAGTAGCAGTTGCCGGACCGGTTGCAGGTGGTGGCGGTGGTGAAGCAGCAGCAGCAGCAGCTCAGACAGAATTTGACGTTATCCTGAAATCAGCAGGCGCTAATAAGCTTGCAGTTGTGAAGGAAGTGAAAAACTTGTTGAACCTAGGCTTGAAAGAAGCTAAGGACATAGTTGACGCTGCTCCTGCTCCATTGAAAAATGGTGTTTCCAAGGATGAGGCAGACTCCATCAAAGCGGCTTTGGACGCAGCTGGAGCTGAGGTAGAAATTAAATAATATTTAATTCCATAAACCATCGACGCTCGTGCGTTGTTGGGTACATACATAGTGTTGCTGATTAAAGTGATATGCTATATTGATTAGGCTTAGTAGGACTGTCACAGTCCCACTAAGCCTATGCCTATAGGTAGATACAGGCATTTTCACTTAAACTATCGTCCGATTGCATTAATTTCATTTATCACCGGTTATCCCTGATAACATTACATTCTAAAACAGATCGATCTAATGAGCTCAAACATAGCCTCTCTCAATAGCGAGTTAAAAAGACATAATTTTGGAAAAATCAAACTTTCTGACCACCAACCTGATTTACTTGAGATCCAATTAAAATCCTTTAAGGAGTTTTTTCAGCTTGAAACTACTCCCGAAAACAGGATCAATGAAGGACTCTATCGTGTTTTTCAGGAAAATTTCCCTATAAGCGACGCCAGAAGTATTTTCGTTTTGGAATTTCTGGATTATTACATCGATCCTCCAAGATACGATATCGATGAATGTATGCAGAGGGGTCTGACCTATAGCCTTCCACTGAAAGCTAAACTCAGGCTGTCTTGTAATGATGAAGAACACGTTGATTTTCAGACCATCGTACAGGACGTATTCCTTGGCAACATTCCATATATGACGCCTAAGGGGACATTCGTGATTAATGGAGCTCAACGCGTTGTGGTTTCCCAACTACATCGTTCTCCGGGTGTATTTTTCAGCCAGACCTTCCACCCCAATGGAACAAAGATATACTCCGCAAGGGTAATCCCATTCAAGGGTGCTTGGATGGAATTTGCAACCGACATCAATACGGTGATGTATGCCTACATTGACCGTAAAAAGAAATTCCCTGTGACTACGCTTTTGAGGGCGATTGGTTACGATTCTGATAAAGATATCCTGGAGATTTTCGGTCTTTCAGAAGAAATTCCTGCAAAGAAAAAAGATCTGCAAAAAGCTATCGGCCGTAAACTTGCGGCAAGGGTGCTTAGAAAATGGACTGAAGACTTTGTGGATGAAGATACCGGTGAGGTGGTTACCATCGAGCGAAATGAAATCATTCTCGAAAGAGATGTCGTTCTGGAAGAAGCTCACTTTGATCTTATTCTTGATGCTGGTATCGATACCGTTATCCTTCAAAAGGAAGATATCGACGAGGATTATACAATCATTTATAACACCTTGCAGAAAGATCCGGCCAGTAGTGAAATTGAAGCGGTGGAATATATCTACCGTCAGCTTAGAGGCGCCGAACCACCTGATGAGGAGACAGCAAGGAGTATCATCGACAAATTGTTCTTCTCCGATAAGAGATATAACCTTGGTGAGGTTGGACGATATAAAGTCAATCGTAAGCTGGGTCTTACCACCGACCTTTCAACCATGGTATTGACTAAGGAAGATATCATCATGATCGTCAAGTATCTGGTTTCTTTGATGAATCAGAAAGCTGAACTGGATGATATCGATCACCTGAGCAATAGAAGGGTAAGAACTGTCGGCGAGCAGCTATTCGCACAATTCGGTATCGGATTGGCCAGGATGGCAAGAACCATCAGGGAAAGAATGAATGTGAGGGACAATGAAGTCTTTACACCGGTTGACCTGATCAATGCGAGAACATTATCCTCCGTGATCAATTCATTCTTCGGAACATCACAGCTTTCTCAGTTCCTGGACCAAACCAACCCTCTTTCCGAGATTACCCACAAAAGAAGGATATCTGCCTTAGGGCCGGGCGGTCTCTCAAGAGAAAGAGCCGGATTCGAGGTGCGTGACGTTCACTATTCACATTATGGACGACTTTGTACTATTGAAACTCCTGAAGGTCCAAACATTGGATTGATCTCTACACTATGTGTACATGCGAAGATCAATAAGATGGGATTCCTTGAGACTCCGTACAGGAAAGTGGTTAAAGGAAAAGTTGACCTTAAGTCTGATGTAGAATATTTGTCTGCCGAGGCGGAAGACTATAAGAGAATTGCTCAGGCCAATACACCACTTGATGATAAGGGTGATATCCTTACAGATAGAATCAAGGCGAGAGACCAGGGTGAATTCCCGGTACTGGAACCGAATGAAGTGGAGTATATCGATGTGGCACCTAACCAGATCGTTGGTATCTCTGCATCATTGATTCCTTTCCTTGAAAACGATGACGCAAACCGGGCATTGATGGGATCAAACATGCAACGTCAGGCTGTGCCATTGATTCGCCCGTCATCCCCAATCGTCGGAACAGGTCTTGAAGGCAAGGTAGCCAGAGACTCAAGGATGTTGATCAATGCGGAAGGCGATGGCATCGTTGATTATGTCGATGCTTCCAAGATCGTGATTCGCTATGATAGAAGTGAAGAAGACCAACTGGTGTCTTTCGAAGATAACGTTAAGACTTATGTATTGACCAAGTTCCTTCGTACAAACCAGGGAACTTGTATCAACCTCAAGCCTATCGTCAAAAAAGGAATGCGTGTACAAGCCGGAACAGTCTTGTGTGAAGGTTACGCCACTGAAAATGGTGAGCTTGCACTGGGACAGAACCTGAAAGTTGCATTTATGCCTTGGAAAGGGTATAACTTTGAGGACGCAATAGTTTTGTCAGAACGTGTAGTAAGGGAAGATATCTTCTCTTCTATTCACATTGAACATTTCGAACTTGATGTAAGAGATACCAAACTCGGTGAGGAGGAATTGACACCGGATATTCCTAACGTTAGCGAAGAAGCTACGAAGGATCTGGATGATAATGGTATCATTCGTATCGGTGCATGGGTCAACGAAGGAGATATTCTTATCGGTAAGATAACTCCCAAAGGAGAAAGTGATCCTACCCCTGAAGAGAAATTACTCCGTGCGATATTCGGAGATAAGGCAGGGGATGTCAAGGATGCTTCTTTGAAATGTCCGCCATCCATCGAGGGTGTAGTCATCGATAAGCAATTGTTTGCAAGAGCCAAGAAAGATAAAGTTCAGAAGGTTCAGGAAAAGGATTTGCTGGACAAGTTGGAGGATGATCATCAGGTTGTCCTTAATGAGCTGAAGACCACTTTGATTGATAAATTAATGGTTTTGATCAAGAACAAGGTCACTACCGGAATCAAATCAATCTACGGTGAAGAAATGCTGGCCAAGGGTTCCAAGTTCAACAAGACCGTACTTAAGGGAATTGACTACAATACTGTGGATTATGCCAATTGGACCGATGATGATACTGCCAATAGACAGATAGTCAGGATGCTTCACAATTACAGCATCAAAGTTAATGAGGAATTGGGCCATTATAAGCGGGAGAAGTTCAACATCAGCATCGGAGATGAATTGCCGGCAGGTGTATTGAAACTTGCTAAGGTTTATATCGCCAAGAAACGTAAGTTGAAAGTAGGGGACAAATTGGCTGGACGTCACGGTAACAAGGGAATTGTTTCTCGAATCGTTCGTGTGGAAGACATGCCATTCCTGGAAGATGGTTCACCAGTCGATATCGTATTGAATCCATTGGGAGTACCTTCAAGGATGAACCTCGGTCAGATTTTCGAGACCGTTTTGGGATGGGCCGGTGAAAAGTTGGATATTAAATATGCAACGCCAATCTTTGATGGTGCCAACCTTGATGAGATCGCGACTGAATTGAACAAGGCAGGATTGCCTGAATTGGGTCAAACCTATCTCTATGATGGTGAGACTGGTGATCGATTCCATCAGAAGGCCACAGTCGGTGTCATCTATATGCTCAAACTATCCCACATGGTCGATGACAAGATGCACGCCAGAAGTATCGGTCCATACTCACTCATCACGCAACAGCCACTTGGAGGTAAGGCTCAATTTGGTGGTCAGCGTTTTGGAGAAATGGAGGTATGGGCATTGGAAGCATATGGAGCATCCAACATTTTGCAGGAATTATTGACGATCAAGTCTGACGATATTCAGGGAAGGGCTAAGGCATACGAAGCAATCGTAAAAGGTGATAATCTGCCTGAACCTAACGTACCTGAGTCATTCAATGTATTGGTACATGAATTGAGAGGCTTGGCACTTGATGTGGGATTTGATTGATGTATTGAATCATCAAATCCCGTTAGGCATCCTTTTTTATGAATCCGATAATTTTTATATAAATTATGTCCTTAAAGAAAAAAAATTCAGCCCCGAAACAAAATTTCTCATCTATAACCATTCGTTTGGCCAGTCCGGATGAGATTTTGGAGCGATCCTATGGTGAGGTTCTTAAGCCTGAGACAATCAACTATCGCTCGTATAAACCTGAAAGAGACGGACTTTTCTGTGAGAGAATCTTCGGCCCGGTAAAAGATTATGAATGTTATTGCGGTAAGTATAAGAGAATCCGTTATAAAGGTATCGTCTGCGACCGTTGTGGCGTTGAGGTGACTGAAAAGAAAGTCAGACGTGAGAGAATGGGCCACATTAAGCTTGTGGTACCTATCGTCCATATCTGGTTCTTCAGATCATTGCCAAACAAAATTGGCTATCTGTTGGGAGTATCATCCAAGAAACTGGAATCCATCATATATTATGAAAGATATGTAGTGGTGCAACCCGGTGTCAAGGAAAGCAGCGGGATAAATCGTTTGGATCTTCTCGCTGAGGAAGAATACTTCGAAATCCTGGATTCACTTCCAAAAGAGAATCAATTACTTGACGACACTCATCCGGACAAGTTCATCGCCAAGATGGGAGCAGAAGCAGTAAGAGACTTGCTGATGCGTATCGACCTGGATCAATTGTCCTATGAACTGCGCCACTTGGCCAGCACAGAGACTTCTCAGCAAAGGAAGTCAGAAGCGCTTAAACGACTTCGCGTTGTCGAATCCTTCAGGGAAGGAATGGAGACTACCGAAAACAGACCTGAGTGGGCTGTTATACAGTATCTGCCTGTCATTCCACCAGAATTGAGACCTTTGGTTCCATTGGATGGTGGACGTTTTGCGAGTTCGGATCTGAATGACCTCTACAGAAGGGTCATCATCAGAAATAACCGTCTGAAGCGTCTTTTGGAGATCAAGGCTCCGGAAGTTATCCTTCGAAACGAGAAAAGGATGCTTCAGGAATCCATTGACAGCCTCTTTGACAACTCCAGGAAATCCAATGCCGTAAAGGCAGAGGGTGGTCGTGCCTTGAAGTCTCTTTCCGATATCCTGAAAGGAAAACAAGGACGTTTCCGTCAGAACCTGTTGGGTAAAAGGGTTGACTATTCCGGTCGTTCAGTGATTGTGGTCGGTCCGACTCTGAAATTGCATGAATGCGGTATTCCAAAAGGTATGGCTTCTGAGCTGTTCAAGCCATTCATTATCAGAAAATTGATAGAACGAGGAATTGTCAAGACAGTTAAGTCTGCCAAGAAATTGGTGGAGCGAAAAGAACCTGTTATTTGGGAAATTCTCGAGAATATATTGAAAGGCCATCCGGTATTGCTCAACCGGGCACCGACACTGCACCGTCTTTCTATTCAGGCTTTCCAGCCTAAATTGATCGAAGGAAAGGCAATTCAGCTGCATCCATTGGTTTGTAGTGCATTCAACGCCGACTTTGACGGTGACCAGATGGCAGTACACGTACCTTTGAGTCAGGCTTCTATCATCGAAGCCCAGTTGCTGATGTTGTCTTCACACAATATGCTCAACCCTCAGGATGGCTCACCGGTGACCTTACCGTCACAGGACATGGTACTTGGTCTTTATTATTTGACAAAACCTAAGACTTCGACTCCTGAACAACCCATCAAGGGAGAAGGAATGAAGTTCTACTCTTCTGAAGAAGTTCTTATTGCACTGAATGAAGGGAAACTTGATCTTCATGCTCAAATTAAGGTCAGGGAGCGTGTGGAAGAAAATGAACAAATGGTACAAAAACTAATCGATACCACGGTTGGTAGGGTACTGTTCAATAAGGCTGTGCCAGCACAAGTTCCTTTTATCAATGAGCTATTGACCAAGAAGAATCTGAAAAAAGTCATCAATGACATCATAAAGCGAACCGACTTTGCTGTTACAGCAGACTTTTTGGATGGTATTAAGGAAATGGGATATTTTTGGGCCTTCAAGGGAGGCTTATCATTTAACCTGGGTGATTTGATCATCCCTAAAGTTAAAGCTACGGCTATTTCCAGTGCTCAGAATCAAGTCGATGAGATCATGGAGCATTATAACATGGGTCTGATTACCAACAACGAACGTTATAACCAGACCATTGACAAATGGACTTTTGCAGATAACATGATTACCAACTCACTCATGAAAGAGTTGAGCAATGATAAACAGGGATTCAACTCAGTTTACATGATGTTGGATTCCGGAGCAAGAGGTTCAAAGCAACAGATCAAGCAGCTTTGTGGATTGAGAGGTCTGATGGCTAAGCCGAGAAAATCAGGCGATACAGGAGGTGCGATTATCGAAAACCCGATTTTATCCTCCTTTATCGAGGGACTTTCAGTATTGGAATACTTTATCTCTACGCACGGTGCCCGAAAAGGTCTTGCGGATACCGCCTTGAAGACAGCGGATGCCGGTTATCTTACCAGAAGGTTGGTTGACGTTGCTCAGGACGTGGTGATCGTAGAAGAAGATTGCGATACTCTCAGAGGAATTGAGATTACTGCATTGAAGGACAATGAAAAGGTCATCGAACCATTGAGCAATCGTATAGTTGGAAGATTCTCACTGCACGACATCCTGCATCCGGATACCGAAGAAGTGATTTTGCCGGCAGGAGAATACATAGACGAAGTTATTGCCGAGAATATCGAAGCGGCAGGAATAGAAAGTGTCACCATACGCTCTGTACTCACTTGTGAAACTAAGCGTGGCGTATGTACCAAGTGTTATGGTAAGAACCTTGCAACCGGGCGGATTGCAGAAGCTGGTGATGCAGTGGGCATCATTTCGGCTCAGTCCATCGGTGAACCGGGAACTCAGTTGACACTTCGTACATTCCATACCGGTGGTACGGCTTCTGTATCGAAGTCTGATAGTGAGATCAAAGCAAAGTATGACAGTAAGTTGGAATTTGACGGAATTCGTACAGCAGTTCAGGATGATGAGGATGGCAGCAGCTCAGTGGTCGTTATATCCAGAACAGGTGAAATTAAGAATATAGATATTAAATCCGGAAAATTACTGCATACGGAACATGTACCTTATGGCGCTAAACTTAGGTTTAATGATGGCGATAAGGTAACAAAAGGAGAATTGATCTGCGATTGGGACCCATTCAATGCCCTGATCATCTCTGAATTTGCCGGAAAAGCACAATTCGACTCTATCGAAGAAGGTGTGACTTATCGGGTTGAAAGGGATGACCAGACTGGTTTCGCTGAGAAGGTCATTATAGAAAGTAAGAATAAGCGAAAAATCCCGATGATCAAGATTATCGATAAAAAAGGAGATGATCTTAGGAATTATTCTATACCGGTAGGATCATATCTTCAGATAAACGATGGCGATAAGATCAAGGCTGGTCAGGTAATAGTAAAGATCCCCAGAAAGCTCGGTAAGATCTCGGATATCACAGGTGGTCTGCCTAGGGTTACTGAATTGTTTGAAGCCAGAAACCCGTCCAATCCTGCGGTTGTAGCTGAAATTGACGGCGTTGTGAAGTTTGGAATGATTAAGAGGGGTAACCGTGAAGTTTCCATCAGCTCCAAGGATGGTCAGGAACGTAAATACCTGATCGGTTTATCAAAACACATTCTGGTGCAGGATGGTGACTTTGTGCGTGCCGGTACACCACTTTCGGATGGTGCCACCGCACCAAAGGATATCCTGGATATTAAAGGGCCTTTTGCGGTTCAGTCTTATCTGGTCAATGGCGTTCAGGAAGTATATCGTTCTCAGGGAATTGCCATCAATGATAAGCATATCGAAGTGATTATTCGCCAAATGATGAGAAGAGTTGAAATCATTGAGCCGGGTGACACAAACTTCCTGGAAGGCGAGGCAGTTGAAAAGTACGTCTTCCTGGAACAAAATGACTACGTGTTTGACAAAAAGGTTATTACTGATTCCGGTGATAGCAATAAGTTCAAGCCCGGACAATTGGTTACAATTCGCCAAATCAGGGAAGAAAACTCCATCCTTAAGCGCGATGATATGAAGTTGGTGGAATTCAGGGATGCTGCAGCAGCTACATCTACTCCGTTGCTACTCGGTATCACCAAATCATCATTGGGCACTGAGAGTTGGATTTCAGCAGCTTCATTCCAGGAAACTACCAAGGTTCTTAGCACAGCTGCAATAGCTGCTAAGAAGGATAACCTCGCCGGACTGAAGGAGAATGTTATTATTGGTAAGAAGATTCCGGCAGGAACCGGGGTCAGAAAATACAACAACATTCTTGTCGAAGTGGAAGGTGAGGACCATTCCAACGGGAAAGAGGAAGTAATGTACTGATAGATTTTAGAATCATCCGGAAAGGCCGTTAGACAATAGTTTAACGGTCTTTTTTGGTATAATACTTGTGCTAGTTCTGATAAAATGATGTATAATAGGTCTAGTATGAATTATAATATATATTAATATAAATGTAACTATTCACCTCAAATTGTCTATAATCTACGGCATATCAATACCTAAAGTCCCAAATATTTATTTAACCACTAAATTGCAGTGTAAACCACGAAAGGTCTATCGCACTGTATATTTTCCCGGACGACCGGGACAGGCGTGGTGGAAGGAGAATCCTGAAATCTTTTGTTAGACCAAGAAATAACCTGTTGAATATTATCACATAGCCACCAAAGAATACCAGCTAAGGCAGTTTTCTACCACGAAATGGCACTAAACAGTACGAAATTCTTTCGTGTTATTTCGTTTATTTTGTGGTAGAATAAAGAAAAATCGAACTCTTTCTTATTAGGTGAATAGTTACATATAAATAATTATTTTCATTTCAGCTTTTTAAACTGGATTGAATTGTGTGATCAAGTAGAAGAAAATTTTTCCGAAAAGAATTCAAATGCTGACCGGCTTTACTGTATATTGTAAAGGTTCGATATTTTACCATGAAAAATTTTTTTATAGTCGTTTGTAATTATTTACAATTAGATTTTGATAATTGAATCATGGAAATTATATTTGCACTATGAAAACTTGAAAAGCTAATCTTCTCAGGCTTTCTTATTTTATCACCAAACCTAATATTTATTGTTATGGAAACAACCACCGAGACCAAGTTGTGTCTTTGCTGCTCAAAAAAACTAAATGGCAGAGCAGACAAAAAATTTTGTGATGATTTTTGCCGAAACACATTCAACAATCATCTCAAGGGGAAAATCAACAACGTAATCAGAAATGTCAATGGCGCATTGACCAAAAACAGGAGAATCCTGGAATCACTTCTACCACAGGCTGAAATGCATAAGTTTGTCACCAAGGAAAAACTAGTAAAACTAGGCTTCAGAATGAAGTATCATACTCATGTGGTAAATAACCAGAAAGGCCAGACCTATTTCTTTTGTTATGATCATGGCTATAAGGATGCGGATGGCGATAGTGTCATGATCGTCAGAAGTTATGTACCGGAAAGGCAGAGCGTGTAAGACACTGCCTTTCCGATAACCTTTCTACCTGATCAAGGTTACGTCTCCTTTGAAGATTCGTATGCCCTCGCCCGGTATATTGATTGTAGCAACCCAGGCGAATACAGCAGGGTTCATAGCTTGTCCCCTGAATGTGCCGTCCCAGCCTTCAGCCTCGATGTTAGGTAGGAAATTGGATCGCTCAAATACCAATTCACCCCATCTGGTGAAAATCTTGAGGTTGTCGATGATCTTGATATGGGAATCTGTGAATACCGTGACAAAATCATTCAGACCATCTCCATTTGGTGTGAATATGTTTGGTACAAACACGTCGATTTTCTTGCGAAGAATTACGCGGACATCAATGGAGTCCTCACAACCTTGTTGATTGGTGACCCTGACCAGATATGTGATTTCCCTGTCCGGAGTTGTAGTCGGTGTCGGACATTGCGTACAGGAAAGAAAATCTGCAGGTGTCCAGAGTATCGATGAATAAGGTCCGTTGATCTGTGGTATCAGTACGGCACTTTCACCTTCGTCCACCACATAGACAGGTTGGATATCCACATCAATGACTGAAGACTCAGTAATCTCAAATTTATCATTGACGACACACCCGTTGATATCCTGTATTTTGAGTGTATGATCGCCTATTTCCAGATGGTCTATCTTAACCGGAAGAGTAGCTGTAGTGAGTGATAATTTACCATCGATATAGACATCGATAGGCAGAGCCATATTCTGCGTTGAAACAATATCAATGAAATTTGATTCAACTGCTGAGCAGGCCTTTGTTGTCAGTCGCCATTGAGCCGCCACCAATGGGGGTGGGTTGATGGTAAAATTCTTGCTGGATTGGCAACCGGAGATAGGTTCCTTATATATAAGGGAATAATTTCCGGGAGCAAGATCTCCGAAGAATGGCAGGTCTGTAAATGTATTTCCATGGTCAACGCTGAAGATAAACCGGTTGGAAGCAGGAGGCAATACTGTTATACTTCCTGTGCCGTGACCACAGTCGGTATCATCGATTTTCAGATTGACGTCTATCAGTGTAGTGATAGATAAGGTCATCTTATCCGTCTTGGCTTCACAAGGTCCGTCACCGTCCGGATCGGGGCTTGTAATTGTAAGCACTATGGTTTGTTTGACCTTATCGGCTTCGGACGGTGTGTATTGAGTGACAGCGCTATTTATATCAGAGAATGTACCTGTGCCGCTTGTTGACCACACTACCGGATTATTGTCATTCACAGAGCCTTTTAACGTTATGGGTTGTAGGTCACATATATTGATATCCGGGCCTGCATCTACGTTTACCAGGATATTACATCCGCAATCCTTTACAGTTATGGTAAATGACTCTTCTCCTTTGCAGGATCCATTGAGATAGATATAAGTTAGCTTATGTGTACCTACGCCTGCTATGGCAGGGTCGAATTTGTCATTAACTACGCCGGTCCCACTCCAGGTTCCTCCTTGAGGAGTTGCATTCAAGACCAAAACCGCTCCATCCAGACATATTTCCTGAGGAGGTGTAAGGATGGAAACTTTTGGTAAAGGTATGATAGTGACAGTGAGTTGATCGGAGTAAGGGTTGCAAGGCCCGTTACCATCAGGGTCTAATGTAGTAAGTGTAATTTTGACAGTGCCTTTCTTGATGTCTGCAGTACTTGGCTGGTAAGTAGTTGACAGTGCATTTACATCAGAGAATGTACCTGTGCCGTTGCTACTCCAGACAGCCCCGGGTGCGTTGGTGATGATACCGTTTAAGGAAACAATGTCGCCTTCACAGATCGTAATATCCTTGCCTGCGTCTGCAGTTGCAGGGTCAGCGCAGCCACAATCAGTCACCTTGATATCGATCGAAGTGGAATTGCTACACCCTGCACTGTTGGTGTAAGTGTAAGATATTGTATAGATCCCGGGTTGGACCGGATCAAATTGGTTGCCACTGATGTTTTGCCCCGTGAATGTTCCTCCTGCAGGGTTGGCGGTCAGGATAACGGCCGGATCTCCGACACAAAGATTTGAAACCTGATTGATGGTTACGACTGGCAGGGGCAATACATTGATTTTGAAATCTTTGCTTCCCGGACAATTTCCCCCGATTGAATAGGTGATATTATGGCTTCCGACACCAGCTGTTGCCGGGTTGAATTCGTTACCGGTGACTCCGGGTCCGGAGAATGTTCCTCCCGATGGTGTACCACTCAAGGTTATGACTTTGCCATCAATACAGACATCCGGCACAGGATTGATTTTTATAATCAATTCAGTTATTGTTACCGTGATGGCATCACTGACCGGACTACAAGGCCCTGCACCGTCCGGATCCAAAGTCGTAAGTGTCAACACGACCGAGCCATTGATAATATCATTTGGTCCCGGTGTATATATGGCATTTAAAAGGTCCGGATTGTCAAAACTGCCGTCACCCGACGTTGTCCATTTTCCTCCGGTTGCTACTGTAACGAAACCGTTTAACTGTAACTTTTCAGTGGAACATATCGTAACATTAGAACCTGCATCCGCAGTAGCCGGATCGATACAGCCGCAATCATTGACTTTTATTTTAATTTCAGTCTGTCCGGTACAGCCATTGCCATCCGTATAGCTATATTTTATCGTATATGTCCCCGGAAGGCCCGGTGTGAATATACCATTATTCACATTATTCCCACTAAAGACACCTCCTGTAGGTGTGGCAGTCAAAGTAACCGGATCATCATCCGTGCAAAGTGGGCCAACAGGGTCAATGACCGGTACAGGAAGTGGATTGACGACGATAGTGATCGACTTGTCAGCCGGACAATTACCTCCTACATGATAATTGATGGTGTGGGTGCCGACACCTGCAATCGCCGGATCGAAACTGTTTCCTGAAACCCCGTCTCCGCTGAATACTCCACCTGAAGGTGTGGCTATAAGAGGAATAGAACCGGCATTGATACACAAAGGATCGACTTGTGCAAAAGAAATGTTTGTTTTGTTGATGGTTATAGTGACCTGATCAGTAGCCTCGTGACAAGGACCTGTTCCGTCCGGATCATCAGAAGTGACTGTTATATGCACGGTCCCCGAAGAAATATCATTGGCCCCCGGTGTATATTGAACCGGATTGCCGGAAATGTTATCGAAGCTGCCGTCACCAGAGGTAGCCCATGTTACCGAAGTGGCATTGGTTAATGTCGCATTCAGAGTAACAGCATCTCCGGCACATATACTTTGATCCGCTCCGGCATCGATGGTGACAGGAGTGAGGCAACCGCAATCGTTGACCTTAATATTGATCGTTTTTTCAGAATAGCAACCGTTGTTGTCGGTATAGCTGTATTTTACAGTAAAAGTTCCGACGGAAGAAGGCGTAAATGTATTACCTGTAACTTTCTGACCGGACCAGGTACCTCCTGATGGGCTTGCCGTAAGGATGACTGCCGGATCGTCAAGGCATAGATCAGGTACAGAGGTAATATTAATAACGGGTAATGCGTTGACCACGATAAACATGGCATCTGATTTCGGACAAATGCCTCCCACAGAGTATTGAACGGTGTGTGTGCCAGGTCCTGCAATCTCAGGATCGAAGGTGTTGCCGTTGGTTATACCGGGTCCGCTCCAGGTGCCGCCTTGAGGAGTGGCTGTCAGCGTGACAGGTGCAGCATCCTCACACAAAGGAGATTGCGGTGTAAGAGTTATTTTAACATTGATGATAGTTAGGGTCATTTCATCTGAGACCGGACTGCATGGGCCGGCGCCATCCGGGTCATCCGTTGTAAGGGTAAATGTGACAGATCCATTGTCGATATCCGACTGACTCGGTGTATAAGTGGCATTGAGCTTGTTGGGGTTGTCAAATGTTCCGGTACCTGAAGAGGTCCAGGTAGCTGAAGTGGCTACAGTTATTGAACCGGATAAAACGTAACTGTCTCCTGCGCACACGACGTCATCGTTACCTGCATCAGAAGTGGCAGGATTTGTACATGAACAATCAGTCACCTTTACAACGATATTCTTGGTATTGGAACATCCATTTGCATTAGTATAGGAATAAGTTAAAGTGAAGTTACCAACGGCAATCGGATTAAACATATCTCCAGTAACATTGGGTCCGCTCCAGACACCACCGTTAGGACTGGCAATGAGTTGTACGGAAGGATCATTCAGACATATGTCATTGACCGGCGTGATGGTAATGACCGGTAATGGATTGACCGTAATCGTGATGGATTTACTTACCGGGCAATTGCCTCCTATGCTGTATGTTATTGTATGGTTTCCTGAACCCGCATTTGAAGGATCGAAAGTTCCGTTGTTAACCCCATTCCCACTCCACGTACCTCCTGCAGGAGTAGCGCTAAGAGATACAGGTACGGCATCGATACAAAGTGGATTTACAGGGCTGATGACAATTGTCTTGACATCAAACGTAATGGTTAGCTGATCAGTAGCTGCGTCACAAGGTCCAATTCCATCCGGATCCGTTCCCGTAAGTGTCAATGTGACTGAACCTGCAGCCACATCTGCCGCACTAGGCGTATAGGTAGTTGTCAGGTTGTTGGCATTACCGAAAGTTCCTGTTCCCGAAGTCGTCCAGATATATGAAGCTGCATTTACTCCAGTTCCTGAGATAGTTTGAGCACCAGTCGGACAGAATACCAGGTCAGGACCTGCATTCACTGTCACCGGAGTCTGACAGTTACAGTCTTTGACGACTATATTTGTCGATGCGGTGGAAGAGCAGATATTCGAATTGGTGTATAGATAATCAATGGTAAATGTGCCAGGGACAGTCGGAACGAAAACAGAGCCACTTACGCCGTTACCATAGAATGTACCGCCCGCAGGGTAACCGACCAAAGTTACCGGTGGGTCATCGGTGCATAAGGTATCCACCGGATTGATTGTAACTATTGGTGATTCTTTGACGATAATGTTGATAAATGAACTTCCGATACAGCCGCCGGTCAACGTATAGGTTATTGTGTGAGTACCCGGGCCTGCAACATCCGGGTAGAAATAGTCTCCGGTTACACCGACTCCGCTCCAGATACCGTTTGACGGTGTAGCGAACAATTGCACTGCCTGCTCATTATCGCATAACGGAGAAACAGGTGTAATGCTGATGGGTGTATTGGTAATGGTCAGAATCATTTGATCGGAAACGGGACTACAAGGTCCGGTGCCGTCATGGTCCAAAGTGGTCAATGTCAAGATAACCGACCCGGCCGTAATATCTCCATTGCTTGGGATATATGTCGTGTTGAGTGAGTTGGGATTGCCGAATGTTCCACTTCCGCTGGTTGTCCAAACTGCATTGGTTGCAACCCAAATCTGGCCGGATAAGTTATAAATGCCACCGATACAGACGGTTCCGTCCAGGCCGGCATCGACGGAAGCCGGATCCTGACAGGAGCAATCATTTACTCTTATATCTATGGAAGAAAGATTCGTACAGCCATTAGGATCGGTGTATGTATATGATATCGTAAATGTACCGACAGCCAAAGGATTGAAGACATTTCCGCTAACATTGGTCCCGGCCCATACACCCCCGGCAGGGCTGGCTGTCAGTGTCACAGCAGCGCTATCTTTACAGAGATCTTGCACAGGATCGATTGCAATATCGGGTAGTGGTTTTATATCCACAGTAATGGTAACAGGGATAGCACATTCATTTGCATCAGGAGTGAATGTATATTGACTCTGGCCAATGATGCTGGTGTTGATGGCCGAAGGTGACCAAGTTCCATATATAGGTGGATTGTTGTTGGATGAAGTAGGTAATTCACTTGGAATATCACCGTCGCAAAACGGCCCTGGCTGAGTGAATGTTGGAGTGGTCGGCCCGGTAATCGTAATGGACATTTGCGTACTCGAAGCACATTGACCAGGATCAGGAGTGAAAATATAGGTCTGTGTTCCAATGTTAGTTGTATTTACTACAGCTGGATTCCAGGTTCCTGATACCGGCGGGTTGTCATTGGATATTGATGGCAGGGTCACGCCGGGCGAATTTTGACAGAATGGCCCCAATTGATTGAAGTTGGCCATTGGTGGTTGATAGATGGTGATTTGGATTGGGGTTGGTGATTTACAGAATCCGGGGTCGGGGTAAAATATGTATGTACTAGTCCCCACCTGAGAGGTATTTATGGTAGCTGGAAACCATGTGCCTGTCACTGGCGGATTGTCATTGGATACAGGAGGTAGGTCTGGAGCCATAGTGTTTTGACAGATTGGATCTATCGGTTGTAACGCCACATAATCAGGCTTATCCACATATATCGTCATGGTAAATGGCGGAGAGCAGAATTGCCCGTCAGGTGTGAATGTATATACAGCACCTCCTGGTACGGAAGTGTTGATTACTGCCGGATTCCATGTTCCGGTTATGGACGGGTTATTTTCTGAAGATGAATTCAGAACGTCGGGCGTATCTCCCAGACAATAAGGGCCTAATTGAGTAAATAAAACCTGTATTTCAGGTAAAATCTCTATATCCATTGAATATGGGGTGGCGCATTCTCCCGGGCCAGGGGTAAAGGTATAAGTAAACGTACCGGGAATAGACGTTTGAATAGAGGAAGGGCTCCATGTTCCGGTTATAGCGGGAATATTTGTTGAATTGCCCGGAAGAGAAGGCGGAGTACTGTATTGGCACAATGGCCCTATTGCATTGAAAGTGGTCACGATGGGGTCATTTACCTTGACATTCATCGTGGTAGGCAACGCACATTGTCCGGCATCCGGAGTAAAACTATATGTAAATACGCCTGCGGTAGAAGTATTGACCTGAGAAGGTAACCAGGTTCCGACTATCCCGGGATTATTTGTCGAAACATTCGGAAGATCTATTGGAATGTCATCTTTACACAGCGGCCCTATTGCATTGAATGTCGGTAATATTGGTTCATTGATCGTGATGGACATGGTCGCTGTCGTGGCACAGAATCCCGCATCCGGAGTGAAAGTATAGGTAAATGTTCCACCGGCTGAAGTGTTTATGACTGCCGGACTCCAGGTCCCTGTGATGGATGGATCATTCGTGGGAGATGTTGGCAGATTGTCCGGTGTATCCCCCTTGCAGTATGGTCCGAGTTGATCGAATGCAGGCTTGAGAGGATCGATGATTGTGACTTGCATGGTAAATGTACTGGCACAAAATGCAGCATCGGGTGTAAAGGTATAGTTGAAGGTACCCGGTGATGAAGTGGAGATGACTGATGGATTCCAGGTACCTGTTATTACGGGATTGTTTGTTGAAGAAGTGGAAAGCGGATCCGGGGTTTCATTGAGACAATAAGGCCCTAATTGGTCAAAAGTCGGAGTGATTTCCGGCTCTATTTCGATGTCCATCGTTGTCGGTAAAGCACATTCTCCGGCCAGCGGAGTGAAAGTATAAGTGAATGTACCGGGTTGTGATACATCAATGGTTGATGGGTTCCAAGTTCCATTGATTGAAGGAGAGTCATTGGACGTATTCGGCAATGACGGTCCGGCATGATTTTGACAAAGAGGTCCAATCGCATTGAATGTTGGCGTGATAGGAGCCTTTATGGTGATATCAAGTGTTGTGGGTAATGCACATTGTCCGGCATCCGGGGTAAATGTATATGTAAATGTACCGACTGTTGATGTATTGACAGGGCTGGGTGACCAAGTCCCGGTTATCCCTGGATTATTGGTTGAAGGATTAGGCAATACTATAGGAGTAGAATTCTGGCAAAGTGGGTCTATTGGATTGAAGGTGGGTATTACAGGAGGATCGATAACTATATCCATGGTAACCGGATCGGCACAAAATGTCGCATCAGGTGTAAAGGTATAGGTAAATGTTCCTGCTACGGTTGTATTGATCACGCTTGGACTCCAGGTTCCTGAAATACCGTTGGTGGATGTACCGGACAAGGCAGGAGGGGTGGCATCCTTACAGAATGGACCCAGTTGATTGAATGTCGGTATATCCGGAGTATTGATTGTGATGGTCATGGTTGCTGGCTCAGCACACACGCCATTATTGGGAGTAAAGGTATATGTATAGCTTCCCGGAGTCGAAGTGTTGATAGTCGATGGATTCCATGTTCCGGCTACACCATTGGTAGAAGTGGTTGGGAGTGTCCCCGGAGTCTCACCCTTGCAATAAGGACCTAATTGGTCAAAGGTAGGAGTAGGCTTGGGCTGAATGGTTATATTGATAGTCGTCGGTACGGCACATTGTCCTGCATTGGGATAAAACGTAAAAGAGAAGTCCCCCGGTACAGATGTAGAAATAGTGACCGGTACCCATTTCCCTGTGATTCCCGGATTGTCATTGGATGGATTAGGCAGAGCAGGTGGTGTGTCTCCTTGACATAGAGGTCCGATTGGGTCAAAGGTAGGTACAATGGGTTCTGTTATTTGGATCGTGATTGTCCCGACCTCGGCGCACTGTCCTGCATTTGGTGTAAAGGTATAGGTAAATGTTCCGGAGCTTGAGGTATTGATTACCGATGGATTCCATGTGCCGCTTATCCCGTTTGAAGATCCGCTTGGTAAGCCAGGAGGAGCGTCACCTTTGCAGAATGGCCCTATTGGATCAAATGTCGGAACAGTAGGCGCATTGATGATGATGGTTTTTGTTATTGGAGCACTACAAACACCGGTATTTGGGGTGAAGGTGTAAGTAGAGGTCCCGGGAGTCGAAGTGTTGATGGTTGAAGGACTCCAGCTTCCGGATATTCCGTTTGTGGATGTAGTGGGAAGTGAAGGTGGTGTATCTCCCTGACAATATGGCCCATAATCAGGAAAGGATGGTGTTACACTTGGATTGACCGTAAGATTGAGCGTTATTACTTTGTCACAGTTGGGCGGATCGGGTACAGTATCTGTTACGCCCATTGTCGTAGTGGTATAGGTCACTCCATTGAAGGTATAACTGTCCCCTTCACAGATTGTAACATTCAGGTCCTCATGGCCATATGGCAGGAAATTGATGGTTATTCTGTTACTCTCCAGCTTCGTCCCACTACAATTGACATCTGCACTGACAACCAGCCATACGACATCGCCATTATGAAGACCGCTTAAGGTAATGTGGTCTTCATTGACATATTGTTCATACCCATTGACAAACCAATAATAGTTGATAGGTGGGGTTACTCCTGTTAGTGTGGAAGTGAATGTGATAGGATCGACCGGACAGGTAGGGAAGGACGTGTTTGTCTCAATTGACAAGGTAGGAACCTCGGATGAGAAACTATTACTTTTGATAAAAACACCGGAATCATAAGCGTAGTCGTTAACGTCTGCTATTGCAAGCTTTATGGTGTATATCTCGCATTTCTGGATTTCCTGATGTGCGGTTAAGGTGGTTGTCAGACCATTATATTTGATTGTAGTACTGCCGGAATTGTTTATATAGTATTGAGAAAATGGAAGATTGCCTTGACACGCTGCGATGCATTTTGATAAGGGGTTAGATCCTCCGGGTGTTCCACTGTTGATCGTGTTGATTGCGACAGGAATTGTCGTTCCGGGAATTACAGCCAGATTTTTTTGACCAGTGATGCCGGGTCCACTGATGAAAAAGCCAAAAACATCATTGTAGTTGGAACAAACATAGTCTGGATACTCTTCAGATCCGAACACAAACTCGAAATTGATTTCATTTCCTATCGCTTTAAATTGAAACTCAAGTACAGCTGCATCATGAGTGCAACTAGAACAATTTGCTAATATGTCTAGTAGAGTATTCCCTGCAGTATAAAATAGAGTATTGGCAAAACCACTTGCATTTCCTGCAATACTGGTTGACTTACCTGTAGCAAGCACCACACCATTTGTCATTGGGAGTGATGTACCATTTGCAGTAAAAATGCCTTTAGCCTGCGTCGATCCGGTATAGTTAGCAGAAATTATCTCAACTCCTGGTCCCACAAGCTCTTGCGCCATTTGAAGAGCTGTTGCTCCAGTATTTACAGTAAATTGTCCAAAAATCGTATAACTCGAAAAAAGGGCGAAAAAGGTAAGTAAAAATCTCTGTGTAAATGAAAGCATGATCGTCTTAAAAAATAGTAAAAAATCAGATGATCAGAATTTAAAATTGTAAATCCCTTTGAGAATACTACAAAATTACAAAATATTTTAGTTAAATTACAAAATATTTATCAATATCTATTATGTTTCTTAAAATTAATAGGTAGTTATTTTTGATATATTAAAATTAATTTTACAAATTGCAATATATTTAACTAATTTTGTTTGACTTACTTAAAATGGTATTTATTTTGTAATTTTCGGTCTTAATACATTCATTAAAATATTGATTCATTTCGAACAAAACTATAGTCTCAATTGCGAAAATTTTTCATGCCACTCGTGTTTTTTTTGATTTAAATAAGATAGTGCACACTATTTCCTGGCCAAAGGCAATATATCTGTAATAGTAAAACGAGTGCCACATTAAAAGAGCTGAAGCGAAGCGGAAGTCCTGTACTACGAAATAGTCATAAGGGAACTTTTTTAATGTGAGTGCTCTTTATCTGCATAGCGTAGCGCCAGATTGTCTTTAACAACATGAATAATTACTCGTCATTTTTCTGGACAATGAGAGCATCACTGTCATATCGGCGATTGGTCTGTGAAAGTTAGCCTCTATTGTATGTTTTAAAAATCGCCTTATAAATTTTTGATTTGGAAATAGTTGCCAGGTCTCAAATTGATTTTTTATGGAATTCCTTGAACGAATTCAGTTTAAATTATATCTTAGCAACAATATGTCACAAGAAAACCTATCAACGATTCGGATCGATAATTTGAGCATACATCTGAAAAGCAGTCAATTTTCGGACCTAATCAATAATACATTAAAGTCTGCATTGCAGGGAAAGGAACATTTCACTGTTAGTGTTCTGAATGATCAGGAAATCCTGATTACACCAGTGCCTGAGGTCGTAATCAATATCCAGGGTAATAAGATTGTGGGGACTATGCCACTCCATATCGATACTAATCTGAAGGGGCCGGTGAAGAGAGTAAGCGTGCAAACTGACATTATTGCCCATATTGAAGTTGAAATCACCAGACAGGACGAAAGGAATCTGACTATCCAATCCAATATTACCGAAATCGAGTGGACGGATGATATCGATATCCAACCGCCGCTTTTGGATTTTGTTCTGCGGGATAGCTTTGTAAAGGATATGGTCGAAAAACAACTGCCAGCCATCAATGGAAAAATCAACGAAACCTTGAAGGAACTGGCGAATTTTAAAACTTTGCTGTCCCGAGTTGTCTGGAAGCGGAGTATTCGGATTCCTCTGAAAAATCAGCAGGAAATGTTTCTTTCAGTTTGGCCGGAAGTCATTGAAATCAATAAGATTGGTTTTGATAATGACAATATTCAATTGAGCTGTAACTTGTCAGGCGGAATGGTGCCTTCGGAAACTGATGTTATGATCGATGAGCATTTTGTTCCCGATTTGCTTTTTCTTGATAAATACGCTCCCGGTGATGAAATGACGGTCGATATCAGGCTCAACATGGCCTCACTGGGTGCACCTGCCTTGAAGGTGGTTAAATCCATCCCGAATATTGAAAATGCAATCAGATGTAATATTGAGAAAATCATTTTACGCCCGGTAGGTACTGATGGCCTCGCGATAGGATTAAAGCTCAAAGGCGCGCTCAATGGTGGAATGTCGATTGCTGGTAGGCCTTCTGTGGACCAGGACACTTTAAAACTCAATATTGAAAATCTGACCTTTGATTTCAGTGGGAAGAATATGCTTTCATCCCTTACAGGAAACATAGCTCTTTCCTTGGCCAAATCTGTCATAAGAAAACAGTTTCCAATACCTTTGAAACCCTATATCGAGAACTTGATTCAGACAGCCAACGAAACGATATCATCATTACGATTGATGGATGGTATGGTTGTGAAAGGGAATGTCGGAGCCTGGAATCTTGGGGAGCTTAAGGTCACGGATGGATATTTGATGGTTGTTTTCCGTACGGAAGTATTGACTTATCTAAGCCCGGAATAATCAGATATCTCCCAGTTGTGGACGCATGATGATTTCCTCCACAACACAGGCAGGACTCAGTCTCGAAGTGTGATATATCATGGATGCAATATCATCCGCTTCCATAAAGCGTGATCGGGGCAGACCGGATTGTGACCAGCTATCTGTCCAGGTTGCACCGGGAATTACTGCTGTTACCTTGATGTTGTGCGGGGTGAGTTCATAGCGTAGATTTTTTGTCATGCTATGCAAGGCGGCCTTTGAAACAGAATAGGATCCACCATTGGGATAAGCTTTAAGCCCAGCCACAGAACAGATATTGAATATGTGACCTTTACGTGCGTCGATCATTGGAGGGACAAGGCTTCGACAAAGAGCGTAAACACTTCTGACGTTGGTCTCCATTACAAAATCGTAATTGCCTTCCTCCTCTTCCAGCAAATTGCCGGGTGTATATATACCCGCATTGTTGACAAGTATATCCACGGCTGGGCAATTATCAAGCACGAATCCTGCAAATGCCGATACGTCCTCATGACTGGAAAGGTCAGCAGCGAATTTTTTAACTTCCAATGCAGGAAAATTGATTTTCAACAGTTCTTCCTGCTCTGCCAGAGATTTTTCTTGACGCGCCGTAAGGAAGAGCATGGTGGCTTCCGGTGCAAACCTGTCCACGATAGCCTTTCCGATTCCTTTTGTACTTCCGGTAACTACAACGATCATGGATTTATAATTTTGTGATACGTTGGCTTTTGGGGGATGCGCCCGGCTCAATCAATGAGATGACATAGACCCCGCGCGGAAAGATAGTGAGGTCCACATTGACCTCACTTACGTCCTGACACAGATCAATCTTTTGATTGGCCGTTCCAATGATATCCTGCAGGACAAAATAGGATCCCGGAGCGACCCTGTCATCCAGCCTGATGGATACCACGCTTTCATTACTTTGTTCAACTGTAAATTTTCTTATTTTGGGGAGAAAGTTCCTCCCTTCGGTTAATGCTGTAGTATGCACGTAATGTAGTAGAGAATAATCACCTTTATCGCCAACAGCATCCTGACCTATTTCCCACAACATTACTCCTCCGCACCTTTCCCTCGCCATCTTGGTTTTTTCGATTATTGTAGGTATGCTATTGTAAAATATTTTTCTGATATTGTCCGTAAAGGCAAATTCTTTTTTCTCATTTACCAAAGAAGAAAAAGTCTTGCTTTTCACAGATTTTCCAAATTCCCAGCCATAACAAGGCATGCCGAGAACGATTTTGTCTTTAGGAAGATCGCAAACTTCGGACCAGAAATCAATGGAATTCTTTGCTAGTTCGAAGGAAGAATGCTGTCGGACTACCTTAGGTTGCCATGGGCCACTATTGTCATAAGCCATGACATTGATGTAGTCAAACATTTTTAGGCTTGCCGGATCCAATACGCTATAAAGCTTCATCGCCGGGAAGGCTGCACTTATTTCCAGGTTATTGATTCGCATGGAGTCACTCAATTCGGCTACAAAGGCAGGATATTCAGCTGTAACATTGCTCCATTCGAGATCGACATCGACACCATCAAAGTTATTTTTCCGGACGAAATCCAATATCTGGCGCACAAATTCACTTTTTCTTTCCGGTGCCATATTTCTACGCCAATTGGCGAAGGTAGAGCCTTTGATTCCCCCTCCCGCTAATGAGACCAGCACTTTTAGGTCAGGATTTCTTTCCTTCGATCGGGACACTACATAGGCAAAATTTCCGCTCAAAGTCAGCTTACCATCGTATGAAGCCTGTGCAAAAGCAAGATTAAGATGGGTTAATTTCTCTACCTCAAGATTTTCCAAAGTTGAAAACCGGTAGGTGGGCAGGTAGCCGATGATCCTGAAATGATCAGCGGAAAGTGAGAATTTGCATAGGGTGAGAAGCGAAAGAGTCAAGAAAATCCTTATATTCATCCTGCAGTGTATTAACATACAATGCGCAAATATAATTAAATTTTATATATATGAAAATTTTTAAATTATTCTTTCTTTATATGTGTAAATATTGAAATTATATGACCTAAAGAATCCAATCAGCGTGATACCGAAAGAACGTGCTGTTTCTATAGCCAGACTTGTCACTGCTCCGATGCATATCACAGTAGAACAATTCATTCTGATGGCTTTCTGAATAAGTTCGTAACAACCTCTGCCACTCAGGCACAGTACATACTCCTCTTTTTCCATCAATTCTTTTGTCCAAAGATATCCTGCACATTTATCCACAGCATTGTGTCGCCCTACATCCTCACGTATGACTATTTCTTCTCCGCTGTAGTCAAATACGCCTGCACCATGACATCCTCCGGTCTCTTTGAACGCAGTTTGACCCTTTTTCAATTGATCATACATATTAGATATAAGTCGATGATCCAGAGTCTTTCCTATTTTTCTTGCCGGAGCGTTGATTGTCAGGTCATCAAGGCCAGATTTGCCACATACGCCGCAACTTGATGTCATGAAGAAGTTCCTCTTGGATGTCTGCCCCTGATAATTACTTCCCATTTTAATCAGGATAATATTGCCGCTTTGATTAATGACTGACACTGAATCACCAAGTTGAACAAGTCCCTCATTATATATAAAGCCCAATGCGAGCTCAGCGTCATTCCCTGGGGTACGCATGGTGATACTCAATTGAGATATATTTCCATCTGGACTCAGGGTGTTTATCTGCAATGGTTCCTCTATCATGACCACGTCTTGTTTTGAGAAAGCTACTTCCTCGCTTAGATGGTCCATATTGATTGAGACAATTAATTTATTTTCCATATACTTAATCTTTTTCAACCTCACCTTGTTGCTAAGTGATAATATTGGCTTTGATTCCCGAATATAACGTTTTTTTTTAAAATAGATTTTTTGTACATTTTAACCGGACTGTATGGGTAATAAAAAAGCCATTCTGGCATTAATTTTGATTTGTATCATTTGGGGTACCACCTATTTATTCCTGAAGATTGGGGTCAACCATATGGATCCATTCTTCTTTTCAGGTATCCGTCAGACTTGTGCAGGCTTATTACTTTTACTGTTCATGTGGTTTTCGGGTAAATTTGAAAAGATTACGTTGCGACAATTCTGGATGCAGTCTATCGCGGGCTTTCTCATGATCACACTGGGCAATGGTCTTGTCGCTTATGCTGAAGTGAGTATTCCGAGCAGTATGGCTGCTGTTATCTGTGCCACGATGCCTGTTTGGGTAAGCCTGATCAACTTGTTTTCACCAGGAGCGATCCGGTTGACTTGGGTTGGTTACCTTTTCGTGTTAGTTGGATTAGTCGGGATATTCTGGTTGTTTTCCGATTCAATTGGCGACTTTGGTAATACTGCCTATTTATATGGTGCTTTATTGACTCTTTTGGCGACATTGGCATGGATTGCAGGGAGTTATATTCTTAGAAGGGGAGGGCAGAATTACAATCCTTTTATTAATTCAGGCATACAGATGGTCACAGGAGGTATCGGACTTTTTGTTATTTCTTATGCTTTGGGGGAAAGTCATCATCTATCCTCTGACTTTCAAGGCTGGTTGGCTCTCACCTATCTGACATTGATTGGCTCCCTGGTAGCGATGGCTTCCTATTCGTACGCTCTGAAGCACTTACCTATGCCTATCGTTTCGGTCTATGCTTATGTCAATCCTGTGGTGGCCATCATCCTCGGTTGGTTGATTCTCGGAGAGTCCATGACCATGAATATGCTATTGGCCTGCGTTGTGATCATACTCAGTATCATCTTACTTAACCAGCCATTTTCCAAAAAATCTCTGAAGGCTATTAGCTAAAATAGGAATTACTTCCTGCTTCCGATTTTAATAAACCAAGATGCCATGAAATATACGTATCAGCTCTTGTTGATGGTATTGATCAGCACAACCAAAGTGAGGATTGCTGTGGCCTGAGCAACTGATTCACCCAATACCTTGACCCAGTCGGTCTTTTCCTTTGGTTCGGTCCTGATCTTCTTGGGATCCTTGTAATCTACTACGATGCTTGCACCTTTTTTGACTTTAGGATATTTTTTGAAGAACAGGAAGGATTTTACTTTGGATTTCTTACCATTGGCATCCTTTACATAGACCTTTCCGTGATCTGCATTTTCAGCAAAACCACCTGCAAATTCCCTGATATAATATCTGGCGGATTTCCCTTCGATGTATGCGACATTGATTTTGTTGTCTTCGGCTAATTTCCCCTGGTCTATTATGTCCCGAATATTGACAGCACCCTGGATGGAAACCAAATCATTGTTTTTAGGTATATTCAGTACATCTCCATGCATCATAGAAATATTGTAAGAAGCTCCGGGACGTCTTAGTATCTCATCAAGCTGAATGATAACCAAACCGGTTTTGTCCATTGTCCTTTCAAGGGTTGCACCTCCGGTAAATGCTTCAGCAGTAAGGCCACCGGCACGTTTGATGAGATCGTAGATATTTTCATTATCCTTAATCAAAGCATATTCACCCGGGTATTTGACTTCGCCAATTACGTTAACAACCTTTTGAAGTCCGTATTTTGGTACCGATCTTACCTCTATCATATCGAATGGTTCAAGTTGAACATGGCTCATGATATCCTGCGCCATTATAAGGTCGCGGGGTATTTCAAACGTAGAGGCAGTTACCCTGGTCGGCTCGTTATTGTTGAGTACGACCCGATATATTTCTACCCTGTTGGTTGCGGCTTCAACCCTCAGACCTCCACTCAAAGTGATCGCATCCAATAGATTCATAGAAATACCATATTTAAACTTGCCGGGATTCTTTACCGCACCGCCTATGGTAACCGTGCTTTCAGTATTGATGATGGAGTTGGATAGTATCACAATCCTATCGAGAGGTTCCAGGGTAAAATTATCGTTTGATGATGGATCGGACATCGCCTTTTCGAGATTGAATAGTGCGTAGGATCTGGCTCCGGTAGCAGTGTCGGTTCGCACCACATAGGCTTTTGGTAAGGCATCCGGCCTAAGGCCACCAGCCAGGTTGACCGCATCATAAACATTGATATTCCTTGCAGGATCATATTCAAACTCGCCAGGCATACGAACTGCACCACTCACATCCACCTTGTAATATTGGGTAAAATCAGCCTGAGATAGGAAGATGATTTTGTCATTGGGCCGCAGAATAAAATTCCGAAAGTTTTGTTGGTTGCGGCTCACTGTATCAGGACTGAATGACAAGAGATTATAGCTATTGTCAGAATTGAGTCTTTTGATATACGCCAGATCCTGCCTCGTTGTTCGTTTTAATCCGGCTAAGGCTGACACGTCGCTAGCCCGCATACCTTCCTTCCATTCGAATTCACCGGGGCGCTCTATATCCCCTGCGATGGTCAACATGTTTTTCACTTCACCTGAGGAAGGAATTACGGTGATATCATCCCCATTGTGCAGGATAAATTTCTTTGCATCTGAAAATTTGACTGAGTATATTTTTCTCGCTCCATTCTCAAAGCGGATGATCTGGATATTGTCCTGATAAGCATCAGCCTTAAATCCTCCGGCATATTTTATCAAATCCGCCAGACCTTCATTGGGAAGCAATTCATAGCGATAGGGACGATTGACCGAGCCATTGATTGATACTACTTTTTGAGCAACCGGCACCTGGATGAAGTCATTATTCTGTAGGTAAATGTTTGCTGCTTTTCCGGGATCCATCATGGACTTATATACGTCATAGATACGGACTCCACCTCCAGGGGTGACTATCTGAATATTCCTTACACTACCAAGATCGGTAAGTCCCTTGGCGAGTGCAATCAGGTTGAAAGCGGTATTGGCAGCGGAATAAGTAAAAGAACCAGGGCTAACTACCTCGCCAAACACGCTGACTGTGATATTCCGGGTCTTTTTTAGCGTGATGGCGATTTCACCTGTATTGAAAGAATAACGTTGTTTGTATCTTGCCTCAATGAGTTTTTTCACCTTACCCCATTCTATTCCCTTGACGTAAATCTGGGGGAGAGTCTTCGGGTCAATATATCCCTGATCATCCACTTCCAAATTACCATCATATAATGAGCGGCCGAATATCACAATCCTGACGACATCACCTGGCCCCAAAAGATAATCGTTGGCCGGATTAATATTCTCTGAGGACGTGAAAAGCTTGGGATTGCCGTATTTGAATATTTGCTGTCCAAAGATTGCAAACGGGATGGTATCTGAAGATTTTATCGAATCAGTCAGGAAGCGGGCTGTTTTTTGCTTGTTTTCATTTAGGTTAAAGGATTCTTCTATTGATTTGGTGAAGTTATTCTGGAAATCGAAATTATCCAGATCGACTTCCTTTGCCTTTTTTTCTTCATTTGTAGGTTTGGTTTCTATATCCGATTTAACCTTCATTTTCTCGGTTTCAATTTCACGGATTGCGTCATCGACCGACAATTCAAGTGTGTTGATTTGATCAGGCTTTAGATTTTGGAGATCGATCCCCCTATCCTTTAGTTTGGCGGTTAGTTCCGCCTCAGTGATGCCTTTCGCCTTTATATCTGCTTTAATTTTATCAATCTTGGCGCTGTTCTGCAGCATCAACATTTTCATATCCTTATTGTCAATCTGTGCATAGATCAATGCAGGAGTGAATATTAAAAAAATAAATATATATATTTTGTTCATATACTTGGATAAATTAAAGACCTTTATGGCTAATCTTTTAAAAATGGCTGCAAATTTAATACCAATTTTCTGATATTTAATATATTACGTTATTGCAATGCTTTTTTGAAGTATTCGAATGTTGCCTTTAAGCCATCCGCTCTGCTGACTTTAGGCTCCCAACCGAGTAATTGCCTTGCCAGGGTTATATCGGGCTTCCTCACTTTTGGATCATCTTTTGGCAAGTCATGATATTCGATTTTGAGTTCAGGATTGCCTACCAGGTCAATTACTTCCTGAGCACATTGGTTCAGCGTGATTTCCTCCGGGTTGCCGATATTGACAGGAAGATGGTAGTCAGACAGTAAAAGCCGGTATATGCCTTCCACCAGGTCATCGACATAACAAAAGGATCTTGTTTGACTTCCATCTCCAAATACTGTCAGGCTCTGCCCCCTGATAGCCTGACTGAAGAAAGCCGGCAATGCCCTCCCGTCATTGACCCGCATCCGGGGTCCGTAAGTGTTGAATATCCTGACAATTCGCGTCTCTAAGCCATGAAAATTGTGGTAGGCCATGGTCATCGCTTCCTGGAAACGCTTTGCCTCATCATACACTCCTCGGGGTCCGATTGGATTTACATTGCCCCAATAATCCTCCTTCTGCGGATGTACAAGAGGATCTCCATATACTTCCGATGTAGATGCAATCAGCATTCGGGCATTCTTAGCTTTGGCGAGTCCCAATAGATTGTGTGTGCCCAACGAGCCTACTTTAAGGGTCTGAATCGGCATTTTTAGATAATCAATCGGCGATGCAGGTGATGCAAAATGCAGTATATAGTCCAGGTCTCCCGTGATATGGACAAATTTTGTCACATCGTGATGATGGAATTCAAAGTGCTCCAACGGAAAGAGATGGGCTATATTATCAGGGTTGCCTGTAATGAAATTGTCCATTCCGATGACATGGTATCCTTCCTTGATAAATCTATCACAAAGGTGAGAACCCAAAAATCCGGCAGCTCCTGTTATCAATACTTTTTTCATAGATATGCTACTACTTTTTCTATTTGTTCGTTAGTGATGTCCGGGTAGATTGGAAGGCTCAGTACCTCAATACAGGCTTTTTCGCTTACCGGAAAGTCACCGTTTGCCGCGCCTGCAAAGGAAAATGCCTTCTGGATATGCAGTGGAGAAGGGTAGTAGATCATGGAGGATATACCTGCCGCCTCCAGGCCCATCCTTACTTTTGCTCTGTCCTTAATCCGGATGGTATATTGATGATATGTGTGGGAAGAATTTTGTGTAGCAATCGGGCAAGTGATATCATTTCGTCCGCTCAGCAAACGGTCATACGCGATTGCAGCATTCATTCGGGCTTTCACGTCCTGGTCGAGATATTTCAACTTTACATCAAGGATGGCTGCCTGAATAGCATCCAGTCGGCTGTTTACCCCGATGATTTCATGTGTGTATTTGATCTTTGTGCCATGATTGGCTACCATCCTAATCTTTTCGGCCAATGCTTGATCTTTGGTTATAAGAGCGCCACCATCTCCAAAGCAGCCTAAGTTCTTTGATGGAAAGAAACTTGTCGTTCCTATATGTCCAATGGTCCCGGAATGATACACTGTTTCGTTATTCATCCTATAAGTGGAACCTAAGGACTGGGCTGCATCTTCGACTACGTAGAGACCGTATTTATTGGCGATATTCATGATAGCGGCCATATCTGCATTTGTACCGAAAAGATGGACCGGAATGATGCATTTGGTGGCCGGAGTAATCGCAGCCTCGATTCTTTCAGGATCAATACAATAGGTATCAGGCCTGATGTCCACAAACACCGGCTTTAGCCTTAATAGCGCTATTACTTCTGCCGTAGCTGCAAAGGTAAATGGCGTCGTAATGACCTCATCACCTTCTTTCAGGTCGAGGGACATAAGCGCGATTTGTAAAGCGTCTGTTCCGTTGGCACAAGAAATTACATGCGCACCATCCAGATATTGTGAAAGATTGGCTTCAAATCGATTGACAAATGGCCCTTTGATGTACTGGCCACTATCTATGACATTTTGTATGGCGTCGTCTATCTCGCCCTTATACCTGAGATATTGAGCGCCCAAGTCGTTCATTGGAATTTTTTGATCCAAATGCAGTTGGTTTTTTACACAAATGAAAAACAATTGCAAAAGTAAGCTATTCGTTCCGATTAATTATGTCTTAATTGACAATGCATTTTACTAACTTTGCAGGATGGTATTTTGTAAAAGGTTGACTTACATTGTTGTTTTTTGTCTGATATCGGCAATATCGGCTATTTCGCAAGAAAAGGCAAATTCCGGTAAGAGTGCTGTGCTCATCCATTTGAATTATGGTTATAATGTACCTGCGGCCGATATGGCAAAGCGATTTGGGGGCAATTTCAATGTGGGTGGAGATGTGGAATATAAATTTCCATCGGATTTCTTCATTGGGGTAAATTATTCCTATCTGTGGGGAAAGTCAGTCAAGGAAGCAATTGGCGCCAATCTATATAATGCCAAGGACGAGATTGTCGGTACTGACAACCATCTTGCCAATCTTGTCATCCGGGAAAGAGGTTTTTCATCTTCACTGAATGTAGGAAAATTGTTCAGAATTTTTCCGAATGAAGATGCTGCACTGAAAATTGGTATTGGAGGTGGCGTATTGCAACACAAGGTCCGAATCGTGGATGATTACGGCGTGGTCCCTCAGATTCTCGGTGATTATCTGAAAGGCTATGACCGCCTGACCAATGGCTTCATGACTCGCCAATATATAGGGTATCAATATTTGTCTGCCAACCGGAAGATCAACTTCTCCATCGGTTTTGTACTTGCACAAGGCTTTACCCGAAGTGCCCGTGGCTTCAATTATGATACAGGCAATAAGGATACCGCAAGAAGATTGGATTTGCTCAATGGCATCCAATTAAGCTGGGTCTTGCCTATATATTTCAATGATTACTCTGAAGATATCATCTATTGACCCGTTTCGTGGCCTACGCAATATATAATATAGGTATCCGCATTTTTAATCTGCTGTTTTTGTGTTATTCCTTCTTTAATGGTAAGGCTGCGAAAATCAGATTAGGCCGTCACCAACTCAATCGGCAACTTGAATCAGCCTCATCCGCCTTACCCACTATTTGGTTCCATTGCTCTTCCTTAGGAGAATGGGAGCAAACAATTCCTGTGGTTGAACGATTGAAGGACAACCTAAATATTCAAGTACTGATTTCTTTCTATAGCTCGTCCGGTTTTGAAAACGCAAAGCGACAGGAGCTCGTGGACAGTATGATATATTTGCCGGTTGACTATTACAAAGCATACACACCTGTTTTTTCAAAGTTGAATATCATCGGTATTAGTTTTACCCGGTATGATATCTGGCCCAATCTCGTTAAGAATGCAGTGGACAGGGGCATTCCACTTTTTTTGATTGGGGCGGAAACTGCCTCATTGCAGCGTTATTTGAAGCCGGGTAGCTTTTTCAATCATATCCTTCGACATTTTTCTTTAATTAGTTGCAATACTTCCGGGACAGCAGAGTTACTGACCGATGCGGGTTTCAGCAATGTTTATTCGGATGGCAGTCCAAAACTGGAAAGGTCGGCGCAAGTGGCTGCAAGTGAATATAAAAACACCGTATTGGAAGCTTGGCAGAGGGACTCATTGGTAGTCATCGGCGGCAGCATTTGGCCTACTGAGATCGTTATGCTGGAGAAGCTTTTTTTTGATCATAGCATAAAAAACCTGAAATTGATCCTTGTGCCCCATGAACCCTCACCGGATGTGATAAAGTCACTTCAGGAAACATACCGGGGGATCAATGTGCTTTTCAGTCAACTGAGTGAGCATGATTCGGAAAGTCGGGTAATAATCATGGATAAAGTCGGGTATTTGTCAAAAATATATAGATTTGCAGATGTTGCCTTTGTAGGAGGAGGATTCGGCAAAGGGATACATAATATAACGGAACCGGCTGCTGCAGGCTTGCCTGTAATTTCCGGACCTAATAATTCCGGTTTCTCCGAAGCAACCGTGTTGAAAGAAGCCGGAATATACTATACAATCCGAACCTTTGAGGAATTTGAGGATGTAATGGACGGATTGATTGAAAATGAAACTAAAAGAATAGAAATACGAACTGCGGCAATCGATTTTTTCAACACTCAATCCGGAGCTGCGGAACGTATAAGTCAACATGTGATCGAATATGTCGGAGTTGCTGAAAGATAAATTTAAGTCGCTGAATATCTGCGTTATAGGAGATTTGATCCTCGACGAATATATTCTAGGGAGTGTAACCCGCGTCTCGCCTGAAGCTCCCATTCCGGTAGTGGACCAGCAGAGCAGAGAATACAAGCCCGGTGGAGCTGCCAATGTGGCCCTTAATCTGATCAATCTCGGAGTGAATACTTATCTGGCAGGTGTTTTGGGACATGATGCTCACGGATCAGTTTTAAAAGGGCTTATTGAGGAGGTGTTGCCTGAAGACAGCAGTGGAATCATAGCATTGAAGGGCCGAATCACAACTACCAAGACCAGAGTAGTGGCGCATCATCAGCATGTAGTCAGGATAGACCATGAGGAACATACTCCCGTCGGTGAGGAAGTGACGCAGCAAATATTGGAGTATATAACTTCGATACACAGGATGAATAAGCTGGACGCCGTTATCCTTCAGGATTATGAAAAAGGCATATTGCATCAGAAGAATATCCCGATAATCATAGATTTTTTGCGAAAATCCGGGATAAAGATCATTGTCGATCCGAAAGATAAAAATTTTTGGCTGTATCGTAATGTCCATCTGTTCAAACCGAATCGAAAGGAAGCGGAAAAGGCACTTGGACGGCCTATTTCTATCACAAGAGAAGACTTGGCAATAGCTGCACGGTCGATAGAAACCGAGTTGCATAATGATGTGACGGTGATAACACTATCCGAACATGGTATATATATAAAAGGTACAGAGGGTGAGACCTGGAAACATGCCGAAATCATAGATGTCATTGATGTATGTGGAGCAGGAGATGCTGTAATCGGGGTAATATCGGCAGCATATTGTATAGGTCTGCCTTTGGATGATATTGCTTTATTGGGCAATATCGCGGGAGGCTTGGTGTGTGGGGAGCGTGGAGTAGTTGCTGTCAACGCTGAAAAGGTGCAGAAAGCCTATAATAATATGGTTTATTAAAAAAAATAACAAAATATATTTTTAGGTTTTCGATTCTTTCCTTATAATTGTGTCTTAATTTGTGTTCATTTAATCTTATTACATTAATAAAAAAAGTTTAGTATTATGAGAAAATTTTTGACTCTAAAGATGTCAACAAGTTTTTGGGCACTGCTGGCTTTCCTGTTGGTTGGGAATGTGGCATCGGCTCAAGACTTTTTCATTGAGTTTGTCTCCCCGGCCAATATTGCCGGCGTGAGAGTTAAATTCCAACCAGGAGCTACTACCAAGACCTGTAATATGCCGGAAGGCGTGGAATTGACATCTCAATTGTGCAATCCCATTCTGGCGGGAGATGCATCAAATCCTGGCACAGGATATACTTTTGCCGAGCCTCTGAATGGAAATGTAGGAGTATGCAAAAGAGGTAGTTTTTCATTTGATATTAAGGCGGCAAACACCGAGTTTAACGGCGGATCAGGATCTATCATTATCAATAATGACGAAGCTAATCCTGATGCAACCATTGGTATGGCTCAAACAGAAGGAGCATTTACTATATGGAGTGTAATGGTATCTTTCAATTCAGGAAAATATTTCCTTGATAACCCTGGATGTACTTTTAAAATCATTAAGGATGGAAAATATCCATTGGAAGGCCTTGGTGAGAATGATGTCGTGCATTGGGGAAATGAGTCCGGTCAGGGTGATTTCGCTACCGGTTTAGGTGACTGGGAATCAGTTGGTATCGCTTGTGGCGGTCCAAATCAGGATGCATCAGAAGCCAAATGGGAATGGTCAGCCAGTGGAAGTACCAGCTGGCACGTTGTTGGACAATTGATCGGATCTGACTGTAATGGAGCTGTATTCTTTAACTCAGCCAGACTGACTAACTTTGATGGTAACGGAAACAATAACGGACCATGCTGGGACAGACAGCAAGCCGAGTTGATATCTCCAAGGATAGACTTAAGTGCATTGCCTGAAGGGACAAGCATTACTTTGAGATTTGACCAGATGGTAGCTCAATTTGATACAAGATATTGGGTTGGATATTCCAGCGATGATGGAGCAACCTGGAAAGAAATAGAAATTAATGGTGCTTTAGATGCCAATACTGAAACTTATCAGCAAATGAGGGTGAAATTGGCAGGATTGGAAATGACAGAAAATGTAAGGGTTAAGTTCAGAATAGATGCCCGTTACTACTTCTGGATTATCGATAATGTCAAGCTGATCGAGCCTGAAGACTTTAACGGTAAATTGGATGAAAAATGGATGTCAAACGCTCCTTATCCTTTGGTGCCTGCCGGACAGAGTGTACCTGTGAAGTTTATGACAGACGTGCACAACGTGGGAGGTAAGGATCTTACCGGAATGAAACTTTCAGCTACTATTACAGATGGCGCTGGAAGTGAAGTGTATTCAGCATCTTATGCTCCAACCAGTCCGGGCGAAGCAGAAGGTACAGTTATAAGCGGAGATACTATCCAGAATAGAATTTTTGGTTCATTCACACCAACCGATCCGGGTGACTACACAATTACTTATAAGTTGACAAGTGATCAGGAAGATTTTGATCTGTCTGATAATGAATACACTAAAACATTTACTGTATCTGATGCAGAAACAGGTGAGTGGAGCCGTGAAAATGAAATAACAAGATCACTTTCAATACTTTTCGAAGATACTGAAAATGTGGCTTGGATGTATGGAAACGTTTTCAGAGCTGAAAGAGATGGTGATAATGTCAAGAGTGTGAAATTTGGTATGGTGAATGCTGAAGATCTTGCTGCTGCTGAGGCTACAGTTTCATTCTACATATTCGAAATGTCAGACGATGACGGTGATTATCAGATTACTGAAAATGAAAGAAGAATTGTAGGTTATAACTTCTATGATGTTTCTGTGGATGATCCGGATGAACTTTATCTGGATATGCCAATTCTTGACTTTGAAACAGAAGAGCCAACTGATCTCGTTTTGCAGAAAGGAAAATGGTATCTATTAGGCTTGGATTATGCTGCAACACCTTCTGCTCCAAGATTGGTATGCTATTGGCTGGCTAGTCAGGGTACTGCTCAGGATGTGACTGAGTATATCGGTGTTAATTCTGATGATTATGTTCCAACTAACTTCTTTATGAAGAACTGGAATTTGTCTTCAACTTTCAGCTTGTCTCCAATTCCTGACAGAAGTTTCTTTACCGGTACTCCGGTTCCTTATGCTCGTTTTGTATTAGGACCTACCAGCGGTACAAAGAATCTGAAGCTTGCAAGCAATACATTCTCTGTTTTCCCAACCAACACAGCTGACAACGTATCTGTTAAGTTTAACTTTGACAATGCAACAGATGTGACTACTGAAATTTACAATGTAAATGGAAACAGAGTCTATTCAAATAAAATGCAAAATCAGAAGGATCAAACCAAAGTAATCGAAACGAGCAATCTTGCTCCAGGTGCTTATTTTGTTAGGGTTACTACTCCGAATGGCGCATTATCTAAACCGTTTAATGTAATCAAGTAATCATTGATTGAGTGAAATGAGAAGGGCGGTCGTTTGATCGCCCTTTTTTCGTTTCTATTGACCAGGGATATGAATGCTGTGCCCGTATTTGGTATATTGCATTGTGATTTCTTATTAATAGTTTGATGACCGTTTTATTTCCTTAACTTTGACCTTAAATTCAATGAATGCGTAGAAAAATTGTAGCCGGTAACTGGAAAATGAACCTTGATCTGAATAGTTCTGCTGAATTGGTTCAATCCATTCTTGGGCAAATTACACCCGCAAAATGCGATGTCTTGTTTTGTCCACCTTATCCTTTCCTTTATAGTGTGAATGAGCTGATTAAGGATAGGGCAAATGCCTATCTTGGTGGACAAAATTTAAGCAAACACGATAAAGGAGCCTTTACTGGCGAAGTGTCGGCCGGTATGCTACAATCCGTCGGATGTCAATATGTACTGATCGGGCACTCTGAATGTCGTGAACATTTCCATGAAATAGATGAAAGTCTGGTCGGCAAAATCCATCAAGCTTTTAAATACAACCTTACACCAATCTTTTGCTGTGGTGAATCCCTTAAGGACAGGGAGTTGAATGCCTACGCCGACTTTGTTGCGCTGCAGATCAGAGAAGCTTTATTTGAATTGTCAGAAGACCAATTAAGCAGGATGATAATCGCTTATGAGCCGATTTGGGCCATTGGAACCGGACACACAGCCAGTCCTGAACAAGCTCAGGAAATGCACTCCATCATAAGAGGAATTTTGAAAGAGCGGTTTTTTGAATCCGTTGTTGACAATCTACCGATTCTCTATGGAGGTAGTGTGAATGCCGGTAATGCCCGTGAATTATTCTCCCAGCTTGATGTTGATGGCGGTTTGGTCGGTGGAGCATCTTTAAAGGCGGATGAGTTTGTTTCCATCATCCTGGCAATGGAAGAAATGTTATAAGAAAATAGAACAAAGCGAAAATGGAACATTGGTTGATAAAATCCGAGCCGGAAGAATACAGCTTTGAAGACCTCAAAAAGGAAAAGACCACGGAATGGACGGGCGTGCGTAACTATGCAGCCAGAAACAATCTTAACAATATGAAGAAAGGCGATATCTGCCTTTATTATCACAGTGTCACCGATAAAAGAATCGTCGGCCTTGCAAAAGTTGTCGAAGAAGCCTATCCGGATCCCACAGACGACACAGGTAAGTGGGTTGCAGTGACAGTCGCTTACCTTAAACCGCTGAATAAACCGGTTGAATACAGCTCACTCAAGGCGATGGAACATATGAAGAAATTTGACCTGATTCGGATTTCCAGACTTTCTGTGATGCCTGTACCGGATGAATATTGGTATGAAATACTCGAAATGTCCGAGACATCTGTTTGAATTTATGAAGTATCTGTTGCCTTTGCTGTTGGGACTTGTCCTGCTCACCGCATGCAAAAAGGCGGTGATTCCTGCACCATTGACGCACAAAGGTGTCTGGCAAGCCACATCGTTTCAGGTAAAGGACAGCATCGTCACGATGGATGTCAGTAATATAACTCTCGAACTAAAAAATAATTCACGTTATAGTTTTGTCAATAATATCGGTCAGGTCGAAGCGGGCACCTTTGTTGTGAGCGATAGCCTTTTGGTCGTCACCGACACTACTTTAATGCCTTCTGTCGAAAAAGCCATGCAAATCACCGGTATTACGGCAGACAGTTTAGTATTGCGTATGAACTTTGGGGGAAAAGAAGCGTGGATGCATTTCGCCAAAAAACATCAGAGTCAATAATCCCGATTCCTTGCTTATAGCTGTAGAAATAAAAATGGACTGTCTTTGAGCAGCCCATTTTTATCATGAAAAACAAATATCCGGTCAAGGTAAGTTATCCTAAGAATGGATATCTGTAATCAGTAGGTGGAACAAAGGTTTCCTTGATAGTCCTGGCAGATACCCATCTGTACAGGTTGAGTACGGAACCGGCTTTGTCATTGGTACCGGATCCTCTGGCCCCACCAAATGGTTGTTGACCGACGACGGCACCTGTCGGCTTATCATTGATATAGAAATTGCCCGCACTGTTCTCAAGTGCTTTTACTGCCTGATCAATTGCATATCTGTCCCTGGCAAATATCGAACCTGTAAGTGCATAGTCGGAAGTTTCGTCCAGTAACTTCATGGTCTCGAGGTATTGATTATCGTCATAGACGTAAACTGTCAGTACCGGTCCAAACAATTCGGTGCACAGTGTATCATATTTTGGATTGGTGGTCTCGATGACGGTAGGTCTGATGAAGTATCCTTCCGAGTCATCATAATCTCCACCTATGATCACTTTTGCCACTTCTGATTGCTTGGCCTTTTCAATGTAAGAAGTTATAAAATCAAAGGCTTTCTTATCGATTACAGCATTGATAAAATTGGAAAAGTCTTCTGTGGATCCCATTTTCATGGATTCAACATCGTGCTGCAACCGCTCTTTGATGGCAGGCCACAACGAACGAGGAATATAAGCCCTGGATGCGGCTGAGCATTTTTGCCCCTGATATTCAAATGCACCTCTCGCCAATGCTACCGCCACTTCTACCGGATTGGCACTATTGTGCACCATCACAAAGTCTTTTCCTCCTGTCTCACCGACAATACGTGGATAGGAGCGGTAATCATCCAAGTGACTGGCTATCTTCCTGTAGATAGTGTTAAATGTGCCTGTTCCCCCAGTAAAGTGCAGCCCGGCAAATTCCCTATGACTGAAAATCACATCTCCGGCCACTGCACCTGATACAAAGACCAAATTGATGACACCATCCGGCAAGCCGGCTTCTCTAAACACTTCCATGATGACATTGGCTGCAAATATTTGTGTTTCGGATGCCTTCCAAACAACCGTATTGCCCATGAGTGCCGGTGAGCTTGGTAAGTTGCCTGCTATAGCTGTAAAATTGAATGGAGTCAATGCAAATACAAAGCCTTCCAGCGGCCTCCATTCCAATCGATTCCAGATTCCTGCAGACGATTCCGGCTGAACTTTGTATATCTCAGTCATGTATTCAACATTGAATCTTAGAAAATCAATCAGCTCGCAGGCACTGTCGATTTCTGCCTGAAATGCATTTTTAGACTGACCCAGCATGGTGGCTGCATTGATCTTCATTCGATAAGGTCCGGCGAGCAACTCGGCAGCCTTCAGGAAGATAGATGCTCTTTGTTCCCACGGCATGCTGCTCCATTTGGCTTTGGCAGCTAATGCAGCGTCAATAGCAGCTCTGACGTGACTTTCATCCCCCTTGTGATAATAGGCGAGTGTATGTTTTATTTCATGTGGTGGATGGATGGCAACCTTATTTTCGGTCCTGACTTCCTTGCCCCCGATAAACATCGGGATGTCGTGAATCTTGCTCTTGGCTTCTTTGATGGCTGCCTCCAGTTGTTTCCTGTCTTCGGTGCCCGGAGCATAAGAGCGGACGACCTCATTGACAGGCCTTGGAGTTTTGAATATAGCGTTTGACATAAAATTTATTTATATTGATCTTAATTAATTTAAATCACCTGGAATTAAAAATTCATTTTGAAAAAACAGGTAATGAATTCATTTCCTATAGAACAACTCCTTTAGGTAAAAATGGTTTAACATCCCCTCCTCCTTTGATTACTTCACGCACTATCGTTGAACTGATGTGAGAATATGCCGGAGAGCTGATGAGAAATACAGTTTCGATTCCACCGGTAATGATATAATTGACCTGTGAGATGGTCTTTTCATAATCAAAGTCGGAAGAATTTCTGAGCCCTCTAACCAGAAAGTTGGCCTTAACCTTTTTGCAATAATCAGCAGTAAGCCCTTGAAAATGATCCACATCGATCTTGTCATAATCGGCAAAGACTCTTCGTAGCCAATCCAACCTTTGCTCAAGCGGAAATAGATATGTTTTGGCATCGTTTGTGCCGATGGCTACAATAATCCGGTCAAATAAATGCATGCTTCTGATAATCAAATCATAATGACCGATGGTTATAGGATCAAAAGAGCCCGGAAATACTGCTACGTTCATTGTCAATAAGATATTTTCACTGAATTTGTCAATTACATCTCTGAATGTGATAGAATCACTGCAGGATATTTCTGAATGATAAATTTAACGGGAAAGATAGATATTCATTTGATGCTATACAAATATCATATTATACGATATTTAATACACAACATATCAATATATAATACATTATTAAAAATAAATATTGTCGTATTAACAGAAATATGTTATAAGAATAGCTAAATTTGTTAAATACTTTTTATTCAAGCTATCTCTTATGAAGTCATTTCATTGGCTAATATATTTATTTTTGGTATTGCATCAGTTTGCTGCCGCACAGTCCATACCCTGGTTTGGATTGAATGGGGGCGATATGGGTGCTGCGAGAGCATTGAATCCTGCTTTTTTGCATGACAGCCGATTTGAGTCTTCAATTGGTATTGGATCGGTCAAGATGGATTATAATAACAATCTTGGGTACTTTATCCATAAAAGCTTTATTGAGTTGCCCTTTCATTTGTCGGAAATTTCAGTGCCCGAAATTCAGTTTAGGAAGTTGGGTTTCAATCCGGCAGTCGGTATTGATCGGGATTTGCATGGGTTTGAAATGAAGCTCAATGAAACGGATTTGTCGAGGATGTATTTTTCGACTTCTCTAAAGATAGAGGGCCCATCTTATTTCAAGAGGTTGAAAGATGAGGTGACAGTGGGCGTATCGACAGGATTTTTGTTTGCCGGTGGTTTGAAGGACTATCCGTCACACTTGACTTATGGCCCATACAGGAGATATACGTCAGGCGATCGGATGTCGGTGCCGGTTTTTTCGGGAAATGCTGACGGTGTGATGTATTTTGGAATCAATGTTTCTAAAGAATATACATTGAATGATGGGACAAGGGTAGGTTTGGGTGGAAATTTTCGATATCTGGGAGGCTTGATGCATTTTGATCTGGTCAATGAAGATGTTGTTCGGGATTATTATTTTATAGAAAGGGACAAGGTGGAAGCTTCTAATATGCAATTGAGCTATAGGTATTCGCATAGTAATCTGGATGATTTGAAAGCGCCGTGGATAAAGGGCAATGGAATGGGTGGTGACTTGGGGATTTATTTTGATAGGAAAGTCAAATCACAGCAATTCAGTCTCATTCGTGGTGGCATTTCTGTAGTTGGACTCGGATTTGTCAAATATAACAGCAGTATGAGGAGTGGTGTCTTTAGAATCAATGAGCCTACAGAAATCTACTTTGGTAAGTTCGACACCCTGACTGGATTTGATCAGTTGGTGGACAGCTTTGAGTACGTAATTTTGAAAAAAACGGCTAATGAACATAGTAAGACAAAGGGGGGCATGATATACACGCCGGCATCCCTCAATATGACTTTTAGTATTGGGCTTCGCGAATATGGAAAGCTACATTTCTTTGCATCCACGCCACTTTCAGGAAAAAACCCTGAGGCTTTCCAGGTCGGCCTGATCCCGGAGCTGACTTTCAAAACGATCAGTGTCTTGACCCCTTTTTCCTATAACCGATGGACAGGATTCAGGTTGGGCGCAGGTCTTAATATTGGCTTCCTGACATTAGGGACGGATGATGTAAGGACATTTTTCAAAAGGGATCGATTACAGTCCGGATCATTTTTTTGTTCGGTCAGTGTCAATTATTTTACAAAGACAAAGAAAGGAAAGAAAAAGTGAGCCTGAAATTTTGGGATCATCAGATAAGTTCGATTTTTCTTTAGTGTGAAAATTTGCAAAATTGGATCATGGCAGGCCTGTCAATTTGATACTGGTGATGATGACCGACCCGCAAACTCCCTTCCGACTCAGATATTCGTTATATTTCTTATTAAAGGCATCAAATCCGTGCAATTATTCGTTGATAATAAAGCACATTAGGAAACAAATAATTTTTGCTTTGAAAAACAAATACTTGCATTATCTTTGCGCCCTTATGATGAGAAAGCATTCATTTGTCTTGATTTTGATTGCTATGATGGCCTTTGCGTCCTGTAAGTCGGAATATGAAAAACTCCGGGCTAGCAGCGATGTGGAGTTAGTGTATAAGAAAGCACTGGAGTATTATTCTAAAAAGGATTATTACAAGGCTCAAAACTTGTTGGAGCAGATCCTTGGCCGCTATAGGGGCAAGAAAGAGGCTGAAGACCTCTATGTCAAATATGCCTATACCCATTATTATCAAGGCAATTATATCCTGGCAGCATCCTATTTTCAGAATTTTGCCAATACCTATCTGACGAGTCCTTTGAGAGAAGAAGCAGCTTATATGTCCGCTTATTCCAACTACCTGCAGAGCCCGGATTATAAGTTGGATCAGACCTATACCAACAAGGCAATTGACGAAATGCAAACCTTTGTCAATACCTTTCCAAAAAGTGAAAGGGTCAAAGAAGCCAATAAGCTGATCGATGATCTTCGTGCTAAACTAGAAAAGAAGGCTTTCGAAGAAGGTTTGTTGTACTATAATCTGAAACAATATCAGTCAGCGACTATTGCTTTTGGCAATATGCTCAAAGAGTTTCCGGACTCCAAGAATGTTGAAAAAATAAGATATTTTATTGTGAAATCCAACTTCACTCTTGCTGAAAACAGTATTTATTCCAAGAAGCTGTCAAGATATCAGGAAACTTTATTGGCGGCTGAATTGTTTAAGGAAAAGTTCCCAAAAAGCAAAGATCGTAAAGAGATAGATTCAATACTCAAAGAAACAAAAACTCATATTAAAAAACTGGAAAATGACGGACATCAAGACAAAAGTGCAGGGTATAGATCCTAATAGTCATGCACGAAATATCAGAGGGATGGCTTCAAAAACCGGCAACATCTACGAAGCAATCTGTGTGATCTCAGCTCGGGCACGTCAGCTTCAGGTTGGCATAAAACGAGAGCTTAACAGCAAGCTGGAAGAGTTTACCGTAGCCACCGATACCATTGAGGAAATCCAGGAGAACAAGGAACAAATAGAAATTTCAAAGTTCTACGAAAAATTACCTAATCCTGCGATTATCGCAACAGAAGAATTTATCAACGGAGATCTCTCATTCAGGTATAAGGAAGAATATCAGGATTGATTTTCTCGGATAGGCCTTGCCTGATTGCCAATTTCTATTAAAAATGGAACTGCAGGGTAAAAAAATAGTATTGGGCATCTGTGGAAGTATTGCAGCCTATAAGGCAGCCTTCCTATGCAGATTGCTGATAAAGAACGGAGCAGAAGTTCGGGTCGTGATGACTCCTTCTGCTTCTGATTTTATTACCCCTGTTACGATGTCCACCCTCAGCAATCACCCTGTGTATAACATGATCCACGATGGAAATACCTGGGCAGGTCACGTAGAGTTGGGATTATGGGCGGACCTGATACTTATTGCCCCGGCCTCAGCCAATACGATAGCTCACCTTGCTCAAGGCATTTGCCAAACCATGCTGGACGCCGTCTGTCTGAGTGCCAAATGTCCTGTATGCATTGCCCCTGCTATGGACCTGGATATGTGGAAACACCCGGCAACCGTTGCCAACATTGATCGTTTGCGGAGCTTCGGCTTAGCCATCATACCCGTAGAACATGGTTTTCTTGCATCAGGCCTTGTAGGTGATGGCAGGATGGCGGAACCGGAGCATGTCCTGGCGTATGTTGAAGATTATTTCAAACAAAGACAGGATCTATCAGGGAAAAGAATACTGATTACCGCCGGACCGACGCATGAAAGGATCGATCCGGTGAGATTTATCGGTAATTCTTCCAGTGGGAAAATGGGCATTGCACTTGCCACCGAATGTGTGAGAAGAGGCGCCATAGTAGATCTCGTACTGGGCCCGGCTTCGGAAAAACCTGTGCAGAGCCACGGATTGAACGTCCATCCTGTCACTGATTCGGAAGAAATGTATCAAAGATGCATCCACATATACCCCACTGCAGATATTGCCATCTTGGCAGCGGCAGTGGCTGACTATAGGCCGACACATCCATCCGATCAAAAAATCAAGAAAACAGAAGATACACTGTCGATCACCCTTGAGAAAACCAAGGATATAGCCGCTGAATTAGGGAAGGTAAAACGGGCGGGTAAAATCAATATCGGATTTGCCCTTGAAACCGAAAATGAGCTGGAGTACGCAATGGCAAAGAGGCTGAGGAAAAATTTTGACCTTATAGTGCTGAATTCTACCAGAGATAAAGGGGCAACCTTCGGCAGCGATAACAACAAAGTCACCATCATCGGATCGACCGGAATAGTCCGTGAGACGGAATTGCTCTCCAAAACGGAAATTGCCAGAATTATCATCGATGAAACAATCAAATTATTATAAATAGCGTTATGAAGCGTATGAACAAGAGATACACTTTTTTGATGTTTTTTTTACTCATAGCCTTTATATACAAAGGTTATGGCCAGGAATTCGCTTTTTCAGTGAAGGTCAATACACCGACCTTGCAAATAGCTGATCCGGGTATCTTTAAGAACTTCGAAAAGACAATAATAGAATTTCTCAATAACCAACGTTTCACCGATATGGAGTTGCGCGATGAGGAGAAAATCAAGGTTACACTGAATTTTAATCTGGTCAAGGAACAATCAGAAAAGGATTTTGTATTCAGCCTCGCCATTTTAGCTGTACGCCCCGTATATGGCAGCAGTTACGAATCAGTAATATTCCAGTATGTCGATGACAAAGTCGTGTTTTCGTATGAGCCAGGCAATGCATTGATATTCAATCCCAATACATACAACGACAACCTGACTTCAATCCTGGGTTATTATGCGTATATCATCCTCGGCCTTGACCGTGATTCATTTGCAGAAAAAGGTGGTGACCAGATGTATGTCAATGCTCAGACAGTTATTGGTTCATTACCCACAGGCATATCCAATGGTGATGATTATGGATGGGCAGCCAATAGGGCAGGATTAAACAAGTCACGAGCCTCATTTGTCGAGAATCTGCTCAGCCCCAAATTGAACGATTTTAGAATCGGATTTTACGAATATCACAGACAGGGCCTTGATCTGGCTTCTGCCAATATCGATGATGCACGTAAGAACATCATCAATGCCATGAAAAGCATCGAAAAATCCTATGATTCCTATACCAATGCGATAGAAATAAATTCATTCGGCACCATCAAGGGAAATGAGTTGGTTGAGATCTTCAAACCCGCCTCGAAGACGGAAAAGCAGGATATCTACAAGATCATGTCCAAGCTCGACCCTGCCGGCCTTCAAAAGTATATTGATTTGCGTCAATGAGGACAGGTCGGATCACTCATCTTGCTCTCTTTGCGTCCGGTGGCGGCAGCAATGCCCGAGCCATAATGGAGTTTTTCCGTGGTCACCCGTCGATTAAGATTTCTTTGATTCTATACAATCGGAAGGATGCCGGCGTAAGGCAACATGCTGAATATTATGGAGTTCCGGCTCATTATTGGCCCAATAGAGCCATGGCCGATCGACCTGAGACCGAAGCCCTGCTCGATGAATATCGGATTGATGCAGTCATTCTGGCGGGTTACCTTGCTTTGATTCCGGAATACCTTGTCGAGAGATTTGAGGACCGGATACTTAATATTCATCCGGCATTGTTACCATCCTTTGGTGGTCAGGGTATGTATGGTCATTATGTACATGAGGCGGTAAGCCAATCGGGCCACGTAGAGACCGGCATCACCATCCACCTTGTCAACCGGGAATACGATAAGGGCCGAATCCTGTTTCAAAAAGCAATCCCCATCAAACCTCACGAAGATCCTGAAATCATTGCCCGGCAAGTACTCCAAATCGAACATGAAAATTATGCCCGTGTCATTGAAGATTACTTTAGAAGTCTTTCATGAGCTTTCCTTCAAATCATCAGTAAGCTGTACATGGATTTGAAGCAGCGTTAATCACTCCCTGTTTGGAACCAGTTCAAGCAGTTTTACGACATATTCGAATCTCGTATTATTATTTGCATCGATGCATTCCATGGTCATCGTCATCTTATCTTGTGCCCAGTCGAATGTCAGAAGCCCGAAATTTGGCTCCATCACCGGACCTTCGATGCGGTTGACATTGGGCGTTGGGAAAAATTTTTGTGTATTCATGCCGGCACAGGTAAAGTCATAAATGGGGTAACGAATGCCTTTTTTAAGCCTGCTTATCTCAGAATAACCGGAATGACTTGAAAGAAAGGTAACACCAAGAGCACGTGTTTTGTCAATCAACTTGAACAGGCGATCTTGCTCGTTTGGAAAGTCAGCCCATGACTCCATCCCATTATATTCTGCACAAAATGGGATAGGGGATACGATGAGGTGCACTAAAGCCGGTTCCATCAATTGCATTTCCAACCAGGCCCATTGTTCCTCCCCCAGGAGAGTGCTGTCGGCAGTATTGTAAGCTGAATACTGCAATGGGTAGAAATATCTTGGATCATCTCTGCGATCGCCTTGATAAGGAAGCAAATTGTCGCGGAAGGTTCGTGTATCCAACAAGATAATCTGTACTCTCGAGTTAGCCAAACCATATCCGTATGAGTTGTACATCCCGTCATGTGCCCTCCGGAGTGAATTCTCAGGATCGCCGGCAAAATCTAAAAAAAGCTCTTTGGCATCTATTTTCATGGGGTTATGTCGCCCTCCTTGAGATTGACCGAATTCATGATCATCCCAAGTGGCAAAAAATTTTGCAGACTGTCTGAGCTTTTTTAATCCCTGCCATTCAGATAAGGCACCGTACTTTTCCCGCAACTCAAGAGTATTTTCCCCACCGTCGTTGATTAGGTTACCAAGTGAGATGAATGCATCCGGTTGGCGACGAGCTATCAAATCCATAATTCTTTGAGAACCATCCTGATCCAGATTGCTACCTATGGCTATTTTGTGTAGGATGGTTTGAGCCATACTTGCCTCCAATGACAATATAATCAAGACAATAAAAAATAGAAATTTTCTCATAACTCAAAAGTAAAAATTATACGGAAATCAAGGACAAGGTGTAAAGCTTTCTATAACATATTTATATATAATTATAATTGTAATAATTTAATATACAGTAATATATGTTTGTTTGTATATTTATTTTTGCTGTGTTAATGAAAATTAATCTCTAAAGTTTTCGGTTGGTATAACTCATTTTCCTTTTCCTCGTCAAGTTGTGTTTGTGGTAACCATCTATTTATCTATTCTTCTCCACAATTACAATTCCTGAAGTTTGCATAACATTTTGCACTTTTCTTCAAATAAAAGCCTAATGATCTGTATGTTAGCTACATTGTTTGTGACTTTACCGTTTGTTGACTCGTCGTTGATGGCTTCGCAGTTTGATTTCCCATTTTCAAACGTACGAGAGTCCATCAAACGTTCGATAACGCATCAAACACCAAGCTATATCAAACTTTCGCTATTTTTTGATATCACATTGGCTCATTCGCGACCGCAGTAATATGGAGCGAAGCCGGTCCCGTACAGAAAATGTTTATCGCTAATGCTGTTATTTATCCTTTTTGTGCAATTTGAGAGGCACACATTCCTGAATCCTTTAGATTTTTTCCCCAACTCTTGTTATATTTGGACTCTATAAAAGTAAAGCCAATGTATCGATTATTCACAATATTAATATTTCTTTCGATCACTGCCATTTTATCTGGACAAAACAAGCCGGATGAAAAAGGTAAGCCTAAGGATGAAAAGACCGTTAAATACGATCGAAGCCTGGATTTTGATTATAAAGTTGAGAAGAATCTCCAAGTCGCCATCAATGGAAAGAATGTACCTTACAAAGTGACAGCCGCAACAATGCCCGTGTGGGATGATGACGGGAAGGCAATTGCTGGTGTTTTCTATACTTACTACGAAAGAACTGATATTGCCAACAAAGCGTCAAGACCACTTGTATTTTCGTTCAACGGAGGACCCGGAACAGCTTCTGTGTGGATGATGTTGGGCTTTACAGGCCCCCGTTTATTGCATATTGATGACGAAGGTTATCCACTGCAACCCTATGGCCTTAAAGACAATCCGAATTCAATATTGGATGTGGCCGATATTGTGTATGTCGATCCGGTCAATACCGGCTTCTCCCGTCCTGTTAATAAAGATGTCCCAAGGGATAAGTTTTTTGGCGTCAATGCCGATGTTCAATACCTTGCCGGATGGATCAATTCTTTTGTAAATAAATATCAGCGCTGGGCTTCTCCTAAGTTTTTGATCGGTGAAAGTTACGGCACCACACGCGTGTCAGGTCTGGCACTCGAGCTCCAAAACAGCCACTGGATGTACCTCAATGGCGTTATTCTTGTTTCTCCGACTGACCTGGGCATTAAACGTGATGGTCCGGTGGGCAGAGCTTTGACATTGCCATATTATGCTGCCACGGCATGGTTCCATAAGGCTTTACCTCCTGAATTGCAAAAGAAGGACTTGTTGGAAATTCTGCCCGAAGTGGAGCGATATACCATTGAAGAATATCTGCCGGCACTCGCTCTTGGAAGTGCGTTAGATGCCGGTAAATTCAACAAAATGGTGGCTAAAGTGAGTTATTATACAGGTATCAAAGAGAAAATTGTTCGGGAAAACAATGGAGTTATATCAACCTACTTTTTTTGGAAGGAATTATTGCGAGATAGAGGATATACGATAGGACGGTTGGATTCTCGATATATTGGTATCGACTCTCGCGATGCAGGCACAGGGCCAGAGTATAATGCGGAGTTGACTACATGGCTGCATGCCTTTACACCGGCCATCAATATGTACATGAGGGATGAATTGGGTTATAAGACCGATCTTGATTACAATATGTTTGGTCCGGTCTATCCCTGGAATAGCGAAAATAATAATACAGGTGGCAATCTTAGGGCAGCGATGGCGCAAAATCCATTTTTACACTTAATGGTGCTTTCCGGATACTATGATGGCGCATGTGATTACTTCAATGCCAAGTACAATCTATGGCAAATGGATCCCAATGGCAAGTTGAAAGACAGAATTACCTGGGAGGGCTATCGCAGCGGTCACATGATGTACTTAAGAAAGGATGACCTGAAGACATCAAGTGAGCATCTGAGACAATTTATTCTTAATTCAATTCCGGGCAAAGATCAGCCCGCACGTTATGATCGGTCAGAGAAATAAATGTATAAATTATCGAAAGCATAATAATCGATTATTTTGATATCTTTGGGAGTGAATAAAATTATATTTCATGTCAACCTTGTAGAATGCAGCCTTCTAAGAGTCGCCTACCATTCAATGTGATTGATCATTTTGTCTTAAATGATGAGACAGCCCTGGAAGGCATCTATAATCAATGCTTTCCCAGAGCCAGGGATTATATTTTGAAAAATTCAGGATCTTATGAGCAGGCATTGGATGTTTACCAGGAGAGTTTCTTAGCACTGTGGAGAAATATCAAGGATGGGAAATTTAATCCTAAAACATTTGATGATATTTCCGGCTATCTTTCGATTATAGTAAGGAATAAGTGGATCGACAATTTGCGTTCTTTTCATCATAAAAAAATGATTCATGAAGATGATATGTCAGGTTACAATCTTGTCGAGGAAGAATGGTCTGATGATGAAAAAGAACTTATTGCTTTGATCAAAATTGCCTTTGGTAAACTGGGTGAGAAATGTCGTAACTTATTGACCAGATATTATTACGAAAAGCAACGAATATCAGCCATTGCGAGTGAATTGAATTATACCGAAGCTACTGTAAGAAACAATAAATACAGATGCATAAGGAAACTACGTGAAATTGTTTTAGCTAATTGAGATGAAAAATATATCAATATCGGAGGAAGAATGGCTCTCCATTGAAAATTATCTTGAAGGTGAGCTGGACGCTCAGGACGTACAGCATTTTGAGCAAAAGATTGCGGAAGACAAAGTTTTTGCAGATAAGGTAAGGCAAGTTAAATTATATGGCAAAAGTATCGGTGATGCAGCAATGGAAGAAGTCCTGCATCGTTTTTCAACCAAGCTAAGGGATGAGCATCGATCTGTGCCCGCAGAAGTTAAGCCCTCATACAGATCCTCTTCCAATGTCAACCGACAAGATGCCTCAAGCATAACTTTTCAGAATTGGATGATTGCCGCTACCTTCGTTCTTTTGGTTGCTACAGGTATTTATTGGGCATTCTACTTCTCACCTGACCTTTATACTCAATATTACAAAACGGAAATCGGCCTTAATACGTATATGGGCAATACCCGGGATTACAACTTTGATCAGGGCATGGTCGAATATAAAACCGGCAATTACGACGCCGCATTGGACAATTGGCGCAATGTCCGGGCTTCAGAAACTTTTGCAGACACGTTAAATTACTATATCGGAAATGCATATTTGGCCCAGGGAAACTTCCGTGATGCTGAAAAATATTTATTGCAAGTTTCGGATTCACAAAAATCAAACTTAAGGGCTAAGGCCAATTGGTATTTGGGTCTAATAAAGTTGAAACAAAAGCAACCGGTAGATGCTAAAACGTATTTGATGAAATCAGAAAATTCATTAAAAAATGAAATTTTAGACGAGCTTAAAAATTGAAAATAGATCACCGGATGGGAGGGAAATGCAAAGGTAAGTCGAGATTTTTTGTGTTGTTGGCCAAGTTAATTATCGCTTTTTCTCTTTTTTTTACAAGTATAGCACAATCTCATGCACAAAAAAATGAGGCCAAAGCAATAGAGCAGCTCATCCTTCAGAATAAAAATGATGAAGCGAGAAATATTATTTACCCAAAACTGAATTTACATAAGAAAGATGGCGATTTCGCCCAAATCATCGAATTGATATATCCCTACGGCCGAAACTTGCTTGCCTCCCATCAATTTCCGCAGGCCATTGATTCCGTCACAACCTTGGTTTCCTATATTTTATCACACACCTCCGATGCCCAGATTCAATTTGGGGCATTGAGGGAAAAGCGTGATTTTCTCATGTTGGTGTCTAAGTATCAGGATGCACTGACAACGACGCTCGATATGAAGAGCCGGCAGTCCCAATGGAAGCGCCGTGACATGTTGCTGGAATGTCGCACGATCTTTGAGGCGAGCTATTTGTCTTCTCGTTTGTACAATATCATCGATGCAAGGAAATATTTGAAAGAAATCGATGTGATGATGTCAGAAAATGATATTCAGGATGCCGAGTTGGAGTACTTAATCAATTTTTCATTGGCGAGGAATTATTACATCGAATTGAAGTTAGATTCTTCTGAAATTTATTTGAAGAGATCGAAAGAAAAGTTAAAAAAGGTGCGTTTCAGCGCTTACACAAAAGGGTATTTACCTGCCATATTGGAGAATCTATCGGCAGGCGTAAATGGTCAAAAAAGTAATGTAGAGCAAGCCATCAATGAATTGAAGCACGCATCTTCCTTATTGGATGCCGTTCCCAAAAAAGAGGTTCGGTTAAAGGAAGCAGACAATGCCGGCATCTTTCAATGCGAAATTCTTGACAATCTGAGCATTCAATACAGGATTTTGCGTGAATTTAAGCAGGCTGAGCGATTGCTATTGTTTTCGTATCACAAGAAAAGTACCGATTATCCTTTTAATGAGCGTGGACTCTTGATATCTGAAGTGAGTCTTGGCTCCTTGTATTCTGAAATGTTCCAGTTTGATCAAGGAATCAAAATCTTAAACAAAGCACTTAACAGAAGTATTGCCACAGCACCTCAAAACCTGATTTGGGCTGGTGATGGTTACAGCTCATTGGGCTCAATGAACGAAAGCCTGAATAATGTCACAGAGGCATTCAAATATTATGAACTGGCTGATCAGGCTTATGAGATAGCACTGGAAGGCTATTATGACAACGTATATATCAATTTTCTGTACAATACTTCAGCATTTCAAGCTAAAAATGGCAGGTATCCCATTGCAAGAAAAAATATCAACAAGGCAGTTTCTTATACAATAAAAACAACTGGCCCGGATAGCTACCCCTCAGCAGTCGCCTACTTTAAAGAAGCATTTGTACACTACTTGGGTAAAAACTACAAAGAAGCGATTAAATATGCCAATACAAGCGAGAGAAAACTGACAAAGTGGATTTCTGCGGGTGAAAATATGCTGGATTCCCTGTCAAGAGCCAATTATTTGCCCTTTGTCAAATATGTCCGACTCAAGTCAGAATATGCTCTTCACCCAAACATGTCAAGTCAACAGCTTGATGCGATGTTGGACGAACTTGAGTCAGAGATACGTAAACTCGAAGATAAGAAACAAATTTTTGGAGATCAGGAGAGTATTGGAGTTATTCAATCTGAAAGTAGGGCTATCTATGAGTTTGCCCAGCATATTGCCAAGCAGCTTTATCTTAAGACAAATAATAAAAAGTATCTGGATATTCTCCTTTCTACCCATGAAAGTAATATCTATTCAAGGATACGAAACAAGCTGGATTGGATGAAGATAGTCAATTATAGCAACATCCCACAGTCGATACTTGACCGTGAACAAAAAATCATCCATGATCTGTCTGATGTATTGAGTTCCGAAAAGAACGCCTTTGCCTATCAGGCAGCTCTCTCTAAATACAATACTGAAATCGAAGCGTTTAAGCGGAAACTCATCAGCAGCCATCCTAAATATTATCAATTGAAATATGGTGATTACCATTCTACAGTGGCCATTCTACAGAAGAAAATTCCGGCCAATACAACCGTTGTTAAATATATTCTAACTGAAAATGAGGCTTTTGTATTTGTCGTTGGCAAAAATACATCTAGCTTTCATGTGTTGGATCAAGGATCACTGTCTTTACTTTTGAATGCTTTGAATTACTCTACCGGCGACTTCAGTAAGCTTTCAGGTCAACTAAGTGGTTTGTATGACTTATTGTGGAAGCCAATTCGGGATAAAGTCAAAACGAGCAAGGTCATTATTATTCCGGATAAGACCTTATATAAAGTTTCTTTTGAGTCCTTGTTGAAAAAGCCGGCTGCCAATGTAAAGGAAATGGGCGATAATGCATTGATTCGGGACTATGTATTCTCGTATGATTATAGTGCTGCGTTGTCAGCTCGCGAAAATAGGAGCAGCGTTTGGAAAAATGATTTTATTGGTTTCGCTCCTGGCTTTTCCGAAGAGGGAAAATCAAAATATCGTAAGGCGACTTTGGGATTGCCGGATCATGATGGAGAATATTTAAAGTTAATATCGCAACCATTTACAAAGGAGTTGATGCGACGCTTAAACTCAAAATTTGGCGGTGAATTATTCGTAGGTGAATCTGCAACATTGACCAACTTTATCAAATACGCAGGTGATAATAAAATAATCCATATAGGCAGTCATGCAGAGGCTAATGACGACAATCCTCAAATGGCAAGACTGATTTTTTCCAAAGATCCCTCCGATTATTTAAAGGATAATTCATTATGGCTTAAAGAAATATATAGCTGCAATTTAAACTCAGAGCTATCTATCCTTTCAGCTTGTGAGACAGGTGTGTCCAATAATATCACCGGCGAGGGGACTATTTCTATTGGCCATGCTTTTAGTTTTGCCGGCAGTCAAAGTATGCTTACAGCCCTTTGGAAGATTGATGAAGAAATCAGTATGAAGATTGTTTCATTGTTCTATGAAAACCTGGCCAAAGGAATGGAAAAAGATGTAGCCTTACGTGAAGCCAAGTTGATGTTTATGGAGACTGCCGGTGAGCAGCAGATATCACCTGCTAACTGGGCCGGATTGATACTGATGGGCGATGTAGCTCCCATAGAGTTACAATCAAATAAGCTTTGGAGGTATCGCCCGGTATTCATCGGCTTGTTAATAATTACCGGAATGGCTATCCTGATTTTTGTATTTAAAAGGCGGAAATCTATACGCCATAAAGTGGCATAGTGCGACAGCCAGTCCAAAAGACCGTCATTTTAGTGGTGTAAAGTGAATAGAACGGTAGTGAAGTGTAAGGCCTGTGCGAGGAAGAAGTTATAGGGAAAGTGAATAGTTGCCTTTCTAAAAGATTCACGAAATTTTTATTCAATCCAATATTGATAAAATGGAAAAAGAGGCGGTCATTGACTCACCTCTTTTCTAGTATAAAAAATAATGATAAAGCTATAAGGTGTGCTTATTTACAAAATAGAATCTCGGACATTGGTAGAAATAGTGTCAGTTCTATTTCGATAATATTAGGAGTCGATCCTTGTATTCCAATCCGTTTTCACCTATGATATGGATAAAATATTCACCTGAAAGCGAAGCGGGAACTTCAAAGGATGGCTCACCGGAATGAGACAATGCAAGAATCTGTCGGCCTGACATATCCAGTAATTGTATTCTTGAGGTTGATCCACAAAATGATTTCGGGAGGAATAATTTTTGTGATGATTGGATGAATAATGGATTAGGATATATATGAGAGTCCGAATCCTCCTTTTTACTGACCGACTTTATTTTAGAATAATTGAATTGTCCGGATATATCCATTGTTTTTAACCTATAATAAATGTTCCCTTGCTTAATATCATTAATGGGGTCATTGTATCGGAATACATTAATAGCCTGGGTTTTCTTAAAGTCAATTTTGGCCACTTCTTTAAAAAATTTGCCATCAGTACTTCTCTCCACTAAAAAATGGCTTACGTTGCTTTCCGAAGTTGTGGTCCAATGCAGATTGGCCATAAGCCCATCGTGTGACTCCACATCAAAATCCAATAAGGATAAAGGCATCGGTATTGGTCCATTAACAACTACAAATGGCGAAAAATTATAGGATTGGAAAGTTGCATTGAAGTAATTATCTTCATAATCCGTTGATTGTGGATTAATATAATTCCAAGTGTTATTATGAAAATTACCTATTTGGACTTGATTGGGATTGAAGCCATTGATCATTTGGTCTGTATGCCATTGCAAGGAAACAGTGAGAGGAAAATCTTGTGATACTTCGTCTGCATCAGGAGTGATATCCCAACCATTTTGGACGATCGGTATATCTTCCGGTATATTAAAGTTGCCCGGATCATCAGTCATTCTGACAGCTATATTGAAGTTTTCCGGTTTTGATTGACTGAATTTTACCGGGTTGTAATAATAATTGCCTATTGGCAAAGTCGCCCCATAGTAGTATGATGTATTGAAGATAACCTGATCATTCAATGATTCCATGGCGATATAGGAATTTTCATTGGCACCTGAGGGAGGAGAGTTGAGGGTTAAGGTGTTTTCATTCAGATGAAGCTTGCCCATGTTGGAAAAGTTTATGCCTCCCGCCTCAGTCGGATTGGAGAGGTATATTTCGTTATTTATGTTGACAATTTCTCCGGGATATGGTACTCCGTTGCCTCCCCAAGTATCATGATTATCCCAGTCTCCATCATCGATCGTTGTATAGTCGAAATCTTTACCTATGAGTGACATTGGATCTGAGCCATGCCTATATTCTTTGAGTCGGAAGGCGTTTGGATTCTGGTCGTTGGTCGGACTACCAAAGCCTCGGGACTTATTTTTAAAATATTCTATGGTGGTATAATCGTCCAAATCGGAAGTAGAATTAAAATCATAATGTAATATAAGGTGATTGGCTTCGCCTCCATAATTTGAAATCTGTTGATTCATATGGTCATTGATTTCCGTAGTTGAAAGCGCTTTATCCCATAATCTAAATTCATCTATTTTCATGTATTTTTTAGCCGGATAAAAGGGGCCAATGCTGAAATATTCAGGTGGTAATAATGTATTTATATTGGGCGCGTACCAGGATGACATAAGAACGCCATTGATGTACATACCCATAAATCCGTAATCAACCCACGGTACAGAATCATCTATATATGTATCATAATTCCTTACAAGTGCAACGTGGACCCATTCGTTATCATTTGGAAAAATCCCGGAAATCGAGAAATAGTAATTCCCTGTGGGAGGATAATAGTCTCCTGTTTGTGAGTCATTATTCTCAAAGGCAGCAAGAGTAGCTGTGATTAAAGGTACGATACCCTGACCCGTATTCCCTGAGGAGAAATAAAAATAGACTGATCCGGCGCTGAAGATAAATCTTGTTGGAGATGGATTCTTTGGCACCTTGATCCAGAATTCAATCGAGAAGTCTTGTTGGAAAATTTCATCTAAGTAACCAAGCTGCCCTTCCTGCCCGTCATCTTCATCAACCCAATAATAATAGTTGCGGGTATTGTTAAACCAGAGTGCCTGATGGAATTCATCATTAGAATAGTTTTGGCTAAAAAGGGGAATCGAAATCATGAGATTCATAATCAGAATAATATGTATTAGTTTTTTCATAAAAAGGATTTTAGTGTATGAAATATATATGTATATCGAAGCCCTTCTGAAAATATCATCAAATTGTCAGTTTTTTGTAAAGAAAAATATTTGAACAAGGGAAGGACAAAATAAAATTGCGTCATAAGTGTTTGATAATGAACTGATGAATGTAGCTCTCAAAATATTTTCAAAAAAAATGTATAAAAATATTTGGAGGTAAGAGAAAGGGTTGTATCTTTGCATCCGCTTTTCGAGGGAAGGGGGTTATAGAAGAGGGGAGTGAAGTTCTGAGGGAAGTGAAGAAGTTCTTTGATAGACTGGGAAGACAA
>WBZR01000063.1_pt1 | contig 177955 bp, 144 predicted proteins | sample 5204231 | NCBI WGS metagenome assembly WBZR01 (sample SAMN12412403, study PRJNA552823) | activated sludge metagenome | isolation source: activated sludge from anammox sidestream of wastewater treatment plant... | place: USA: Virginia | collected 2017-08
TTTTGTCAAATTCTGAATACTTTCCAAGATTGATGAAATAAATGAACTGCAGTCCCGATTCCTGTTGGATCTTTCGAAGAAATTCATAGGTATCATAAGGGTCTTTTCTGCCGAAGAGGATCGTTGCAGTCTGTGCTGCTAAAAATTTAAAATTGAGCGATAACAGGTTTTTAAAAAAGGATAGAAGATTCCTCTTAACCCCTCTGTACTGAAAGGCATAAGCCTGGTCTATGTCAATGGACATGACAGAAGAAAATTTTTTGCTGCTAAGCGGTACTGAAGGGAAGATATCCAATATCTGTTTTTTCAACGCATCCGCCCATACATTAACTAAGGGGATTTCTAAAATCTCATTCCGGTAACTGACCGAAGCATTTGCTTCAAAGCTATTGTATTTGCCCGGGGCATAGGGTAGATATTCTTCATACCTGCTGACAAGATAAAATGCTGCCGCAAAAATATCGTGTACCCATTGGCCTGCCAACGTTCCCGGTAAACGAATTTCAATCTCCTTCTCCTTTTTTTCAACCCGGGGAGTGACAGTGACCAGTGAGTCTTCAAACAGAAGTGCAGAAGGCCTGATATGAATTTCTTTTTTTTCAAAAGGATGATTACTGTAGTTTACGGAAGGCCCTTTGAATGCCTGGTATTCACTTTTGTCGCAGGTCATTTTAAATTCAAAGCAGCCTATCTCTGAAATCAGGAAGCGGGAAATATATTCAATCCGTGAGGTGATATTGTCACAATAAAAAAGCAACATAACTGAATTCCGTGAAACCAAAATAAACAGAATAATCTGTTTAAACAAAAGCCCCGTATTGGGATACAGGGCTTTTACAAATCAATCTGAAGTTTTATTAGTTACCGCCCATCTGCATATTCATATTGTCCATACCGTTATTATCCTGGTTTTTCAGATTCTTGCGTTTGAATAAAGAGGCATCGAATTTTCCAAATCTCCAGTTGAAGTTCAGGCGGAAAATCTGTGCATCCCGGCGGCGATACGAATCCTGTATAAAATAGCTGGATTCCGAATGAATGTCCTGGGTGCGGGTCCTGAAAATATCATTCACGTTAAGCGAAAGGGAAGCTTTCTTTTCTTTAAGAAAATCAAATTTGATTGCTGCATCCACGCCATAAGTAGCTCTCACATATCCCTGGGACGCTGTGGGTGCCCCGAAAAATCCGCCTCCGAATCCGCCACGACCGCCACTGCCACTGCCACCTGGAGGCAGAATCGTTTTGGATTGATAGTCCCCGGAAATTTGCAGGGTGAAATTTTTGGGAAGTTTGAATGAATTGTTCAGCTTTCCAAACCAGCTTGCAAACTGGGCTTGCTTTGGTTGATTCGGGTCATCAATATTGATTTTTGATGTATAAAGGTTCAGGTTCGATGTAAGATCCCACCACCTGGTGATCTTGTTTTTACCGATCAACTCCAGGCCGGTTACATAACTGGAATTTGCATTGATGTATGAGTTCACTAAAATTTCCTTGTGCGTGACAACATCAGTTTCGGTGACCTGGAACCGGGTGATCAGGTCGTTGGTATTCTTGAAATAGAGTGAAGCAAGAAAATTATCCCTGTTCTTAAAAGTTTTTTCATAAGACAACTCAACAGAATTGGTAAATTCCGGTTTGAGGTTGGGATTACCGCGGCTGATATTCAGCGAATCGGAATAATCAGTGTAAGGATTCAATTGCCAGGGATTCGGCCTGTTGATCCTCCTTGTATAGTTCAGTTGAATTGTCTGATCGTTTTTCAGTTTTTGATTGACAAAAAAGCTCGGGAAAAGGCTTAGCGGGAAATTGATGTTAAAATTCTGGTTTTTATCAGGGAGATGCCCTTCATAATTGGAGCTTTCAGCCCTTAAGCCAATCTGGTACCCGAAGTTTTTTACCTGGTTAGAAAATGTGGTATAGGCAGCATACACGTTTTGCTTGCTTACATAGTTGGTGGATAAAAGCGGGTTATAAACCGGGTTATTGTTTGCATCAAAAAAGTAGAACTCATTTTTATTATCAGAGTTTTGTATGGATGCCCTGACGCCGGCTTCCAGTTTGGATTTATCGGATAATGGATTTGTATAATCAGATTGGATCACAAGATTACTGCTTTTGCCGGACATATTTTGTCTCTGGCTGAAAGTACCGGTCATTTGTTTTTGCGGATAAGTATAATAATCCGTGGTGATCATGTTGTTGTTTTCATTTCTGCTTGCGTTGTAATTAAGATCTGCTGTTAATTCATGACCTGCCCTGGGAAAATTATGTTTGTAACTGAATTGACCTCCTTTAAACCTGAAATTGCCGGAAGTATTGGAGATACGGTCGTTGAATGAGGAAGTGATGACAGGCGAGTATAATGAATCAATTAAAATTTCACTGAGTGTATAAGGCTTGAAACTTCCGCCGCCGATATTGCCTGCAATGGAAAGTGTATTCCTGTTATCTGCCAGGAAGTCAAGACCACTGCGGAAAAATTTGAAAGCTCCATTCGAAGTACTCCGGTCAGTCTGATGCAATTGGGTATTGGGGCTGCCGATCATAGTCAGCCGGTCTGTGGTTCCTGTGCTTATGGACTTCCTGGGAAAATAATTCGCACTTGCTGTAAAGTTGATCTTTCCCTGCCTGAGGTTAATGTCTCCGCCGCCGCCAACCTTGCCGCGTGAATCTGCATTCATTCTCACACTTCCGTTATATCCCACTTTCCTGTTTTTCTTTAAAATGATATTGAGTATCCCGGAAGTGCCGCCGGAAGCATCATATTTTGCCGAAGGGTTTGTTATTATTTCTACACTCTCAATAGCATCCGCAGGAATCTGATCCAGTGTGAGCGTGGTGGGCCGGCCGTCAACCAGTATTTGCGGCGCATTATTCCTGAGTGTGACGTTGCCGTCAATGTCCACATTCAGTGAAGGAACATTACGCATTACATCCACAGCTGTTCCGCCGGCAGAACTGATATCTTTATCCACGTTGAAAATTTTTTTATCAATGGCCAGCTGCAGGCTTGATTTTGAGCTGGTGACTGTAACATTTCCAAGCACTTTTTCATCCACATCGAGTTTAATATTTCCAAGATCTTTTGAAAAGGCTGCCAGAGCGGAGCTCATATCCGGCATTCCGCTGCTGTTTGCATTATTGGACTGCCCGTTGTTCGCCATTTTAAATTCGAATGCAACAGGTTTGGTGATCTCTTTGAACCCGATAGCGGTAATATGCAGTTTGTATTTGCCAAACAAGGGAATATTATCGAAATTAAAATCTCCATTAGCTTTTGAAAGCATGCCGGCTATCACTTCATCCTTATTCTTTTTGGTGGCAGTGTCAAATTTGCTCTGCACCAATTCAACTGATGCAAAGGCAACAGGCTTGTTTGACTGAGCATCTACCAGCTTCCCGTAAAAACTTCCATTCATCTGTTGTGCTGCACCATTGCGGTTGCCGCCGAAGTTACCGGGCATCTGGGCATTCAAAAAAAGTGTTCCCCCAACACAGAAAACCAAATTGATTAATCGTTTTATCATCATTTTTTATTTTGATTGGCAAAGGTACTTGAACGTGATTGTGAAGGAATTGATATTGTATAAATGGTTTAAAATATTGTTGAAGGGCAACAATGTTTTTTTATGTTAATGAATGCAAAGAGTGCATACGAACGGCATTTGCATTCTTATTATTGCAAAAAAATTTCGTTTTACAATTTTCGTTTCCTTCCGTTATAAAAAATCCCGAAACGTATAGATTATGTTACTGATCGTATAAGCTTCGGGGAGTTTGGGTGGCTGATGGGTTTCGAACCCACGACCCTCAGAACCACAATCTGATGCTCTAACCAACTGAGCTACAGCCACCATTTCAACGGACTGCAAAAGTATGCAAAACAGAATCAGTTTGAAAATTTACATCATACTACTTTATTATAAAATTATTAACAGCTGTTCGTATTTAAAGTTTATTATGCACCGTTCATCAAAAACGCCTGTTAAATGGTTCTGAAGATAAGAAAAGCAATGTTTTTACGTTATTTTTGGAGCATGTCAAAAGCATTAAAATACCTGTTAAATATGAAGAGACTCCCGATCGTGATTGTAATGATTGTTGCCGGATTATTCCTTGCATTCCAGACCCTTGGAAAAACCAATAATAATCCTCCTTCCAAATATGATGAAATACTCCGGCTGGTAGGCCAGAAGTTAACGGAAGACCATTATGACCCGCAAAAAATTGATGACGCATTTTCAAAAAAAGTTTTTAAGAAATACCTGGACGGCCTCGATGCTGATAAATCCTTTTTTCTGCAAAGCGATTATAATCTGCTGAAAGAAAAATATGAGAACCGTATTGATGACGAGATCAAAGGTGCCCCGGTGGAATTTTTCCTGGCAGCAGGTAAAATTTTTGACACAAGGATGGAGGAGAATGAAAAATTCTGTGATGAAATTTTATCAAAACCCTTTGATTTCAATATTGACGAAAGCGTAAACCTTGACGGCGAAAAGCTCAGCTATGCCAATACGGAAGCTGAAAGAAAAGAAAGATGGAGAAAGAAACTGAAATACATGACGCTTCAGCGATATTCTGACCTGCTGGATATGCGTGAAAAAAATAAAGGCACAGTAGGATTTGAAGTGAAAACAGATTCACAACTGGAGCAGGAAGCCCGTGATAAAGTGAAAAAAGTGATTGGAAGGATCTTTAGCCATTATCATAACAAGTTTGGAGATGATGATAAATTCAACTTGTTCGTCAATGCAATTACGACTACGATGGATCCGCACACGGAATTTTTTCCGCCTGTGGACAAACGCTATTTTGATGAAGAAATGAGCGGCAGGTTTTTTGGCATCGGTGCTTCACTAACTTCCAATGACGACGGAAATATCAAAATCAACAGCATTATCACCGGCAGCCCTGCCTGGAAATCAGGTGAACTGCAGGTGGGAGATATCGTGATGAAAGTAGGACAGGGTAAAGATGAACCTACTGACCTGACCGGATATGACATCACTGATGCCGTAAAGTTAATCCGGGGAAAAAAAGGTACCGAGGTGCGTCTGACTGTAAAAAAACAAGATGGCACCATCAAGACAGTTTCAATAATCCGGGATGAAATCGTCCAGGATTTTACATTTGCCAGAAGTGCAATAGTAAAAAGCGGTGATGAAAAAATCGGTTATATTTTTCTTCCTGAATTTTATGCTGACTTTGAACATCCGAACGGCAACCGTTGCTCTGTGGATGTTGCCAAAGAAGTAGTGAAACTGAAAGAACAGAATGTGGATGGCATTGTAATTGATCTTCGCAATAACGGCGGAGGATCATTGTATGATGTGGTGCAGATGGCCGGCCTTTTTGTAGATGACGGGCCGATTGTTCAGGTAAAAGACCGCTACAACAGGGCAAGTGTACTCAGGGATAAAGATAAAGGCGTATTATATTCCGGGCCACTGGCTGTCATGGTAAATGAACTCAGTGCTTCGGCCTCTGAAATATTTGCTGCTGCTATACAGGATTACAACCGCGGTGTAATTATCGGCAGCACATCAACCTATGGCAAAGGAACCGTTCAAAGAAATATAGGATTAAATGATGACGGTATTTTTTCATTATCCGGACCGGACCTGGGCACCATTAAGCTTACTATTCAAAAATTTTATCGTATCAACGGGGGATCCACCCAATTAAGGGGAGTCAGGTCAGACATTGTGCTGCCCGACAATCTTGAATACCTGAAAGTAAGAGAAAAAGATGATCCTGATGCTTTGAAATGGGATGAAATAGCAAAGGCAAATTATACGGTATGGAACCCGGGTTACGAATTAAAAACAATTGAACAACTGAGCAACAAACGGCTTGAAAACGATCCGCAGTTTAAACTGATACAGGAAAAATCAGAATGGCTTGCAAAAGAAAATAATAAAACTTATTCATTGCAGTTAAGCAGGTATCGTAAAGAACAGCAACGGATTACTGACACTGTTAAACAGATGGATTCACTGTTGAAACTCAAAGATTCTCTGAATGTATCTGCTCTTCCCGGTGAAGCTACCCGCTGGGCCAACGATAAAGACAAGCAACAGCAATTTGATCAATGGCTAAAAGGCCTGCGTACGGACATTTATCTTGACCAGGCTGTAAAAGTTATGGATGATATGATCGGACAGCAGAACCTTGCTAAAACAAAACAGGGAGAAGGAACCAAAAAGTCCTTTTAATTATATCAAATGCATTTTCTCAGGGCCGGCTCTTATTTTTTAAGATATCTTTCTTTTACAATATTTTGATGATGGAGGGCATGCCCGATCAGGATATAACCCATTCCCAACACATAATTGGAATGATTGCTGGCAATCCCTGAATTTTCCAATTGTTCTGCATCAAAAGAACCAAACATGTATTCGGCAGATTTGCGTACCGCCCTGAATTCTTCTATAAGATCGTTCCAGATTCTTGATGCTGCTTTGGAATTTGCAGCAAAAAGATCTTCATCAAATTTTGGCAGGGGGGTGCTGTCTTTCCTGGCAAAAGTAAGCGCCCTGTATATAAAAACACGTTCTGCATCAATGATGTGCTGCAAAACTTCTTTGGTCGTCCATTTTCCTTCGGCATAACGATAATCATATTTTGATGAAGGAATGTTTTCAAAAAAATGAATGATAGAATGGCTTTCTTTCCGGAATGCTTCCATCAGGTCATTTTCAGTAACCAGGTTGATGTAATTGTGATAAAATTCAGGAACTCTTGATAGATCAGGCTTTGCCATTATTGGTTGGTTTTAATTTGCACCGAAAGGTAAATCGTTTTAATAAAAAAAACCTCTGCGCCGGCAGAGGTTTTTTACGAATGACGGAAGTATTTTTTCAGAATGCTTTTTTCCCGGCAGGTTTTAAGTTTCTTTCACCTTTTAAGGTTGAGGCCAGTTTAACTGCTTCATAGGCATTTACAATGCCGCCGGTAACGCTAAGTTCATTAAGGGAGACTTCTTCACCTGTACCGGGGTCTTTTACTTTGCCGGTTGGCTTGTATGTTGATTTATCGATCACCATTTTCACCTGCTGGGCACTGAGGTCAGGAAAATATTCAAGAATCAAAGCTGCAACTCCGGCTACTACAGGTGAAGCCATGCTGGTTCCTTGCAGATTTTGATAATTATTTCCTGTCGGTACAGTAGAATATATTTTTTTACCCGGTGCAAAAACATCAACCTCCTTTTTTCCATAGTTGGAAAATTCCGCCACGAGTCCATCACCTAATGACTCACCGCTTGCACCAACTGTGATCCAGTTGTCAGCTTGTTTCCCGCCACTTAGAAAAACCGGTGTCGGGAAATTCCATGTAGTGTCCACATCTTTTGCATCATTACCAGCCGCATGAACCAATAACACTCCCTTACTTTCTGCATACTTCACTGCGTCATCTACCCATTTCTTTTCAGGAGAAAAACTTTTTCCAAAACTCATGTTTATTACCTGTGCCCCGTTATCTACTGCATAGCGAATGGCCAGGGCAATATCTTTGTCATGCTCGTCGCCATCAGGCACTGCTCTTACCATCATAATTTTTACGTTATCGGCAATACCATTTATTCCGATGCCATTGGTACGGTCGGCGCCGATTATTCCGGTAACATGAGTACCGTGTAATGCAGACTTGGGACTTACCATCACATTGTTGTTTCCATAATACCTGTCATTAATATCCGAATAATTGTCTTTTACAATTTCACCCCTGAAATCTTTTGGAGGATTTTCAAGCGCCTCTGATTTTTTCACTTCGCTGCTTACATAATCAGAAAATTCCTGGATGAAATCCTGGTTATTTGTTTCCATGGCATCATTTCCCTGGAACAAAGGAAGTAAAACCATTTTTGCCCTTTTTACTTCAGGATTATTTGAGTTAAGTGTATCCAGGTCCTTGCCTGTATATTTATCTTTTCCCAATGCTTTTGAGATGATGCTGTCGCTTTTCCTGGCGGCCCTGTATGCATTTTTCAGAAAAATCAATTCCAGGCCGTTTGTTACATTATCACCCTGAAGGCTTGCTTCTGCTTTCTTCCACATGATGTACTGGTATTTATCATCATTGGAAAGCTTAGAAGTGTCCACAGTTTTTCCGCCCCATTTATCTTTAAATTCATGATACACTCTTGCCCCTTCGTAAGAATCTTCTTCTACATTCCTGCCATCTTTGTTTCCCAGGAAATTCCATCCATACACGTCATCTACATAGCCATTGTGGTCGTCATCAATGCCATTGCCGGGAATTTCGCCGGGGTTACGCCATAAAACCGATTTCAGATCTTCGTGTGTCGTATCCACACCTGAATCAATTACAGCTACAACTACTGTTTTACTTTTTATTTTTTTGGATTTGAGGAAATCATAAGCTTTATCAATGCTGATCCCCGGGTAACCATTGCTGGCTTCATCCAACAGGTACCAACCATTAGGTACTTTTTCTTTAACAGATGTTTGGGCATGGGATACGAAAAAGGAAGCGGCCGATAAAATTATCAGCCAAAAAAATTTCCTGGAAAAATCTTTCATGATTAATTATTTGTTTACAAATTTTCGAAAGCTGTAAAAATACTCATTACCGTCCACACTTTTTAGAACGATATTAATTATAACTCACCTATGACGGGTGTATTTTACAGGCGGTTGTTTTTCCGGATATACCGGTAAGCTTTTAAGGTTTTGTTAATAGGGATTCTGTCAGATGTCAAATTTTATTCCCTGGGCCAGTGGTAGCTGCTCGCTGTAGTTGATTGTATTGGTTTGCCTTCTCATGTATGATTTCCAGGCATCACTGCCGCTCTCTCGGCCAGCGCCGGTTTCTTTTTCACCTCCAAACGCACCGCCGATCTCGGCGCCCGATGTACCGATATTGATATTTGCGATTCCGCAATCACTGCCGGCAACGGATAAAAATCTTTCTGCCTCTCTCAGATTCAGTGTCATGATCGCCGAGGAAAGCCCCTGGGGCACGCCATTGTGAATAGCAATAGCCTCATCAAGTGTTTTATATTTCAATAAATAAAGAATAGGAGCGAAGGTCTCCTGCTGCACGATTTTAGAGTCGGGCTTAACTTCTGCTATGCAGGGTTTTACATAACAGCCGCTTTCATAACCTTTACCTTTCAATACGCCACCTTCTACAATAAATTTTCCTCCTTCTTTTTTACATTCTTCAATAGCTGCGGTGTATTTATTTACAGCATCAGTATCGATCAGTGGCCCCACCAGGTTCTTTTCATCCAAAGGATTTCCTATTGTAAGCTTTTTGTAGGCAGCAACCAGCCTTTCTTTCACTGCCCCGTAAACATCTTCATGAACAATAAGTCTCCTTGTGGTTGTGCAGCGCTGACCTGCCGTTCCAACCGCCCCGAAAAGTGCACCACGAATGGCGATATCCAGATCGGCATCTTTAGATATAATGATCGCATTATTGCCTCCTAATTCCAGAAGCGATCTTCCTAATCTTGCTGCTACTGCTGTGCCCACTTCTTTTCCCATCCTCACAGATCCTGTAGCAGATATTAAAGCAATCCCCGGGTCTTTTGTCATCCATTCTCCGACAGTTTTATCACCGCTGATGATACAACTCACACCTTCCGGTACTTTATTTTTTTCAAACACTTCGGCAATGATATGCTGGCAGGCTAAAGCGCATAAAGAAGTTTTTTCCGAAGGCTTCCAGACACAAACATCTCCGCAAACCCATGCGATCATGGTATTCCAGCTCCAGACGGATACAGGAAAATTAAAAGCAGTAATAAGGCCCACAACTCCCAATGGATGCCATTGCTCATACATGCGATGCCCCGGTCTTTCACTATGCATTGTCAGCCCATAAAGTTGCCTGGACAGTCCAACGGCAAAATCGCTGATATCGATCATTTCCTGCACTTCTCCATAACCTTCCTGCAAACTTTTTCCCATTTCATAAGAAACCAGTCTTCCCAGTATTTCTTTTTTCTTACGCAATGCTTCTCCTACCTGCCTTACTATTTCTCCACGATGGGGCGCCGGCACCAATCGCCATTCGTTAAAAGCTTTTGCAGCAGTCTCCATTACTTTATCATAACCTGATTTATCCGTAGAAATAAATGAGGCGATCTCTTTGCCGTCAACCGGAGAAAAAGATATATTGGTTCCGCCCTTTGATTTTATCCATTTGCTACCGGTGCTTGTACCTGAGTTTTGCGGTTGAATTTGTAATTCTTTCAGAAAATCCATTGGTATAATTCTTTTTGCAAAGTTAAGCATCGGAATACATTCTTGCCATCATTATATTTTTTAAGTGCAGTTCAATTTTTACTGTAAGTCAAAAATGCTGAAGGAATGAAAGTGATAGTAAATTATTGATAAAGAATTTTATTTTAAAAAAGTCGCTTCCCGGTTGTTTTCTTCCGTTTCAAAAATGAATGAGAGTCCTGTACTGAAATCCAATTCTGCTATGAACTCAGTACATTGCCACTCTTCAGTTCAAAAACGCATGCTGGGTAATACCTCAGCCGGCGCCTGGAAAATTCAGTTGGATGAAATAACAAATGTGTACTTTGTCCAAAAGCTTTCAGGTGCTGACATTTTCTGGCGATTACCCTGTGAGATATTACCATTACCCCCTTCGCGGCGAAAGCCACCACCTCCACCTCTGCGCCCGCCGGAACTTCCATAAGAAGAATTTCCAAACTCAGAACCTGCACCGGGGGTCATTTCCATTCCATTAATTTTCCAGCCCACTGAAATTTTCTTTTGATTCAGCGCTGCCAGATCATCATCCAACATCTTTAATGGAATTAAATATTCAATATGCATGACATCCGAAGAATCCCATGTAAATGCTACCTGGGCTGAATTTGCCTTCCTTAGACCCTGCCGGACCGGTTCTTCATCGGAAAAACCAAAAAGTCTCATATAGATCAGGTTCAAAGCCATTTCACTCCGGATGGTCTTCATATTCTGCTTTGATGCTGAACGCTTTTCCATATCGGTGCCTGCAGAAGAATTGTCTTCATCGGAATTGATTTCTGAATTCCCTGTTGCAGATCCGTCAGCATCCCTTTTCACAGGGAATTCAATACCACGGTGTTCTTTTTTCTTTCCTTTCAGGTCTATGTACAGGTTCATCCCCAGGCGCATCATTTTCATTTGTGTTCTGAAATCGGGAATCGTCACTGCCAAAAACAGGTCGTCTGCATCATTGTCAATTGCGTAACTGATACCGGTTTCTTTGTCTGTTTCAAATTTATTCTGTGGCCACTCTGAGACGGAACCGTCGAGAATATGCCTGATAATAACACTATCTTCTGGAATCTTTATATGCGATGAAGCATTATTTGAAAAGCTGTTCAAAGACAATACGCTGCAGAAGACTACAGAGAGAATAATATGAAATTTCATGATAATACACAATTAATACTTTTGTTTGACGCATTATCATGACCCTTGCTTTCTCAGTATTGTTCGTTTTTATTGGGAAAATCTTTTGATTTTACGTCTTTAATGTATTGTTGAATAGCCCCGGTTATCTGCCCGTTCAGGTTCAGGTACTGTCTCAAGAACCGTGGCCTGAACTCTGTATTAATTCCCAGCATGTCATGCATGACAAGCACCTGGCCATTACAGTCACTCCCGGCACCGATCCCGATTGTAGGAATCTTTAATTCTTCCGTTACATCTTTTGCTAAAGTTGCCGGTATTTTTTCCAGGACAACTGCAAAGCACCCGGCTCTTTCGATCAGTCTTGCATCTACCATCAGCTTGTTTGCTTCAGCTTCTTCTTTTGCCCTGACTGCATAGGTGCCAAACTTATAAATGGATTGTGGTGTTAAGCCAAGGTGCCCCATTACCGGTATGCCTGCAGATACAATTCTTTTAATGGATTCCACTACTTCATCACCGCCTTCAAGCTTTATGGCATGTGCTCCTGTCTCTTTCATGACCCGTATTGCGGATGCCAGGGCAATTTCAGAGTTGGACTGATAAGAACCGAAAGGAAGATCTACCACTACCAAGCATCTGTCAATGCCGCGAATTACTGATTGTGCATGATAGATCATGTGCTCCAGTGTGATCGGCAAAGTGGTTTCATGGCCTGCCATTACATTAGAAGCGGAATCACCGACCAAGATGACATCAATCCCTGCATGATCAAAGATCTTTCCAAATGAATAGTCGTACGCAGTGATCATCGAAATTTTTTCTCCAGACGCTTTCATATTTTGCAGCGTATGCGTGGTTACTTTTTTTACTTCTTTACTTGTAGCCATAATTAAAATATGTTTAAGAGATCATCTGTAAAGGCAAATATTTAATTATTTAAAACAAAAAGTCTTTGAAAAAATCAGGCTTGTGTTTTTTTCATGTTCAGCTCTTCATACAGGGAATGGATCAACCCGTCTGCCAGCCCGATCTTCGGCACATAGATCTCACCTGCATCCGTCCAGCGCATAACATTAATGTAGATAAGGAGCGCCGGCACTATTACATCCGCCCGGTCTTCACGAAACTGATACAGCGCAATCCTTTCCTGCACAGTGAGGCTGTTGAACTCCTTATAGTAATCACGTAATAAATCCAGGGTTAAAGGCTTTCCTTCTTTTCTTTTTGACATGGAAAATATCTTGTTGATATTTCCTCCCGTTCCAATGACCGTTACCTGATGGTATCCTTTTGTTTTCTTACGCAGAAAATCCCTCATTTGTTCCCACATATTATCAGAAACCTGGTTTTTCAGCAGGCGTATCGTACCAATATTGAATGATTCTTTAAATATAAGTTTTCCATCGCTGAAAAAAGTCAGTTCTGTGCTCCCGCCGCCCACATCCGTATAAAGGTAAGATTCATTACTGTTCATGTTTTCGGCAATATGGTTTTGATAAATGAAAGATGCTTCATCCGGTCCGCTGATGATCCGGATAGAAATACCGGTGCTTTCTTTTATTTTTTTTAAGATCACATCTGAATTTACCGCATCTCTCATAGCGGAAGTTGCACAGGCTTTCAGATGTGCTACTTCATATACATCCAGCAGGAGGCGGTATGCTTTGATCGTTTTGATGAGTTTCTCTGCTTTGGCTGAAGATATTTCCCCTTTATCAAAAACATCAAACCCGAGCCTCAGTGGCACACGCACTAAAATAACTTTAATGAATTCGGTAATTCCCCGGGGCCCTGGAATTACATCAGAAATCAACAATCGTGCTGCATTACTTCCAATATCAATCGCTGCGAGTCTCACTTGTTATCAATGATTTTTTGTAGAGATAATTATATGTTTCCACCTGTGACCGTACCTTCTTTTTTGAAGAACTTACATATTCGTTGTTCAATTCATTATCCAGCCACCGGGCTTTTACATTGTCGTGCATTTGAATATCCAAAATATCGATCAATTCATTTTTTATTGTCTCTTCAAATACGGGACAGGTCACTTCAACCCTGTGATCAAGATTTCTGACCATCCAGTCTGCAGAAGATATAAATACTTTTTCACGGCCTTTGTTTTTAAACACCCAGACCCGGGCATGTTCGAGGTATTCATCAACAATGCTGATGGCAAAAACAGGCCGTACAAATTTTTGATTTTGTGTCATCATGCAGCATATCCCGCGGATGATCAGTTTAATTTCAACACCTGCTTTAGCTGCTTCATATAATTTCAGGATGAGTGCATCATCTGAGAGGGAATTCATTTTTAATATGATCCCTGCTCTGTTCTTTTTCTTACGGGCATGTTTTATCTCTGCATCAATCAGCCGGAGCAACTCTTTCCGTGCATACCACGGGCTCGGAATCAATGTGGAACATTCCCTCAGTAAGAAACCATTTTTAGGAGTGCTGATAAAACCAAAAATGCGGTTTGCATCCGCCATAATTTTCTGATTGGATGTAAGAAGAAAATGATCTGCATATACTTTTGCGGTTTTTTCATTCAGGTTACCGGTTCCTACAAAACCATACAATATATTCTGTTCTTTCAGCTTTTTCCGGATGACGCAGATCTTTGCATGCACCTTCATATTCTGTATGCCGATCAGTACCCTGACGCCCTCTTCTTCCAGGCGTTCCTTCCAGTCAAGATTGGCCTCTTCATCAAAACGTGCAGTCAGTTCCAGCATCACGGTAACCAGTTTCCCGTTGCGGACGGCATTGATCAATGCATTGATAATTTTTGATTGTTGCGCCAGGCGGTAACAGGTGATCTTAATGGATACCACATCAGGGTCAAAAGCTGCTTCCCGGAGCAGGTCAATTACAGGATTGAACGAATGATAGGGAACGCTCAGCAGTACATCTCTTGCTGTTATCACATCTGTAATCCTGCGTCCGGCAAGTAAAGGATGATCAAAAGGTTTTTTCCGGTGCTTTTTCTCTTTAAACATTTCTTCAGGAAAATCCATGAAATGACGGAAATTATGAATTCTTCCACCCGGTATCAGGTTATCCTTTTTGGTCAGGTTCAGTTTTTGGATCAGGAATTCCAGCATTCCGGGATCCATCTCCCTGTCGTAAACGAAACGCACCGGCTTGCCTTTTTTCCTGTTCTTAATTCCTTTTTCGATCTTTTGTATCAGCGACGTTGATATATCATTATCGAAATCTATTTCGGCATCTCTTGTAACTTTAAAAATATGCGCTTTGTATTGATCATACCCGAAATAAGAAAAAATATCCGGCAGGCTGAAGCGGATCACATCTTCCAGCAGCATGATATGTTGCTGACCGGGAGGAGAGGGTAGCCGCAGAAAACGGCTCAGGTACCTGTCCGGCACTTCAATCAATGCATATTTCCTTTTCCACGCATTTTCGTTCTTCCACATAACCACTGCGAGATAGATCGATTTGTCCCTCAGGTTAGGCAGCGCCGGTATGTTTTCGATCATCAGGGGAATAATGTTCGGGCTTACTTCCTCATCATAATATTTGCGGACAAATCCCTGTTGCTCCGTGTTAAGATCTTTTTCTGTATCAAGAAAAATATTCTGCTGGTTCAACTCAATTAAAAGTTCTTCCCAAATCCGGCTGAACTCGGCCTGCTGGTTCAATACGATCATTTGTATTTCATCAATGATCTTTTGCGGTCCCTGCTCATGAGGCATGGCTGTTTTTTCCCTGAGCTGCACCATTCTCTTCAGGGTTGCTACACGAACTCTGAAAAATTCATCGAGGTTATTGGAAAAAATTCCAAGGAAACGTATCCTTTCCCTCAATGGAACAGTGGGATCGGCTGCTTCCTGCAACACACGGGCATTAAATGAAAGCCAGCTGATATCCCGGCTGATGAATTTTTGCTTAAGTTCTTTTGACATCTGTACTGTTATCCGTAAAATATAAAATTACTGAAGAGAAAGGAACTAAACAGATTGCATTCCCGTTAAAAATTCTATTGCCCGGTCTTACTAATAATCGAAGTAGTGGAAAAACCTTCCATGATCCTGTTAATGACTACACGGCCGCCTGCTTCAATCACTTCTTTTGAACCGGCTATTTCATCCACACGGTAATCACCTCCTTTTACCAAAACATCAGGCATGATGGATTTTATAAGTTTTAACGGCGTGTCTTCCTCAAACAGGATCACAGCATCCACGATCAGCAGCGATGCCACAATCAGCGCCCTGGAGTACTGATCATTAACCGGCCTGTTTGCACCTTTAAGTCTTTTCACCGAAACATCAGAATTTAATCCGACAACCAGGTGATCCGCTTCTTTTGCCGCCTGCGACAGTGAAAAAATATGTCCCCGGTGCAACAGATCGAAAACTCCGTTTGTGAAAGCGATTTTCTGATCAAAAAATTTCCACTGTGCTACTTTACGCTGCAACTCAGGAAGGAGAAAAATCTTTTGTTCTGTATAGTCAGTTTTTTCCAAGAGATCTGTTTTTGTTGTAATAAGGCATGGCTACAAAGCTAAAAAATCCTCCTACAAGCAGTATTGATGTTTGTGCCAGCCATAATAGCCATCCGAATGCTAAGGCAATTCCTTTTTGCAAGCCATAAAGTTGCATGGTCTTTTCAATAATGATCGGGTAAGCCCCGATGCCCCCCGGAGTGGCAATCACACCAATACTCCCTGCAGAGAGAATGGTGAATGCTTCTTTAATCCCGTATTGCAGTGTTTCCTGCAAGGCCAAAAATCCAATATACCCGCATCCGAGATAGCAAGCCCACATCACAACTGTATAAAAAAGGAAATGCAGTCTTTTTTTTAAGTGCCGGATTGTGCTGATTCCTTCCCAAACACTCCTGCTAATCTTTTTAACCATAGCAGCAAGATCATTGAAGCTTTTCTTTTTAATCAGCATCCAGGCTACGGCAATAACTATAACGATTGCCACAAGGATCAGAACAATTAAAAGAAAGGAATTTTTATTGGATTCTGTACCGGCAGATGGATGAAAAAATGTATCGATGATTTGCTGGTAGATACCCGGCTGAATGGCAAGGGTGACACCAAATATCAATAACAGGCATAAAGAATCTATGATTCTTTCCAGGATAACCGTGCCGATCAATTTATCAACCGGTGCTTTTTCATACCGGGCCAATGCCGTGCATTTGACCACTTCGCCCAAGCGGGGGAATGCCAGGTTGGTAAGATAGCCGATCATCACTGCAAAAAAAGCATTAATACTCCTTACAGGATAACCAAGCGGTTCTATCAATAATTTCCATCGTAAAGCTCTTACATAATGACTCAGCAACAGGACAACAAATACCGGCACTATCAGGTAATAACGGGCATGTTTAAGTGATTGCCTGATCTGAAGAATATCGGTTCGATTCAGATCCCGGATGGACCACCACACCAGGAAAATACCCAGGCCAAAGAAAAATAGATATTGCAGTATGGTAAGGATCTTTTTTTTCATCAGTATTTAAAAATAATCCGATGTTTCTGAATTGCAAAGAATATTAAAATTCATTATTGAATCATCATATTATCTATCAGCCTTACTTTGCCCATGAAAGCTGCAATGAGCGCAACAATCTTCCTTTTTTCGTCCCAGGTATCCACCGGCTCCAGGGAAATTGCGTCAGCTATTTCCACATAATCAATATGAAATTTTTTGTTGGTAAGGATTTCACTGGTTTCAGCTTTCAGGTCCCGGATAGTTTTCTGGCTGATATGGTTTTTGATATACATCAGTGAATCATATATGGCAATGGCATTCTCCCTTTCCTTTTGATCCAACCGCATATTCCTGCTGCTCATAGCAAGCCCGCCCGGTTCACGCAGTGTGGGACAAATCTTCAGTTTAATTCTTTTTTCCGCTCCCATTAATTCTATCAATTTTTGTAGTACCATGCATTGCTGGTAATCTTTCTGGCCAAGGTATAAATTATCGGGTGAAACTATTTTCAGGAGACGGCTTACTACCATGCAAACACCCTGGAAATGGCCTGGCCGGAATTTTCCTTCAAGGATTGTCTCAAGATGTCCAATATTGTATGTTTCTTTTTTATAGGTTTCGTCGGGATAAATTTCTTCTGCCGGGGGAAGAAATAAAATGCCGCAACCGGAACGTTCTAATGCATCAATGTCTTTTTCGGTTGTTACAGGATATTTTTTAAAATCATCCGGGTCGTTAAACTGAGCAGGATTTACGAAGATGCTGCAAATAGTTATGTCATTTTCAGATATGGATCTTTCAATTAGGGATAGATGACCGGCATGCAATGCGCCCATTGTGGGAACAAAGCCTGCCTGAAGCTCATTTTTATGTTGTTCTTCTATATAACGATGCAATTCCGAAGCTCTTTTAAATAATATCATTTTAGCGGGTCTTTAATGGTAAAATCATAGCAGATCGCTCATTTCACTGCAAAATAACTAACTTTGCAAGCTTTCACAGGATGGATGTAAATTAAACGGAGAGCCAATGGCAGCAAAAAAGAGAATCTTATTTATCGCAAATGAAATGTCTCCCTACCTGGAGCTGACTGAGTTTTCAGAGATTGTAAATAAGCTGGCCATCAAATCAAATGAGAATGGTTTTGAAGTGCGCTGTATCATGCCGCGTTTTGGGAATATCAACGAAAGGCGCCATCGTTTACATGAAGTGGTCCGCTTGTCCGGGATCAATGTCACTGTGGACAATGAAGATATGCCTTTGCAGATCAAAGTGGCTTCGCTTCCCAATGCCCGTCTTCAGGTTTATTTCTTAGACAATGAAGACCTTTTTAGAAGAAAATTCCTTTTTCATGATGAAAATGAGAAATGGTTTGACGACAACGGTCTTCGCACAGTCTTTTTTTGCAAGGGAGCTTTGGAGACCGTTAAAAAATTCGGATGGCCCCCGGATATTATACATTGCAGCGGGTGGATGACGGGTTTGATTCCGGCTTATTTGAAAACAGTTTATAAAAGAGAACCCGTTTTTTCTCACAGCAAGGTTGTGTTTACGATCGGCCAGAATACTTTCAAAGAAAAATTAGGAAGCGGTTTTTTGAAAAAAGCATTGATCCATCCTTCTCTGAAAGAGAAAGATCTCGAAGTGTTTAAAGAATCGAATAACACCGCTATGTTCCGAGGAGGGGCCACTTATGCAGATGCTATCACATTCGGTTCAGATAAGATCGAAAAGAAATTAACAGACGAGTTCACGAAAGTGAGAGGCAAAAAAACACTGCTCTATAATCCGGGATCAGATTTAACAGACTATTTGCAACTGTATCACGATCTTGCGGCGAACAATTAAGTGCTATCCGTTTGATCCTGTAACTATAACAAAAATCTTGTGTTTTCCAGAACTAATTTCTCACTACTCATTACAATCGTTTTCCTTACGGCTTTTTTAGCTTTCGGTTGTCAAAAAATCAATGAAGCCACAACTTTAGGCGGTGGGCTTATACCGGCGGTGGATAATGTCAACACTTTTGACACCACCATTTCTGTAGAAACATACAACGGACTTTTTACCGACCTTGACGATTCTACAGCAATAGGTGCCGGAGCAGAGCATTTTGCCGGCTACATCAGCAACGATCCGCTTTTTGGAAAAACAAGTGCAACTATGTACCTGCAGCTAAAACCGAGTTTTCCTTTTCAATTTAATTTCAAAAAAACCGATAGCCTGTTAAGCCTTGATTCGGTAGTGCTGGTGCTTGGCTATGCCAGGACATACGGTGACAGCTTGTCTCCAATGAACCTGAGTGTAAAAGAAATGTCGCAGGCCAATTTTTTTAAATACGACTCTAATTACCTGGTACGCTCGGCAAATTTTCTTCTTGGCTCAACGATAGGGGCAGTAAATGGTATCATTCCAGCAAGACTGGACGATTCTGTAAAAGTGTTCAGGGATACTACGGCAGGTCAACTCAGGATACCACTGTCCAACTCATTCGGAATGCAATTATTGAGCCTCGATACATCTGATTTAAAAAATGATTCTACTTTCCAGGCAAAATTTACTGGACTTGCAATAATACCTGATCCATCATCGGGCAATGCATTATTAGGGTTTGACCTGCAAAGCGCAAATACCAAACTTGCTTTTTATTACCATTATAAAAATGGAGCCATTGCCGATACTGCTGTTGTCACCTATTTCACTTTCGGTGTTACCTGTGCTCATGCAAACAGAATAGACCGGGATTATACCGGCTCTGCATTACAATCTTACCAGGGAGGCACTTCTCCGCAGGACCTGGCGTTTATTGAAAACGCCCCCGGCTCTTTTGCTACTATAAAAATTCCCGGATTAGCATTATTTCCCACTCGTATAATTAACAGGGCTGAGCTGATTGCTGAGCAGGTGTATGATCCATCTCCTTCATCGGACAGGATTTTTAACGTGCCCAAACTTTTATTCCTTGATGCATTTGACACTGCAAAAAATGCTTTTCGTACTATCCCGTATGATTTTATTGTGGATCCCACACAGGGCCCCAATTATATAAACTTCGGAATGGTTGGTAAAACCACCGTAGATGCTAACGGTAACCCGATCACGGTATGGAAGTTTGACATTACAAGATATGTGCAAAATTATCTGACAAAAAAAGAACCTCTTTATAATCTCAGGATCTCGGCCCCGTTCATAACTAAAGATCTGTATCGTCTCAATGGAGTAAGTGATATCAGCCAGAGAATAACTGTAAACAGCCTCATAGCAGCCGGCCGTGTGCGGCTGGGTGGTGGCAATCACCCCACACAAAGAATGAGGCTCCATATTATCTATACAAATCCGTAAGTAACATTCTGAACAATTCCTGTTAATAACTTGTCCTCACTGGGAACTTTAGGCTTTGTTCATTCATAGCAGGCTTCTTATATTTGCAAACTAAAAAAATTTAATGCCTTACTTATTTACTTCTGAATCCGTAAGCGAAGGCCACCCGGATAAAGTGGCTGACCAGATATCTGATGCACTGATAGATAATTTTCTTGCTTTTGATCCCGATTCTAAAGTGGCATGTGAAACACTGGTTACTACCGGTCAGGTAGTTTTGGCCGGTGAAGTAAAGTCGAGAGCTTATCTCGACGTGCAGGAAATCGCCCGCCGTGTAATCCGTAAGATTGGATACACAAAGAGCGAATATATGTTTGAAGCAAGTTCCTGTGGTGTTCTTTCTGCCATACATGAGCAATCTTCAGACATACACCAGGGAGTTCATCGTAAAAGAAAAGAACAACAGGGTGCCGGCGACCAGGGAATGATGTTCGGATACGCTACCAATGAAACCGATGATTACATGCCCCTGGCTCTTGATCTTGCACATAAATTACTCATAGAACTGGCTGCAATCCGCAGAGAAAAAAAATCCAGGATGCCTTACCTGCGCCCAGATGCAAAAAGCCAGGTGACATTAGAATACGATGATCATAACCGTCCTTCCCGTATTGATGCGATCGTCATTTCAACCCAGCATGATGATTTTGATACAGAAAAAAGGATGCAGGAAAAAATCAAATCAGATGTGATACATATCCTGGTACCGAGGGTAAAAAAGAAATACAGGAAATATGCCAAATTGTTCAATGATAATATCAAATATCATGTGAATCCGACCGGGAAATTTGTGATTGGAGGTCCACATGGCGACACGGGCCTGACAGGGAGAAAGATCATTGTTGACACTTATGGCGGAAAAGGGGCACATGGCGGAGGCGCTTTCAGCGGAAAAGATCCGAGCAAGGTTGACCGGAGCGCTGCTTATGCTACAAGGCATATCGCCAAAAACTTAGTAGCGGCAGGAGTTTGTGATGAAGTATTGGTACAGGTATCTTATGCCATCGGGGTTGCCCAGCCTACAAGCATTAATGTAAATACTTATGGTACTTCAAAAGTGAAACACAGTGATTCTGAGATTGCAAAGAAAGTTTCAAAGATCTTCGATATGCGTCCTTATTTTATTGAAAAAAGGCTGAAACTCCGTAACCCGATATACAGCGAAACAGCTGCTTACGGGCACATGGGTCGCAAGCCCCAGGTCGTTGAAAAAGTTTTTTGTACTCCTGAAGGAAAAGTGATCAAAAGAAGAGTGGAACTATTTACCTGGGAAAAACTGGATCATGTAGCTGCCGTTAAAAAAACTTTTGGACTTAAATAATTACCGCTGCTATTCCGTGAGCTGGTTTGTCAGTACATCCGGCAAATGCAAATCTTCACTATATTTTTTTTGAATATAGCGTGATGTTTCAGTGATATTTCCCGGGTGCCATCCGGGAGGCATAAAGAAATATTTTATTTTATTTGCCAGGCTGTTCACATTTTTCACATCTTTCCACAGGCTCCTGAATTCATGAACCTGAGCCTCCCAAAATCCGATCTCGCTCTTAATAAGTGTTGTTCCATATACGGGGGATTCCGTTGGCTGGGCGTATGTGCTGAATATTCTGTCCCACCAGGGAATGACTTCGCCATAGTTCTTGTCCAGGTAACATGGATTACATGCATGATGTATCTGGTGCATGCCGGGAGTCACCAAAATGTATTCCAGAAAAGGGATACGGGAAACAATTTTCTCACTGAAGTGAATGAAAGTGCCCCAGATTTTATTTAAAGAATAAAGAATGAAATAGACAATTGGATGAACACCTGCAAGGGGAATAAGGATATACAAAATGTCTAAAGAGACAATATCGAAGATTGAAGTTCGCAAGCCGGTGGTTGCATCCATCTTAGTGGCTGAGTGGTGCACTTCATGAAGACACCAGAGCAGCCTTACCTTATGATAGAGGAAGTGCGTACCAAACTGGATAAACGTGTACATAAAAAAACCCAGCAGAACCATATAACCATTTAATTCAAGATCCCATATCCTGTGTTCATATATAAAAGGATAAAGACCGGCAAAGAAAAGGGTTTTTAAAAAGGCCTGAATAACGATTGAAATAACCCCTGTTGCAATATTCACCCAGGTTTCTTTTGAATAAGTCCTTTTGAATACAATAAGATGAACAGCCATTTCAATGGAGATCATGACGACCACATAATAGGGCATCCATTGCTTCAGAAAAGCAAAGAAATTCTGATAGGAGGAAGGGGTTATCATATATTGAAAATACAATTTTCAATACAAATCCACTACAATTAAAGGAAAGGCAGATTCCAGCTGCTGATCCTCAATTGTTTTAATTCTTCTTTTTCAGAACTGATATTCTTTGTTTCTTTGGAAAGTGAAAAACTTCAGACAAAAACAACGCCCCAGAAAAAATACCTTGATTCCCGGCTGCCAAAGAGTGAAGGAAGCATTCAGTTCAGGTGTCATTCTTGACAGGATATATCTTGACACCAGGGCTTCCGGCAGGGAAATAGATGAAATAAAAAAATTAGCTGCTGCAAAACAGGTGCCTGTTAATTATGTACCTGTTGCCAAACTTGAAAGCTTTAATGTTTCAGATCATGAAGGAGTGATTGCACAAATTTCAAAAGTGAAATATCATGACTTGCAGCAGATCATTTCATTTGTAGTAGAAAAAGGAGAAGCACCTCTTTTCCTGATTCTGGATGGCATAACTGATATAAGGAATATCGGGGGCATGGCAAGAACGGCCTATTGCTGCGGTGTACACGCTATTATCATTCCGGGCAAAGGGGTGGGTGCATTGAATGAAGATGCCATTCTCACTTCTGCCGGTGCGTTAGAGAAAATTCCGGTATGCCGTGTTCATAGCCTTGTAAAAGCAGCGGATGAACTGCACCTGAACGGAATAAAAATTTTTGCCAGTGAAATGACAGCAGAAAAAAATGTTTTTGATTGTCGTTTCAAAGATCCCTGTGCCATCATAATGGGAAGCGAAGAGAAAGGCATCCATCCTGTTTTGCTGAAAGCAGCCGATGAAAAATTCAAAATCCCCATGAGCGGGGATTTTGAAAGCCTGAATGTATCTGTGGCAACCGGGATCATTCTTTTTGAGGCAATGAAACAAAGGATGCTTCAGTAATATATCTTATTTCATTTACAGAGCCGCCTTAACTTTATTTGTTCCCTGGTTGGGTAATCTTATAATTGGCTTTCGCTTTTTCCTTGTCAACGATAGCTTTCACATCAGCCAGAAGTTTTTTGGCGTCATATATGATTCCGTCTTTGATAGTGTATTTAACCCCACCGATACGGACCACGTTGTTATTTTTATCCAATGCAATAGCCCCGGTGCCATACAATACCTGGAAATTTTTTAAAGGGTTTTCTTCCACTATTACAAAATCTGCCAGCTTACCTACTTCAACCGAACCGATCTCCTTGTCCATTCCCAAAGCTTCGGCGCCATTTAATGTAGCTGCCTTGATGACTTCCAAAGGGTGAAAACCGGCTTCTCTCAATAGTTCCAATTCTTCCACATAAGCAAAACCATAAGGCTGATAAATAAAGCCTGCATCGGTTCCTACAGTTACTCTTCCTCCGCGGTTTTTATATTCATTGATAAAGGTCATCCAAAGCTTATAGTTCGCCTTCCATTCCACTTCCTGTTCTGTGCCCCAGTTGAACCAGTATGACCCATGGCTTCCCCGTTTGGGAGTAAAAAAATCCCAAAGCGCTGGCAACACATAATCTTCCTGCCATTCGGCACGGCGGGCCCGCATCAGGTCCCTGCTTGCAGAATAGATTACAAAAGTGGGGCTGATGGTAAAATCAAGAGAAAGTAATTCGTTCATTACTTTGTTCCAATGATCAGAATAAGGGGGTGCTGCCTGTTTCCAAAGCTGACCGGCTTCGCCAAAGCGATCGAATTCATTGCTATAATTGTAATCAAGGGAATAATTTTGAACTGTGCGGTCATTGAAAAGTGCTTCAGGCAGGCCATACCAGTGTTCCATTGAGGTCAGTCCTGCACGGGCACTGTTTAAGACATTCCATCTCCCGACATCAGTTTGTGCATGATGCATTTTGGAACGTAATCCCAATCTTTTATTTTCCTTTAAAGCTGCTTCCATAATATCGGGAGCAGCACCGAAGAATTTTATACCATCAGCGCCGTTCTTTGCATTTTGACGAACCCATTCCACAGCTTGTTCGGGAGTAGAAATTGGCTCTTTGCTTCCCTGGCCAAACGTTGCATACGCTTTGATACGAGGAGCTGTGATTTCATTTTTTGCACTTTTTTCTTTCTCTTCTAATACCCATTGTAACCCGTTCATACTTCCCGGATCAACAATTGTTGTAACCCCATGAGCCATCCATAATTTGAAAACGTATTCAGCATTGGGTGCCTGTTGCCCGCCGATGTGGGCATGTGTATCAACAAAGCCGGGCAGCAGGAACATTCCTTCGGCATTAAGCTTTTTTCCACCAGGCTTTAACTTTGGCCTTCTCGAATCATTTATTGGCGCTCCCGGAGTTCCTACGTTTACGATATTCGTGATCTTGTTTCCTTCCACTACAATGTCAACCGGGCCAACCGGAGGGGAAAGCGTTCCGTTGATCAGAGTAACACCTCTTATAATAAGTTGCGGCCATGGACCTTCCCCTTCATGACGGGGAGGGGCTTTGGTGACCTGGCTAAAAGAGTTGCTAACAAAGAGCGAAAAAATAAAAAAGAAAATCAGAAATGAGATCTTTCTCATAACAATCGTTTTGGGATGTAAATCTACTTCATTATAATCATGATCAGCTAATTAAACTTGATCGAAAAAAAAGAAAGGGTGCCTCGAATTATTTTAAAATAGGGCACCCTTTGTTTTTAAATAAACAGAGAATCAATATTGAATCGGCTGATTCTCTTTTGGAATTGAACTCTTAATAAATTGACGAAGGTCGTTGTTCCCCTCTTTATTATCTTCATCCCTGATATACAACATATGGCCGCTTTTAAATGCTTTAAATTGAATCCTGTCTTTAAAAGCTGATCTTGGGTCAAGATTCCATAATGACATCATAGCTCCCAAAACATCACAAGCCCCATCATAATATCCTTGTTGATTTAAAAGATGCAAAGCAGGGTTTTCTGCCATCGCATTTCTTAACTGATCACCAACATTAAACGCTGGTTGACCAAAACCTCCGCCACCTTGTGGTGGTGCAACTTGTTGCCAAGGTTGTACAGGGCCGAAAACATAATATCTGAGATCCGTTTTAAAACCTAGGTCCTCACGATAATATTTATTTATTGCTGGTGTAAATGCATGTTCCCATGCTAAAATTTCTGCATTGTAGTCTGACCTTTCTCCAGCATTTTCCTTGTCTATTCCTACGTAGCGGGTATCCAATCTGCCAATAGTTTTTCCTTCGCTGCGAAGTAATTCTTTCCAAAATCCAGAAGAAGAAACTACCAGGTTGTGATCCAGAATATATTGTTTAGGCATTCCAGAGAAACGTGAAACTTTTTGTGCCATAGCATCTTTTTGAGATGCACTGAGTGATCCGGCCCTTGTCACTGCAGGTAAATATTCATTGATGGTGAAATCAACGGCTTGTGGGAATATATCATTCAGATCCTGATTTTGTAAATCGGCCGGCAGTTTTTTATGATACCATGCAGCAGATGTATACGAAGGAAGTTTAAAAACATTAGATGCTGCAGAAGAGAAGCTTGGGTTTAACCCAATCCCACAGTTACCTTGCAATACTACTCCATTTAAAAATATATTTTGTTTGGATTGAAGTACACCAGCAAGACCAGCGACACGTGTTGTCCCATAACTTTCACCTATTAAAAATTTAGGCGAAGTCCATCTTTCGTACCGGCTAATAAATAAAGCAATCCAGTCAGCCAAATAGTTAATATCTGCCTCAACACCAAAAAAATCCTCTTTTTTCCCGTCATTAATAATTCTGGAATATCCAGTATTGACAGGATTTACAAACACCAAGTCTGTTACATCAAGGATCGAATATGGGTTATCTTTTACTCCATAAGGCTGTACAGGCCATCCCTCAGAACTCACTTTCAATCTTTTTGGCCCGGTATAACCTATATGCATCCAAAGCGATCCGGTTCCAGGCCCTCCATTAAATGAGAAAAGTATCGGTCTATTCGACATATCCTTTACGTCTGATCTTCTATAATACGTATATTGTACATATGCACGAGGCTTTGTTGGATTTCCAGGTATATCATCGTTATGTTGTACATATACAGGTAAAGTACCTACTAATGCCTCATAAGGAACTTCTGTGCCATTAATTGTTATCTTTTGAGATGTTTTGACTGAAGTATCATAAGAAAGGAAGAATGCCTTTTGCGCATTTGCATTTGACATAATAATCATACAAACAGCGGTTATGAAAACCGAAATTAATTTGAGGTTTCTCTTTTTCATAATTTTTCAATTTAATTGTAATTAAAGTAAATTGGGTTTAGAGTTAATTTTTTATGTAAGCAAAGAGTAAGGATCAACTTTTTTAAATAAAATCCACAGTCTGTCTTAATATTTTATCGACTGCCCTTCCTTGGGAATACTGGTTAATATAAACTTTCTTAGATCATTAAGAGATTTTTCTTTTTCAGTATCTCTTACGTATATTATGTGTCCACTTTGATAGCCTATGGTTTGGATCCGATCTTTCATTTTTTTGCTAGGATCAAAATTCCAGTTTCCAAATTTACTCCCAAACCATCCACTATCATAGTAACCGTATTTATATAATAAACGCATTGAGGGATTTTGTGCCACGGCTGCTCTAAGCAGAGTGCCGGTACTGAATGACGCTTCTCTGTTCCAGAGTTGAACACTGCCAAATACATAATACTTTAAACCAGTTTTTAATCCTAACACATCTATTAAGTAATAGTTGATAGCAGGAGTGAAACTGTGTTCCCAAGAAGTTAATTCAGCAAAGTAGTCAGGTTGTGATCCGCCATCAGTTCTTTCTATTCTAAGGTATCTTGAATCCAGATAACTAACGGTGTACCCTCTATCTCTCAATACTTCATTATAGAATGTATTATTGGGTACCCCTAAATTATAATCCAAAATAAACTGTTTAGGCAGTCCTGTGTATTGTGCCACTTTACCGTCAATTACATCTTTTTGAATCTGAGTAATAGCAGAATCTGATACTAATGCCGGTAAATATTCATTAATAGCAAACTTTTCGACTTCAGGTAAAAATTGTGCTTTATCTTTATTCTGGAATTCAGGAGATAACTTTTTACGAAACCAGGCTGTAGCTGCAAAGAAGGGAAGCTGAGTAACAGGCCCGGGGACAGAAATTTCAAGATTTGTTCCGCCACTGCCAGATACAAGAATTACACCATTTACATACATACCACTTTCGATATTTTCGAGCTGCTCTGCTAAACCAGCGACCCTTCCGGTTCCGTAACTTTCCCCAATAAGAAATTTTGGCGAGAGCCATCTGTGTTCCCTGGAAACAAACAACAATATCCAGCCAGCCAAATAAGATATATCTTCTTTTGATCCAAAGAAATCTTCAGACTTACCATCATTGATTATCCTGGAAATACCAGTACTCACAGGATTTACGTAAAGTAGGTCAGTAACATCTAAAACTGAATTATGGTTATCAACTATTCTGTAAGGTTGAACAGGAAATCCATCTTTGTCCAACTTCAGGTTTACCGGTGAAGTATATCCCAGATGCATCCATAAACTTCCTGTATCCGGTCCGCCATTAAATGAGATGATTAATGACCTCTTTGATATATCTTTTATATCAGCCCTCTTATAACAAGTATATTGCAAATACGCTCCGGGCTTTTTAGCATCTCCCGGCTTATCATCTATATGTTTTACATAAACAGGCAGAATGCCAACAATAACTTCATGAACTATGGCGATAGCTGTATCATAGGGTAGGAAGAACTGTTTTTGAGCAAAAGAACCTAAGCCAATTGTGGTAAGTATGACATAAAATGCGATAGTTAATATATGATAAAATATCTTCTTCATATAAATAGCTTAATCTCTGATATGTAACTTAAAAAATTTCCACCCAGGTTGAATTCTTCTAATAGCCAGGATTTTGTGGCAAATTACTTGCATCGAGTTGACTCTGCGGGATTGGGAAAACTAAAATATTACTATCCCATGGAGTTCCTCTTACACTCAATTTTTTACGCTGTAGATCCATTTTTCTAAGCCCTTCATAAGACAACTCAACCTCTCGTTCTCTGAAAATTGCATCAATAAGGTCTTCCTTGGTAGAAAAGTCTGTAATTTTAAATTCAATAAGAGATTTATCTCCTGGATTGTTATTCTGATCAACAACTTTGATCGATCTTGTCCTAATCTGATTCAAAAGGTCTATTGATGTCTGGTTGACACCATTCTGTTCTGCTAATGCCTCTGCTCTTGTTAAAATCATTTCAGGTAACCTTAAAACTGGAGGATTGTCTGCTAAATTTATCCAGTCCTCATATTTATCTGTATGAGTGTACTTATCAAGTGTCAGAGGCGGTGCAGCTCTGCTAGTTAAAAGTTCTGTTACCCGGGTATCAATAGCATTAAATCCGTTTGCTGTTAAGGCCAGCTTTTGTGCATCAGTAATTAAGCTTCTTACCGTATTTCTATATGAATCGGTTATTGTAATACCGGCTCTGCCATTTATATTACAAACAACAGATATGGCATAATTACCTCCGCCTGCAGCATCTCCAATCGTATTAACAATTTCAAATATAGACTCTGCTCCTAAAGGTTCTCTAAAGAAAGTCTTAACATCTGGCAGAAGTGAATAATGTGGAATCACATTACTTGCAAGTGTTGCGGCATCCAACCACCGACCCTGCATCAATGCAATGCGGGCTCTTAAAGCTGTTGCTGCATAATTGGTGGCTTTCCCGGGAGAATTATTAGTAATAGTTAAGCTTTCAGCGCTCTTTAAATCTAAGTCAATCTGGTCGTATACTTCTTTAACAGTACCTCTGGCTTTAATTTTAAAATCATTGGAGTTTATTACAGGGTCTAACATTAAGGGAACTCCCATTTGCGAATTGTCAGGTTGTGAATTCCATGGTTTAGACCAATACTGAACCAAATAATAATACATTAAAGCCCTGGTGAAATAAGCTTGCCCTTTTAAGTTATCTTTTTGAGCCTGAGTCGTGTTCTCCAAATTGTCTAATTTGGCAATAATTATATTGGCATCATTTATTGCCTTATAAAGTTGATCCCACATTAAAGTTATTTGTGGATTATTAGCTGTCATTGACTGATAACCGATTTGCCTTGCTTCTGTAAAACTCAAATTCCAGTTGACAAAATCAGTCATACTTTCACTATAATAAGTCAATTGACTTCCGTAATTCTGAATACCATTGTAAACGCCATTCATTAAGCTTTGGAATCCCTGTAGTGTATTCAGTTTATTCATATCTATTGACCCAGACGGCTGTGGGCCATCTAAATATTTATTGCAGCTAATAAGGATCAGAAGGGATATTGATAAAAATAATTTATAAATTGTTGTCATAACTTAATTTTTTGATACTAAAATGAAACCTGTATTCCTGCGTTATAATTGATGTTCAACGGGTCGTTCCCCTGGATGATGCCTCTGTCAATATTAGATCTTGGAGAATTATCGCCTCCCGGATCGAACCCTTCAAAGTTGTTTATTGTAAATAAATTAAAGCCGCCGAAATATATTCTTGCACGCTTTTCTCCAAAAAGAGATTTCGGGAAAGTATAACCTAATTGAACATAATTTAATCTTAAGAACGATGCATCATAAATAAATCTTGAGGATCTGTTCCCTCCGTTAGCCGTTGGGCGAGGTTCTGGATTGGGTGCATTTTTATTATCAGGCCTCCAAAAATCAATTACAGATTGCAATTGGTTATAAGAAGATGTAGATCCTTTCATATATTCCGCTCGCACCCAATAAAGTTTGTTTCCCTGTGAGTAGCTAAAATTAATGCTAAAATCGAGCCCTTTATATGAGAGGTCAGTTCCAAATCCACCAAAAACTTTTGGAAGAGGGGATCCAACGATCTGTCTTGGTGCAGCAGAATAATTTGCAGCAATCCCATTTTTACCATCATCAAATAAGGCATTGCCATTTTGAGGATTGACGCCTTTGTACACTGGCATATACAAAGAAGCGATAGGATAACCTACTCTGATCAGGTTATAGGTTCCTATAATATCTCCTCCTGGCAGATCGATCACTTCATTATGCAAAGTTGAAATATTTCCGTTCAAATTCCATCTGATTGTCCTGGTCTTTATCAAGGTTGCTTTGAAATTAAATTCTATCCCTGAATTTGCCATTTTACCGCCATTCTTGAATATTGTAGTAAAACCATTTATATCTGAAACTCTCCTTTGGAGCAGCAAGTTTGTAGTCATTCTGTTATAGTAATCAATAGTGCCACTCAATCGATTTTGAAAAAGATTAAAATCAAATCCAATATCAAATTCATGAGAAGTTTCCCAGGTTAAATCAAGATTAGATAATTGTGTAAAATCTATAGCCGGTTCATTATTATACTTAATTCCTGAAGTCAATAACGATTGATAAGGAAAATTATCAATGTTGGCATTTCCTGTAACTCCATATCCCACTCTTAACTTCAGAAAATTTAAGACCTTAACTTTTTGCATAAACTCTTCATCAGAAATAACCCAACCTGCAGCAACTGCAGGGAAAAAACCATATCTTTTCCCTCTGGCAAAGCGAGAAGTACCATCATAACTTCCTGAAACAGTTAGTAAATACTTTCTCTCATATTCATAGTTTGCCCGGATAACATTATTTTGATACCTGAAAGAAGATGTGGAGCCACCACCTGATACAAGTAAGGAAGCTGCGTCTAAATCAGTCATTGACTCATCAGTTACATTGCTTTTAGAAATATTTATCCAGTTCCTGGTGCTATTTTCTAAAGCAGCAACTAAGGTCAGATCAAGAGAATGTTTATTCCAAGTGTTTTTGTAATTTAAAGTATTATTCCAGCTTAAATTGGTGAAGCTCCGGTTACTTGCACCTATGCTGCCATTGGGATAACCGGAACTTGTAACGTTTTTAAAATCCGCATTTCCGACAGTGCCACTTGTCTGGTAATTAAAATTACTGGCAAAGGTAAGTTTTGAGAGTATTTTATAGGTTCCTCCAAAATTTGCAAGAATTTGTTTCGAATCATTATCAATAAAAGAATATTTCACATTTGCGTATGGTGTACCTGCAAAAGGATTAAAAATTAAATTAGCAGGAACCGTAGGATTTTTGCCATTATTAACGCTGCCGTCCGGTAAAAAAATTGGGACAGTAGGAGGCTCTAATACCGCCATACCAAATGCTGAATTGATCGTTGTGTGGTTGCTCATGGAACGAAGCATCGTTACTGATGGTGCCAAATTGAGATTCACTTCCAAACGGTTATTTAGTTTATTTGTGATTTTTACACGGGCACCAAACTTTCTCAAATTATTTTCATTAATAATCCCCTTTTCTTCCTGATAATTTGCTGAGATATAATAAGTGCTTTTCTGATTACCCCCGGAGATGTCAAATGAATAGTTTTGAGAAGATCCTGTCTGTGATACAGCATCCTGCCAATCAGTATTTGCAAAATCAGAAGCAACATAATTTGTATGGCGTACATAATTGAATATTTTAAGATAATCCGGCGTTCCTGTCAGTTTCAATTTTTTTGCAACTTTTGAGATCCCGCCTTCTATCTTAACATTGATCTTCTGGGTATTAGCACTGCCACTTTTCGTCGTAATCAAAACGACGCCATTTGCACCTCGAGTTCCGTAAACTGCCGCTGCCGATGCGCCTTTAAGAACATCAATAGACTTTATGTCATCGGTATTTATGTTTATAAATGGACTGATATCTTCCCCAGTGCCGGCAATAGAATTCTCTTCCATCGGAATACCGTCGATAACATACAATGGTTGACTACTTGCATTTATAGAGGATACTCCACGGATACTAATCCTTGTCATGGCACCAACCATTCCTGTAGATCTTTGAACACTGACGCCACTTACCTTCCCCTCTAATTGTTGAGTAAAAGTATTTGAACGATCTTTTTCTAAAGATTCCATATCCACTGATGAAATAGAACCAGTAACAGCTCTTTTAGTTTGAGTTCCGTAGCCTATCACCACGATATCTGATAGTGACTGAATCTTTTGTTCGAGAACAACATTAATTATCGTTCGTCCTCTAATTGGAACTTCCTGAGTTTCGTAACCAGTAAAGGAGAAAACTAATGTGCCTTTTGTATCTTTCACTTGCACTGAATAATGTCCTTCTGCATTTGTAGTACCGCCAGTTGATGAACCTTTTACCAGAACGGAAACGCCCTGCATTCCTTTTCCTTCATGATCTTTAACAGTCCCCTGAACTTCTGAAAAAACTGTTTCTTTAGGTATTTCAATCGGTCCGCTTTCTTTGGTTACATCCTTTTCGCTGATAACTATTGTTTTGTTCACAATCGAGTAGGTCAGAGGTAGTTTATCTAAACTGACTTTTAGGGCCTCATCAAGTGAAACTTCTTTAATATCCAAACTAGTTTTTACTTCTGAATTAAGCAGTTTTTCTTTATAAAAGAAATGATAACCGCTTTGCTTTTCAATTTCAGTAAAAACTTGTTTTAAAGAAATATCCTTCCTTGAAAGGCTTATCTTTTGTGCCTTTCCTGTTGCGCTTGCCTGGAGGCACAACAAAAACATAAAGACTACACTTAATTTCATAACTATTAGTGTTTTTTTCGCAAACAACACGTCGGTGACCTGGGATTTGCTTGAGATTCCAAAATGCATATCTTTGTTTGGTTTTAGGTTATTAATATTTAAGCATTTATCGTTTACTTTTTACATCTGGCAGGATGTTTTATTATGGCCTAAACTTTGCCGGTGATGATAGTACATCACCGGCATATATTTAGTTAGCACCAAATAATTATTCCATCACGATTATTTTTTTGCCTTCAAGTTTTATTTTAATTCCGTTCAACTCAATTACTTTCAAAAATTCTATGAGTGGTAATGTTTTATATATTTTCCCCGTAAACCCTTCTGTAGTTATTTTGCCTTCATAAACAACTTCCACATCATACCACCTTGCCACCTGCTTCATAATTGACTTAATATCTGTATCGTTAAATACAAATAAACCTTCCTTCCATGCAATAATCTGCTCCAGATTTACATTTTTTTGAACGCTTATTCTTCCCTGATCATACCTGGCTTGCTCGCCGGGATACAATGTTTTTGTTTCGCTTTGTTTTATAATTTTTACTGACCCTTCCAATAAAGTTGTTCTGATTTCTTCTCCCGGGTATGCACTGACATTAAAGTGTGTCCCCAGAACTTCAATTTCACTTTTACTTAAATTACTTTCTATTTCAACTTTAAAAGGCTTTAAAAGGTTTTTAGAAACTTCAAAATAAACTTCGCCTTTAATTTTTACTTTTCGTTCAACACCCGAAAATTCCATCGGAAAGCTGATCGAAGATGCAGCGTTCAGCCACACTTCTGTTCCATCTTCCAACACAATATGTGACTCATGCCCGATTCTGGTGGAAACAGTAGTGTAAATGGATGCAGGTTTTGAGTCAACGTCAATCAGATCAGCTTTTAATTTCTTATAAATAATCTTTCCGTTTTCTTTCAGTACCACAATATTCCCGTTCTGCATAATGGTACCATTCTTTGCCTTATCAAGGTCAATAAGTGTCCCATTGTCCAGCTTAAGTTCGGTATTGTAAATATCAGCAGGAACCTGTGTAGGTATAGATTCAGATGTCGCTATTGTATTAATTATTTCAATTTCACTTTTTTTATGAAACAGATTATATCCTAACGCAGAAATACCCAATACCAAAATAGCAGCAGCGGATAACCTGAACCATTTTCTTTTATAGATAGGTATGATCTTAGGCTCAATGATCCCGTATTCTTTTTGAAGATTTATCTCTTCCTGTATGTCAAGATATACTCTGTCCAGGATTTCCCGGTACTCAGCAGAGTCAGGAGCATTATTTAATTCAAAATACTTTTCGATTAGTTTTTTTAAAACACCTTCATTTCCGGGGATTCCAAAATAAGAGAGAAGTTGATCCGCTTCTTCCGGATTGCACTTATTTTCAATGTATTTCCGAAACAGATTTTCTATGTCAGACTTTTTTTGCAAGCAGTCAGGTTTGGAGCTAATACGGATGAAAGTTGCTTTTCATCGGCTCTTCCGCAAATATTTTCCGGGATTAAGTGTTAACCTGCAAAGATTACTGATAAGATTATTGCACTCTCTATCGAATGATAAAGTAAAAGTTTATCACGTATCATTTTAGTAGCTTTTACAACATGATCATTAATGGTACTTGAAGAAATATTAAGAAGCTGGCTGACTTCTGAGTAGGAATGTCCTTCAATTTTAATAAGCCAGAATATTTTCCTCCTTTTAGGTGAGAGTGACCGGATCGCTTCGTTGATCAGCCTGGAATCTTCTTTTTTGAATATAATTTCTTCTTCCTCTACAGTAACCGGGTTTTGGTCTGTCAATACAGCATGTATTTTTTTCTTCAGAGCCTTGGCCCTGAAATAATCATAGACTAAATTAGATGCAATTCTGAAAAGATAGGAACGGAATGATTTTAAAGGATCAAGAGTCTTCCTGTTGTTCCAGATCCTCATAAATGTTTCCTGCAATATTTCTGCAGCATCATCTTCCGACTTGGTGAATTTTATTAAATATCCCAATAAACGGTTGCTGTAGCTTTCATAAAGAATTTTGAAAGCTTGTTCGTCGTCTTTGCATAACAGACCAACTAAATCCCTCTCATTAAAATCGGAATAATTCAAGGTGCAGAAATTTGGTTGCTGAACTAAAGATAGAGAAATATTTCAGAAAAATATCTGAATCAAATAATTTTTATAAAAGATCATAAGCGGTTTGTTATACTTTATATTTTTTATAAGGCAAACGTATGAGAAACACTCAGGAATTGAGCATAACCCTTTACCGGTTAAAACAAAAATTGAGCATACTAATTTTTTTAATGAATAGTATCTTTTAAATTAAAACTGCTAAAACGAAATTGTATTTTACTTATTATCTAATTGCTTAACTTGAACTTATAAGCAAGGGGCATTGCTGAAATTTCTATCCTTAAATTTGTATCTAAATGGAACAATTAAAGATCAAACTCATCGAATGCCCCCGTGATGCCATGCAGGGCTGGAAGGATTTTATCCCCACCGGAATAAAGATCAGTTATATCAATTCATTATTGAAAGTTGGGTTTGATACCATTGATTTTGGAAGTTTTGTTTCTCCGAAAGTGATCCCGCAAATGGCCGATACAAAAAAAGTGGTAAAAGGGCTGAAAATAAATGGCTCAAACTCCGGGTTGCTGGCAATAGTTGCTAATGTCCGCGGCGCACAGGAAGCAAGTGCATTTGATGAGATCACGTATCTCGGTTTCCCTTTCTCCGTGTCCGAAACTTTTCAGCAGCGGAACACCAATTCATCTATAGAAGGTTCATTAAAAAGAGTAGAGGAGATCATAGAGATATGCCTTCAAAAAAAGAAGCAGCCGGTCATTTATATTTCTATGGGCTTTGGTAATCCTTATGGCGATAAGTATTCCGAAGAAATAGTCTTCAAATGGGTGAACAAACTTGTTTCTATGGGAATAACAATTATTTCTTTGTCGGATACCGTCGGAATAGCTACGCCGGAGCAGGTATTTTCAATGACTAAATATATCATTGATGCTCTTCCTTCAACTGAAGTAGGAGTGCATCTTCATTCCCATGCAGAAAACTGGAGAAAAAAACTGGAAGCTGCCGTGAAGGCCGGATGTAAAAGATTTGATGGCGCTTTAAAAGGGATAGGCGGCTGCCCGATGGCAGAGGATGAACTGGTAGGCAATATGAATATGGAACGGATGATCAGCTATTTTGAAGAAAATAATTACACCACCGGCATCAATAAAGAAGCTCTGGCAGAAAGCCTTAAAATGGCCGGGGAGGTATTTAATGAATGATATGAACATATTTTAAAGAAACACCGGCAGTTTTTTCCGGCCGATACTTTTTTCTTTTTGAATGATAAGATAAATTTTAAAATTTTTTAACCCCGGATCATGCAATTCCAGATACCGATACAGATCAATTCCCCGGAACGGCAAATAAACTATAACGATAAAATTCTCCTGGCGGGATCCTGTTTTACGGAACACATCGGCAATGCCTTACAGGGCTTGAAATTTTCTGTAATGCAAAATCCCAATGGCATTTTATTTGATCCGTACAGTGTTTGCAGAAGTTTAAAATCATACATCCATAATAAAAAGTATAATGAACATGATCTGTTCCGCCTCGATGATGTCTGGCATAGCTGGCAGTACCATTCGCGGTTTTCGGATATTGACCGGTCAGCATGTTTGGACAACATTAATAATTCACTGGAGAAAGCGCATCACTTTTTAAAGAAAGCAGATTGGATCATTATTACACTTGGCTCTGCATTTTGTTATCGCCTTACAAAACTTGACGGGTCAGCAGACATACCAGCAATGGAAGAGCCAGGTGAGCCTGTTGCCAATTGTCACCGGGCGCCGGCACAATGGTTCCGGAAGGATCTTATTGGTATCTCAGATATTATATCAGTCCTGGATGATTGCATTAACCGCATGCTGGCATTCAACCAGGGGCTGCAATTTATATTAACGGTCAGCCCCGTCCGCCATATCCGGGATGGAGTAATTGAAAATAACCGCAGCAAAGCGAGATTGATCGAAGCTGTGCATCAAATAGTCAATAAATACAAACAGGCTTTTTATTTCCCTGCGTATGAACTTGTGATTGATGTGTTGCGGGACTACAGGTTTTACGATGTGGATCTTGTTCATCCTAACTATATGGCCACGGAGTATGTATTGGAAAAATTTACTGATTCTTTTATTGCCAAAGAAAGCAGGGAACTGATGGATGAAATAAAGAAGATCGTGATTGCAGGAAGGCACAGGCCTTTTCAGCCGGGCACCCGTGCACATCATTCCTTCCTTGAAACTCATCTGGAAAAAACCAAAGCCCTGGCGAAGCAGTATCCCTTTTTCGATTTCACCAGGGAATTAAATTATTTCTCTCAGGCTTCAAAAAACCGGTAAACAGTTGTTTCATTGTATTTTTCTCCCGGCCGTAGTATCGTATTGGGAAATTGCGGTATATTAACCGCATTGGGATGTTTGTGAGTTTCAAAACAAAAGCCGGAGTATGGTCCATAAGACGATCCGTTTTTCCCATGCATGTGCGGGATCCCTTTACCGGAATAGAAATGCAGCACCGGTTCGGTGGTAAAAACCTGTAAGCAGGTATGGGATTGCTCGCAATATGCTTCTGCAGCTAATTTCAATTTACTTTTCTTTTTATCCAGAACGAAACTTTTATCGTAACCATCTTTCATACCCGACTGGTCGCCCACTTTGCGCCGCTTGCGGAAATCAAATTCTGTATTTTCAACTTTTAAAAAAATGCCGGTTGGTATCAGGCGGTCATTCTGTTCTAAAATCTCCGAAGCTTCTATTTTAACCAGGTAATCGAAATCATTTCCCTTGCCATTGTTTAAATTAAAATAACTGTGATGGGTCAGGTTGATAATCGTGGGACGATCTGTTGTTGCTTCGTATTGATACAGGAGTTCCTCTTCGCTGAGCCTGAATTTTAAATTAACATCAAGGTTTCCGGGAAACCCTTCTTCGCCATCAGGGCTTTTATAATTCAATAACAACTCATTTTTTGATGCATTAAAAGAAAGCACCTTCCAGACTTTTTTACCGAAACCGCTTATTCCTCCGTGTAACTGGTCCTCACCCATATTTTTGGAAAGCTCTGTTTTTTTGCCATCAATCATGCAGGAAGCATTCCTGATCCGGTTGGCATAACGGCCTACTGCGCAACCCATGTGAATGTATTGCTGCATGTATTTTTCTGATAAATAGTCTTCCACTTTGTCAAAACCGAGCACGATATCATTCATCGTACCATCGGATTTCTTCAACTTCAATGACATTATAGTAGCACCGTAATTGGAAATAAGAACTTCATGACCTTTTACATTGCCTAATACAAACAAATAAATAACTTCACCGGATGAATGGGTAAAGCAATATCGCTGACCTGAATTCATTGATCTAAAAGTATTGCAATTTGACGATGATTGAATTATTATTTAAAGAATTCCGCAAACGTTTCCGGAATGATGCCCCGCAACTTTTTTTCTGCCCGGGACGTGTAAATCTTATTGGAGAACACATAGACTACAATGGCGGGCAGGTGATGCCCTGCGCCATCTCAAAAGGAACTTACCTTGCTATTGCAAAAAATACGGATAAGAAAATCCGGTTTTCAAGTTTTGATTTTCCTGATAAAGCGGAACTGCAAATTCAAACTTCATATTCCAAAACAGGAAAGCAATGGTTTAATTATCCGCTTGGCGTTTTGGATTATCTTATCAGAAACGGGAATGAACTATCAGGGTTGGATATGTTGTTCGCCGGTGACCTCCCGGTAGGAGCAGGGCTCTCTTCTTCTGCATCTATTGAAGTGCTTACCATATATGCGCTGGATGAACTTTTCGGTTACAACCGCTCAAAGACAGAAATGGCGCTGGCAGCAAAAAAAGTGGAAAATGATTTTATCGGAGTGAGTTGCGGAATAATGGATCAGTTTGCTGTGGCGATGGGGCAAAAGAATAAAGCGATCCTGCTGAACTGCGACACACTGAAATATGAATATATTCCGTTTGAGACGAAGGGTTATTCATTAGTGATCATCAATACCAACAAACAAAGGGCATTGTCCGAATCCAAATACAATGAGCGCTTTGCAGAATGCGGAGCGGTATTAAAATCTTTAAAAAAAGAATTACAGATCGAAAAACTCTGTGATATCGATCCCGGTGCATTTGAAAAATACAAACATTTAACGGGGAGTGAGGTCCTCGTAAAAAGAGCCAGGCATGTGATTACGGAAAATGAGAGAGTGGCAAAAGCTTCTTCGGCGCTCAAATCAGGTAATATATCCATGTTTGGATCTTTAATGTTTGACTCACATCAATCGCTCAAAGAATGGTATGAAGTAAGCGGTATCGAATTAGATACGATCGTGGAATTTGCCAGGAGTTACAATGAATGCATTGGTGCAAGAATGACGGGTGCCGGCTTTGGCGGTTGTGCCATAGCATTGGTGCAAAAAGAATATGTGAATGATTTTGAGGAAAAGCTGATTTCGTTTTATAAAAGCAGGATAGGTTATGAAGCTTCTGTTTTTATTTCCGGTGCAGAAGATGGCGTCAGGTCACTCAAGGTTTAAAGCCGTATTCACTCTCCAGGAATTCTTCTAATCTTTTCAGCAGAGTAAGCTGATTCAAAGCCCGGTCAAAGTTCTGGCCTTTGTACTCAACTTTGTAATAGATACCGCCATACATGAAATCGGTAAGGAACCGCATCGCCTGCATATATATCATCAATATGCCTGAATAATGAATGTATTTCTTTTCGGAGGCTGTAAAATATTTCCCCATGACGGACATATAACCACTGATAATTGCTTCATAATAACTTTTCCTGATCCTGATCTTTTCAAAATACTGGTAATTCTCATCATAATTACATGCCATTGACCGGATCATATCTCCGGGGTCTGAAAAGAAATAACCGGGCATGACCGTATCGAAATCAACCGGGCAGATGATCCTTCCGGTAGTTTTATTAAAAAGAACATTTGAAATTTTAGCATCATGATGCATGACCCGCAGCAGAAAATCATCAGAACCGGTGATCATTTCATAAAATTGACTGTAGCGTTCTCTTTCTCTCAGCTCCCGGAGCAATGACTTGGCTTTTTCAATCCGTTCAGGTAAGCCTTTTTTTTCTGCCTGCTCCATTTGTTCATATCGGAAGGAGACATTATGAAAATCAGGTATAATTATTTTTAACTGATCCACGTCAAACTTACTGAATGCAGAGGTAAACTTTGCAAAAGCTTTGGCAGTAGCCTTTGCCTGTTGAGGTTTTTGTGCTATGCTATGGGTCACGGAGTCTTTGATAAATTCAAATGACCGCCAATAATTTCCACTGCTGTCCATAAATAATGAAACCATTTTATCGCAGTAACGGGGAGCGGGAAGTTTTAATCCCTTGATTTCTGTTTCAGCATATTTCCAGATAGTGATATAATTTTCCTGCACATCTTGTGGCCGGGGAAAAACATTTTTATTGATCTGCTGCAATAAAAAGAAATGACCGGAAGAACAGGATACTTTATAGGTGTGATTGATCAGGCCATTTCCTAATGGAAGAACGCTGATCTTTCCGGGAGTAAGTTTGCACATCCCGGCATGGTAATTTGCAAATGCAAAAGCAGCTTCCTGGTAATCCGCAGCCGTCATAAATTTTTGGAAAGATATAGGATTTAAGAGTTATTCCTTATATAAAAATTTTTTCAAGCAACATTCCTAATGCATCCTGTCACCGCGAAGACGAAGCTGTTGCATGATCTCTGCTTCTTTGGTCAGCCATTGCTGCCACCTGTGACGGACTTTTTCCTTTTCAATATACGTTTCAGCCAATTCAATAAAAAGTGTGTAATGCCCGGCTTCACTTTCCATGAACCGCCTGTAAAAATATTTGAGATATTTATCCTCCAGCCCTTCACTCAATCGTTTGAACCTCTCACAGCTGCGGGCTTCAATCAGGGCACACATGAGCAACTTATCCAGCAACCTTTCCTCTTCACTTCCACCCCTGGTTTCAAATTTCATCAGTTCATTTACATATTCATCACGTCGCTGCCTGCCAAGTTTCAGTTCCCTTTTTTGTAACTCAGCCAGCACAGCCCTGAAATGCCCCCATTCCTCAGTAACAATTGGGGAAAGTTCCTGTACGAGTTTTTCTTTGTCACTGTAGCGCTGGATCAGGGAAATGCAGGAAGTAGCCGCTTTCTGTTCGCAATAAGCGTGGTCAGTAAGGATATCTTCTAAAGATTTTTGAGCCAGGTTCACCCACCGTGGATCTGTAGGAAGTTTCAGGCCCAGGATGGTTTTGGTATGTTGAGAAAACTCCATATTCTGCAAAAGTAGCAGGTTGAATTTTATTTCGATTTTATCCATTAAAAACCGGCAGGATATGGAAAATGCGGTCGAAAAATTTAAAACTTCAATGTTTTTGCTGTCAGCGGTTTCTGTCTTAACTTTGCAGCCGCAAATAAAGGATGACTAATCGGATGAAAAATTAAAAAAAAACAAGATGCCTTTAACAAAAGAACAAAACAAAAACATTTTTACAGAATTCGGAGGACAGGCTTCAAACACCGGATCCATTGAAGGTCAAATTGCACAACTGACACAACGTATCAGCCAGATCAGCAATCACCTTCAGCAAAACAAAAAAGATTTCTCCACTCACCGCGGACTGATGCAACTGGTTGGTAAACGTAAACGCTTACTGAACTATTTACAAAAGCAAAATCTCACAGGTTACCGCCAATTGATCGAGAAACTGGGAATAAGAAAATAAGCTGCTCTCCGGCTAAACCATCTTTGATGGTTATCTTTCAGTTTCCCGCTCCCATAATTTTCAGACCTGTTTTGCTTTTCCAATATTATTGATTTGCAATTAACGGGTGAAAGAGGTTGCGGAAATAAAAAGATAGAACCTGCACTGCAAAAGTATAGTGTAATCAAGCCGGCACCTCTTTTTCTGTTTCTGTATTTATTAATCAAACAACACATTTAAACAACATGTTACAACAACCGATTCGAAAAACATTTGATATAGGCGATGGCCGCGAGGTGACGATCGAAACAGGACGGCTGGCCCGCCAGGCCGATGGAGCCGTTACGGTTTCCATAGGCAATTGCATGATACTTGCTACAGTGGTGGCAAGTAAAGAAGCCAAAGAAGGACAATCATTTTTCCCATTGACAGTTGATTACCAGGAAAAATTTGCATCCGCAGGCCGGATACCCGGTTCATTTTTTAAAAGAGAAGCCAGGCTGAATGATTACGAGGTACTGACTTCAAGACTGATTGACAGGGCACTCCGCCCTTTATTTCCTGACGATTATTTATGTGATGTACAGGTACTGGTGACACTGATCTCAAGTGATCCTGAGATTTTGCCTGATGCAATGGCCTGCCTTGCTGCTTCAGCCGCATTGGCTGTATCGGATGTACCGATCAAAGAAATTATTTCGGAAGTCAGGGTGGGCAGGGTGGATGGTCAGTTCAAAATAAATCCAACCCGTGCAGAAATGGAGAAATCAGATATTGATTTCATGGTAGCCGCCACGGACAAAAACCTGATGATGGTGGAAGGCGGAGCGCAGGAGTGCAGTGAAGCGGATCTTTGCAAAGTGCTGGAATTAGCACATGATGCTATCCGCATACAGGTAAAAGCGCAGGAAGAACTAAGAACCCTGGCCGGGGTGAAAGGAAAAAGGGATTATGTAAAACCCAAACAGGATGAAGCGTTACTTAATAAGGTAGAAGTGTTTGCCAAAGAAAAAGTATATGAGATTGCAAAAGGAAAATTGGGAAAAACAGAAAGATCTGAAAAGTTCAAAGCGATCAAAGAAGAATTACAAGAGTATCTAAAGAAAGAGTTCAATATAGCAGAAGGTGAAGACCTGCCGGACGAAACAAAGAAAATGGCAGGCAGGTACTATGACGACCTTCAATATGAAGTGGTCCGGGATATGATCCTGGATGAAAAAGTGCGCTTGGATGGCCGTGGACTGGAAGACATCAGGCAGTTGGATATGGAAGTGGATGTGCTTCCTTCACCACATGGTGCAGCCTTGTTTACCAGGGGTGAGACCCAATCTCTTACGACAGTCACTTTAGGAACTCCATTAGATGAATTATTAGTTGAAAGTGCAGCAAAATCCGACTATACAAGATTCATTCTTCATTATAATTTTCCTCCTTTCTCTACCGGCGAGGTGAAAATGATGAGAGCTCCGGGAAGAAGAGAGGTCGGCCATGGAAACCTGGCAATGCGTTCTTTAAAACAAATGATGCCTTCAGGCGATTTTGCTTACACCGTTCGTGTAGTGAGTGATATCCTTGAATCTAACGGTTCTTCATCTATGGCTACAGTTTGTGCCGGTTCTCTTGCTTTAATGGATGCAGGAGTACCGATCCCCAAACACGTATCCGGGGTTGCAATGGGATTGATCACTAAGGGAGATAAGTATGCTATCCTGACTGATATTCTCGGTGACGAGGATCATCTTGGCGATATGGATTTTAAAGTGACCGGAACCAGAGACGGGATTTGTGGAGTGCAGATGGATATCAAAGTGGATGGATTGAAGATGGAAGTGATGGCTCAGGCATTGGAGCAGGCCCGCCGCGGCAGGTTGCACATCCTTGACGCTATGTACAGGTGCATACCTGAAGCGAGATCTGAAGTGAAACCTCATGCACCGAGAATGGTGAAGATGTTTATTGATCGTGAATTTATTGGTGCAGTGATCGGGCCCGGCGGAAAAGTTATTCAGGAAATTCAGCGTGAGACCGGTACAACAATCAACATAGAGGAGATCAATAACATGGGTGAGGTCAGCATTTTCGGAACCAATAAAGAAGGAGTGGAGAAGGCACATAACTGGGTGAAAGGAATCGTAGCTGTGCCTACCGTTGGGGATATATATGAAGCAACGGTAAAATCTATCATGCCTTTTGGAGCTTTTGTCGAATTCTTACCCGGTAAGCAGGGATTGGTTCACATCTCAGAAGTAAGCTGGAAAAGATTGGAAACATTAGATGGTGTATTAGCAGAAGGATACAAGATAAAAGTAAAACTGATTGGCACAGATCCCAAATCCGGTAAATTCAAACTGAGCCGTAAAATTTTATTACCGAAACCGGAACGGCAGGATAACCCTCCTGCGAAGCAATGATTTCTTTCCGGTAAAGATGGAATTGTTCATTAGAATCCGGGAGGGCAATCGTTTGACCTGGTAATAATAATGGTGATGCTGCTTCGTTTTATTTAATGTACTTTTGCAACTCATCTTCAACCAAAGGACTATGAACGAACTGTTATTAATAGTTCTTGCATATCTGATCGGTAGCATTCCAACAGCAGTGTGGGTGAGCAAATATTTCTTTGGTATTGATATCCGTGAATACGGCAGCGGTAACTCCGGGGCTACCAACACCTACAGGGTTTTCGGGTTTAAATGGGGTACCATGGTCATGATTATTGACATGCTCAAAGGCATAGCAGCAGTTAAGCTAGCTTATTTACTCCCTAATTATGTTGACAATGAAACACAGCTTATCAATCTCCAGATCGGGCTTGGATTGGCCGCAGTCATAGGACATATTTTCCCGATATGGGCCGAATTCAGAGGCGGAAAGGGCGTGGCTACACTATTTGGATTAGTACTTGGAATTTCTCCATGGACTGCTTTAAGTTGTGTTGGCATCTTTTTACTTGTGCTGTATCTCACAAGGTTTGTTTCACTGAGCTCAATCTTAGCCAGTATTGCTTTTCCTGTATTTATTCTTGTAATTTTTAACGAAAGGGAGCACCTGTACCGGATCTTTGCCATTGCCGTTGCACTGATGGTATTGCTGACGCATCAAAAAAATATCGGGCGACTTTTCAGGGGGAGCGAAAGTAAAGTCCCCATCTTAAAATACAGAGACCGTCGCCGGCAGAGAAAAAAAGTACTGAACAATCACCGGGAGGATTAGACTAACCAATTTTTTAAGAATGTTTTTATGAAACAATTATTTGTTTTACAAAATTCCTTTATCATGAAAAGAACAATTGTTTTATTTCTTACAGTCTCAATTTTATTTCAATTTTTTTCCTGTACCCGTAATGCCATAACAGGCCGTCAGCAATTCAAATTGCTACCTGATTCTGAAATGCAATCCATGGCGTTGCAGCAATACAATGAATTTTTAACTGCTAATAAAGTTGTGCCTGCATCCAATAAAGATGCGGAAATGGTTAAGAGAGTGGGGCAGCGCATTACCAAAGCGGTGGAAAATTATTATTCATCAAAAGGGCTTTCTAAAGAACTGGAAGGATATAAATGGGAGTACAACCTGGTGGACAGTAAGGAAGCAAATGCATGGTGTATGCCGGGTGGAAAGATCGTTGTGTACACCGGCTTGCTGCCCATCACTCAAAATGAAGCAGCGTTAGCAGTGGTAATGGGTCATGAAGTATCCCATGCCATTTTCAATCATGGCAATGAAAGAATGAGTCAGCAATTAGGCGCTGCAGCTGTCCAGGAAGGTTTAAACGCAGCGCTTGCAAACAAACCGTCTGAAACGAGAAATATTTTCCTGGCATCATTTGGAGTGAGTGCTCAACTCGGATTCCTTTTACCGTTCTCAAGAAAACACGAATCAGAAGCAGATCATTACGGATTGTTTTGGGCTGCCATGGCAGGATATGATCCGAGAGAAGCAATTCCATTGTGGCAACGGATGGAAAAAGCAGCTAACGGACAGTCGCCTCCGGAATTTTTGAGTACGCACCCCTCCGAAGGCCGCAGGATCGAAGATCTGCAAAAATATATGCCGCAGGCAATGGAATATTATCATAAAGCTATTGGTAAATGAACAGGACATAAAAATTTGAGTGCATTCAACTAATTTTTTTTAGTAAACAACCGGTTTTTCTGAAAAAGTGTTCCTAATGCCATCAATTTGTATTATCTTTGCACTCCCTACTTTGAGAACTTCGCATACGACCTTAGTGGCCAGTTGCACGAAACACTTAAAATAGTTTCTACTTATGTCACAAACGTTGTTTGAAAAACTGCAATACGCAGATGAAAAGAATCTTCTGATACAGGGTCTTCCTTCTTCCATCGAGAAACAGTTTCACAAACTTTCCTTTGCGAAAAATGTGACACCCCTTTTGCGGAGCAGGAAAATCGATTTTGCACTCGTATTCGCTGTAAATGTGAACCAGCTTAATGGTATTCTTAACGAGGTAATGCCTGCATTAAAAGAAGACTCCAAGTTCTGGGTCGCTTATCCAAAAGTTGCTTCCAAAATCGTTACCGATCTTAACCGGGACAGAAGCTGGAACAGGCTTACCAATGCCGGGTATGAAAGCATTCACCAGGTTGAATTAGATCATGTATGGACTGCAATGAGATTTGAAAAAGCAGAAGAACAGAACATGAGGGAAGTAGAAGTGGCAGCTACCCGTAAAAGAGTTGCAGCATCAATGGCTGATTAATTTCCTGACGAGTAAAATTATTTAGGTTTGCCGGATAACAGCAGACCTTTTTTTATGCCTTATATTAATGTAGAGATTAAAGCACGGTGTCCTCATGCATCGTTTATAAGAAATTATTTGCTGCAACATCATGCTGATTTTAAAGGGACCGACCAACAAACCGACACTTACTTTAATGTAAAATCCGGGCGGTTAAAACTAAGGGAAGGAATTATAGAAAACAATTTAATCTATTATCATCGTAAAGATCAGGCGGGGCCAAAAGAATCTGATTTTTCTATAGCAAAAGTAACCGATCCGTTTGCACTAAAAGAAATACTGGAACAACTGCTGGGTATTAGAATAATTGTTCAGAAGAAAAGAGAGATCTATTATATCGGCAATGTGAAATTTCATATTGATGAAGTTCCGGAACTTGGCAGTTTTGTGGAGATAGAAGCAGGGAACATGCTCAATGATCTGACAAAACAACAACTGCAGGAACAATGTAATTTTTACCTGAATGAATTCAGAATCCGGCAAATTGACCTGGTTGCAGAATCGTACTGCGACCTGATACTAAAAAAGCCTGATCTCAACGGATAATGACAGTACCTGTTCTGCGGGTGAGTTCTTTTTCTAACTGTTTTAAATGAAGATGCGTCCTTTGCAGTATTTCAAATTCCTCATTGGTATGTGATTTTTCAAGGTCTGCCTGGTTTTCAATGAGCATTCGTTTGATCTTTCGCAGTTTCAGATAATTCAGGGCTGATTCAATTTCATCCCCGGTTTTGTCTTCTTCTGCTTTCAGATACCCGATCAGGGAACTGTCTCTTTCTTTGGTGACCGTTTTGATGAACTCTTCATAATCGTTTTCAAAAAGCCTTTCCTGGTACCCGGTTGCCTGGCTGAATTCCCTGCGCCAGCGATCGCTTTGCTCGTAAGGAAAATTCAAAAGAGAAACAGCAAGGCTGCTCAGGGTTGTATCGGGATTGTAAATGAAATAATTCTTATTGGCGCCGGAACTATCCTTTTGCATCAACTCTTTGTATGAATTGATCAGCTTCAGGATGTCTGCATTATCAAAAAAACTTTCATCCACCAGTTCAGAAAAAATATATTCTGCAATGAGCTGCTGATCGTTCCATTTTTTTAACCCATGCTCCAATAATACTCTTGCAATCTCTCTTTCCTGCAATTCATCCCTGAAAAGCAGCCCAAAGGTGGAATCATCATAGTCGGTGATGGCTGCTTTTTGTGCATTTTCATCATGGATCTTTGCTTCCCCGAAGGGTAATTTCTTTTCGATTGCAGAAATCCGGTTGCGGATGAATTTGTTTACCAGGGCATGCAATCCGCTTTCTTCAATCTTCAAAATCTCCGAACAATGTTTGATATAGTCCTGCTGCTTTGTAAAATCTTCTGCTTTGTTGATCTTTGAAATAGTTTCAGCAATCTGGTTTACCACTTCAGCTTTCTTGTTCGAATCTTTACCGGCATCTTTCAGAGCCACTTCCAGCTGAAAGAGAATAAAATCTTTCTTATTTTTCTGAATAAATTCCTTGAATGCTGCAACTCCGGATTTATTCACATAACTGTCGGGGTCTTCCTTATCCGGGATCAGCACAAGTTGAACATTCAATCCTTCTTCCAGGGCCATGTCTAATCCGCGAAGGGCTGCTTTCACTCCGGCCGGATCACCGTCGTAAACAATAACAAGATTCTTTGTATATTTTTTTATCAGCCTGAGCTGGTCCTGCGTGAGCGATGTGCCACCGGAGGCAACTACATTCTCAATACCTGCCTGGTGCAATGAGATCACATCGGTATAACCTTCCACCAGCAGGCACTCATCTGCTTTATCAATTGCCTGCCGGGCAAAATAGGATCCATAGAGTATCTTGCTTTTGACATATACCTCATTTTCCGGTGTGTTGATATACTTGGGGGCCTTGTCATTGCTTTTTAAAATCCGTGCGCCGAAACCCAGCACTTTTCCGCTGTGATTATGTACCGGGAAGATAATCCTGCCCCTGTAATTGTCAACCGGCTGCTCATTTCTAAATACAACCAGGCCGGCTTTTAATAACAGATCCGGGTTAAACTGTTTGGCAAGAGCTTCTTTGGTTAATGCGTCTTTTTGCTCCGGTGAATAACCTAATTGAAATTTTTTAATAATATCTTCACGGAATCCTCGTTCTTTCAAATAGCTCAGACCGATATCTGTACCTTCTTCAGTATCAAACAGCATTTTGGAAAAAAATTGCTGCGCAAATCCATTGATAATATAAAGGCTCTCGGCAATGTGCAGTTGCAGCCGTTCCTCATCAGATGTATAGGTTTCTTCTACTTCAACTCCGTATTTGTTGGCCAGCCACCTCAGCGACTCCACATAACTGTATTTCTCATGCTCCATCAGGAAACTGATCGTATTGCCGCTTCGCCCGCACCCAAAACACTTATAGATCTCTTTGGAAGGAGATACGGTGAATGAAGGTGTTTTTTCATTATGAAAAGGACAAAGGCCAAGAAAATTAGTTCCTCTCTTCTTCAGTTTGACAAATCCGCCAATTATATCAACGATGTCAATCCGGCTGAGTATCTGCTGTATTGTATTCTGGCTGATCATGGGGCAGGCAAGTTATTGAATTTAGGAATAGAGCTGAAAGGTAAAAACGGAAATTCTGTTTTGTGCCCGGAAAATATGTGTTAATAGTGATCAATCGATTGAAAAGAATAATATTTCAGGCCCCTTAATGTTTCTGGGACAATCTGGTCTTCTTAGCGGAATCAAATTTTAAAATAAAACTGTCTGTGAAATTAAGTTATGCCGGTTTTAATGTTCAAAAAAATTGTTCTGAAATTAAAAAAAGAGTTTTAAATTTAGTGTATTGCTTCCGCCCCCCTGTAAACCGGTAAACAATTTTCTTCACCATTTAAATTTTAAGATCATGGTTCAGGCAGACATCCCGCAGCTCTCCGGAGAGTGCAACACCTGGAGGGAAACTCTTCGTCAGTACAGAGACGAATTCACCAAAGACAAATCTCACCTCCAGCATGTAGCAAGCCAGCCACTCTCCAAAGACCAGCTACAACAGGTAGAACATCTCCACAATCAGTTTCACATTCAACTTATCAACATTCACGATCTGAAACAAGCGATCAAAGCTCATGACCGAAATCTCAGTCTTGAAGTAGCGGTCCATGAAGGTTCGCTAAGTAAAGACACATTGACAAATCATGAAAGTTTGCTGGAACAGTATCAATCACTGGGAAAAACCCTGCAGGAACTCAGGGAAGAGTTCAGCGGATTCCTGGACAAGGCGCAGTAGTGCAGGCATTTTGATCTGAATAAGGCAACCGCATAACCAGATTAAGGAAAATTATCAACTCTTGTCTTTTCTACCCATTAGATTCAGAAGACAACCGACTTTAATTTCTAAAAAATAATACTATGCCTGAATTTGATACCTCACATGTAAAAAATATTGTCTTACTGGGCCACGCAGGCTCGGGTAAGACCACTTTAGCGGAATGCATGCTATATGAAGCCGGAATAATTACCCGCCGCGGCAGCATAGCCGAACGAAACACTACAGGAGATTACCACGAACTGGAACAAGAACGTGGTAATTCTATTTTTAGCAAGCTCCTTCATACCAAATGGAGGGGTTATAAGATCAATATCATTGACACTCCGGGTTATGACGATTTTGTCGGGGAAGTGATCTCGGCGCTCCGGGTTGCTGATACCGGGGTTATGCTGCTGAATTCAGTACTGGGAGTGGAGGTAGGTACCGATATCATCTGGGACTATACTGAAAAGTTTAAAACCCCGATGATTTTTGCCGTTAACAAACTGGACGATGATAATGCAGATTTTGATAAAACAGTAAGGGAAGCTAAAGCACATTTTGGCAACAATGTAGTAGTTGTGCAATATCCCCGTCATGCCGGTTCTGGTTTTCATGAAATCATTGATGTGCTGCGCATGACAATGTATAAATTCAAAGATGAAGGTGGTAAGCCGGAAAAACTGCCGATACCGGACGAAGAAAAAGCAAAGGCTGATGAACTACACAAAGAATTAATAGAATCCATTGCCAGTAATGATGAAGGGCTGATGGAAAAGTATTTTGAAAAAGGAGAACTGGATGAAGATGAAATGAAAGACGGATTAAAAAAAGCAATGATCAATCACGAGATCTTTCCTTTGTTTTGCCTTTCGGCTATCAGGAATATGGGAAGCGGCCGCATAATGGGATTTATTGACAATGTTTGCCCCAGCGCCAATGAAATGCCGCCGCAGGTTACAAAAGAAGGTGAGCGTCTTCCCTGCGATGCAAGCGGGCCTCCCTGCATTTTTATTTACAAAACGATTACCGAACCACATATTGGTGAGCTTTCATTTTTCAAAGTCTATTCCGGAACTGTCAAAAACGGTATGGAACTGGAAAATGAATCAACCGGTGTCACAGAAAAACTTAACCAGCTTTTTCTTGTAGAAGGAAACAAAAGAACCAGTGTCAATGAACTGGTGGCAGGCGATATCGGTGCGACATTGAAATTAAAAAATACACATGTAAACAACACCTTGCATATAAGAGGCAAGAACTATGAATTTAAATCCATCGAATTTCCATCTCCTAATATGACAGTCGCCATTGAGACTTTGAAGAAAGGCGAAGAAGAAAAATTATCCCAGGCATTACACCAGTTGCGGGAAGAAGATCCAACTCTGCTGGTGGAAATATCCCAGGAACTAAAGCAGACACTCATCCATTGCCAGGGCGATATGCACCTTGCCGTTGCTAAATGGAAGATTGAGCATAATCACAAACTGGAAGTGAAGTTTGTAAAACCGAGAATTCCATACAGGGAAACAATCAGGAAAATTGCAGATTCAAGTTATCGTCATAAAAAACAATCCGGCGGAGCAGGGCAGTTTGCAGAAGTATATATGAAAATTGAACCCTGGTATGAAGGAATGCCGGATCCAAAAGACCTGACCGTCAGGGGGAGGGATACTTATGACCTGGCATGGGGGGGTAAGCTTGTTTTTTATAACTGCATAGTGGGCGGGGCAATTGACGCCCGGTTTCTTCCTTCAATTTTGAAAGGAGTAATGGAGAAAATGCAAAATGGCCCTCTAACCGGATCTTATGCCCGTGATATCCGTGTTTGTGTGTATGATGGAAAGATGCACCCGGTGGACAGCAATGATATTTCTTTTAAAATTGCCGGGCTGCAGGCTTTTCGCCAGGCATTTCAGCAGGCCGATCCTCAAATACTGGAACCTATATACCGGGTAGAGGTCTTATGCCCTGATGATCTTACCGGTGCCGTGATGGGCGATTTGCAAAGCCGCCGTGCTATTGTAGAAGGAATAGATAATGAAGGAAATTTTCAAAAAGTGATTGCCAAAGTGCCCTTGTCAGAAATGGATGGATATTCTTCCTCTTTACGATCCATAACACAAGGACGTGCCAAGTTCACAATGAAATTCCTGGCTTACGAGCCGGTTCCGTTTGAAATACAGCGCAAATTAATTGACGATTACAGCAAGACAGCCAAAGAAGAGCTTGTCTGAAATTTTTGATCAGCGACAGGAAAGCAATACCAACTGCACACAATAGCCATCCCGTTCCGGGATGGCTATTTTTTGAGAGAAGAAAATCATAACCCCATTAACACACCGTACAAAGTGTGCAGAAAGAAAATAAAATAATTATAACTTTATTCCTTCAGGCGGATCAATTTATTATCACGTCAAAAAATATTATGCCAGAAAAAAAAGATAGCCCGGGTGTAGTTATTCCCCCGCCTTTGTTTTATGTTTCGATTTTTTTAGTATCATTTATTTTACAGAAGTGGATGCCGGTTAGCCGTTCATTCTTTCATAGTACAATATCAGTGCTTGCAGGCGCTTTTTTCATTATTATATGGCTGATATTCGGGATCCCTGCTATCCTGCAGTTTTTCAAAACAAAAAATTCAGTGATCACCGTTAATCCGGCAAATTCATTACAAACATCCGGGATCTATTCTTTCAGCCGAAATCCGATGTATGTAAGTTGATCGCATTGTATACAGGTTTAGCATTTTTTATGGGAAACTGGTGGACCCTGGTCTTGCTTCCTTTGGTGGTGATCATAATCACAACTCTGGTAATAATTCCCGAAGAAAGATATCTGGGAAGAGCTTTCGGCAGCAGCTATTCAGAGTACAAAAAGAATGTCCATCGCTGGTTGTGAAAACAATTTGTCATTGTGCCAGGTTATTTTTATCAGAAAGGCCCGGCATGTTTAATTTTGGATTATTATCCAAATTTGTAACTTGGTGTTATAAACCAGCACTCCATGCCATTATCCAGGACAACACTACTCAGTATAATGTTGCTGATATCCATTATTTCCTATTCACAAATTCTCCCGTGTATTGATGTTACCAGCTCTTCCCGCCGTGAAGCAGGGGCGGGGCAGGGTGTGTATGATTTTAACTATAAATGGACACCGGGTACTGTGATTACAGTGGCCTTCATTAACGGAACCCAATGGCAATGGGATAAAGTGAAACAATATGCACCAATATGGAGTAAATATGCCAATATTACTTTTAAGTTTTCAGGCAAGGCAACCGGGACAGAAGATGTGCGTATAAGTTTTGATTCCAAAAAGGGATCTTATTCTTTTGTCGGCCTCGATGCAAAGAACCGTTTGCCTTCAGAGGAAACGATGAATCTCGGATGGATTGAAAATAACAAAACCGAATTGCAATTGCAGGGAGTCATCCTTCATGAATTCGGACATACATTAGGGTTACTGCATGAGCACATGAATCCTGCCAGTAATATCAAATGGAATAAGCCGTTTGTGTATGCCTATTATATGCAGTATGACGGATGGAGCAAAGACATGGTGGACAAACAGGTTTTCGAACGTTACAGTGTCAGCATGACCAATAAGGCTTATGATCCGAAATCCATTATGCATTATCCCATTCCAAAAGATTTTACCTTAGACGGTTATTCGGTTCCTGAAAACGATTTTTTATCAAAAGGGGATATTGCACTGATTGAAGAGCTGTATCCTTTCAACAAAATACTTCCCGCTAATAACACTACAACGGTCTGGAGCAAACTCCAGGATCTGCAAATAGATTACAACGTAACCGAAAACGGAAAACTGGGAATGCGGATCCGGCAAAATTTCCAGATATACAATGCGCAGGGCAGGCAGTGCATCATGGCAGTTTATTTTTATAATGCAGAAGATGATAAACCGCTGAAAGACCGTGATGGCATTTATACTTCAACAGATGGCCATGTAGCCGGCTATAATTATTTCACGCCAAGTTATCAAAACTCACAGTACAATGACCTGGCTGTCTTTATGCCTTATGACCAGTTGGAACTGGGCGCCGGAAATTTCAGGCTGAAATGTTATGTAGCCATCTTTGATCCGGATGTCAAGCAGATCGTCACGGGCGGATATCAATATTTTACTTTCAGCCAGGGAATAAACGTGAAAGAGATCCGGCTGCTCACCAGCTTTGATGATGCAGGACAACAATTAAAGATCACTCCCGCATTCACTATCAGTAATGCGAAAGGAGTAAAATGCCTTGCGGTCATTTATTTCTATAACGAAAACGGCCAGCCGTTAAGAGATCATAACAATTATTATCATACTGTTGATGGTAATGTATCAAGTATGGAATATTTCACCCCGGGCTATGACGTGGCTTTATATGATAATACACAAACCGGCTTTGTAATAACAATGCCGTATAAAGAGCTTGAGCTGCCAAAAGGAAAATACAGTCTGAAATACAAAGTGATCTTATTTGATGATAAGCTGAATCAGTTGGTGTCGAGTGATTTTTATAATTTCAACTATACTCAGTATTAGAATTTGTAACGGACTTTATGCCGGTTAATATTTGGAAATAGCGGTCAAAAACTGTTGCAACAAAAGAGCTTTGTCCCGACCTGCGGAAATGGAAGAACTGATTACCTGTTCCGGACACAGGAAAAGTGATGATATCAAAAAACTTCTCCGAGGTTTACGGCAATCCAGGGTTTGGGGAAACTTTGGCCAAAGCCCAGGTCAATGGCCATATTTGTCTTGGAATATTTGTTGAATTTGACCCGTAATCCAAAACCATAACCAAGGCTTGTAACCGGAATTTCTTTTCTTCCCCTGTGCTGGGAATAGGAAGTATAAAATTCGTTTGGGAAATTTTGCAGGTTGGAAAAAATGACTCCGCCAATGAGGCCATTGTTCATGATCTGAAACCTGTACTCAGCTTCTAAATACCGCATAATATTTCCACGGTACCTGCCCTGGGAATAACCACGCCCGGTATTCCAGGAATCATCCCATCCGGTACTGGGCAATAAAAGAAAAGAAGATTTTCCAAAATTCTGCCAGTAGTAAGCCCAAAAAGCGAGCACACTTTCCCTGCCGGATGAAAAGGAAATGTATTTTCTGACATCAACAACTAAAGAACTCCAATTGGTATCGCTTCCCCAGCTTTTAAACGACTGATGAAATAAAACCGATGCAAATATTCCTTTTAAAGCATTAACCGGGTTATCCCTTGAGTCAAATAACAATTTTACAGCAGGACCCAATGCTGTTTCGTGTGCAGGAGGAATTTTCTTTTTTACGTAATGTTCAAAAGCTGTTGCAATGCCTAATGGATTGTAGGCCGTTGGAAGTACTACAGGCACGCCTGTTTCATTTATTTTCCATAAATAATCATAAAAGATTCCGGCACCGCCATAAAAAATATTTGCTATGCGTGCCAGCACCGAAGGGTGAACTTTGATCCAGCTGAAATTGATTGCATAGCCACTGTCGAGTTTTGATCTTCCTCTTAAACCATAAGCAGATGAAGGATAGTTGATATAGCGGCTGTCCAGAATAAAATTGAACTGATCTTTTTTTGACCACACACTGACCTGGAACGGGAGAATAACCTGGTTGAACTGGGTATATGTAATGCTTGAAAGTATATTGGATTCCTTTTGCGATCCGTTTAATGTAAAAATTGCATTAGCTCCTGCAGCTAAAGCAAAACCTGTATTTGAAGTATATCCTAAAGCCGGGAAAAAGGCATATTGGAGATTTTTTTTTCTTTTTGAAGAATCAGGAGGGTGCGTTTTAAATAACGTGTGCACTACATCTTTTATATCTTTTTCAGTTTTTTGCAAAACAGTATCAGAAGGGAAAACTTCCTGTGCATGTAAAGAAAGGGGTAAGAAACCAATGACTGCAACGAACCACCAATTACAATTATGGATGGTTTTAAATATAGTTTTCATGTAAGCTTAAGTTGTATAAGCCTGGTTTCGGGATCCTGATTCAGAAAGGGTGATGAAAAATATCTGTACCTATATCGGTACCCGGCGCTTCAGATCAGAATACAATATAGTGCAGTTCCTTTGAACTTTAGATTAGTCATATCAGATTTTATGTGACTGGTTCCGGGCAATAGTCAAACGGTAACCCGTAATCATTCATTATAAATTTCTGAAATCATGTGTATGGTATGACTGAGAAAAAACAACCTCATGAAAACTTCACACATTCTTTCAATTCTTTGTCAGAATAAGCTAATCCATATTGCTTTAATACATCATCCGGGACGCCATTCCATTGATTGGGTTTATTACCCATATAACCAAGATCTTTCACTCCAATTTCGGAAGTATAAAATCCGGTAGCCACAAGGTCTCTTATTTTGTTAAAGAATTTCACACCCTGAGACATCCCCGGTTTTAATTTTCTTCCGGGATATGCAATGTCATCCACCATTTCGATTTGCTGTTCATGACTGCATTCCCGGAATGGCTTCTCATATCGTTTCAAACATTCAATATCCAGCCAGCTCAGTCCGCCCCGCAGGGGAACCTGGTGTTCCGGCATGTCCTTCACTATGAATTCTATGAAGTCGGGAACCTTTGCATCGGAAGCACTGCCGCTTATTTCATCTTTCGGAATAATGATATCGGCAAGGACAGCGATCGTTGCCATTTCTTCCGGAGTAAAAAACTTTTCTTCAGCCAGCAGTTTTTTCTCCCTTTTCAATTCTTCCGGGTAACGGTCAAGATTGAAAGTTGGTCCAGCAACCTGCTCTGTTGTCTTTTTTTCTTCTGTGTTGCAGGCAGCGATCACAGCAGGAACTGCTACAGCTCCGGTTGCGATCAGTTTTAAAGATTTTCTTCTGTCCATAAGTAAATACTCCAGTCCCTAAAAGGGACTTTTAGACTCCGCTGTTTTGCAAAGTGCTTTGTTTTTGAATATTATTCTGTTCAGTTATTTTTATTTCAATTTCTTTAAAAGCTTTTTCAGGGCATTTATACACTACATCTTTCGAAAACCTGATAACCGTATATCCCATGACCTTCGATCCGTTCACACCGGCCGTACAATGAAGCCATAAAGCTTTTTCTGCTTCAGTCATGTTCTTCCGAAGTTTCTTTGCCCTTGCAAACAACAAAGGCGAAGCTCCTTCAAACATTCCTCCGGCTTTATATAGACTCTTTGATGTCATTTCAACCTTAAAGGATCTTAAGTCTCCCCTCAAGGAAATTTAGTGGGTTATAAATTCTGTTTCTTCAATTCATCCACAATATAATCCGATGCTCTCATCGCAAGCGCCAGTATGGTCCATGTTATATTCTTGTCTGCCTGTGAGGTGAATGCACCTCCATCCACGACGAATAAATTTTTGCAGTCATGCGCCTGGTTCCATTTATTGAGTGCAAAACGTTTCGGATCATCACCCATTCTCACCGTGCCGGCTTCATGAATGATCTCACCGGGTTTGGCAAGTCCCCAGTTATTTTTTTCGTCGTCATCACCGCCCCAGGTAATTACAGCTCCCATGTTGTGCATAATCTCTTTGAATGTCTCTTTCATGTGTTTGGCCTGTTTGATCTCGTGATCGCTCCACTTTACATTAAATCGCAATACCGGAATACCAAACTGATCCACCACATTGGGATCTATCTCACAATAATTCGATTCAAGCGGAATGGCTTCACCACGGCCGCCCATACCCACACTGGCCCCATAGAAATAACGATAGTCTTCTTTTAATGAAGCGCCGTATCCTCCGGCTTCTTTCTTCTTGCCATTTACCGGGTATTTCCCGTTTTGTCCTTCAATACCGAATCCAAAACCATAAGCAGGCTGACTCATCCCTCCCCAATATTCGATATGATATCCTCGGGGGAAATCCAGTTTCTTATTATCCAGCCACCAGGGGGAATAAACATGCATCCCGCCCACACCATCTTCATTATATCTTTTCCTTCCAAATAGTTTTGGAAGGTAACCACCCAGTGATGCGCCGGTGGAATCATGTAAGTATTTTCCTACTACATTACTTAAGTTGGCCAGCCCGTTCGGATGCCTTTGTGACCTGGAATTAAGCAATAATCTTGCAGATTCGCAGGCACCGGCTGCTATAATCACCACTTTCCCCAATACCTGGTATTCCATTTTATCATCTTTACTGATATATGATATACCTGTTGCCTTACCTTCCTTGTCTGTCATCACTTCTCTTGCCATTGCATTAGCGATCACATCAACATTATTAGTTTCCAGGGCAGGGTATATCAATACATTGGATGAAGAGAAATCTGCTTTGGCAATACTGCAGTTACGGTTGCACTGCCCGCAAAAAAAACAGGGACCTCTGTCTGTGGTACTTTTTATTTTTTGGGTAAGCATGGAAAGCCTGCCCGGAATAACCCTGACTTTTGCTTTTGCAGCAGCATCTTTAATAAATAGTTCATGCAGTCTTGGTTTGGGAGGAGGAAGAAAATACCCATCCGGGTCATTCTCCAAACCTTCATTGGTACCAAATACCCCGATGAGCTGATCTACACGATCATAATAAGGTTTGATGTCATCATAACTGATCGGCCAGTTTTCACCAAGTCCATCCTGGTCTTTTCTTCTGAAATCTTTGGGGCCAAAGCGCAGAGAAATTCTTCCCCAATGGTTGGTTCTTCCGCCAATCATTCTTGCTCTCCACCAAAGCCAGTCAGTCCCGCTTGCTTTGGTATAAGGCTCCCCGTCAATTTCCCAACCGCCATAACAGGCATCAAAATCACCGAAAGGGCGATAATGAGTGCTGGCTCCACGGCGTGGTGAGTCCCACGGGTTTTTCAATTGGGTTACATTTTTTTGCGGGTTGTACATGGGGCCTGCTTCAATAAGACAGACCTTTATTCCTGCTGTAGCAAGCATGTAAGCAGCCATTCCTCCTCCCGCACCGGAGCCAACGATCACTACATCATATTTTTTGGGTTGCTTCCTGACCTGGTATTCTCCCATAAAGTAAAAAAAATTAGTAAAGTTGAATGATACAACAATTTACATGTTTGCTTTTTTCTAAACGAAAATTTTTAAGACAATTTCTGCACAACAAGGTTAATAAAGAACGGATATAGAAAGTATCTTTAACACAAATTAATCCAGCAATGAAAAAACTGATAGGGATGTTTTTCCTGTTGCCCGGTATCATTACAAGTGCACAAAAATCTGCTTATGATAAATACCCGGTGTATAATGGTACTGATCTTGGATTGACTTATTCTCACCTGGAATCAAAGTTCAGGATATGGGCGCCAACAGCACAAAAAGCACAACTTTTATTTTATGATAATGGAGAAAATGGAACGTACAAGACTGAAGAAGATATGCAAAAGAGCAGGGGAGGAACCTGGATAAAAGTCATGAAAGGTGATATGATTGGAAAGTTTTACGCTTTCAGGGTGATGATTGATGGAAAATGGATGGATGAAGTGCCGGATCCCTATGCAAAATCAGTAGGCGTTAATGGCAAAAGAGCAATGGTGGCAGATTTAAAAACAACGGACCCGGATGGATGGGAAAAAGATAAAAGTCCTGTACTCAGGAATGCAACAGATGCGGTCATTTATGAACTGCACGTAAGAGATGCAAGCATCTCGGAAAATTCTGGTATCAGGAATAAAGGAAAATTTTTAGGCCTGACTGAAACCGGAACAAAAAATAACGAAGGACTTTCCACAGGATTAGATCATTTGAAAGAGTTTGGTGTCACTGATATCCATCTGCTTCCCTGTTTTGATTTCAATTCGATTGATGAAACAAAATTGAATGAACCTCAGTACAACTGGGGCTATGATCCTTTAAATTACAATGTACCGGAAGGTTCTTATTCCACCAATCCCTACGATGGTGTCAGCCGCATCAAAGAGTTTAAAGAATTAATCCGGGCTTTTCATCAAAATGGTTTACGAGTGATCATGGATGTGGTGTACAATCACACTGCACTTACCGAAAATTCATATTTCAATCAACTAGTGCCGGGTTATTATTACCGTCATACGGCAGATGGAAAATTCTCCAATGCAACTGCCTGTGGCAATGAAATCGCCAGTGAGCGTCCGATGGTGAGAAAATTTATTTTGGAATCAGTAAAATATTGGACACAGCAATATCATGTGGATGGTTTCCGGTTTGACCTGATGGGCGTGATGGATATCAGGACAATGAACCTGATCTCAAAAGAATTGCATCGTATCAAACCGGGAATTCTATTATACGGTGAAGGCTGGACGGCGGGAGCATCACCATTGCCTGATTCGCTGAGAGCATTAAAAAAATATGCTTATAAGTTAGACCGGATCGCTGTGTTCAGTGAGGACATCAGGGATGCAATTAAGGGGAGTGTGTTCGACCTCAGTGACAGGGGTTTTGTCAGCGGCAAGCCCGGTTTGGAACCAAGTATCCGCTTCGGGGTTGTAGCATCCTGCACACATCCCGGAATAGATTATTCCAAAGTGAATTATTCAAAAGCGCCTTACGCTGCAGGGCCATACAATACAGTCACCTATTGCTCTTGCCATGATAATAATACACTTTGGGATAAGTTGAGCCTATCCGTTAAAGATGCGTCACGTTCTGACCGGAAAGAGATGCAAAAACTCGCACTGGCCATTGTGCTTACATCGCAGGGAATTTCTTTTCTTCATGCCGGCTCAGAATTCCTCCGAAGTAAAAAAGATATTGAAAACTCGTTTGACTCCCCCGACAGTATCAATGAGATCGACTGGAGTCTGAAATCAAAAAATGCCGATGTATATGAATTGGTTAAATCACTGATCAAAATGAGAAAAGAACATCCGGCATTCCGGATGACCAGCGAAAAAGAAATTGCAGGCAATATAGACTTTGACTATGGTGTTCCGAATGTTCCGGGAGTAGTGACTTACCTGATCAACGGAGAACCGGAAAACGATTCATGGAAAAAAATTCTGATAGCCTATAATGGGAGAGGAGAGCAGGCCATTACTCTTCTTCCTGACGGTAACTGGAAAACTTTTATCCAAAACAATATCATTATGCAGGATTTTCAGTTAAGTGGTAAAGCAGTGCTGGATCCGCATAGCTGCACGATACTCTACCAGTGATTTTTATTCTTATTTTCTTTCGTCACTTTTATCAAGGCTGTTCCCGATAAGATAACCAAGTGCAGCTCCCGCCACCGTAATTGCGATCACCCAAATCAGGTTTCCTTCTGTAGCAGAATAGCTGATTACAAAAGCCACTACCGCACCTGCTATTGCAATTACTGATGCACCCCTTCTTTTCTTTTTAATCTGATCACCTGTATGAGCGGGAGGTTGAAAATGTTTGTGCTTTTTCCTGTGATGTGATCTTGCCATTTTTGAGCAAAAAGGTACTGATTTTTTTAATAACGTTAATGATTCAGTCATGATCATTATAATAACGGAGACGGTCACTTCTTATATTCATAAAAAATATAATCAGTAATGCGGTACTGAAAATTGCGAGCATCAGCATTACAATTGCAATCGAAATATCAATAGCCATCCCCCTGGCACTGGCATAAATTGTCAGCACGCAGATCGTGATATCCATGAGAATAATAAATGTGAGTATAACAGGAGCCATCACAAAACCAATACTTTTTCCGTTCAGTAATAAAATACCGCAGAGGAAAACTCCCGGCAGTATCAAAGAAAGATCAAGCACTTCTACAGGATTAGTGAATAGTCCGGTCTGTTTCAGATTTGCCGGAATACTATTGCTGACAATAGAAGGTATTATGTCAGAAAGCCAAAGAAAATAGAAAAGAACGGAAATAATGAGGAAATAAATACCAATATACCTTAAAGGAGTTCTGTGGCTGAGATCACTGCCGGGGGATTCATTTCTTAATGATGTCAAAAAATAGATGAATGAAAACAATGATAGGCCCAGGCAGAAACAATAGATCAGGAAAAGCTGGTTAAAATGTATATCGAAGCAGTATATTGTAAAGGTATATGCGAGGTAAAGATTGGTACCCGCCCAAACAGGAATTGATACTTTTTTCTTCTGATAATTAAGTATTGATGTTAGAAGTAATAAAGGCGCTATCAGAAACAGATTTATTATATCCTGCCCAAAGGACTGAACCGCCCATGCGTGTGTCTCCCTGGAATAGAATCCGGAAGTCAATAATCCTGCTACACTCGCTGTGATTGTAAAAGCAGCCAATGGCAGTGACAGTATGGGAATTATTTTCTCTTTATCGGGCATTTTGTTAGCCTGATTAACAGTTTTCCGTTTTGGACTGATTAGCTTTTAATCAGCATCTCAATCAAGAGATACTTTTAAGCAGATTTTTAAAGGATTATTGAGAAAGATTGTACAAATTAATAAAATCCTGAGTAAGTTCTGAAGAAGATTTTTAGAATAAACGAAGAAACCTGGATCCGAGAGAAAAAATTCTGATAATCAGCCTAAATCCCTTATTGATATCCTGATCCGGCTATGGAAAAATAGACGAGTATAAAGTATAATTGTCTATATTCCTGCAGTAGTAATGAAGTATTAGTGATCCGTAAAGTGATCCTGAGATTTCCTGATTTGACATCCGGCTATTGATCTGCATATCCTTAAAAAATGATAGTAAGTTTACTAACCAGGATCAAAAAAAATATAAAAACTCACTTATTAAATCATGAGATCAGCTAACTGATTATTTATTGGCTCAAACGCTTAGAATTCTTAGCTCTTTTTTCTAAATTGCAAGACTCATTCCGGATTCGGGGATCAAACTCAATGAAACAACTTTTTTTAATTGTGGTGCTGGCATTAGTAATGCTGGCGGGGGGCAGAGTCATTGCGCAAGATTTTTCCAACAAAGGAAAAGATTTTTGGGTGGCCTATGGTTATCATGAAGTCATGGTGGATGGAAACAATTTGCAGCAAATGGTTCTTTATTTTGCTACGGAAGCAACCACTACTGTGAAGGTTACAATTCCCGGCCTGGGTTATTCAAAAACTTATTCAAACATTCCTGCTAATACGGTTTTTACTTCCGATTCAATACCCAAAATAGGAATGCAGGATGCAAGGTTGCTAACCGAATCAACAGCACCGGAAAACAAAGGAATTCATATAGAAGCAGATCATCCGGTTGTAGCTTATGCCCATATATACAATCAAAGTGTTTCAGGCGCTACCATACTTTTCCCGACAACAACTTTAGGAAAGGAATATTATTCCGTGAACTATAAAAATGTGTCAAATACTCCCAATGCTAATTGCTGGTTTTATGTTGTAGCCTGTGATACCGGAACAACAACAGTTCAGATCACACCAAGCGCTCCCACTATTAATCATCCGGCAGGAGTTCCGTTTACTGTGAATATGACGCAGGGGCAGGTTTACAATGTAATGGGACAATTAACAAATAACACAAGTATGCCTTATACCGGTGTGGATCTGACTGGTTCTACTATCAAAAGTATAAGCACAGGAACAGGTTCGTGCAAACGCATAGCTGTTTTTTCCGGCAGCGGCAGAATCAGTATCACCTGCAATAATGCAGCATCCTCTTCAGACAATTACATGGTACAGGCATTCCCGAAATCAGCATGGGGCAAATTTTATCTTACTTCTCCGACCGGAGGTGTAATGTTCAATAATATTTTCCGTATTTGCGTAGCAGATCCAACTACAGCCGTGTCGGTAAATGGTGCGCCCATAGCGGCGGCACTGCAAAACAATTTTTATTATGAATTGCCGGTTACAGCATCTCCTCAGTTAATACAATCCGATAAACCTATTTTGGTTGTTCAATACATTACTTCGCAGGGTGCATGTGGTAATGGAGCTCAACCGGGAGACCCGGAAGTAATCTATTTAAGCCCTGTTGAGCAAAATATCAGCAAAGTAATTTGGAATGCCACTAAGAACTTCCAGATTCTACAAAACTATATTAATGTCATCATTCCCAATAAAGGCACAGCTATCAGTTCTATTACATTGGATGGACTCCCTGTTCCTGCATCTTCTTTTTACATTCATCCACAGGCGCCGGGATATTCCTATGCTACTCTTCCTGTTTCCACGGGGCAACACATCATTTCTTCAGATTCCGGGTTTAATGCAATTGCTTACGGTTTCGGAAATGCTGAATCATATGGATATAATGCCGGCACTAATGTGAAAGACCTTTACCAGTTTGTATCAATCGCTAATGAATATGCTACCGTATCTTATCCTGCCACATGTAAAGGAGCTCCTTTCCATCTCTCAATGACCTTTCCATACCAGCCTCTTCAGATTCGATGGGATTTTGGCGGTTTGTTCCCAAATGACACCATCAGCAGCCCGGTTTATGATTCTACATGGATTATTAACGGTAAGCAACTTTATCTGTATAAATTAACATCCCCATTTACAATAATCAAATCCGGAACCTATCCCATTAAAGTATTTGCACAAAATCCAACCCCTGAAGGATGCAGTGGTGACCAGGAAATAGACTATGACCTGCAGGTCTATGATCCGCCAAAAGCAGATTTCAATTTTACCACTAACGGATGTGCTACAGATTCGGTTTTCTTAAAAGATGCTTCCAGTCTTAACGGGAGAACTGCAATCCGATGGAACTGGGATTTCGGCGATTCAGGGAAGGACAGTGTAAAAAATACCCGGCATAAATATCTTTTACAAGGAACATACAATATTAAATATTCTGTCATTACCGATGTAGGCTGCATCTCCGATACAGCTTCTAAAATTCTAACTATAACTGATCCGCCGGTTGCTAAATTCAGTGTGATAGCTCCTAATTGTGTAGGTAAGCCCATAACATTTAATGACAATTCATCTCCTAATCCCGGTGGCACCATTGTCAAATGGTATTGGAATTTTGGCGATGGCTCCCCCCAGGTTATCACTACCAATAATACTGCGCTAACTCATACCTATCTGGGAACTGGTTCCTTTAATGCCACATTGAAAGTAGAGACTACCACCGGTTGCCAAAGTTCAACTTTCGTATACCCGGTAACTATTAGCCCAAACCCGGTAGCCAACTTCAGTTTCCCTAACATTTGTTTACCTGTGGGTGCAGCGCAGTTCACCGATCAGTCAACAATAAGTGATGGGACACAGGGATTATTCAGCTACTCCTGGAATTTTGGTGATGCCAGTCCCAATTCAACAATAAAAGATCCTTTACATAATTATTCCGGCGCCGGCCCTTATAATGTTACATTAACAGTGACGTCCAATAATGGATGCATCACCGATACATCCCGTGCGGTGAACACAATTTTTCCGGAGCCAATAGCTGCATTCAATGCTCCTTCAGAGATTTGTTTTGGCGCTGCTTTAAATTTCAGCGACCTGAGTACCGTAAGCGGCGGCACTGTTTCTCAATGGAGTTGGGATTTCGGGGATGGAACCAGTTCTTCTTCTCAAAACCCGGTAAAAAATTATTCATCTCCCGGTACATACACCATAAAACTTTCTGTAACATCAGCTATAGGATGCCCGACAGTAAATAATTTCTCCGTAAAAAACATTATCATTGACCCATTGCCAACTGTGAACTTTAATTTTTCATCCACCACATGTGAAAACAGCATTGTTACGATCACCGATGCTTCTATTGCCAATGCAGGAAATTTAAATCAATGGAACTGGAACTATGGAGATGGGACTAATGCAGTCCTGAATTCAGGTAATCCGTTCGATCATTTGTATAATGCTTCCGGAATATACAATGTTAGTTTGCAGGTGCAAACAGATAAAGGTTGTACAGGCAATGCAGTAACCAAACAACTTATTATTCATCCAAAACCCAAAGCCGGATTTATATCGCCGCAGGTATGCCTGAATGATCCTGCAGCGCCATTTACTGATACCAGCCATGTTGCCCCCGGATCAATAACAGGATGGAACTGGAACTTTGGCGATGGAGGCAATTCTGCTTTGCAGAATCCAAATCATACTTATCCGGCTACAGGCACTTATACCGGAACATTAATTGTGACTTCAGACCAGGGTTGCAAGGACACCGTCGCACAATCTTTCACAGTAAACGGATCTCTGCCGGCAGCCTCTTTTACTGTTCAGAATCCGGCTAATCTTTGCAGCAACCAGGTCGTGAATCTCACTGATGCTTCTTCTGTAAACTTTGGCAGCCTGGTCAGGTTGGAAATTTATTGGGATTATGGTAATGACCCGACGATCAAAACCACAGATAATAGCCCTGTAAATGGTAAAATTTATTCACATACCTATCCTGAATTCTACAGTCCTTCAACAAAGACTTTTACTATTCAATATGTAGCTTATTCGGGGATTACCTGTGTCAGTACCGTCACCCAAACGGTTACTTTGTCTGCTACGCCTGAATTAAAATTTGATTCGCTCCGTGAAGTTTGTTCCAATGGCCCTGCCTTTCAAATCTCGCAAGTACATTTAATAAACAGCCTCCCGGGTTCAGGAACGTTCAGCGGGCCAGGTACGTCTCCTTCCGGAATCTTTAATCCCGGTACATCCGGTGCAGGAGTACAAACTATCCGGTACACTTATTCCGGTACAAACGGGTGCAGCAATTATATTGAACAAATAATCCGGGTTAATCCAACACCGGTTGCAAATGCCGGCCCCGATAAAGTTGTATTAGAAGGAGGCTTCGTTACACTCACCCCTGCAGTATACCAGGGGATAGCGGTAGCTTATTCCTGGACACCTGCAACCGGGTTGAACAATCCTAACATTTCAAATCCGGCTGCTTCACCAACAGAAGATATTACTTATACATTAACTGTCACTTCGGATAAAGGCTGTACAACCAGCGACCAGGTTTATGTAGAAGTTTTAAAGAAACCCAGCATCCCGAATATTTTCAGTCCCAATGGCGATGGAATACATGACCTGTGGGTAATTCAATATTTAAGCAGCTATCCCGGATGCACTGTGGATATATACAACCGTTATGGCCAGTTGATTTTTCATTCTGTCGGATATAATACTCCGTGGGATGGAACGGTAAATGGCAAACCCGTTCCGGTAGGAACTTATTACTATATTGTTGATCCCAAAAACGGTCGCAGCAAGATGAGTGGTTATGTAGATGTAATACGGTAAAATGAAAAGAAGCACACTGATATTATCCCTTGTGTTAATTGCATTATGTGCAACAGCCCAACAACGGCCTCAATATACCCAGTATATACTCAATAATTACATTCTCAATCCTGCTTTGAGTGGCATAGAGAACTATACAGATCTTAAGATCAGCGGAAGAGATCAATGGGTAGGGTTAAATGGAGCGCCTAAAACAGCGTACCTGACCATACAAGGGCCACTTGGAAAAAAAGATTACCGCACTACTGCCACTTCTTTTGATATTCCCGGAGAAAATCCACGAGGCAAAGCGTATTGGGAAAATTACACCGCTGCAGAGCCACATCATGGTATTGGCCTTATTGTGGTTAATGACCGCACAGGCAGTTTTAACCGTTTCAGCGCTGGCGGAACTTATGCTTATCACATAGGTTTAAATCCGACTACCAACCTTGCAGCCGGATTTTCAGCAGGAATTACATTGGTCAGTATAGATAAATCTAAAAACGATTTTGGAAATGGTGACCCGGTAGATCCGGCAACAGGTTCAGCCCTGAACGGAGAATTGAATAAGGTCCGCCCGGATATTGGTGCCGGGCTCTGGCTGTATTCACGTGATTATTTTATTGGATTGTCGGCACAACAAATAGTTCCTCAGAAATTAGCCTTTGTTGATGATGCTGCAATCATAACAAAAGGCAGGTTGATCCCCCATACATTTTTAACAGCCGGTTACCGGTTTTTATTGAATGATGATATCAATGCGATTCCATCCGTTATGCTCAAATATATCAGGGGTTCTTCAAAGAATGATTTCCAGGTTGAGACAAACCTGAAACTTCAATACCGCGATATTTTCTGGGCAGGAGGAAGCTACCGTTACCAGGATGGCTATGCAGCAATGCTTGGGATAAATGTTGGCAACACATTTAATGTTGGCTATGCATACGATTTTACTCAAACGGCTTTAAGAACTGTAAGCCGCGGCACACATGAGATCGTACTGGGGTTCCTGATCGGTAACAAATACAGTGAAAAATGCCCGAGATGTAACTGGTAAACCGGGTACTGCTTTAAAGGATCAGAGCTGAATAATCTTTTTATCCCGGATAGCTTTTATTCTCTTCAGCAAATTCTGAACTTCGGCACTGTGTTCTTCAAGTATTTTGACCGTGATATCACTGTCAGGTATTGCTTTTAGGTTTGCTTCAGCCAACTGATTCTGCAAATATTCAAGATTCACCGCCACATCGGAATAAATTTTCTGAAGACTGTCAAGCTTTAAATTAAAAACGGCCCTGTCCAGGCGATCATTGATATGTTCCCAATCTATCTGGTCATAAGCTGAACTGAGCCTGTCTTTCCATTTTGAAAAATCCAGGCTGGAAAACTCTTTTATATAAGCTTTCTTTAACTGGTCCTTTTCTTCTGAAGTTAATGCATCAGCTATCTTTTTCTCCAGAACTTTCCACTGATTATCCTGTAAAATTTCTTTCGACTTTGCCAGCGCTTCATCTATTTGCGCCAATTGATATGATTTTAACTCCGGAGTATTTGCCGTTACATAATTTACATTGTACAAGGAAGGAATTAACTGCCCTGTTTTGCCCGGGTGAGCCGGGTAATTAGCTGTTTCATTTCCCGCCAGTCTATCTCCTTTTACTGCCTGATACTTTTTCTTCTTTATTTCAACTGGTTCATTGTTTTGTTTGCTATCAGGTTTATAATTCATACTGATTTCGGCAATACCTTTCTGAACTTCTGAATTTTTTTCGGGGTATAAAAAGTCAGAAGCTGCTATCGTTTTGCCCGGCTGAACAGGTGATGAATGTTTTGCAAAAATCAATAAGACATTCAGAACAACGATACACAGAAAACCAGACATTAATCCTGCCAGCCTGTTGAGTGAAAAATTGGTTTTTTGATGGATACCAAGTATGACTTCAATCCTTTGCATCAGGTCGCTTTTTCTTCCTGAAGCGGCAATTGCCAGCGGCCTGGTCGCATGATTTGTTTTTTCTAAAATGAGCAGGGCAGAAGCATATTCATGAGTATCATATTGAAATTGGACCACTGTTTCATCGCAACTTTTTTCTCTTTCCCGCTCAATCGTTTTTACAAACAATTTTACAAACGGATTGAAATAAAGAATGGTCTGAATAAAATTTATTACCAGGTTTACCAGGTAATCATACCGCCGGATATGTGAAAGCTCATGAAGCAATACAGCTTCCATTTGTTGCGGAGTCAGGTGGTTCATTGCCGCCAGCGGAACTAATATAACCGGCTTGAAAAAGCCTACAGTCACCGGCGAACTGATATTATCCGATATCCATATCTGAACAGGCCTTCTTACACCCATCCACCCGGCAACTTTAGTGATAAAGATCCTCCAATCCACCTCAATCTTTTTCAATCCTTTTGTACGGATGATCTGTACAAAACGGTAATTCCTGAAAAACCTGATCAGAGGAAAGATCAATAGAATAAAATACAAAACAGAAGTAACAGGCAATGCATTGTGCAACCAGTTATAAATGCTCTCATCCGGGTAAAGGACTGTAACGGCCGGCGTTATTATAGTACCCCAGTAAGTCTTTGTAAAAATAGAAACAAATGTAATGATGAACCATGCAAATCCTGATAACAGGAACAATGATGCCAACAGTGTTTTATGTGAAGATCTCTCAATTTTAAAAAGAATAAGTATTCCCGGAAACAGGATCCACAGCAGTGCCATTTGCCACAGGCTGTTTACAATAGCCCAACCCAATGCTTGCAACAGATCCGATTGGCTGAGTGCAGTCATACCTACTGTTTTTTAAGATTGTCGAGTAACGCCTGTATTTTTTCAATTTCTTCAGGGCTGGTCTTGTGATGATCATCACCCAATGCCTGTATTACTAATTGAGTAGGGGAGCCCCCGAATAGATTGTCGATCATTCTGTTCAGCAAATGACGCTGGGTCTTCTCTTTATTTACCGATGCCTGGTAAATATGAGTACGCATCGAATCGTCTCTTTTCACCAAACCTTTTTCATGCATGATCTGCATCAGCTTAAGTGTGGTTGTGTAACCTGCATCTTTTGTTTTTGATAATTCTTCATGGACCTCACGTACCGTAGCCAATCCTTTTGTCCATAATACCTGCAAGATTTCAAGCTCACTGTCTGTAGGCTTGATAGTCTTTGTATATGCCATATTATTACTATTTAGGAGTTTAGTTGCCCGAATATACGACCATTTTCGTATGAAATTAAAAAATTAACCGGATTTAATTTTTATTAACAAAAATTAACAATGAACAGGACAGTGAATCCACCTATACGTTATCACCATACTCCACAAGTATGAAATTGCATTTTCATTCAGCTCAAAAATAATTATCAATCACCGGATGAATAATTCAAAAATTACCTGATCAAAATCATTGTTTGATACTTTTTACATATTTTATCTTGCTGGTATGGGGTTTGAAAAAATTTATAACAAAGGGCAGGCACGTCTTTTTAAAAGCAGTGCATTAGAATTCCTTACCAAAGCTCATCCTCTTGTAATATGGGGGATGTATGTACCGGTAATAGTATGGATGATATGGTACAGCAATACCCGGATGGATCAGTCGGCGCTGAAAATATTAATACTGTTTATTGCCGGAATGTTTTTCTGGAGCCTGTTTGAATATTTTGCTCACCGGTTTATTTTTCATTTTGAAACGAAGAACAAGACCGGCCAAAGGCTGGTGTATATTTTTCATGGCTGCCATCATGAGTATCCACGTGACACTACAAGATTATTTATGCCTCCAATTCCCAGCATCCTTATATCAGGCACCGTATTCGGATTGATGTATTTTGCTATGAGGTATAATGCATTTATGTTTTTCCCCGGTTTTATGCTTGGATACCTCCTTTATGGGACAATTCATTATGCCATTCATGCCGGGAATCCTCCCTTTAAATGGATGAAACCTCACTGGCGCAACCATCATCTGCACCATTACAAAAATGAACACCTTGGATTTGGCGTCAGCTCCACTTTATGGGACCATGTATTTGGCACCATGTTCGACCTGAAAAAAGAAAAAGAAGATAAAGAGAAGGAAAAGGAATTGATGTACGGAAAGTGATCAATGATTTTCTGCCTGCATTTCACAAGCCTGAATTATTTTCAGAAAGATCATTATTCATTATCAGTGATAGCTTTCTTATTTCTGTTACATTTTATTCTGTAAGAAAGAAATACGGATACTAATACCGGGATCCCAAGATAACTGATCTCTTTGATGCCGGTAAAACGAGCCAATGCAAAGCTTATGATCCCTCCGGCAACTGCGCCTCCGGCGGCACATAAAATATAACCTAAACCGCTTTTTCTGGCTTTTTTCAATTCCCGCCTGTTCTCTTCTTTGAAATCAATATTATTGATCAGGAAGCGCCTGTAGTTTTCAATGAATTTGTTCCAGGTGTTTTCCTCTTCCGTTGTGTTCATTTGCCCATTTGAGTCAATGGTGAAATCTGCGCTCACCTCGTACCCTTGAAATGTTACAATGATTTCCGAATCCCATTTCAACGGATCCAAAGTCCAGGAGCTGAGCAATGATGCACGATGGGAGAACTTCAGGAAACCTTCTTTCTTTTCTTTCAGGTCAAAACCTGATTGAAGAAAATATTCTTCCGTTTTTTCTTCAATATCTTTATTGACGGACGATTTAAAAATTATGTTTTTGATCATCACAAAACAGGATAAACTGTAATGAATACCCGGTATAGATTTCAAAATAATAAAGATTAATAAAAAACGGGAGACAATCTTTTAAAAGCGTTCTTTCTCAGTGAAGAAGAAATCACTTTCGATCTTTGCATTTGCATCGCTGTCGCTGCCGTGAACGGCATTTTCCCCAACAGAATCTGCATAAAGTTTTCGTATTGTACCCTCTGCTGCTTTTGCTGGATCTGTGGCGCCTATCAGGTTCCTGAATTCATCCACTGCATTTTTTTTAGTCAAAATTGCCGCAACGATTGGCCCACTGCTCATGAAGCTGACCAGTTCTTGATAAAAAGGGCGTTCTTTATGAATTGCATAAAATTCTCCGGCTTTTTCCGTGGTCAGCCTGGTGAGTTTCATAGCGGATATATGAAAACCTGCTTTGATGATATGATCCAAAATTGCCCCGGTATATCCTTTTTTGACCGCATCGGGTTTGATCATGGTAAATGTCTGATTGCTCATAGTTTCACTTCACTTTTTTAGCGCCGCAAAAGTAAGCGAATCTCACGGCTTTTAAGATATTTTTCAGAAAGTATATACTGCGGCCAGGAAGCCTTAACAAAGAAGTCTTTCCTTACCTTCGCAACCATTTTATGAAACCAGTTGAAGGGATATTTCCATTGCTTAACCGGAACCGGACTACTGTCATTACCACGCATCAGAAACCTGATGCCGATGCCATGGGCGCTTCGCTGGCATTGCGCCATTTGCTGGTACAGCTTGGCCATACAGTAACAGTTATTTCGCCTACAAACTGGGCATTATGGGTGGACTGGATGCCGGGTTGCAAAGAGGTGCTGAACTATGAAGCTGACAAGGCAAAGGCAGACAAGATATTGGACAATGCCGAATGGCTTTTTTGCCTTGATTTCAATGCACTCAACCGCACCAAAACAATGACGGATAAACTGAAACAGTTACACTGTATCAAAATCCTTATTGACCACCATAAAGAACCAGACACCGGAGCTTTTGATTACGGCATCAGCGATCCTTCAAAAAGTTCTACCTGCGAAATGATTTATGATCTCATCATCGGGTCCGGCTACAGTGATAAGATCAATAAGGAAATCAGTGAATGTATTTATGCCGGCGTGGTAGGAGATACAGGGTCATTCCGCTTTCCGTCTGCACAACCAGCCGTGCATCGCTTAGTGGCAGACCTGAAATCAAAAGGATTGGACCATTCAAAAATCCATGAAGCGCTTTATGATAATTTTTTAGAAAATCGCCTCCGTTTCATCGGTCATGTATTACTTAACCGGATGGAAGTTTTTTATGAATACAACACCGTGCTGATCTCTGTTCCAAAAAGCGATCTGTTGTACTATGAAATAAAGACAGGCGATACGGAAGGCCTGGTCAATTTTCCACAAAGCATCAGGGGTATTAAACTGGTGGCAATTGTTATTGACAGGGATGAAGAACGGAAATGGAGCTTCCGCAGCAAAGGTGATTTTGATTGTAATGCTTTTGCCCGGAAATATTTCGAAGGCGGTGGCCATTTTGCAGCTGCCGGGGGGCGCAGCAGCGATCCGCTGGATGTAACTGTAAAAAAATTCTTAAAGGCTATGAAAGAAAATAAATCTCAACTTCAATAAACAAATATGAAAAAAACAAACTGGCTATTACTGGCGGTACTGTCTTTGGCAGCGATACTGTCATGCAACAACCTGGACTTTAAAAGATCAAAAAACGGAATTCTGTATAAGATCTTACCTGAAGGAAATCAAAAAGATTCCATTGCCAAACCGGGAAATATCATCAAATTCAATGTGACCAGCAAACTAAACGATTCTCTCCTGTATTCAAGCTATGGCAAAGCTCCGGGATTTGCACAGGTTCCGCCGGATCGTGAAGCGGTATATTCCCCAGCAGAAGTGTTCCCGATGCTGAGAAAAGGAGACAGCGCTGTTACCGTTTTACTGGCAGATTCTCTGATCGCAAGAGGACAAACAATGCAGTTGCCTCCCGGAACTAAAAAAGGCGACAGGATAACCACTACATTTAAAATCCTCCAGGTATTTACCAATGATAGTCTTGCCCGGCTGGACTACGATTCGGAGATGAAGAAAGATGAACCGAGGAGGCAAAAAGAAGCAGCAGAACAGGAAGCAAAAATGAAAAAGCAGCAGGAAGAAGCAATGAAAAAAGAATATGAAGAATTACAGAAAAGCGGTGAGGTAGATAAAGAGTTGAAAGCAATGGAAACTTACCTCACGGAAAAAAAGATCAATGCTCAAAAAACGGGCATGGGTGTTTTTGTGGTGATCAAAAAGCAGGGAGATGGACCTCAGGCTGATTCCGGCAAAGTAGTTACGGTAAAATATACCGGAAAAATATTAGCAACTGACAGTGTTTTTGAAAGCAACACATATTCATTCGTACTTGGCAATAGCCAGGTTATACAGGGTTGGGACCAGGGATTAAAACTATTTAAGAAAGGGGGAGTAGGGACTCTCTATATCCCGGGATTCCTTGCCTATGGAAAAAATGTAAACCCCGGATCTCCCTTTAAACCATTCGAAGCATTAATATTTGATGTGGAAGTAATGGATGTGAAGGATAACACTCCGGCACTGCCCAATCAATAATGAAATTCAGGACAATGCAGCTAAAGAACAGCCCCCCGGGCTGTTCTTTATTTTTATAAAGTGGCCAGGAATAATTTAACGGTTTGGGCGGCTTCTTTCACATCATGCACCCGCAGGATATCCGCACCATTCATCAGGGCGATCGTATTCATAACAATGGTTCCTGTTAATGCTTCCTCAGATCCCGTACCGATAGTTTTGTAAACAAAAGATTTCCTGGATAGGCCTGCAAGAAGAGTACAGTTCAAATTTGCAAACGAGGAAAGATTGCGTAACAATTCAAAATTATGCTCAACGGTTTTACCAAAACCAAAACCCGGATCAATGATTATGTCATTAATCCCGGCTTTTTTGAGTACTACAATCTTTTGCTGAAAAAAAGAAAACACTTCCGATACTACATTTTCATAATGCGGGTTCTGTTGCATGGTTTGGGGCATTCCCTGCATGTGCATCAGGACAAATGGAACATTTAAACCGGCAGCAACAGGGATCATCGCTTCGTCCATACTGCCACCGCTGATATCATTAATAATGCAGGCTCCCGATTCAACAGCATGCTTTGCCACTTTCGAATAAAAAGTATCTATCGAAATAAAAGATTCAGGAAAATTTTTATGTATTGCCTCCACTGCTTCTAATACGCGGTTTAATTCATTGTCCGGGGAGAGAAGTTCGCTTCCCGGCCTGGTACTCTGACCGCCTATGTCTAAAATAGCTGCCCCGTCAGTCAGCATTTGTTCTGCTGTTTTCAGGATTGCTGGTATTCCCGACCTGCGGCTGCCGGGATAAAATGAATCAGGGGTAACATTTATGACCCCCATCACCAGTGGCTTATCCACGGCCAATGATCTACCTTTACAATTCAGTGCAGACATTTGTCTTTGTTTGTTACTTTTGGTGCTAAAGATAATTATACACTTTTTTATAAAATAAAAATTGATTAAACGAAACGCTATCAATCCCATTTTTTTATGATCGAAATGAATATGAAGACCGATACAAACAAACAATACGATAAAATAACCGCTTCCTGCAAAGAAATCTTTTTAAAAAAGGCAATGGATTACGGAACTGCCTGGCGGGTATTACGGACTATTTCCATTGTGGACCAGATATTCATCAAAGCACAGAGGATACGTACCATCCAGGAAATTGGTTCTCAAAAAGTGGCAGATAATATCCCCGGAGAATTTAAAGGGATTATCAATTATGCAGTGATCGGGCTGGTACAACTGGAACTTCCCAAAGACACCCTGGAAGATCTGGAAATAAAAAAAATATCTTCATTGTATGATTCAAATATCAGCGCTGCGAAAAAAGTAATGATGGATAAGAACCATGATTACGGGGAAGCCTGGCGGGCCATGAGCCAGGCAAGTTTTGTAGATCTTATTTTAATGAAACTACAACGCATCCGCCAGATTCTTGCCAATGACGGGAAAACAATTACCAGTGAAGGAATTGATGCAAACTATATTGATATCATAAACTATAGTGTATTTGCCCTGATTTTGTTGGGAGAGAAAAAATAAAAAGAATCACTTCTTTATTTTATTCCGAACAGTACCATGAAAATACTCATTACCATTGTACGAATCATTGTGGGAGTGTTGTTTATATTTTCGGGGCTGGTAAAAGCCAACGATCCCCTTGGACTCAGTTATAAAATGCAGGAGTTTTTTGAAGCATGGAATGACAGTTTAGCAAAAGGATCTTTCTTCCTGAATCACTTCCTGGTCAGTATTTTTGATTTTTTGCATCAGCATTCCCTTGCATTGTCCGTTGTGATGATCGCAATCGAAATCATTGCAGGAGCCGCATTGTTACTGGCATGGAGGATGCGTTTTTTCAGCTGGCTGCTTTTGCTCCTGATTATTTTTTTTACTTTTCTTACCGGGTATGCCCTGCTCTCGGGAAAATTCAAGAACTGCGGTTGTTTTGGTGACTGTATTCCCATTTCACCGGCCACTTCATTTTTGAAAGACCTGGTGCTGACGGCGCTGATTGGTTTCCTTTTCTGGCAACGGAAAAAAATTCTGCCTTTCTTTTCCACAAAAGTTGATCTCATTGCCATGGCTACAGTGATCATTTTAAGTTTTGGCATCCAGTGGTATATGCTTACTTATTTGCCCGTATGGGACTGCCTTCCTTTTAAAGTCGGAAATAATATCCCGGGGCAGATGCAACTTCCTGCAGATGCAGTACCGGACAGCACAGTGATCACATTTGTTTATGACAAACAGGGGAAAAAAGTGGAATTCACTTCAGATAAATTCCCTGCTGACTTCAGCGACTCATTATACAAATTCATCAACAGGTATGATAAACTGATCCGGAAAGGAAAAAATAATGAACCTCCCATTAAAGGATTTGATCTGTCCGGCATTACGGATGAGGATTCAACACAGATTGTTTTAGGCCAGCCTTATGCACTTTTATTGTTCTGCATGGATTTTTCAGAACCGGTATCCCGCTGGAAAAATGAATTTTCTAAAATATATGAGGAGGCCAAATCGAAAAATATTCCTGCTTATATAGTGACGGCTCGCCTGGATCAGGCACATAATGCAGTTGCCGGAACATCATTTGAAAACATTCCTGTTTTTAAATGTGACTTTACGGCCATACGAACAGCTGCAAGAACAAACCCCTGCTTGTATTTATTAAAAAAAGGAACAATATTGGGAAAATGGAGCTATAAAAATTTTGATACTGCAATCAAAAAACTTGAACTGATCCGATAATCCTGAATCTCATGTTACGGTTTATTTTAAAAAAATTTTTATACAGCCTGCTCGTATTGGCAGGGGTGGTGATGCTCGTTTTTTTTCTCTTCCAGGGGTTTGGAGATCCGTCAAGGTTAGTGATGGGTCAAACCGGGGACTCCGCAACGCAAGCCAATATCCGCAAAGAATTATACCTGGACCAGCCAAAATGGAAACAATTTCTTTACTACGTCAATGACATATCTCCTGTTTGCGTTCACAGTATTGAAGAAATACAAAAGAAAAAACTGAAAGGTTTTTTTATCGGTGGCCATGAAAAATTCGGGCTAAAAATTCCCTACCTCCGGCAATCGTATCAAAGCAAAAGAGAAGTATGGAATATTTTAATGCAGGCATTGCCGGGTACTTTGATGCTGGCGATTGCTGCCATGATGATCGCAGTGCTGATTGGCATACCATTGGGCGTAGTCGCAGCGGTCCGGCAAAACAGCTGGATGGACACATCAGCAATTTTTTCCAGCATTATAGGCATCTCTGCCCCTTCATTTTTTATGGGAATCATCATTGCCTATGTTTTCGGTTTCGTTTTCAGTGGCTGGACAGGCCTTCACATTTCAGGCAATTGGTTCGATATTGACGACGCTACCGGTGCAAGAAGATTAACCTTGCAGAACCTGATCTTACCTGCGGTCACATTAGGAATCCGGCCACTGGCAATCATTACCCAATTGACACGAAGTGCTATGCTGGACGTGCTGGAACAGGACTTTGTCCGTACAGCCTATGCTAAAGGGCTGTCGAAAAGAACTGTGATCTGGAAACATGCTTTGCGGAACGCTTTGAACCCTGTCATCACCGCAGTTACAGGTTGGTTTGCCGAATTACTGGCAGGCGCTTTTTTTGTCGAATATATCTTCGGCTGGCAGGGCATCGGTAAAGTAACTGTGGATGCACTGGAAAAACTGGATTATCCCGTAGTAATGGGATCGGTACTGATCACAGCTTCATTCTTTATACTTGTCAATATACTGGCCGACATTCTTTACAGCTTTGTTGATCCCAGGGTCAGGATCGGGTGACATAAAATTGACTTTGTTATTTTTTATTCACATTCTGTTACAACCTGATCTTTTGATCATAATATTAAGTAAATTACATACGACCGCATATAAATTCGTTGTGAGCACAAGGAGGGCTAATAATTCTATGAAAAAAGTAATTACAATACTTAACCGGAGACAACCTTATTTCAACATTATATCTCCCGATACTGCACTTAATGATGCCCTCGATAAGATGAATTTTGAAAATTTCCGTTATCTGATTGTCATGGATAATGACCGGTTTGTGGGTTTATTATCCGAACACGACATTTTTTCAAAAGCAATGATGAAAAAACTCCCTTTAAACAAAATAACGGTAGCTGAAACTATGAAGACAGGCATTCCAATCGTTGATTCAGAAGAAAGCGTGGAAAACTGCCTGAAGATGATGCAACTTTTTAAAGTACACCAACTTCCCGTATTTGACGATTTCATGTTCTGCGGTGTCGTTTCCACTGATGATATTATGCAGGAAGCTCTCGAGATAAAGGAAAAGATATTTGATGAAGAAACTGACAGGATGATCTCCTACAGTGATTAGTGAACAATTACTTCTGAAATAATTTTTTCACCTAAAGCTTCATTCACCCTGGATTTGATTTTTTCTTTCTGGTAGATCAGTTCGTTTTTCAGAGGCGCCACATGAGTGGTGATGATTAGTTTATCACCAATGATCTGCAGTTTGTCTGTATAGCGGGCTATCGTCTTACCCATGATCTGCTCCCAGGCATCTTCTATCTGCAATGCCTGAATATCTCCTTTAACCCGGCTCTGATCAAGAAATTGCTGAATGGCATCACTGATTGAATATACTCCCATAGTTAAAGTAAAAATTTAATGGCAACAAAATGATGCCCGCAGGTCAAAAGTAAAAAGTAAAAGACAAATATCAAATGACACACCTGCTCATCAGGAAATATTCTCTTTATTGCCTTTATAAATTTAAATTTTAATTTATTAATTCTATCAACTGGTATGGCAGCGACAGGTAACTGAGATGCTGTTCCAACCTTTCCCTGTTTGTATCCGTAATAAAAACCTGCCCGTCGTTTTCCTTGCAAACTTTTTGCAGAAGGTTCGTCATGCGGTTCTCATCTAATTTCTCAAAGACATCATCCAGCAAGAGGAGAGGGGAGAATCCTTTTTCCCTTTTTAATATTTCCATTTCCGCTAATTTCAAAGCAAACAGCAGGCTTTTCCGCTGCCCCTGTGATGCGATATTTCTGAAAGGCATATTCCCCAAAAAGATCTCAATATCATCTTTATGAATACCACTTGTGCTTCTTTGTGCCCTGCAATCTTTTTGGCGTGAAGCTTTTAAAAGATCCGGATAAGAGGCTTTCAACAACTCACTGTCATACGAAAAGATTAATTCTTCAGGCTGGCTGGCTATTTCATCATATAACTTTTTAACCAATGGCAGAAAAGATTCCAGGAATACTTTTCTTTTTTCAAAAATAAATATTCCGGGTTTTGCAATTTGCCTGTCCAAGACATCCAGTAAAGACAAATCGGTAACCGCATTTTCCGCCAGGGAGCGGAGAAAAGCATTCCGCTGCTGAAGCAGTTTGTTGCAGATGATCAAATGCTTAAGATAGTCAGCATCGAGTTGCGATAAAAGAGCATCCAGGAATTTCCTTCTTTCTTCGCTTCCTCCGGTGATCAGTAATGCATCATCAGGTGCAATGATCACACAAGGGTAATGACCGATATGCTGTGAAAATTTTTCATATATCAGTGCATTCACAGAAAATTCTTTTTTCCCCGTTTCCCTGAGTATGCATACTGCTGCTTCTTCTTTATTGTTCAGCAAAAAATTACCTTCAACCCTGAATCCGTTTTGCCCCTGTTGTATGCTATAGCTGTCAGAACGGGTGAAATAACTTTTTGTAAAACACAGGTAATAGACTGCATCGAGCAGGCTGGTTTTCCCTGTTCCGTTGTTTCCGCAAATGCACACGATCCTTTCGGAAAATTCAAATCTGCGGCTAAGGTAATTCTTGAACCGGGTAAGTGATATTTCTATTAATTGAAGCATGAACCATGCAAGATAACAGCAAATTGGTGAACTCCTGAAACCCCCGGAACCAAAACTAATTATTTCCTTTTTTGCCTTATTTTTGCACTCGCTTAATTCAACCGCCTGATGGCAGAAAAAACACAAATAGCAAAGTCTGTGGCAAACAAGTTCTCGAAGGAAACTTACCTGTATTGGTACGAATTGATGCAGCTGATCCGCCAGTTTGAACTGACGGCAGAGGAAAAATATAAAATGGAAGGAAAGATCAGGGGATTCTTTCATGCTTATGTAGGCCAGGAAGCAATTGCTGCCGGATGTATTACTGCTACCAGGCCTGAAGACCTGTTTATCACAGGCTACCGGGATCACGGCTTGGCTATTGCTAAAGGAGTTTCTGTGAATAGCTGTATGGCGGAATTATATGGTAAAGCGACCGGTAATGCCAAAGGTAAAGGCGGCAGCATGCACTTTTTTGGTAAAGATGTAAACTTCTATGGAGGTCATGGAATAGTAGGCGCCCAGATTGGTGTGGGTGCGGGGCTGGCATTTGCTGAGCAATACCGCAGCAGCGATAATGTGGTTCTGTGTTTTTTTGGCGATGGCGCTGCCCGCCAGGGAATCCTTCATGAAACCTTTAACCTTGCGATGCTATGGAAACTGCCTGTTGTTTTTATTTGTGAAAACAACAACTATGCAATGGGCACTTCAGTAGAACGAACTTCTGTCGTTATTGACATTTATAAACTGGCAGATGGATATGAAATGCCTGCCGATACTGTTGACGGAATGAGCGCAGAAGCAGTGCATGAAAGCGTAACCCGGGCAGTAAAAAGAGCAAGAGAAAAAGGCGGACCTACCTTACTTGAAATGAAAACATACCGGTATAAAGGCCACTCAATCAGCGATCCGGCAAAGTACAGGAGCAAGGAAGAGTTGGAAGAATACAAAGAAAAAGATCCAATCCATCAAATTCTTCTTACAATACTTTCAAGCGGCTTTGCCACTGACCCGGAAATTAAAACAATCAATGAAAGGGTAGCAGGCATTGTTGCCGAATCAGTAAAATTTGCCGAAGAAAGCCCCTGGCCCGATGACAGTGAAGTACTCAAAGACATTTACATGGACAAAGACTATCCCTTTATTGTTGATTAAAAGATCAACAGCAAACTCAAATCAATAAATCTCTCATAAAGTATAAAATAAAATGGCAGAAAAGAAAACTCAGGGTTTAACGGAAGAAGTGATCATTGCTAAAGCAAAAGATTTTTGGAATAAATACAGCAAACCGGTATCTATAGTTGCTATCGTGATCATCCTCCTGGTCGGTGGTTATTACGGATACAAGAATTTTATTATCAAACCTAAAAATGAGAAAGCGGCAGATGCAATGTTCAAGGCAGAAGAATATTACCGAATGGATTCCGTAAGCCTCGCTTTGAACGGTGACGGGCAATATCCAGGTTTCCTGAGTGTGATCAATAAATACAGCGGTACAGATGCTGCCAACCTTGCATACTTTTATGCAGGAAGCTGTTATCTCAAACTGGGAGATGATGCCAATGCAATCAAGTATCTCAAAAAATTCAGTACCGATGCTAAACAGGTGCAGGCAAGAGCCTATAAATTATTAGGCGATGCATATGCTGACCTGGGAAAGAATTCTGATGCGCTGAGCAATTACAAAAAAGCTGCAAACTATTTCCCGGACGACCAGGCTAATTCTGCACAAGCATTGTTCATGGCTGCATACTTTGCAGACAGGATAATGAAGGACTCCAAAGAAGCAATTTCATTGTATAAAGAACTCAAAGACAAATATCCCGCCACACAGCAGGGAATGGATGCCGACAAATACCTGGCGCAATTGGGCGTGTATGATGCCAATTAAAAACTAATGTACCAGGGAATAAAAAGTATTGAATGGTTTTAGTAATCAGAAATGAAGCCGGAAAGTAACTGGCTAATACTTTTGAATGACCCGGCATCCGGAAGAGCATTTTCCTGTTTGCATTAAGAGTTGCAGATTTTTATTATTAACCGACCCGGTATATTAGCAACATTGAATAGATCAGTTCCCTGATCAGCGCCAGCGGTTCAGTTGACGTGAATTATCCCGGTGCATCAGGCGATATTGAAAACTCTGCGAATATTTCAAAAAAATTCCCGGCGGGAAGAGAAAGAATCAGTGCATTAGCTGAATTTTAATTATAGCGAAACCAACAGGGAACCGGAACCCTGATAAAATTTATTGTTGTTGGAGCCGGAGATATAAAAAATCCTTTTACAATCTTTCACAAATTGAAATAATTTTATCCCATAAATTCTGATACCTGAACTTTCTTTCTTGTACCTTGCCGCAGGTATAATAAATTTAAATTTGAACGTCCAGATATTCATACCATGTTTTGTTGATCAGCTTTACCCGCAGACAGCTTTCAATATGATCAAAGTATTGGAAAAAGCCGGATGCACCGTATCATACAATACATCTCAAACCTGCTGCGGGCAACCTGCATTCAACGCCGGCTTTTGGGATGATGCCAAATCGGTTTGCAGCAAATTTATCCGGGACTTCTCCGGCGATGATTATATTGTAGCTCCGAGCGCAAGCTGCGTGGGATTTGTAAGAAATTATTACGGAAGACTCTTTGATAACTCTTCATTTCATCATGAAATTGCCAGCCTGAACAAACGCATATTTGAATTCTCTGAATTTATGATCCGGATATTGCAGGTGGAAGATGTGGGTGCAGAACTGAAAGGGAAAGCCACCTATCATGACAGTTGCACAGGACTCAGGGAAATAAAGATCAAATCGGAACCCAGAAAATTATTATCAAAAGTAAGAGGACTGGAACTGACCGAGATGAATGATATCGAGACCTGTTGTGGTTTTGGCGGAACCTTTGCTGTAAAATACGAACCGATCTCCATTGGAATGGGAGAGCAGAAAGTCGAAAATGCTCTGGCCACCGGAGCCGAATATCTTATCTCTACCGACCTTTCCTGCCTGATGCACTTGCAGGGCTATATCAACAACAAAGGCTATTCTTTAAAAACACTTCATCTGGCTGATGTACTGGTTTCAGGCTGGTGAAAAATATAATTCTGTAATAGTTTTCTTTAGTAAATGATGCATCATGGTAAAGCATAACCGGAAAACGAATAGGCAACGGAACATCTCCTGAATTTGAATACGATAAATAAATTTCTGAATGGCATATTGGCTGGTAAAATCAGAACCCGTTGTGTACAGCTGGGATCATTTAGTAAAAGAGGGGAACACCTGCTGGAGTGGTGTACGCAACTATGCAGCAAGAAATAACCTGATGAACATGAAAAAAGGTGATGCCCTCTTCTTCTATTACAGTAATGAAGGACTCGAAATCGTAGGAATTGCCAAAGTGATCAAAGAATATTATCCTGATCCCACAACAGAAGATAAAAGATGGGTGGCCGTGGACATTGAACCGGTACAAAAATTTAAAAAGCCGGTAACGTTATCCATGATAAAAGGCGACAATCAATTATCTGAAATGGTATTGATCAATAACAGCAGGTTATCTGTACAGCCTGTAAGCAGGAAGGAATGGATTGCAGTGCTGAAACTTGCAGGAGAAAAATAAAATCGCCTTCACAACTGTTTTCAGAAATTTTAAAATTTTTATACAAGTTTCTGATTATAACCGGTACATACCGAAAAGCGAGTCTATTGAAGGTACTATCAGGGCAAACAATCAAAAAAAAGAAACGTGATTTCAAACTTACCTGGAAAAAGAGGCACAGGATTTATTGAGACTGCATCAAGGCATCCGGAAATATCCTGTTTTACCGGTTCTTAGTAATGCACTGAAAGGGAATTTCAAAATACATAATGCATCAGGAAAAAACGCTCATGCAGCGGGAAGTACCGCCGGGGTATCCGCATCGCTTAAAATTTGTTATGATGACCGGATGCCTGTTGCAGTACCCGGTTCAAATTCTGCTATCTAAAAAAATGATCTCTTGCTAAAAATTCAATGAATGGGAAAACTTTTCTTTCTTGGCGTAATTTTGATGAATGGGGAAAAAACAAGTAGCAATTCTGACGGGGGCAGGTATCAGTGCGGAAAGCGGATTACGGACTTTTCGTGACAGCGATGGACTTTGGGAAAATCACAGAATAGAAGATGTTGCGACCCCCGGAGCGTGGAAAAAAAATCCTCAACTGGTGCTTGATTTTTACAATATAAGGAGAAAAAATGTAGCTGATGCAAAACCCAATGCAGCGCATCTCGGCCTGGCGGATTTAGAAAAAGATTTTGATGTCTGCATCATTACTCAAAATATAGACGATCTGCATGAAAGAGCCGGTTCAACAAATATCATACACCTGCATGGGGAAATTTTTAAAATGTGCAGCGAAAAAAACAGGAATATTATTAGCGAAATAAGAGGAGATATAAAGCTGGGTGATCTTGCTGCGGATGGAGCACAATATCGGCCTTTCATTGTCTGGTTTGAAGAGCCGGTACCCAGGATTGAAGAAGCAATCCCTGTAATACAAAATGCTGATATTTTCATCGTGGCTGGAACATCATTATTAGTATATCCTGCAGCCGGTTTAGTGAATTATGCCGGCAGGTATATACCTAAGTTCATTGTTGATAAAAAGATCCCTTACACCAATCAAATTCCTAATCTGACAATGATAGAGAAACCTGCATCAGAAGGCGTGCAGGAACTGAAAAGGATCCTTTTGAAAAGTATATAACTCTTTTTCATTTCCACTCTTCCGTAAATCTGATATCATTTAATTCCAGTTCTTTAAGGACGGGCTCATAAATTTCTTTGGAGGTTGGAATATGGAGACCTGTAAGTTTGATTTTACCGTTTAAAATGAGCTTAGCTGCTATCCCTAATGGAAGCCCCACTGTTTTTGCCATCGCAGTATGAATGCTTTCTTCTCCTTTTACAATCAACAGGCTGCTGGCAAATGATTTTTTCTCTTTTACCAGGTATTCAAATTCGTGCATCATGATGATCATGTCCTTGTCATAAGGACGTAAAGCAAGTTTTTTTTCAATAGCGAATTGAAGAATATCCGCTGCACTGCAGAGGCCCTTATTGACAAAAGTTTCTTTGTCATCCAGTCCCAGGAAGAAAAACTGCTTTAATGTAAGATTTGCTTCATGCATGTTATGAGCTACAAACTCAGCCGCTTTGTTTTTTACTTCATCTATTTCTATATTTTCCAGGTTGCCTTCATTATCAGCGGTCATAAACGATTCGGGCATCATTTGGCCTTCATCCTCAGCCTCCTGTTCTGCTTCCATAAGCTTCATCAGGCTTTGCAATGTATCTTTAGTTTGGGCAAAACGCTCTTTTATTTTTTCTCCAAGCCACTCACCAAAGCCGTTCTTATCCATGTGTTGTTTGAAAAGATCATATAAAGTTTTTCCATTTGTTTCATATTGCGGCGTTTCATCTGTAAGTTTTAAATCAATGATATTTTTCCATCCATACATAAAGTCAGGATGGCGCAGTGTAGTTCGAATAAAGGTAGCTGCTGATTCCAGTCCATACGTTTTACTATAGCTCAATGAATCCCTGTTCGGGTACCAGCTCATAAGACCGACCCCGGGAATATCTACAGTTCTGCCTGCTGTGAATAATTCTTCATAAGCTAATTTCTTTTCCACCGCATTTTCTTTAAAATGCGCTCCTGCCTTTCCCGCTAATACCACGTTTCTTGTATTCCAGCTTATTTTATAATGCCAGGGATTATCATCACTTTCCGGAGCTACAAGGCCGCCGCAATGTGATTTGAAAGAAGTGATCTTCCCGCCTTTTTCATGAATTTCATTTATAACTTTCATCGCACTCATGTGATCAATTCCCGGATCCAGGCCCATTTCTCCGAGGAATAATAATTTCCTTTTTTCAATCTCCGGTTGCAACTTCCTGATAGCATCATCTACATACGATGCTGTAAGCAAATCTTTATTGCAGCCGACACAATCCTTTGCTACAAGATAATGAAGCGCAGCTGGTAAAAGAGAAATTACAATATCCGATTGCATAATATGCCGGATCCGTTCTTCCGCATTATGTATGTCAAATGAAATTGCCGTGGCCCGGTTCGAATTACCGGTCTTGGACCGGGCAAGCTTCAGGTCAGCATCCACCACTGTCAGCTTCCAGTTTTCCTTTATAGAATGCTGGATAACATATTCGATCAATACTGTTGCTGCTTTGCCTGCTCCGAAAATCAATATGTGCTGCATAAAAAAATACCCGGGTTAAATCAAAACGGCAAATTAGCAAATTAATTCGTACCCGGAACGATGAACCCATCTGATAAAAAACGGTTGCTTAATCTGTCAATTCCCCTGTTTCAATCTTTACGATCTGATAGCTTATTTTGATGCCGCGTTTGGATGATGGTATAGCAATGGTCAGCGAACCTTTCGGGGCAATAGACCGGAATGAAATATTTTCCGTTTTTAAAGGCTGCTCACTCGGCTTCAGATATTGCAATGCAACAATGACATTGTCCAGAACGTAATTTGAGTTATTGGAAACAGTTAATTGAAGGTCATGGATACCTCCGAAAACACCTCGTTTGTAATCATTGCTTTTCACAGATACCAGGTTTGAAATATTTTCTTTCTGGCTTGCTGTATTTGCACCGTTACTGTTACGGCTTGTCCTGGAACGTTCTCCGGTTACAGCATTAATATTAACGGATTGAGGATTTTGATCAACAGCATCATTTTTCTCTGTGTTTGTTTTTTCAGTTTTTCCGGGATCTGATATTGCGTTTGATGAACTTTCCCTTGAGAATGCCTGTGATGGTTTCTTTTCAGCTTCTCTTCTGTTCTCACCGGTAAGCGATGCAGAAGATTGTTGACCAGCTGGTTCCTGATTATTAATAGCCTGTGGGCTTTGAGTCTGAGACTGCTCATGTACCGGGACTGGATCCTTTGCCTTTTGGATAATTCCGGCTGTTCTGTTTTTATTGGATGAAGCAGGCTTTAATGTAAGTACGATCAACGCTCCCAATGCACATAAATAAACAAAAACTGCTGCATATTTCAGGCTTTTCAGGAATACACCTTTTCTCGCAATTCTTTGTTTGCGGTGTTGTAATGTCTGCACATACATTTCTTTAATCTCATCCAGGGGCTGAGAGTATTTTATCTCTGCAGCGACCGGATTTTCCGTGACGGTAATGGTCCTTACTCTCTGGTAAGAATTGTCCTGCTGGTTTGCAGCGGGCTTGCTTTCCTCGTTTACTTCCTTTTTTGGTCCCGGCATCGTCACGAAAACCGTATTCGGAGTAACGATTTTCTGATTTTCCTTAGCCGGAATTTCCAGTTCTTTATTTTCAACACTCTTTTTAAAGAACCGGTCATACGGCTGTTCTTCTACAACTGGAGCAAAAGGCTTCAATTCTTCCACTTCACTCGGATAGCGCCATGCAGCACTCTTGCCTTCGATCCAAACCAGGTCGTATGCTTTAAGATTCAGATTGAGTAGATCATTCAATGAATAAGGCCCTGATTCCTTATTGTTTCGTAATAAAAGATAATTTGCCATAACCCGTTTTTATGTATGCTGAAATTACCAACGGAAAATTACACCTAAGTATGCAAAAGCCTTGTTATAGTACTGAAAAAATCAGTTAACAACTAATTCACAAGAGTGGAAAAAACTACTAAAAAATCAATCTGATTTGTCAGGTTTTCAGACTCAATTCCGGTACATTTGCTTACTTCAAAAAAACAACTTCAGAAACTGCTGCAATAAGCTATGGACGAAACTTTTCAGCCACAGGAAACGAGTGACAATAACCGGATAATCCAGGTAAATATTGAGGAACAAATGAAGACCGCTTACATCGATTATTCGATGTCTGTGATCGTGGGCAGGGCTTTACCGGATGTGCGGGATGGATTAAAGCCGGTGCATCGCCGTATTTTATTTGCGATGAATGAACTGGGTCTGAATTACAATAAACCTTATAAAAAGTCTGCACGTATCGTCGGTGAAGTGTTAGGTAAATACCATCCGCATGGCGACAGTGCCGTTTATGATGCTATGGTCCGCATGGCCCAGGAATGGAGCATGCGTTATCCCCTTATTGACGGCCAGGGAAATTTTGGAAACGAAGATGGTGATGGCCCGGCAGCCATGCGTTACACGGAAGCAAGACTGAAGCGGCTGGCGGAGCATATGCTCGATGATATTGAGAAGGACACAGTTGATTTTCAGTTAAACTTTGATGATTCTGAAAAAGAACCGTCCATTTTGCCCACACGTATTCCTCAACTGCTGATCAACGGCTCCAGCGGCATTGCGGTGGGGATGGCTACGAATATTATGCCGCACAATCTCAGTGAAGTGATTGATGGTTGCATCGCTTTCATTGATAACCGGGATATATCTATTGACGAATTAATGCATCATGTGAAAGCACCTGATTTTCCTACCGGCGGCATCATCTATGGTATGGAAGGAGTGAAGGCTGCCATGCATTTCGGAAGGGGCAGGGTAGTGTTAAGAGGAAAATTACACGTTGACACCAAAGCTAATGGTAAAGAACAAATCATTATCACTGAAGTTCCCTACCAGGTCAACAGGGATGTACTGACCAACCGGATCGGTGAACTTGTAAATGAAAAAGTAATTGATGGCATTGCACATGTCAATAACGAATCCAATAAAAAAGAAGGTACCAGAATCGTTTTAGATCTGAGAAGAGACGCAGTAGCAAATGTCATCATTAACCAGCTTTATAAACACACTGAGATACAGACAAGTTTTGGTATCAATAATGTTGCATTGGTTAAAGGAAGGCCCAGAACACTGAATCTGAAAGACATGATCAGCGAGTTCGTGGAATTCCGCCATGAAGTGGTCGTACGACGCACTCAGTTTGAATTAAGAGAAGCGGAGAAAAAGGCGCACATTTTACAAGGCTATCTCATTGCCCTGGATCATCTGGATGAAGTGATCAAACTGATCCGGAGTTCTGCCACTCCTGAAATAGCAAAAGACAACCTGGTAAATGCAGGATGGGGCCTGGATGAGATACAGGCAAAAGCTATTCTTGAATTACGCCTGCAACGGCTTACCGGAATGGAACGGGATAAGATCAGGCAGGAATATGACGAATTGATGAAGACCATTGCCTACCTTAAAGATTTGCTCAGCGACCAGGGAAAGCGATTTGATGTGATTAAAAAAGAATTACTGGAGATCAAAGAAAAATTCGGTGACCAAAGAAAAACAGGGATTACATACCTTGATGATGAAGTAAAGATAAAAGACCTGATCAAAGAAGAAGATGTTGTAATCACCATTTCACATCTTGGCTATATCAAAAGAACTTCTGCTACTGAATACCGGGCGCAGCGCCGGGGAGGCAGGGGGGTGATTGGCGGTAAAACAAGAGATGAAGATTATATCGAACATCTCTTTGTGGCCTCCACACACCACACCATGCTTTTCTTTACCGAGAAAGGCAGATGTTATTGGCTGAATGTTTACGAGATCCCGGAAGGTGAAAAGTCCGGCAAAGGCAGAGCAATCCAAAACCTCATACAACTGCCAAATGACGATAAAATCAGGGCAATTATTGACGTGAAAGACCTGAAAGATGAAGATTTCGTAAAATCGCATAATATTGTTCTCTGCACCAAAAAGGGTATTATAAAAAAAACAGAACTGGAAGATTTCAGCCGTCCCAGGCAGACCGGGGTGAATGCGATCACAATAGTTGATGGAGACGAACTGCTGGAAGCAAAACTGACCGACGGTAAAAGTGAAATTATGATGGCAGTGAAAAGCGGAAGAGCAATCCGTTTTAATGAAGAGAAAGTAAGATCAACAGGACGTGGCGCTATCGGTGTAGCAGGTATTGAAGTGGACAAAGAAGGAGATGGAGTAGTGGGAATGATTTGTGTCAAGCCTGAAGAACATTCCACCAGGACAGTATTGGTAGTGAGTGAAAAAGGATTTGGGAAAAGAACTCCCGTGGAAGAATACCGTATGACCAATCGCGGAGGCAAAGGAGTGAAGACGATCAATGTAACTGAAAAAACAGGAACTTTAGTCGGCTTGCTTGCAGTAGCTGAAACCGAAGACCTGATGATCACCTGCAAAAGCGGCGTCACCATACGCATGAAAGTATCAGACATCAGCGAGCAGGGAAGAGCTACACAGGGAGTAAAATTGATCAGGCTTGACGAAGGAGATGAAATTGCTGCTATTACCCGGTTGACCGACAACGAAGAAAATGGGAATGGAAACAGTCCGGAGATCAATCCGGAAGCAACCCCGGGGTCATAATCTACATCTGATAAAAGTGTAAAAATCATTTTAAATATTCTTTCTAAAAAATAATAACAATGCGAAAATTAATTCTAACACTCCTGCTGCTGCCATTGACTGCCAGCCTTTTTTCTCAAAGTATTGACGATGTAAAAAAGTTTGCTATCCTTCAAAAGTGGGATGAGGCCAAGACCAACGTGGACAAATTTCTTTCAGTAGAAAAGAACCAGAAGAACGCAGAAGGCTGGTATTACAAAGGATATATTTATTCAGAACTGTCAAAATTGCCAAACTATGCGGGAACAGATGTCCGTATGCAGGCGTTCGATGCATTTAAAAAATACCAGGAACTAGATCCGAAGAACGCACTAATGAAGGAAGGTGAGAATGTAGAATATTTTGTGATTTATAACGGATACTTTGACGATGCAGTTGCCAGGTACAATGAAAAAAAATATGGTGATGCCTTCAATGATTTTAAAAATGCCCTTACAGTGGAAGAGTTTATCAGGTCAAAGAATTATTCCTATAAAGGATTTTCGTTTCCTGCTTTAGATACGCAACTGATTCAAAACGTAGCTTTGGCAGCCCTCCAGAATAAAGACAGCGCCAATGCGGTCACCTATTACCAGAAACTTGCAGACGCAAAAGTTAAAAGTGAAAATTTTCTTGATACATACCGCTTCCTTATTGACTATTACAATACAAAAAATGATTCAGCCAACCGGGATAAATATTTAGCTATATCAAAGGAATTGTATCCTGCTGAGCCTTATTGGGAAGATTATGAATGGAAATTTGCAGGAAAAGACCCCCAAAAGAAAGAAGAAGTTCTGGTCAAATATCCTGCCAGCTATACCTTATATTATAACTATGCAGCAGAATTGTTCAATGAATTGTATGCTGCTGAAAAACAACCCGCAGATTATGCTGCCCGTGAAGCCAAGTTGGAATCGATGACTCAAAAGGCCATTGATATTGATAAATCCAGGCCGGAGGGAAATCTTCTCATGGCCAGAATTCTCAATAACAAAGTGTTTGACCTGAGTGATGCTTATAGCGCCATCAAGGGAAATAAGCCGGATGATGTAAAAAAGAAAAACGATCTGATGGCACAGATAAACTCCACTTATGATAAGTTACTGACTTATGCCACTACCGTTTACAATATCTATGATGGCAAGCAGAGTTTAAAGCCTTTTGAAAAAGGAAATTTTAAAATGGCAGCTAATCTTATCCTTGGCTACTGGGAATACAAAAAGGATGCTGCTAAAATCAAACAGTACCAGGATAAAATGAAATCTTTAGATTAGCAGTCAGGAAGGAGAGTTATCAGTTAAAAAAATATACTGAAGGAGGCATCGGTGAGATGCCTTTTTCTATTATAGGCTGACGAGTCAGATAATCTCATTTAACATAATATAAATTATAAGAAACTTATACCTGTATTTAGGAAACCGACTAATTGAACTTCTTAAAGGCCTATTGTAAAATATTTAATCAGGTGACTTTATCACATTTCGGGTGCTAATTCATAAAAGCGAATTGCTGATTACTGATTAAAATAGTTTTAGTTTGCGGTATAGAAAATGAACTGTGCTTTTGATAATTAGAAATTTACCCCTGCTTATTGAATCATTTTCTTAATTACCTGCACGGAAAAAAAAATTAATAAAGCATTCTAACCTTGATTGTTTGTTTTACTTCTTTTAAAAGCTGGAATGCCTGGTCAGAAATTTTCTTGTCCAGATCAAGCACTACATAACCTATTTCTTCATTGGTCTTTAAATATTGTGCAAGAATATTAATATTGTTTTTTGAAAGCCGGGTATTGATCTCGGACAAGACGCCCGGTACATTATTGTGTATATGCAAAATCCGGTGAGCACCTTCCTGGGGAGGTAAGGACAATGCCGGCACAGTATGCGATCCGTTGGTGATTCCCTTCTCCAGGAAATTCAACAATTTTATACTGACATCTTCTCCTATATTTTGCTGGGCTTCTTCGGTGGAACCGCCTATATGCGGTGTCAGGATCACATTGGAACAATTTTGTATCGCAGTTTCAAACTTATCCCCGTTCTTTTCCGGCTCCTTTGGAAATACATCCACCGCAGCGCCCCCGATTTGCCCTTCAATAATCGCTTTCCGAAGTGCATCAAGGTCCACAACTTCTCCCCTGGCATAATTGATCAATATCGCACCTTTCTTAAAGTATTTCAGGTTGTTTTTATTGATGAGATTTTTGGTCAATGCCGTTTCAGGGACATGCAGCGTTACAATATCTGCCCGGCCGATCAGTTCTTTCAAGGATTTGGCATCTTCTGCATTACCAAGAGGAAGCTTGGTTTCAATATCATAAAAAATTACTTTCATCCCCAACGACTCTGCCAATACACTGACCTGTGAACCGATATTTCCATAACCGATGATTCCGAGCGTTTTCCCCCGGAGTTCATAACTGCCCTTTGCATCTTTCATCCAGATTCCTTCATGAGCCGCTTTGTTTTTATCAGGGATCCTTCGTATCAGCATGACAGATGCGCCGATCACCAATTCCGCAACTGATCTTGTATTGGAGTAAGGAGCATTGAAAACCACCACACCCTTTTTTGTAGCTTCCTTCAGATCAACCTGGTTTACTCCGATGCAAAAACAGCCTATGGCCTGAAGCTTCTTTGCAGCATCCAGGATATTTTTTGTTACCTGTGTTTTAGAGCGGATGCCCAGAATATGTACATCTCTGATCTCATTGACGAGCTCTTGTTCTGTCAGCGCTTTATTGATTTTCTCCACCTGTGTATATCCCTGTTGCCGGAAATTATTTACGGCTGTGTCGCTGATATTCTCCAGAAAAAGAATACGGATTTTATTTTTCGGATAACTGGTGCTTCCTGTTATTGCCATGCCGCAAATATACTTCGTTGGTGATATTATATTATTGTATAAACGCTATGGGGAAAAGTTTACCGGCTGATACACTTCCCCTTATATATTTTTGTCTAAACCCGACTTTGTGAAAAATATTTTTATTGCTGCCGGCATAATGATTTTAGCCTGCAGCTGCAACGATCTGCTTTCAAAGAAAGCTAATAATTCTGCCCGATTCGTCATTACTGGGCATTATACCGGGCCGGTACATGATAAAGTCAGCGATTTCATGGATAATGATTTGCTGACCAAAGGATTCAATGGCAGTATACTCATTGCTCAAAATGACACTGTCATTTATGAAAAATATCATGGCAAAATTAATTTGAATAAAAATGATTCGATCAATGAGCATACTGCATTTCAAATTGCTTCAGCCGGTAAAACATTGACTGCAGTTGCCGTGCTGCAATTGATACAGGAAGGAAAACTTACCCTGGAAGACAGTTTGCAAAAATTTTTCCCCGGATTCCCTTATGCAGGAATTACGGTGAGGATGTTACTCAGTCATCATAGCGGGTTACCCAATTATCTTTATTTTATCGATGACAGCACCTGGGATAAAACCAGTAATCTGACAAACCTGGATGTACTCAATATTCTTTATGCAAAACATCCAGTCCCTGATTTTTCACCCGGCGCCCGCTTCCTTTACAGCAATACCAACTTTGTCCTGCTGGCATTAATCATTGAAAAGATCAGCGGAAAAAAATTCCCTGCATACATGAAAGAACGTTTTTTTGATCCCCTGCAAATGACAGATACCTATGTATTCACCCCGGCAGATTCTGCAAAGGCAATTTATTCTTTCAACTATAATAATCGCCTGTGGCAAAACGATATTTTTGACTGGACCTATGGAGATAAAAATATTTATTCCACGCCCCGTGATCTTTTCAAATGGAGTCATGCCCTGTTCTCCGGACAGCTTATTAATCATTCATTAATGGATTCAGCTTTTTCCCCGCAGATATCCGGATCGCAAAAGAGCCCAAAGACCTTTTCACCGAAACATTACTACGGACTGGGATTCCGGTTAATGTACACGCCTGATGGCAAAAAAGTTATCTATCATTTCGGGCGATGGCATGGATTCAATGCCGCTTTTGCACGGCTTGAAGATGAAAAAGTAACGATCATCATTCTCGGAAACAGGTTCAGTAAAATGATCTACTATGCTGCATGGAAGTCTTACAACCTGTTTGGAGACTATTTCAAAGAGCAGGAACACGAAGAAGATGACACAGAAAGGCAACCAGGACGAAAACAAAAAGTTACCGGGAAAAATAGAAATAAATCAGCCCAAAAGGTCCATCGTAACGGAAAACAAAAACGCTGATCATTTATTATTTCCGGATAGTTTCTCAACTTTATGGCCGATGAAATTACTTTCAGCAAAACAGACAAGGGATTGGGATCAGTACACTATCCTGCATGAGCCCATCACCTCAATTGAACTGATGGAAAGGGCCGCCACAAAATGCGTTGAGTGGATCAAACAGCATTTTCCTTTTCCGGGAAACAATTTTATTGTTTTTTGCGGTAAAGGAAATAACGGAGGTGACGGGTTAGCCATTGCCCGGATGCTGATACAGCAAAAAAGAACTGTTACAGTTTATATTTTAGAACCAGGGCATAAAGGCTCGGATGATTTTCAGGCAAACCTGAGCAGGCTGCAGGCCTCTTCAAAAAAAGAAATTCATTTTATTCAGAACAAAACCTTTTTCCCTGCCATACCGGAAAACAGCATTGTAATCGATGCCCTTTTCGGTTCGGGATTAAGCCGGCCTTTAGAAGGAATCAATGCAGAACTGGTAGAACATATCAACCAATCAGGGTGTAAAGTTATTTCCATTGATATTCCAAGCGGCCTGTTTATCGACACTTCTTCATTGGGGAATCCGGTCATCAAAGCTACACACACATTGAGCATACAAACTTATAAACTTTCTTTTTTAGTTGCTGAAAATTCATCATACACCGGGAATATCCAGATCATCAATATCGGGTTAATGCCAGAATTCCTTTCTGATATTTCCATTCAAAATGAACTTGTAGACGAGGAAATCATCCGCTCTATTTACAAGCCCCGGAATCCTTATGCTCACAAAGGAAAATTCGGACATGCATTATTGGTTGCAGGCAGCTATGGCAAAATGGGCGCTGCGGTATTAGCAGCCAAAGCCTGCCTGCGAAGCGGTGTTGGATTACTTACCTGCCATATCCCCCAATGCGGATACACGGTTTTACAAACAGCACAACCGGAGGCAATGGTAGTTGTTGACTCAAATTCCGCTTTCATTACAAATGCATATCCCGGCGCTTCTGATTATAATGCCATTGGCATTGGCCCGGGAATCGGAACGGCAGCAGAAACTAGGTCTGCAATCAGACAACTATTAAAACAATACCAAAGACCTGTGGTAATCGATGCAGACGGCTTGAATTGTATTTCCATGGAAAAGGAAATTCTTGCCTGTTTGCCACCCTGCTCAATTCTTACTCCTCACCCAAAAGAATTCGAACGCTTATTCGGGGAATGCAGGAATGAATATGAGAGAATAGAAAAAGCAGTGGACAATGCCAGGTCTCTGAATTGTATCATAGTTCTTAAAGGACATCATACTTTTATTGCAACTCCTTCCGGTAAAGGTTATTTCAATAATACCGGTAATGCAGGAATGGCAACCGGAGGCAGTGGAGATGTACTGACCGGTATTATAACAGGTTTGCTGGCGCAAAACTACGAGCCGGTGAATGCAGCCGTACTTGGAGTCTATTTGCACGGAACAGCCGGTGATTTTGCAGCAAAAAAATTATCTGAAGAAGCGATGATCGCAAGTGATATTATTGAATATATAGGTGACGCTTTTACCCGGATATTCACACAATGAATCTATCAGGAAAGAGAACTCACCCATGTAAGGCTGTAAGATTGTTTTCTTTCCCGGGTACAGGTAAAAAGAAAACATGTATCGAAAAGCGAATTGACCTGATCCTTATCTTCTGTAAGAATAAGGTCGCCCAAAGCATAGCCTTCAAGAGAAGATGTGGAAAGAGGCAGCCATTCATAATTTAGTGACTCAAAGTCCCTATCACTGCCTTCACGCCTGGCCAGCTTTTCAACAAGATTCTGAAGTGACGCCGGCTCCTGTAACGAAGCAACTACCGATATAGCTGAACCCTTATATGGCGGATTTTTCAATACAGGCTTTTTAAAAATATTTAATAGAGGATTTTTCATGAAAGTAATTTTAAGAACCGAAGACCCTGTTTTTTTCAGTACGAATTACTGCAAGAATCATTCCCAAAAAAATAGAATAACAAATATTTTACACGTACTGAATGATTCATGATTGCGTAGTTATGATACTACAAAAAAAACCAGCGCTAACACGTAAGATTCTTAGCCTGTTTTATATTTTAATTTATTACGATAGCGCTTTCGTAAAGAATAACTGACTAAGAAAACTAAAAAAATAACCCTGCAAATCAGGAATGAACCCTTCATCTCAAAGTTTGATCCGGTTGAATTACCCTATCAAAGCCCAGAATATAAATTATGAATAAAGACCTCTGAAAAGCAGCAAATGAAAACAACTCATAAAAGCATTAAAACAAAGCTTTTATCCTAATTACACCCCCTTTTTTAAATTATAAAAATTCCACTTCATCCCCTATCTTTGCCGCCCCCGATCATCTGATCCGGAACAACCCGGTTCAACTTAAATGATCACAAAAATTTGAACTAAGAATCAAGGCTTATGGACAAATTGATTTATCTCGTTCCTGTGATGGGCGTTATTGGATTGATCTATACTTTCATTAAGTCCGGATGGGTATCCCGGCAGGAAGCCGGTACTGACCGGATGAAACAGATCAGCAATTATATTGCCGAAGGCGCAATGGCTTTTCTGAAATCTGAGTGGAAGATTCTCGGGTACTTTGTTGTTATTGTTGCTATTCTCCTCGCAGTGATGGCAAGCGCCAATCCACATTCACACTGGATGATCGCAGGTTCATTCATTCTTGGAGCCCTGCTCAGTGCAACAGCCGGTTATATCGGCATGAAGGTCGCAACCAAAGCTAATGTACGCACTGCACATGCTGCACGTACCAGTCTGAGCAAAGCGCTGCATGTGTCATTCACCGGCGGTTCGGTAATGGGAATGGGCGTAACCGGATTGGCCGTTTTAGGTCTTGGCGGCTTATTCATTGTTTTAAAACAAATATTTGCTGCCGATGCACCGGTGCACAGCGATGAGATGCTGAGAACAATTGAGGTGTTGACCGGCTTTTCTCTCGGATCTGAATCCATAGCATTGTTTGCCCGTGTTGGCGGCGGTATTTATACAAAAGCTGCAGACGTGGGCGCTGACCTTGTTGGTAAAGTGGAAGCTGGGATCCCCGAAGACGACCCACGCAACCCTGCAACAATCGCCGATAATGTTGGTGATAATGTGGGAGACGTGGCGGGTATGGGTGCCGACCTGTTTGGTTCTTATGTAGCAACAGTCCTCGCAACAATAGTATTAGGCCAGGAAACTATTGTTCAGTCTGATGATGGAATGGGCGGTATGTCCCCTATCCTTCTCCCTATGTTAATTGCCGGTGTTGGAATTTTATTCTGTATGGTCGGTACCTGGTTTGTTCGTGTGAGTGATGCAAAAGGCATCAACACGGCCAATGTGCAGAAAGCATTGAATATGGGTAACTGGGGTTCTATTATCCTGACAGCCATAGCTGCATTTTTATTGGTCAATTTTATTCTCCCCGAGAAAATGATCCTTCGTGGTAATGAATTTACCAAATGGGGGGTAATGGGAGCCATCGCAGTCGGATTAATTGTTGGAACATTGATGAGTGCCATCACCGAATACTATACTGCCATGGGCAAATGGCCTGTGAAAACAATCATAAGGCAATCTGTAACCGGCCATGCCACAAATATTATTGGTGGTTTGGCAATGGGAATGCATTCAACCATGTTCCCGATCCTGGTTTTAGCCGGAGGTATCTGGGGTTCTTATGAGTGTGCAGGATTGTATGGAGTGGCCATTGCTGCTGCGGGGATGATGGCAACCACAGCCATGCAGCTTGCCATTGATGCATTTGGCCCTATAGCCGATAATGCAGGTGGTATTGCAGAAATGAGTGAGTTGCCTAAAGAAGTAAGGGAAAAGACAGATGTTCTCGATGCTGTGGGAAATACGACAGCTGCCACAGGAAAAGGATTTGCCATCGCTTCTGCTGCATTGACGGCTCTGGCGCTATTTGCAGCATTTGTAGGTGTTGCCATGCCGGACAATCAGCATATAGATATCTACAGGGCTAAAGTTCTTGCTTCTCTCTTTGTAGGGGGAATGATTCCTTTCATTTTCTCTTCTTTAGCCATACAGGCAGTTGGTAAAGCTGCCATGAGCATGGTGGAAGAAGTGAGAAGGCAATTCAAAGAGATACCGGGCATCATGGAAGGAAAAGGCATACCCGAATACGATAAATGTGTTGCCATTTCCACAAATGCATCCATCAAAAAGATGATAGCGCCGGGAGCTATTGCTATCATTTCACCGTTAGTGATCGGGTTTGCACTGGGACCCGAAGCTTTAGGCGGTTTCCTGGCAGGAGCTACTGTGAGCGGAGTGCTGATGGGCATGTTCCAAAACAATGCCGGCGGCGCCTGGGATAATGCAAAGAAAAGTTTTGAGAAAGGGGTAGAGATCAACGGGCAGGTGTATTACAAAAAGTCGGACCCGCACAAAGCATCTGTAACCGGAGACACGGTTGGCGATCCTTTTAAAGATACTTCAGGGCCTTCAATGAATATTTTGATTAAATTAATGTCTATTGTATCTTTGGTTATCGCACCGACACTGGCACAGATTCATACCAAAAATGAACCGACGGTAACGAACGATAAAAAAATTGAAATAAAATCTGAACCTGTTGCTTCAATCAACAATCACAACACTGTTCAGTACAAATAATTCAAGAGCTTAATCAGAACCATTACTTAAGTCCGGCTGTGTCTACAGCGGGACTTATTTTTTTGTAGATGCCTGAAATGTTTTGTTCAAATATTTTTTTATAGGATATCAGATCACTTTAAGCCCGGCCAGTTTGTTCGGGATCGGAGTTAAAATATATCCTTCTTTACGTAACAGATTGATCACTCCCTGATCACCGGGCAAATGGCCCGCACCAACAGCGATCACTAATGATTTACCGGGCATCAGGGTTTTTAATTTTTTTACCCAGTTCCTGTTTCTGTTATACAATAAAATATCTGTGTAATGACTCATGCCGATGTCACTCTCTTTGGTCAACTCTTCCAGCTTGCCCAGGTCTTCATTTTTATAGGCATCCATCAGTTCATTGAACCCTTTGGTTTCATCCACCCCCTTCTGTACACTATCAATATAACTTACCAACTGCATTGCCTGCAGTTTATAAGGAATACTGTCCAGTAAGCCTGCCTGGTAAGACATTGTTTCCAGTCCTTTAATCTCCTTCCCTTTATTTTTTGCTTCTGCCATGATCAACTGTTCCATTGCCACCGGCTTTCCGCAATCCATTGAGGATTCTTCAAGAGTGGAAGCAGCAAGCATAGGCTTAAAAGTTTCCAGCATGGAAAAAGGCAGCATGGAATTTTTTTCTTCAAAATACTTTTTCACTTTTTCATAATCTTCCGGGCTTAACAGATCCCGAAGCGTGGTGTCACCGTTCATCTTCATTTGAGAAAGAGCGCCGATCATTTCAAACAAATTATCCATTTGTACTTCGAGGTACACATTATCGCAGCGGCTGATTGCTTTTTTCAGGCTATCACTCAAGGCTGCATCCTCTTCACAGATCATATGAATAGTCCCAAAGAGATAAGATGGTTTTTCCAAACCATTTCCGCTGATCTTCCAGAGCAAGGCTTTGGTGTCAGCAGTCGTATTGCCCTGGGCAAATCCATCCAAAGAGAGTACGCCGATCAAAAACAAGATTCCAAATCTTTTCATGGGGAACAATTTTCAGCAATTTACAATGTAATTGCAGATTTCAGTTAACTGATACATTTTGCTTTCAATTTATAACTGATCTTTAATTTTTAATGACGGAGAAGGAATAAAATGGCCGATCCTCAGCTGCTCCCAATTCTTATCAATTAAATTTATTGTATCATCATCAGAAGCAACGATCTCAGGCCAGCCTTCGTTAACTCCATCAAATTCCTTTGTTTTCTTTGTACCATCAAAACCGAGGCAAACCTGATATTTACCTGTCAGAGCTCCGCTGTTATCCGGTATTTGCTTTTTGAAGATCATGTGATCCCTGTAAGGATCAAGATAATTTAAAATTTTCCATAGCACAAATGACAGATCCTGCATATCATTGACCGGATCGGCATACAGTATCATTTTTATTCCATTGAAAACTGAGGTGGAGCATATCTTCTGATGTAAATCCCGGATATGATCCTTCCTTTCTTTCTTAACAAAAACAATGATGCAGGGGATATCTTTGTTTAAAAGGGAAACATTCAAATCCTTAATTTCTTTGAACAATCGGAGAACTGTTTCTATATCTGCGGAACTGCCTCCAGGATTTTCATTCAGATAATTTCTATCTATTTCTTCCTCAAATTTCTTTGTCCCGTCTACAAGCATCTTCCCTCCCATTCCCGTTCCGTTACTTGCAAACTCCGATCCACCAGTTGCTCCCCGTAAATAAACAATATCATTTACCGGGTCAAGATTACGGAAAACTGTTTTTGCAATAGCTGTAAGATCATGTGAAGAAGCTTCCTGATCGCAGGCAACCAAAATTTTATTCAACATCAATTTATCTGAACCAATAATTGCATTCATCACTTTTGTTGCCTGGCCGGCATATTCTTTTTTGATCTGAACAAGAGTAAGATTATTGGGGTATCCTTCTGCAGGAACATTTATTCCGGTCAACTCAGGTGCCAGAAGCATCTTTAAAGGCACCAGAAATAATTTTTCTGTCATCTTCTGAAAACGAAAAAACTCAACAGCCGAAGTGCCGGAAAACATTGCCGGGAAAACCGCATTTTTTCTATATGAGACCGCAGTGACATGAAAAGGCAGGCATTGCCCCCATAAAGAATAAAACCCGTTATGCTCAGCGAAGGGCCCTTCATCCATCATATCTTCACCCGGATCTACATAGCCTTCTATGACCAGATCTGCATCATAGGGTATTTCGATCACATTTTGCGTGATGCATTTCACCAGTTCCACTTTCTTCTTCCTTAAAAAACCGGCAAAAACATACCCCTCAATGATTGCGGGCAAAGGGACAGAAGAAGAGAACAAATAAACAGGGTCACCACCTAAGGCAACAGCAACCGGCATCTTTCTTTTTAATTCTTTGTATTTCCGGTAATGTTGTGCGATCAGGTCATGTTTATCCCAATGTAGCCCTCCAAGTGTGGCGGCGGATATTTTCATTCGTGAAAGACAAATTCCCCTCTTGCCTGTCTCCGGGTCTTTTGTATGGACAACTGCCGATGAAATAAACGGTTTGTCTTCCATCGGCCAACTTGTAAGTCCAGGAAGCCTGGTGATATCCGGCTCTTTCATTATCACACTCTGGCAATCTCCTCTCCCACTCTTTACCGATGGCATTAATGAAGTGAGGTTTCCCAGCCGCTGAAGTAATTTCAGTTTGTCCGTAAGCCCGTCTTTAAACTCTGAAAATAATTGGACAAGCTCTTTCATTTCCATAATTACCTCATCTGCAGACCGGATTCCCAATGCTTTGTTCATTCTCTTTTCACTTCCATACAAATTCAGGAGAACAGGGAACTCCGTGCCATTGTTTTCAAAAAGCAATGCTTTACCTCCATCTGGAAAATTTTGTACTCTGCTTATAATCTCGGCCATTTCCAGTTTCGGATCTGCATAAGACCGGATACGGATCAGCTCTCCTTCATTTTCCAGTGCAGTGATGAACTCCTGAATATCTTTATAAGCCATTTATTTAATTGATGGGCAAAGTTAATCTGCAACTATTGTTTTCATTCAAATTTAATTTCACCCGGGAGAGTGCCGCTTGTCAAATATTTTTTTTCCGGCTGGTTACTTTAATTACTTTTAAAAATCATAAAATAAAAAAATGCGTTTTAAATATTTATTTATCCCAGTTATAGCAGCGATCCTGGCTATTTCCTGCATCAACAATTCAGAAACGGCCAAAAGAGATCCGCTGACCGAAGATATAGATACAACAGTCAGCCCTGCTGTTGATTTTTTTCAATATGCTAATGGCGGATGGATTAAGAAAAATCCGGTTCCTGCAGATCAAAGCAGTTGGGGGATCGGCAACCTGGTGAACGAAGAGAACCTGAAGCGTTTTAAAGAGATTAATGAAAAAGCAGTTGTGGCCAAGGCTACTAAAGGAACTTCCGATCAGAAAATTGCTGATTTCTGGACAACAGCGATGGATAGCGCCAAAGCAGAGTCTTTGGGACTGAAACCGCTGCAACCCTGGTTTGACAAAATTAATTCGATTACCGATTTAAAATCTCTGATAAAAACGGTATCTGAATTAAAAAGGATCGGATCTTTTACTCTATTCTCTGACTTCGTTAACCAGGACAGTAAGAACAGTGAAGTGATGACCTATACTCTCTGGCAAGGCGGCATCGGTTTGCCGGAGCGGGAATATTATTTCAGGAATGATTCTGCGACTTCCAACATACGGAACGAGTATGTAAAATATATTTCAAAGATACTCACCATGTCCGGAGAAGACAGCAAGAATGCTGCAAGTGATGCCGGTGAGATTATGTCAATGGAAACAAAACTGGCTAAAGCTTCAAGAACGCTGAATGAACTCCGGGATGATTACAGGAATTACAATAAAATGGCTATAACAGACCTGCCAAAGTTATCTCCTTCAGTTGACTGGTCCTCTTATCTTGAAACTATCGGAGTTAAGAGTATTGATTCCATTATCGTAGGCCAGCCTGAATTTTTCAAGGCGCTTAACAATGTTTTAAAAACAACCCCTTTAAATGTCTGGAAAAGTTATCTGAAAGTAAATCTCATCAATAATTTTTCCAATGAACTTCCGGATGCTTACATACAGGCTGCATTTGATTTTGGAAAACTATTCAGTGGAGCAAAAGAAAGAAGGCCTCGATGGAAAATAGCTATTGGACAGGAAAATATGCTGATGGGTCAGATCCTGGGCCAGTTGTATGTAAAAGCCTATGTGAGCCCAAAAGACAAAGAACGATATGAAGTGATGACAGAAGCAATCCGTGATGCATTGAAAGATCATATCAGCAAACTGACCTGGATGAGCGACAGCACCAAGCAAAAAGCTTATGAAAAATTAGCTGCCATTAAAAAGAAAGTTTTTTATCCCGACAAATGGAGAGATTATTCAGCATTGGAAATAGGAACGGACAGTTATATTCAGAATGTGATCAATGCAAATGAATGGAACCATAATTATCAGTTCAGCAAATTGGGCAAACCTGTTGACCGGGATGAATGGGGAATGAATCCTCAAACTTACAATGCAATGTATGATCCATCCAATAATGACATCACCTTGCCTGCTGCACAATTTATTGTTCCGGGATTTAAAGACAGTGAGCTGGATGATGCGATCGTATATGGATACGGAGCCGCCTCCACCATTGGTCATGAGATCACTCATGGTTTTGATGACCAGGGAAGAAAATATGATGCAAAAGGAAATTTGAAAAAATGGTGGACAGATAACGATTCTGCTGAGTTTACGAAGAGAGCCCAGCTGATCATAAAACAGTTTGATGAATTTGAACCTCTGAAAGGATATCATATCAATGGTGATGCTACCCAGGGAGAAAATATAGCTGATCTTGGAGGTATCGTTTTAGGCCTTGATGCTTTTAAAAAAACAGACCAATACAAAAAAGGTGAAAAGATCAACGGCCTCACTCCCATGCAACGCTTTTTTCTCGGATATGCATTAGGCTGGTTGTGGCATGGGCGTGAAGAATTATTGAGAAGGCAACTGATGACGGATGTGCATGCACCTGCCAAGTACAGGGTAAACGGGCCTTTTATGGATGTGGATGAATTTTATTCCACCTTCAATGTCAAACCTGGTGATCCGATGTACCGGGCAGACAGTTTAAGAGCAAAGATCTGGTAGTTTCTCCCGGTAAGTAAGGCACGGATTGTACAAAAATAATAATACCGGCATTTACCTTTTAAATAAACCCTTGTAAGTAATTCCCAGTCCCGGCTTGTCTGAATAACTGATCTTTCCGAAATGATACCCGATGCCGTCAGCTACATCTTCTTCCTGCAATAAAGGTCCATCCATGTCCACATGGTCAACAAAGGGAAGCAGGTGAGCTACTGCAGCAGATCCTACGGTAGATTCATTCATACTGCCCATCATCACGCCCAGATTTAATTCCCTTGCTCTCCTGATCATCCTTAGAGCCGGAGTAATGCCGCCGCATTTAGTCAGCTTGATATTGATCCCGTGAAAATGATCTTTGCATTGATCCACATCCCGCTCCGATACACAACTTTCATCTGCAAAAAGCGGAAGCGATGATCTCATATAGAGTGCTTTCATTCCTTCCCAGTTATCTTTTGCCAAAGGCTGCTCCACCAATTCTACATCCAGTTCATTCAGTTGCGGAATCAGGCGGAGCGCTGTATCAAAGTCCCAGGCAGCATTGGCATCTACCCTTAAAATTGCATCAGTATTTGCACGCAAAGCCTGAACAATTGCGATATCATCGGCGGTACCTACTTTAATTTTATAAATGGGCCAGGGCATCTCCCTGAGTTTTGCAATCATATTTTCAATACTGTCTATTCCGATCGTATAATCGGTTAAAGGATTTTCAGAAATATCACCATCCCAGAGTTCGTAAAGTTTTTTATTTTTTTTCTTTCCAAAAATATCCCATAATGCGATATCCAGCGCACATAGCAAAAATGAATTCTTAGGAAATAACTGATGAAGGTAATTCCACATGGTCTCCGGATCTGAAAATGCAAGTTGCCCGATCTCTGACCTTTTGGATTCCAGGTCTTCTATCATTTTCTCGACCGGGATATTGTAATAGGTAATGGCAGGCGCTTCACCATAACCTTTAACCCCTGAATCTTCAAGTTCTACGATCAAGGTAGGCTGATGCGTTTTTGTTCCTTTAGAAATAGTGAAGGGGTACCTGAATTTCAGGTCGTATTTCCAGTATTGAAATTTCATGCTACAAATATACTTCAGCCCCTGCCGCTGTGGATCACATAACCTCTTAGTTCTTCGTAAAACTCTTTTGCCGCAACAAGATCTTCCAGGTTCAGATGCATCCTGTATGTCCAGAGGTGCCTGTTATCTGCCGGTACATTGATACGTTCTTCATTCGGATCCTGCCTTCTCAAAGTGTCACTCATTCCCAAAATATCCTGCAGCAGGAAAATACTCCACATTGCAGGAGAGTACAAATTTTGTAAGACAATAGCCCTGTTGACCCAGGCTTCACAATAAAACGGGGCATCCCCTACCTGGCCGAGCATATTATTAAAAAACCGTTGTGTCTTTTCCCGGTTCTCTTCCCACCATCCCCTGATCGTACTCATGTCGTGTGTGGAGGGAGTAACTACAGATAAATAATGTGCATACTCCGGGTTAAAGAACTCTGTACCCGGATCTTTTGGCATGCGTTGTATCTCCAGGCTGAGAATGCCCAATCGGTTCATCACATCCGGCACACAATGAGGTACCATTCCGAGATCTTCACCGCACATCAGCATATTCGTTGCTTCTTTCAACTGAGGCAGTTTATGCATAGCTTCCCTTGACCAGAAATCATCCTGGCGGCGATAGAAATAATTGATATAAAGATTGTGCAGACGCTCCTGTTCAAACGGAATAAGATTTTTAAAGGAAAGATTTTTTTCCATACCGATGCGAAAATGGAAACGCTGTCCCTGCGAGCCTTCTTCTTCAAAAAGGAGCACATTGGAAATGAGATCATACAATCCCTGTTTGAGAATTTTGTTTTCCTCACTTTCCTCCTTGCCGATAAAAAAAAGTTCTGCTTTCCGTTGCGTATCAAATTCCGGAAGCAATTCATAGCCACCTGAGTCATTCATTTTCAAAAACCCTGTTTTCACCTTACCTGCAAGGTCACCGAAAATTTCCGCCAGCACATGGTCATTAATGAAAGGTTTAAGATAGCGATCAGGATCAAACCATATTCCATTCTCACCAAACTCCGAGATACCGACCGGGATAGCGGGAACAAAATGTCCCATAATCCCTTCTACAGAGTGTGAAGGAATGTACCAGATACGGAAAAAACCAAGGATATGATCTATACGGAAAGCATCAAAGTAATAACTCATCTGGGTGAAACGCTGTTTCCACCAATCGAAACCGGTTTCCTTCATACGCTTCCAGTTGTAAGCAGGGAATTCCCAGTTCTGGCCTTTGGCAGTGAAATCATCCGGCGGTGCACCTACCTGGCCTTTTCGGTCAAATATTTCAGGAGCCATCCAGGCTTCACAACTGTTTCTGCTCACCCCGATCGGCAGATCGCCTTTCAGCGCTATTCCTTTTTTATGTGTATAAGCAACAGTTTCTTCTAACTGGCAGTGCAAATGAAATTGTATGAAATAATAAAATGCAATGTCCTTATAAGCCGGGGATTTGTGCGAACATAGCTTTTCAATTTCCTTTTTATGATACTCTTTATGTGAATTCCACTGAATGAATGATGCTGTTCCGTATTTATCCCTTAAAAAGCAAAATGCTGCATACGAAACAAGCCAATGTGAATTATTTTCAAAAAATTTTTTAAAATCATCTGACTGCAATGTTTCTTCTCCCATTACTTCATACAAGTCCTTCAATGCGGAGTGTTTTAACTTCATGACCTGCTCATGATCCACTGCCGGAAGCTTGTTCAGCTCTGTTCTTTGTTTTTTCAGTTTTTGAAGGATTGCCGGATGCTTCTTTCCGGCAAGAGAAAAAATATTTATATAAATCGGATGCAATGCAAATGCGGAGATAGCGGCATAAGGATAGGAATCAAAAGCAGTATGAGTGGCTGTCGTATCATTGACTGGCAGCAGCTGGATTAATTTCAATCCGGATTTGGATGCCCAGTCTGCCAGTAATTTTATATCTGTAAATTCACCCACACCAAAGCTCTTCCTGCTGCGCAAACTGAATACAGGTATGGCCACCCCAGCCCCTTTCCAGGTATCATTCGGGATATGAACGAACCCATCGTGCAGGATATTGATCTTATTTCCGGATGCATCGCCATAAAGAAGACGGTTATTCCCTGATTCGTATCCTGTAAATTCTTTTTTCTTCAGGTCATACACGCCATACTTGTATGCTACCGGGAAACTGTCCGCCGAAAGATCCAGCCTGGTTTCATACCAGTCGTCTTTTAGTGAAAGTAATACCGGGCTTTCCGTGATCCACTCTCCAAGAGAAAGGGAACTCCCGACCAGGCAAATTGTTTCATTTTTTTTAAGTAAAGGTGCTTTTACCCTGAAGAGATGTGTAAAATTTTTCGGAGCAGCTTTTATGCCCCTTACTGTACTGCGCTTTTTCAGGAACACATTTTTGAACGGCGCAGTAAAAAAAACATTTTCATATTCGCCGGTATGGTTCCATGTATCCACCAGTTGCACTTCATGAATTCCTTTTTTTACTACATTGATCTGGCGGTCATGCCCCCATTCCCATATTACTTCACCCTCTTTGTTTTTCAGGAAATATTTATACAGCACCGGCTCCGTGATGCTCTTTCTTTTTATGTTCAGAATGCATTGCCAGAATTCATCATTGAGGTATTCCATCGGCAGCGCCATTAAAGGATCTCCATTCCCTAATTCTTCCAGGTTGCCGCTGATCCAAAGGCTTTGTCCGTATTCAGTGTGGAATCTTAAATAAAACTGAAGTTTCATAATGCAGCTAATTCCGTTGATTTAACTGCTCAAATATAATGTGTTCGTAAGACACTTTAGTAATATATTACAGAAAAGTATTTATTGCCGGTAACTGGTCACTTTTTTATTTCAGCAATCCCTAAATTGCAGCTAAAGGCTTGAAAACTAATTTTTTCTTTTAGAATCGTCTCTTTATTTTTGCGAAAATTCAAGATGATGGAACAGAAAAGAAAAAACAAAGCTCTGTACTGGATCATATTTTTAATATCTACTGCCGGATTTCTTTATGCCATTGACGTGCATTGGGTGTGGCTGATTTTCATATTACCGTTTGTAGCCACTTCGTTTGTTAAAGCAATGGACATCATATAACACAGTTGGCGGGCAATAAATGTGATCAAACTATCTATCACATTGGTTCCTTATCGTAAACTTTTTAATCAAATTAACTGCTATGAAAAAAACAATCTTAATTCTTACCATTCTGCTTAGCGCAATGAGCGTGGCCTCTGTAAACATTAATGCCTCCGTAATTGTTCCATCTGCCACTTCTTCAATAGTGCCCGGTGATCCTGATCCCGCTGCAGTGAAATCTGCGCTCAAAGATTTCAGGAACCTGTCTAAAAAAGAAAAGAAAGAACGGATTAAAGAAGTCAGGACACTGATCAAACATTATAAAGCAGAGAAGAAGTCATCAGCTGAGGGAAGCGATAATACGGTATTACTCGCCATACTCGCCATCCTGTTACCGCCACTGGCCGTTTATCTTCACCAGGGTGAGATCAACAGCAAATTCTGGATAGATCTGCTGCTGACCATCATCTTCTGGTTGCCCGGTGTGGTCTATGCACTGATAGTTATCTTTGGGAATAATTAATTTTTTTCAAAAAAGGAAAAGCCGGGTGATAACAATCCCGGTTTTTTCATTTCTGCATACCTTTACATACATCCTATTATCGAACCTAAACTTCAAATATGAAAGCAAGACTAAGTTTATTAATTGCCCTGATTCCGGCAACTCTTTTTTCTTTCGGGCAACAATATTCAAATCTCAGTTTTTCTCCCGCACAACCCAAACCGGGAGATAAAATACATTTCGAATATTCAACAACAGGCACCGTGCTCGGAGGTGAAGCATCATTTGACGCCATTGCCTATATCAGCGATGGGGAAGTGAGGGCACAGGAAGTGAAACTGAAAGGGAGCGGTACCAACTGGTCCGGCGACATCATTACAAACGATTCTACCAAAGCTGTATTTCTTGTTTTTAAAAAAGACGAAACTATAGATAATAATAAAGACCAGGGATATTATCTGCTGATGTATTCAAATGGCGAACCGGTGAAGGGAGCATACATTGCGATCGCTGAATTCAATAGCGGTTTCGGCTCATTCTTTGCAAATATAAAAAGCGATCCTGCAGCTGCCCTGGAACTTTACAACAAAGATTTCAGCCGATATCCTGATCTGAAAGCAAAGAACCTCGCTTCATATACCGGCTTGCTGATGCGTGCAGACAAAGCCACTGCAAAAGAGAAAGCACAGCCTCTGATAGATGAGCTGGAAGCAAAACAAAACAAGTCCGAAAGTGATTACCTGGCACTGATGAATACATACCAAAGATTAGGCAATAAAGAAACCGCAGGTAAACTGAAAGAAGAAGCTATCAAAAAATTTCCCAAAGGTACTCTCTCATCAAATGAAAAGCTGAATGCCTTTTATTCTGAAACCGACCTGAAGAAAAAACAATCCTTATTAACCGCTTACCTGAAGAACAACCCGGCAAAAACAAATAAGGAAAAAAGTGCAGTGAATGGCCTGTACGCCGCAATGGCTTCTGCTGCCCTTTCTAAAAAGAACTGGCCGCTATTCAAACAATACACTGCACGTATAACTGATAAGGCAATGCTGGCCAGCCCGTACAACAGTGCAGCATGGGCACTATCCGGAGAAAGCCTGGAAAGCAAAGTCAGTAAAAGTGATCTCCAACTGGCAAAGGAATTTGCTTCAAAAGCGGTTGCAAACCTGAAAGCTTCACTGGAAAATCCTAAGAGCAGGCCTGTTTATTATACGGAGAAAGAATACAAGAAGAATTCAAAATATTCAGTGGGTGCATACAGTGACACCTATGCACTCATTCTCTGGAAGCTGGGAGAAAAGAAGGAAGCTTATAAAATACAGGAAGCTGCAGTGAAAGATATGAACTTAAGCGACCAGGAGGCTAATGAAAGATTCATTGTTTACAAAGAGCAACTACAGGGCCCCAAAGCTGTTAAAGATGAATTAGAGAACCTTATGAAAGAAGGTAAGTCATCTCCGAAAATGAAAGATATCCTGAAAAAGGCGTATCTCTCCGAAGGTCATACTGAAACAGAATATACAAGCTACATTGAGGGACTGCAAAAAGAATACAGGGCAAAACTCAAAGAAGAGGTCATCAAGAAAATGATCAATGAAGCAGCGCCTGCTTTTGCATTGCAGGACTTTTCAGGGAACACCGTTTCACTTGCCGATCTGAAAGGAAAAGTGGTGATAGCAGATTTCTGGGCAACCTGGTGCGGCCCCTGCAAAGCGTCTTTCCCTGCCATGCAAACAGCAGTAAATAAATATAAAGATGATCCGGAAGTTAAATTTGTCTTTGTAGATAGCTGGGAAAGTAAAAAGCCCGATGAGATGCTGAAAGGTGCAGACGAGTTCATTAAGAAAAATAATTATACTTTTCATGTTTTGCTGGATACAGAAGATAAAGTGATCGGCAGCTACGGCGTGGAAGGAATCCCCACAAAATTTGTAATAGATCCTGCAGGCAGAATCCGTTTTAAATCCATAGGTTATGACGGCAGCGCTGATAAGTTAGTGGACGAAATGTCGGCAGTCATTGATGTTTTAAAATCGGGCGTTGTAAAAGGAGAGCAAAAATCCTTCTGAGTATTTTTAAACAAATTGAAAATAGCTGCTGTCTAGTTCAGGCATCAGCTATTTTTATTTCCCGTTTACCCGCTTTTTCTGCAAATTAATTTCTTGTTAACAGGAATAAGTAAATGTTGAATTGTCCTAATTTAACTGGCTTTTTTTTACTTCAGGACCTGTTAAAACTCTTTTTTCAATTTTATTAAATTCTTTTAAACGAAAACCAACGATTATGAAAAAGTTTATCGCCATTGCTTCGATGGCATTATTATTCACAGCCTGTAATACAAAAAAATCAGGCGGCAATGAATCTACTTCCCCAGGCACGGAAACATCTGCTCAGGTGAAAGACATCAATTCGCCATACCCGGTGAATTATTCTTCAAAGTTTGTTATGGATGATCCCAAAAATGCTGAAACACTTTTGAGCCTCTGGAAAGATTTTGACAATGGAACCCTTGCCGGTTCCAAAGACAAGTTTTCCGATACAGTGGAGATGCATTTTGCCGACGGATCCAGTATCAGGGTATCCAGGGACAGCCTGTTAGCAACGGCGCAGAAAGAAAGATCTTCTTTCAAATCCGTGGTAAGCAGTGTGGACGCCATTATGGCTGTAAAAAGCACTGATAAAAATGAACATTGGGCATTGATCTGGGGAATGGAAAAAGTAACTGACGCCAAAGGTAAATCAGACTCATCGCATATACAGGAAACATGGAGATTTGACAGCACGGGCAGAGCAAACTTCATGGAACAATTCAGGCGAGCCCCCACCCCACCGAAAATGATGAAAAAATAATTCTATCATAGAGGCTATCTTAATGTGTTTGCCTGTAAAACAAACGGGGCAACCTTGTTGAATGCTCCTGCAATAGGTTTTTAATAACTGCTACACCGTTTTGGCAATATAACTATTAAGGCAGCCTCTTTTTTTTACACTCAATTTTCTATTTTCAGTTACCATTCGTATTAAGCTAAACCGTCATTTACTTTCAGAAAATTTCCGGAAAAGATATTAGATAAAACGGAGCTGTTTCATTTTTTAAGAAAAGATTCATTCATGTTCTTCAATGAAAGATATTCCCTTGTACCCGTCCTCCAAAATAAATGCAATTGTACGAAACGCCTATGCCTGTGAAATCCTTTTGTAATCTGCTCAGATATCAGGACAGAATTTGAGAGAATAAGGAAATGTTTCTTTCTATCACCGGCTTTATATACTTGCCAGTCTGATTTTTTTCCCGAATTCGACAGCCTTCTTGTTTATACTGTTTTGTATAAACAGTTGGTTAAGGTAACTTTGCAGTTGATTCACATAAACTTAAAAATTATTGGAATGGCCGATGAGATGCAGCTACTCGAAGAACGGGTAAACAGAGAATACGAATACGGATTTTCTACTGATATTGAAACAGATACAGCGCCTAAAGGCCTGAACGAAGATATTATCAGGCTGATCTCCAGGAAAAAACACGAACCGGAATGGTTGCTGGAGTGGAGACTTAAAGCTTTCCGCCACTGGGAGAAAATGACCATGCCCAAATGGGCAAACCTTCAATACCCGGAGATCAACTTCCAGGACATCATTTATTATGCCGCGCCAAAAACCAAGAAGGCAAAGCCCGGGAAGCTGGACGAAGTGGATCCCGAGTTGCTGAAGACACTGGATAAACTCGGTATCAGCCTTAACGAACAGAAGAGGCTCACCGGCGTAGCGGTGGATGTGGTTATGGACAGTGTGTCGGTGGCGACCACTTTCCAGGAACAGCTTGCTGAAAAAGGGATAATTTTCTGTGCAATAAGTGAAGCAGTACAAAAGCATCCCGACCTGCTGAGAAGATACCTCGGTACGGTGGTGCCCATGACCGATAATTTTTTTGCAGCTCTTAATTCTGCAGTCTTTACCGACGGATCTTTCTGTTATATTCCCAAAGGCGTACGCTGCCCGATGGAATTGTCCACCTATTTCCGGATAAATAAAGAAAACTCAGGACAGTTTGAACGCACACTGATCATTGCTGAAGATGGCGCTTATGTAAGTTACCTGGAAGGATGCACGGCTCCCCGCCGCGACGAAAATCAATTGCACGCCGCCATTGTGGAGATCGTTGCCATGGAGCATGCCGAAGTAAAATATTCTACGGTACAAAACTGGTACCCGGGCGATGATGCAGGGAAAGGCGGCATTTACAATTTCGTTACCAAAAGAGGTATCTGCAAAGGAAACAATTCCAAAATTTCATGGACACAGGTAGAGACCGGTTCTGCCATCACCTGGAAATACCCGAGTGTGATCTTAAAAGGCGATAATAGCATCGGTGAATTCTATTCGGTGGCGCTCACAACAAAATTCCAGCAGGCTGACACCGGAACAAAAATGCATCATATAGGAAAGAACACAAGAAGCAGGATCGTTTCCAAAGGCATCAGTGCAGGGAAATCGCAAAACAGCTACCGCGGATTGGTAAAAGTGGCAAAGACCGCTGAGAATGCAAGAAATTTTTCTCAATGTGATTCATTACTGCTCGGTGATAAATGCGGAGCACATACTTTTCCTTACATAGAATCCAAAAACAATACAGCGGTGGTGGAACACGAGGCCACTACTTCCAAGATCGGCGAAGACCAGCTCTTCTACTGTGAGCAGCGGGGACTGGATGCCGAGAAAGCAGTAGCGCTAATAGTTACGGGTTTTGCAAAAGAAGTAATGAACAACCTGCCGATGGAGTTTGCCGTGGAAGCACAAAAACTCCTGGCAGTAAGCCTGGAAGGAAGTGTAGGTTAAAAAATATTTAGTCAAACGATCAAAACAAAAAATACAAATGTTATCAATCAAGAACATCCATGCATCCATTGACGGAAAGCAGATTTTAAAAGGACTGAACCTGGAGATAAAACCCGGAGAAGTACATGCCATCATGGGCCCGAACGGATCCGGGAAAAGTACATTGGCTTCCGTGCTGGCAGGAAGAGAAGAATATGAAGTAACCGAAGGCAGCGTTGAATTTGAAGGAAAAAATCTTCTGGAACTTTCTCCTGAAGAAAGAGCCAAGGAAGGATTGTTCCTCGCCTTTCAGTATCCGGTGGAAATACCCGGCGTCAGCACCACCAATTTCATCAAAGCTGCATTGAATGAAAAAAGAAAATACCAGGGGCTGGAACCTCTGGATGCGGCAAGCTTTTTAAAACTGCTGAGAGAAAAAGCCGCCTTGCTGGAACTCGACAAGTCATTACTCAGCCGCTCACTGAACGAAGGATTTTCCGGGGGAGAAAAGAAAAGGAATGAGATCTTCCAGATGGCAGTGCTGGACCCCAAACTCACTATCCTGGATGAAACAGACAGTGGCCTTGATATTGATGCTTTAAGAATTGTTGCCAAAGGCGTGAACACACTTCATAATGCCGATCACTCCATCATTGTGATCACACACTATCAGCGCTTGCTCAATTACCTGCAGCCCGATTTTGTGCATGTGCTGATGAACGGCCGTATTGTAAAATCAGGCGGAAAAGAACTGGCGCTGGAGCTGGAAGAAAAAGGATATGATTTCATCAAAGAAGAATTACAGGAATCACTGACCGCATAATCATATAAACTGATAATGGATACAATAAGAACAGAATACCTGGAAGAGCGTTTTAAGGAATTACAATCCGCAGAAACAGGAAGCGCTTTGCAAAACTGGAGGTCTGAAGGCTTTAAAAACTTCAGCAAGCTGGGATTGCCCACGCTGAAAAACGAAGAATGGAAATATACCGGCATCAGCAGGTTGTTCACTAAAGATTATACCATCCCTTCGAAAAAAGATAATGTCATTGACCGGGAGACCGTAGATAAAGCTGCCATACCCGGCGCATCGGGAATGGAACATCTTGTGTTTGTAAACGGGAAATTCAATAAAGATCTTTCGTCCTTTCAATCCAATGACGGCTTTGAGATCTGCAGCCTGGAAGAAGCATTTAACGGTAAGTACCATGAAGATGCAGAAGCCTATTTCAATAAAAGCAGTTTGTTCATCAAAGACGGGATCCATGCCTTGAATTCTTCTTTCATGAACGAAAGCGTTTTTATTAAGATCAGGAAGAATTATCACGCAACTAAGCCTTTCTATTTCGATCATATTTTTGACACCACAAGCAATCATCTGCTGGCGAGCCCGAGAATTTTAGTGGTGATAGAAGAGAATGCAAACGTGCAAATGATCGGGAGCTATTACACTCACGGCAGCATGGACAGCTTCAGCAATGAAGTGATGGAGATTGTAGTTAAAGAAAATGCCCGTCTTGAATATTACAAGATTCAAAACGACACCCCGAACGGAAGCCATACAGGAACCACGCATATCAGGCAGGTCGGGAAAAGCTATGTGCATACGGTGAATATTTCACTGAATGGGGGAATGATCCGTAACAACACCGACATCATCATGGAAGAACAGGCAAATGAAGCACACATGTATGGACTGTATTTCCTGAAAGGCAACACGCATGTGGACAATCATACCCTTGTGGACAACACAAAACCGCATTGCTTCAGCAATGAATTATATAAAGGCATCATTGATGAACATGCCACCGGGGTGTTCAGCGGAAAGATCTACGTAAGGCCGGATGCACAAAAGATCAACGCATACCAGTCCAACAAAAACATTCTGCTGTCAGATACGGGCACCATCAACACCAAGCCACAACTGGAGATCTACGCCGATGATGTGAAATGCTCTCACGGATGTACGGTCGGCCGGCTCGATGATGAGGCTTTGTATTACTTAAGGGCAAGGGGCATCAATAAAGACCTGGCAAAATCAATGTTGCTGAAAGCATTCGCCGAAGAGATAGTGATGCAAATAAAAATTGAATCGCTTAAAGAATATGTGGAAGCACAGATCAGCGACCGGTTGCAGTTGGCAGACTGATCATTTAAACAATCATTCATGGAAGCAGTTAAAGAAAAAATACAGGCTTACAATGTAACGGCGCTGCGCAATAAATTTCCTGTGCTGAATGTAAAAGTGAACAGGCATCCGCTCGTTTACCTGGACAATGCGGCCACCACTCAGAAACCTGAGTCGGTCATCAAAGCATTAGAGAGTTATTATAAAAATTACAATGCCAACATACACCGCGGTATTCACCACCTGGCAGAAAAAGCAACCGCTGCATTTGAAGAGACCCGCACCGAAGTGCAGAAATTTCTGAATGCTGCTCACCGCGAAGAGATTATTTTCACCAAAGGAACCACGGAAAGTATCAACCTGGTGGCCTCCTCCTGGGGAAGAAAAAATCTGAAAGAGAATGATGAAGTGATCATCAGCACCATGGAGCATCACAGCAATATTGTTCCCTGGCAACTTATTTGCGAAGAGAAAAAGGCGAAACTGAAAGTGATCCCCATTTCCGATGAAGGAGAATTGGATCTCGATACGTTCCATTCACTGCTTTCTCCAAAGACTAAGATGGTATCGGTGGTTCATGTGTCTAATTCACTCGGCACCATCAACCCGGTCGAAGAGATCATTGAAATGGCTCACGCTGCCGGCGCAGTGGTATTGATAGACGGCGCACAGTCAACGGCACATTTGAAAATAGATGTTGCCCGGATAAACTGTGATTTCTTTGCTTTATCGGCTCATAAAGTTTACGGGCCTACCGGCGTGGGAGTTTTGTATGGTAAAAAAGAAATTCTGGAAGTAATGCCTCCATACCAGGGTGGTGGTGAAATGATCGGTGAGGTGAAATTTGAAAAGACAACATACAATGAGCTGCCTTATAAGTTTGAAGCAGGAACTCCGAATATTGCCGGTGTGATCGCATTCAGGGAAGCCCTGTTCTTTTTAAATGCCAACAACCCTACCCTGATTCATGAACATGAACAAAGGCTGCTGGAATATGCAACAGAAAAAATTTCAGCAATAGAGGGCATCAGGCTCATCGGCAGGGCAAAAAACAAAGCCGGAGTCATTTCCTTCCTGCTGAATGGTGCTCATCCGCAGGATGTTGGCGTCTTGCTGGATCAGCAGGGAATTGCCGTCCGCACAGGCCATCACTGCACTCAACCTCTAATGGACCGTTTCGGAATTCCGGGTACGGTACGGGCATCTTTGGCCATGTATAACACCCATGAAGAAATTGATCTTTTAACGGAAGCATTGCTCAAGGCAAAAAAGATGTTATTGTAAATGATTGAACCGCTAAGCATAGAAAAAATTGAACAGGAGATCATTGATGATTTCTCGTTGTTTGACAACTGGGAAGAAAAATATGAATACATCATTGACATGGGGAAAAAACTTCCTCCATTAGATGACATTCATAAAAAAGAAGAGAACATCATCAAAGGTTGCCAGAGTACCGTATGGCTGGTGGCGGAGCAAAAAGATGGCAGGATCTATTTCAAAGCAGACAGCGACGCAGTGATCGTAAAGGGGTTGATCAGTTTGCTGATAAGAGTGTTATCGGGGCAAACAGCAACCGATATACTTGGAACAAAACTGGATTTTATCAATAAGATCGGGATGATGCAGCATTTAGCTCAAACAAGAAGCAACGGGCTGCTCAGCATGATCAAACAGATGAAACATTATGCCCTGGCTTTTAACACCGTGGCATCCTGAAAAATGAAACCGTATGGATTCTGAAGAATTAAAAGAAAAAGTGATTGAAACCATCAAGACCATTTATGATCCGGAAATACCGGTGAATATCTGGGAGCTTGGCCTCATATACAGTGTTGATATTTTACCGATCAACAATGTGCAGATCAATATGACGCTTACGGCTCCAAGCTGTCCTTCTGCACAGGAGATTCCCCTGGAAGTGGATCAGAAGGTCAGGGCAATAGAAGGAGTAAATGAAGTGGATGTGGCCGTAGTGTGGGACCCACCCTGGGACCGTAGCATGATGAGTGAGACCGCTATGCTTGAATTAGGTTTTTTATAAAAATATTTCGTATGAAAATCTCAGCACAGGAAGAATATGGCTTAAGGATCCTGCTGCGCATAGCCCGCAGCAAGGAAGGCGACAATATGAGCATTCCCGTATTGAGCCAGTTGGAAGGAATAGGAACTGCTTATGTAGGCAAACTTGCCGGTGTACTCCGCAAAAACGGCTTCATCATCAGCAACCCCGGAAATATCGGAGGCTATAAACTTTCAAAACCGCCAGAAGAAATTTTTATCGGAGATGTGCTGAAAGCATTGGGCGGCGCCATGTTTGATAAAAAGTTCTGCGGTGAATTTACCGGCAACAGCGTATTGTGTGCCAACTCGGTTGATTGTTCGGTCAGATCACTGTGGCGCATTATTCAATTATCAATTGACAGGGTCTTACAAAGAATCACCGTTGCCGACCTGGTAGGATCAGAAAAAGAATCACAGAGAATTTTAAAGTCTTACCTGGAACCTGAAGTTGTTTCTTAATAACCAAATTCCTTATCAATCGTATTCAGCAGATACAGTTTCCTGTCGCTGAAATATTCCCAGAACATGATCCCTCCCAGCTTATGCTGAAGAATATATTGACATTTTGCCTTAATGGATTCTTCGTCATCATAAGTGATAAAGATCTTCTTTTCCGCATTGAATAAATAAGGCGCCGAAGATTCTTCATCCCAATAACGGACATAGCCCTTCCGGTTCACAAGGCTGTCCTTAAGATAAGTATATCCGCCACCGAACATGGGCCTTACACTTTTCTGATACAACCCATGATTTTCATCCGAAGCCACTACTTTCCCTTTTCCATAAAATCCAGCTCCCATTACAATCCTTGCTGCCGGCACACCTGCGTTCAAAAGATTACGTATGGAAATATCGGCAGAGTATAAAAAACTTTTACTTGCCGGGGCAAACAAATTCGTATGATGTGTGGCAATGGAATCATAAGTTTCATCGTAATCATAAGCCATCAGGTTAATATAATCTGTAAAACGGGCCACTTTCTTCATTTGCGTATGCTGAATAAACTCTCTTGATCCGCCTATCGCCGTGGTCACAAAATATTTCTTGCCGGTCTTCTTTCCGAGCCTGTCCAGATGTTTCCGCAATTGCTTAAACATTTTTGTGTAATGCGTTTTGTCGGACTGCCGGTAGGTATTGCTGTCGCCGATCATGCCCGGGTATTCCCAGTCAATATCCACTCCGTCAAGATCGTAATGAGCTACAATGTCCACAGCACTCTTTGCAAATGCTTTCCTGGATGACCCGGTCAGTACGGCATCGGAAAAATGTTTGCTCCAGGTCCACCCTCCTATTGAAATCAGGATCTTCAGATCAGGATTAATGGATTTCAGCTCATTCAGTTTCCGGAAATTGACTGTGTCAGTTTTTTCATTATGCAGCCAGGCCAGGTTATTCCTGATATCCACAAATGCATAGTTGATATGTGAAAGTTGTTTTGCAGCGATCTGGTCTGTGTTGATCACATTGGCGTTAAACCCTCCGACATACCCGATGATCACAGGTCTTGTTTGAGTTTGCGACCGGGAAGAAATGGAAAATACCAGAGAAAGGATAAGGAGTAGAATAAATGGTTGAAAAGGTTTTTGAGATCTCATTTCAGATAATTTTTATGGTTAGGAATGATTTGACGGTACCCGGCATTCAAAACATTTCAAGAAAACAGATCAGCTTTGTTTTTTAAAGTGTTTCAGTTTTCACTTCACACATCTGTTTGCTAAGATACCCCTGTTTAAAGCATAAACTGTTTACCACTCATATAAATTATGAACCGCCTGAACGAAAAAGAAAAGTCTGCCTGCCCGGTATGGTGATCTTTTTTAAATATTTGTGTGAATGATCAGAATTTGGTTACAGGGAAGTGAAAAGAATTATTTCAGGCATGCTATTTTATGCTCTTATTCCTTTAACTTCAGCCATCATTCATGCGATCTGTATAAGAGCCGCGGGTTTTAAAATGATGAGATAATACAGATACCAAAATAAAAATTGCATTCCGGTTATAACTGAAACTAATTTTTCAAAATAATAATTCATCAACCCTTAATCATTCCTGTTTTTTATGAAAAGAAAATTGACCACCGCATTCCTGCTTGCCTGCACGGCAAATATCCTTTTGGCACAGCCTGATCCGAAACTGAAAGAAGTCATACGGAACACGGGTTTTGTGCACAGTCCGCTTCCGCTCGATTACAGTAAGTCACTGGAGACTCGCAGCCTCACCAAAAAAGTTCTGCTATCCGACATGCTTTGCGATATGGAAACTCCGAAAGGATGGTCGCATAAGGGTATCGGCGGTATATCATTTACTTCAGAACGAAGTATCAGCGGAAAGCAAAGCCTTCGTTTGGTATCACCATCCACCAACCCTCAGTTCATGAACTGGGGAATAGGCTTCGGCACTTCTATGGCCACTTATGAAGCGGGCGGCGCCAACTGGGAGAAATACAATCGTATTCACTTTTGCATTTATCCTGATTGTGAAGGAGCAAGAAGTATTTACCTGAACCTGATCATAAACAACGAAGGCAAGATCAAAGTGCCGGACAAATATGAACGGGAAGGCATTCATGAAATCAACCTGGTCAATGGGAAATGGAATGAATGCTATGTGGAAATGCCGGAGCTTGCCCGTGATAAAGTGACAAAGATCTCTTTTGCCATTGAGGTCTTCGGTAAAGAACGCACCATGGGTGATTCTTTGAAGTTTGACATTGATGCCGTTAAACTGGAAACGATCGAAGACCCTGAAGTGGTCAGCGGTTGGCAGCCTGCCAATAACAGGATCATATTTTCCACAAGCGGCTACAGGCCTGAAAGCGAAAAGACCGCCATTGTGAACGTAAAACAAAACAACGGGAAGTTTCAACTGATAGACAATAACAGTTCCGGAGTGGTGTATGAAGGGAAGATCAACTCAGTAACTACCAATACCGGATCATTCCAGACAATTGACTTTACTGATTTTAAAAAAGAAGGACAATATAAGATACGTGCCGGCGATGTGGTTTCGCAACCGTTTTTTATCAATGCAAACCTCTGGGATAATTCTGCCTGGCGTATGTTGAATTTTATTTTCTGCGAGCGGTGTGGTTATGCGGTTCCTGAAAAACACGGAGTTTGCCATGCTGACCTGAATGGAACTTATAACGGGAAGATCTTTCCTATGAACGGAGGGTGGCATGATGCAGCGGATATGTCGCAACAGTTCTTACAATCGGGAGAGATCGCATATTCACTTCTTGAAATGGCCAACAGGGCAAAAGAAAAAGGTGATAATGATATGTATGTAAGAATGCTGGAAGAAGCTGAATGGGGCATTGACCTGATACTGAAAAGCCGCTTCGGTGACGGTTACCGTGCGCAGACCTGGGGCACTAACTTATGGACAGATGGTTTTATCGGAACGAAAGACGATTCCACCCGGTGGCGCCGCATTCATGTTCATAACCGGGCATTTGAAAATTTTGTTTTCTCAGGAGTTGAGGCTTATGCCTCCATGATCATTGACAAGGATAAAATGCTGAAAGAAAATTTGCGTAAAGTGGCCATAGAAGATTTCGCTTTCGCAAAAAAGAGATTTGACAGCTTAAGTTTCAATGATATCAACAGTATTGGCGGTGGCGGCGATCATGCAGCTATGGCTTCCAACAGCCAGTACATGGCTAATATCTCTTTTGCTGCAAGCTTGTTGTATAAACTTACCGGCGATAAATATTATGCAAATGAAGCGGCCAATGCCATTAAATATACTCTGGATTGTCAGCGCACCGAGCCTCTGAATGATAAAAATAAAACAAGAGGTTTTTTTTATCGTGATCTGAACAAATTATCCATTGTGCATTACACGCATCAATCCCGTGATCAGTATTACATGCAGGCGTTGGTGATGCTCTGTGAAACACAGCCTGATCATCCTGACTATAAAAAATGGGAAGCTGCCATCAGGCTGTACGGAGATTACCTGAAATCAATCATGCAATATGTAAGCCCTTATGGCCTGGTGCCAAGCGGTGTTTATAATATCAACGAGATAAAAGATTCCGTGAACTTTTACAAAGTGCAGGTGGGTGTTTTCGGCGGAGTTGGCAAAGATTATAAAGAGCAATTGGAGAATGGAGTGAAGCTGGATGAAGAGCATTACCTGAGAGTATTTCCCGTATGGTTCTCATTCAAGGGAAATGCCGCCGTACAATTGTCAACGGGGAAAAATGCAGCGTTGTGCGGAAAGTTTTTAAAGGATAAGGAATTACTGAACATTGCCGAGCAGCAATTATTCTGGATCGTCGGTAAAAATCCTTTTGGCCAATCCATCATCTGGGGAGAAGGAAGCAACTATCCACAGCTTTACGTGGCGCTCCCGGGAGAAACGGTAGGGGGAATACCGGTAGGAATGGAATCCAAATTCAATGGTGATACTCCTTACTGGCCGCAGTTCAATACGGCTACTTATAAAGAAGTCTGGGGAGCGCCTGCTGCAAGATGGTTGTCGCTGGTTTCTGAATTCTGATGTTGAAAGGAATTGATTCACAAAATATTTTTCAACGGGAGATGTTCTGATACGTCTCCCTCTTTCATTATTGCTTTTCAGAAATCAAATGAACCACTTCCGGCTTTTTTCCCCACTTCGGGGGCACATCATTAGATACCAATAAAGGCATGGAAGAAGTGGCGCCGCCGAGATGATCAACGGCATGCAGATAGACCACCTTGCTGATCCTGTAAAATCTTATTGCATAAGAACACATCACGCAGGGCTCATGAGTGGTGTACAGTATTGCTCCCGATAGATCGGCTCCCGATTTTTTCACGGCTATCCTGATCGCTTCGATCTCTGCATGGCAGGTCACATCGTTTTTGGTTTTGTTCGCTTCCTCAGCTTCAGCAATGATGTTGCCGTCTTTTACAATAAGAGCCCCCACCGGAGAGTTTCCCTTTTCCCCCGCATTCCTCCCCAAAACTTTACACCGTTCCATATAATAGTAATCATCCTTCATACTGTTTGTATTTATCTAATTCCGATAAAAAGTTTCCCATTCGATCACTTTTCATTCTTGTCATTATACTTCCTGAGTATCTCTGCAATACAACCTGTCCATCCTGTCTGATGTGAGGCGCCTATCCCCTTCCCTGAATCTCCATGAAAACATTCAAAAAATAAAATGAGGTCTTTGAAATATTGATCTTTATCGAACAATTCCGCCTGACCGTTCACTTTTCTTTTTCCGTCCTTGTCTTTTGCAAAAATCCCTACCAGGCGTTCTTTCAGTTTCTTCGCCACTTCTTTCAGATCCATTTCCCTTCCGGAAAAAGAAGGGAATTCCACTTTCAGTTCGTCTTCAAAATATTCATGATATTTTTCCAGCGCCGTTATCATCAGGTAATTCATGGGCATCCACACGGGTCCCCGCCAGTTGGAATTGCCACCAAATAAAGTTGAATTGGAATCGCCGGGCTGATAATTCAAGCCAAACTCACTCCCTGCAATGTGGATGGTATAAGGATTCTCGTGGATCTTCGATAAAGAACGGATGCCGGCACAGGAAAGAAATTCTTTTTCATCAAGCAGTGCGCAAAGTATCTTCTTTAATCTTTTATACGGAGCCAGGGAAAGAAGTATTTTATCTTTTTTGTCAATGTTTTCGATTACCTGGTACTGGTCGTTCTTTTGACGGTATTTTACAAACCATTTCAGCCTGCGGTTGAAATCAGGAAGCTTTTTCAGCAATGATTTATCAATGACATGAGCTCCGAATAAAGAGGTAAGGCCGACAAGAGAGCGGACTTTTAAAGGAATGAAATTCCCGTCAGGCATGCGGAGTACATCATAAAAGAAACCGTCTTCTTCATCCCACGATCCTTTATAACCTTCACGGATCTGGTTGATGGAAGCTGCGATATACGTGAAGTGTTCAAAGAATTTAGTGGCCAGGTCTTCATATATCTTGTTGGTTTGTGCCAGCTCAAGAGCAATGTCCAGCATGTTCAGGCAATACATTCCCATCCACGCTGTGCCGTCAGCCTGTTCCAGTATCCCTCCTCCGGGAACATTATTCCTGTCAAACACACCAATATTATCCAGCCCGAGGAAACCGCCTTCAAAGACATTATTGTTAAGCCGGTCCTTGCGGTTCACCCACCAGGTGAAGTTTATCAGTAGTTTCTGAAAAGTCCTTTCCAGGAAACTGATGTCACCGGTTCCTGTCCTTTCTTTGTCTATCTTATAAACCTGCATGCTGGCCCAGGCCTGAACCGGAGGGTTTACGTCACTGAAATTCCACTCATACGCAGGAATCTGGCCATAAGGATTCATATACCATTCCCGAAGCAAAAGGATCAGTTGCTCCTTTGCAAATTCAGCATCGAGTGACGCAAGCGATACGCAGTGAAAAGGAAGATCCCATGCAGCGTACCAGGGATACTCCCATTTGTCGGGCATGGAAATGATGTCTTCATTATTCAGGGTAAGCCAGTCGCTGTTTCTCCCGTTAAGCCTTTGTTCGGGAGGAGGAAGAAAACCCGGATCACCTTTGAGCCAGCACGGAATATCAATGTAATAAAACTGCTTGTTCCACAACATTCCGGCATAAGCCTGTCTTTGAATATTCTTAAGATCCTTGTCTTTTGTTTCGATCAGGCAGTCATAGAATTCATCGGCCTCTTTTTTTCTTTGTATAAATACGAAATCAAAATCAGCATTAAATGGTTTTTCAATCTCTTCTTTGCTCAATCGTAGCTTAACGGTCACTTCATCATGAGCTTCTATATTCAACTGATACAACGGCGAACATTTGGTGCCGCTCTTTTTTTCATTAAATAATTCAAAATGGTTTGTAATGACCGCTTCATGAAAAGCATCTTTTACAAAAGGGCTTTCATTGGGTGTATTGTAAAGCCGGAGATTGTTGGTTTCATTTTCGGTAAATAAAACTCTTTCGGGCTTTTGAAAATAAAAATGATATTCTCCCAGTTTTTCATGAGCGGCTTTAAGTTCGCCGTAAGAACCTTCCAATGAAACCAAACTGATCGAAGGCTTTTCATTGATCAGCCCAAACGACCATTGATTGCGGAACCAGAGTGTGGGTAAAAAAACGAGTTGCGCTTTTTCACCGGCCCTGTTACAGGCAGTTATTTTAATACAGATGTCTTCTTCACTTTCTTTTGCATATTCAATGAAGACATCAAAGTATTTCCCGTCATTAAAAACACCTGTGTCACCAATTTCATATTCATCTTCATTCCTGCTTCGGCGCTTATTCACCTCTATCAGTTCTTCATAAGGGAATGCAGCTTGTGGATATTTATACAGGTATTTCATGTAAGAGTGTGTCGGAGTATTGTCCAGGTAGTAATACAACTCTTTCACATCTTCTCCATGATTGCCTTCGGAAGGTGTCAATCCGAAAAGCCTTTCTTTAAGAATTTCATCTTTACCGTTCCATAATGCAATAGCGAAACATAAGCGTTGGCTACTATCAGAAATTCCTCCAATCCCATCCTCCCCCCAGCGGTAGGTTTTTGAACGGGACATGGAGTGAGTCACAAAATTCCAGGCATCACCATTGGCGCTGTAATCTTCCCGCACCGTACTCCATTGTCTTTCGGACAGATAAGGTCCCCATTTCAGCCATTTCCTTTTTTTAGAATAGTTTTCTTTCAGTCTTTTTTGTTCGGGGTTTGCAGGTTTGGGCATGACATCATTCCTTTTTTATTTACAAACTCATTGCTAACATAACAAAATTTGCGGTTATAGGTTTGTGGTAAACCGGTTCTTTTTGGAATTGTGTTCCCTTTGGTATCCCGGGCACTTGCCTGGCGGGCTACGAAGCCTATTAATTATTCCTGATTTATTTGCAGCTGGCTGCCCCGTTAACTTAAAATTTACATGAGCAAAATATGTTAGTAAGACACTAATTAAGGCATGAGAAGGAAGATTATCTTTGAAAGAAAAATAACATGAATCTTTTTGTTGCCGGCCTTCCTTATGACCTCGATGACGCAGAGCTTGAAGAAATTTTTGAAAAATTCGGGAAAATTTTATCTGCAAAAGTTTCCATTGACCGGGAAACCGGTAAAAGCAGGGGCTTTGGTTTTGTGGAAATGGCCAATGAATCCGAAGCAAAGGAAGCCATAGAAAACCTAAACGGCATCTCCCTGGGTAAGAAACCAATGGTGGTAAAAGCTGCGGAAGACAGGCCCAAAAGCAGCGGCGGATACAAAAGGCCGGGATTTGACAGTAACAGGAGAAGGTACTGAATTGAGAACATGGGCAGGAAACAGGAATAATTCATATTTGAATTATCAGTATCATTTTTTGCAGAAGATGATGAACAGGGAGAAAATCACTAACATCGGGTCTGCAATACGAGTGCTCACACTGAATGAAAAGACGAAATTTTTATCATAAAAGAAAAGGGGCTGTATCAGAAGTAAAAAATTCACTTCTACGATCGCATAAGCATTGACCCGGGCTGCAAAAAAATACGTGGGTCTTTGCGAGGCTATAAAAGAAAGAAGATCGCTTCGTTCCCCACGATGACCTACGCTAGAAAAATTGCCGAAGCAAACTGCACTTAAAGAAGATCGCTTCGTTCCTCGCGATGACCCGGGCTGCAAAAAAGTGCGTAGGTCTTTGCGAGGCAATAAAAGAAAGAAGATCGCTTCGTTCCTCGCGATGACCTACGCTACAAAAATTGCCGAAGCAAACTGCACTCAGGGTAGATAGCTTCGTCGCTGCGTTCCTCGCGATGACCATCGCTGCATTAATGAAGAAGGTTGTATCAGAAGTAAAAAAAAATCACTTCTACGATCGCATAAAAGATAACCTATTCGTAGAGGAATACAAATAAAAAAGAGGCTATCTTAACTTTTAAGACAGCCTCCTGATTTTGTAAGATTCTTATTTTAACCCCTAAAACTACATTTTCTTTTTTCTTTACTTCACTTCCTCATACGGCACATCCGTTACATTCTCTCCACCGGTATTCTGTCCCTGTTGCTGATCGGTTCCGGCGCCGTCAGGTCCGGGTTGTGCATCACCCGTAGCCTGAGCACCGGCAGAAGCCTGCGCATTGTAAATATCCTGGCTGGCTGCTGTCCATGCTGCGTTCAGAGAAGCAAGTGCAGAGTCAACGGCGGCAATGTCTTGCTTTTTATGAGCTTCCTTCAATTGCTCAACAGCATTTTCAATAACGGTTTTTTTGTCCTGGGGAATTTTATCTCCGTATTCTTTCAATTGTTTTTCTGTCTGGAAGACCATGCCGTCTGCCATATTCAGTTTATCTACTTTTTCACGTTCAGCTTTATCTGTTTCTTCATTGGCTTTTGCCTCTGCCTTCATCTTTTCTACTTCTTCTTTGCTGAGTCCGCTTCCTGCTTCAATATGAATCTTTTGTTCTTTCCCGGTGCCTTTATCTTTTGCAGTTACATGAAGGATACCATTGGCATCAATATCGAAAATCACTTCAATCTGAGGTAATCCTCTTGGTGCGGGTGGTATGCCGTCCAGGTTGAAGATCCCAAGGCTCTTGTTGTCTTTTGCCATCGGGCGTTCACCCTGCAACACATGAATCTGCACACCCGGTTGATTATCTGAGGCGGTTGAGAACACTTCAGATTTTTTTGTTGGTATCGTTGTATTGCTTGCAATCAAAGTGGTCATCACGCCCCCGAGCGTTTCAATACCGAGTGAAAGTGGAGTTACATCAAGGAGCAACACATCTTTCACTTCACCGGTCAGCACTGCTCCCTGCACGGCTGCTCCTACCGCAACTGCTTCATCGGGGTTTACACTTTTGTTCGGCTTTTTACCGAAGAATTTTTCAACAAGCTCCTGGACTTTAGGAATACGGGTAGATCCACCCACCAGAACTACCTCATCAATATCTGCCGGCTTCATGCCTGCATCATCCAATGCTTTCTGACAGGGAGTTAAACATCTTTCAAACAATTTATCTGCAAGCTGCTCAAATTTTGCACGGCTGAGTTTCTTTACTAAATGCTTGGGCACCCCATCCACTGCAGTGATGTACGGAAGGTTGATCTCTGTCTCACTGGAAGAACTCAATTCCACTTTTGCTTTTTCAGCAGCATCTTTCAAACGTTGTAATGCCATCGGGTCTTTGCGAAGATCTATGGCTTCATCTTTTTTAAATTCTTCTGCCAGCCAGTCCATGACCACTTTATCAAAGTCATCACCACCAAGGTGAGTGTCGCCATTGGTTGATTTCACTTCAAAAACACCATCACCCAATTCGAGGACCGAAATATCAAACGTACCGCCACCAAGATCAAACACAGCCACTTTCTGGTCTTTATGTTTTTTATCCAAACCGAAAGCCAGCGCTGCTGCTGTAGGCTCATTGATGATACGACGTACATTCAACCCGGCTATCTCACCCGCTTCCTTGGTGGCCTGGCGCTGTGAGTCATTAAAATATGCAGGTACGGTGATCACTGCTTCATTCACCTCCTGGCCAAGGTAATCTTCAGCGGTTTTTTTCATTTTCTGAAGGATCATGGCTGAAATTTCCTGGGGAGTGTACAGACGGCCATCTATGTCAATTCGTACGGTATTATTGTCACCCCTGACAACTTTATAACTCCAGTGAGTGATCTCTTCGCCCACTTCATCATAGCGGCGGCCCATGAAACGCTTTACGCTCATGATCGTGTTGTGAGGATTGGTAATGGCCTGACGCTTGGCAGGATCGCCAACTTTACGTTCGCCATTTTTCAGAAATGCCACTACAGACGGGGTTGTACGGCGGCCCTCATCATTGGCAATAACAACAGGTTCGTTGCCTTCCATTACAGCTACGCAACTGTTGGTAGTTCCTAAGTCTATTCCGATTATTTTTCCCATAATGATTAAAATTTTATACCTGGTTGATCAGGCTCCCTCTTGATTATCAATGATAGTGCCATCTGACAGGAAGTGAAAAAATGGCAGTACTTGATCGTATAAAGCAAATTATTTGTATAGATCTAACGCCAATAGTTAAGACATTTGCAAAGAATATAATTTATGAAAATAAGGGTCGCAAAAGCAGGCGATGCTGCGAAAATAGCGGTACTCTCAGGACAACTGGGCTATCCCATTTCTGAACAGGATGCAATCAATCATCTATGCCATACAATTGCAGACAATGGTCAAAAGCTCTTTATCGCTGAGCTGGATTCACAAATCGTTGGCTGGGTCCACATTCAAAAAGAAACGTTGTTTATGGAACAACCTCTTGCTGAAATCACCGGGTTGATCGTGGATGACAGGCATCGAAAAAAGAATATCGGCAAACGCCTGGTGCAGGAAAGTATTCAATGGGCAAAACAAAAGGGCCTTCTAAAAATAAGAGTACGGAGCAATGTGACCCGGAGTGAAAGTCACAGTTTTTACAAAGCCATCGGGTTCCGCGAAGTAAAAACTCAGAAAGTGTACGAATGGACTGATGAATAATTACTTTTTCCCTTTATAAATGTCTTCACTATTCCTTTTTATTTCTTTCATTAATTTTATTGCATCAATGAAAAGCATAAAAGGAAAAGGACTAATCTTTGTGATCACAGCTTTGATCTTTTTCGTATCCTGTTCACATAAAATAGTGCCTGCAGAGCCCAGCCCCGGCGCTTCGGAATATAATCCAGGCTCGCTCCCTAACTCTGATATTAATGTATCTGCACAGATCAATCTGAAGCCACTATTTTCATATATAGAAAAAAATATCGATACCGTTTTCACTTCTTCAGGTTATCCTGATAAATGGGAATATGACGGATGCTCTGTCAGGTATAAATATACATTTCGCCGCGGTCCGCTGCAAATGAAAGCTTCAGGAAACACTTTGAACATGAGTTTCACCGGTTATTATAAAGTAATCGGGTCCACAAGAGCGTGTATCAGGGAAACACCCATATCACCGTGGACACCGCCCTGCAAATGCGGCTTTGATGAAGGTGACCGTAAAGTTAATGTGTCATTTGAGATCAGGTTCATTGTACTGCCGGATTACAAAGTGAGCCTTTCCATAAAACGTATGGAACCCGAACCACTGAACAAATGTGAAATTTGTTTCTGGGGACAGGATATTACCAAACAGGTAATGAATGAACTGAAAACTGACCTGGATGAAGCGAAAAGAAACATTGAGCAGGCTTATGGAAACATTGATCTGAAGCCGAGATTCCAGCAGGCATGGAACCAGATCGCAAAATCATATAACATTTACAATCTGGGGTGGCTGCAGATCAATCCAGAAAAATTAAGGATCAACAGTCTTTATGCATCTAACGATTCAATGAATGTATATCTTGGATTAACGGCAAAGCCGGTTATCAGTTTTGAAAAGCCCCCAGAAAACAATTCGCCGGTCCCTAACTTAAGCAGTTCAAGCAATGCACCCGGATTTACCGTTTTTCTTGATGCCGTTCTTCAATATGATTCTTTATCGGCAATGCTGAACCAACAGATAGAAGGCCATGAATTGGATCTTGGTAAAGGCCCTGTTAAAAAGAGTTTTATTATCCGCTCCTGCCAGCTCTATGGCGGAAGTGATGAAAAACTGATAGTGAAAGTGGATTTTGGAGGATCGGCAGAGGGTACTGCTTATCTCGCCGGCAAGCCGGCTTACAATCCTGTTTCACACATTATAGAAATAAAAGATCTTGATTTTGATGTGAAGACCAGAGACAAATTTTTAAAGACAGCATCCTGGCTGTTCAACAGGAAGATAACTGATGAAATCAGCAGTCATACAAAATTTGATCTGACTTCTTTCATTGATTCCACCCGTATGGCGCTGACAAAGCAACTCAACAGGGAATGGACGCCCGGTATCATGAGTTTTGGAGTGATCACCGACATTAACCTGAACGATATTTTTCCTCTGAGCCGCTTTCTTGTAATACGCAGTAGCTGTAAAGGACTCCTTTCCATCCAGGTCAATGCAGCAGGTTTTAATTTCTAAAAAATCAGTCTTCATTCCCTTTCCTGAAAGTAAAATGCCTTTGGAACAAATAACTTAGTATCACCAGTATCACTATATCTATCAATTGTGCTATGGTAGGATAAATATGGATCATCTCCACGGTCACTTTCAGTAATACATAATTCAGAAAAAGATTGACCAGGTACACCACAAAATAGCGGAACAACTGAATCCTTCCTTTCAGTACGGAATCATCAAAAACAACATATTTCAGTAAAATGAAACCAAAAGGGAAACTGACACAGAAGGACGCAACGAGTGCCACCGTGTAAGGAGTAAAAACATAAAAACCCAGGTCAATATTCTCTCCCGCAAAAATGAATTTGAAACATACATAAAAGACAATAAACCCCAGTACTGTATTGGCAACTCCGCAAACAGCATAACGGAAAGTCTGAAGATTCATCAGCCTCTTAAAAGGAGGATAGAAAAAATCAATGGCAGGAAGCAACAGTTCCCGGACAGTATGTATGTGCCTGTTCATGAAAGCTGCAAAAGTAACCGAAGAAATTTCAAATTCAGAAGCAAGTTGCTTTTTAAACAAATCGTTTATTTTCCCGTCCATGTAAATCAGAACATCCGGCGGCGTAATTTTGCAGGCAAATAATGAAGAATGACCACTGCAGAACAGATAAAACCTTTCGTGCTAAAAGCTTTAAAAGACCTGTACAATGCCGACTTTGCCGGGCCGGAGCTGACCATCACTGCCACCAAACCTGAATTTGAAGGTGATTATACCCTGGTTCTTTTTTCTTTTGTCAAGCAGTTAAAAAAATCGCCCGAACACCTGGGTAAAGAGATCGGCGAATTTCTTCAAAAAATGAGCCCTGAGTTTTTCAGATCATATAATGTCATCAAAGGATTCCTGAATCTTACTCTTTCCGACAGCCACTGGATCAATTTTCTTAAAGAGAATTTCAGTGATAAAAAATCCGGCATAAAAACACCTGTCGGGGACAAGGTTATCGTTGAGTACTCCTCCCCTAACACCAATAAGCCTTTGCACCTGGGCCATCTCAGAAATATTTTTTTAGGGTGGAGTATTTCAGAGATACTGAAAGCACAGGGAAATGAAGTGGTGAAAACCTGCGTGGTGAATGACCGCGGCATTCATATCTGCAAGAGCATGATCGCCTGGCAGCTTTTTTCAAATGGAGCCACTCCGGAATCAGCAAATACCAAAGGAGATCATTTTGTGGGCGACTACTATGTTAAATTCAATGAAGAACTTCAAAGACAAAAGAATGACCTGATCGCAAATGGAATGAACAAAGAAGAAGCCGAAAAAGAAACTCCTGTCATGAAGGCTGCTCAACAAATGCTTTTAGATTGGGAAGCCGGGAAGCCGGAAGTGATTGCCCTATGGAAAAAAATGAATGGCTGGGTCTATGAAGGTTTTGATACCACCTATAAAAGGGTCGGCGCCGGCTTTGATAAAATGTATTATGAAAGCAACACTTATTTGCTTGGTAAAAAATTTGTGGAAGAAGGTTTGGATCAGGGTGTGTTTTTCAGAAAAGATGACGGAAGTGTATGGATAGATCTTACACCCGATGGCCTGGACCAGAAACTGGTGCTTCGCAAAGACGGCACTTCCGTTTACATGACACAGGACCTGGGACTGGCAGAAGAAAAATACCGGGACTATCAGTACGATCAGAGTATTTATGTGATCGGTGATGAACAGAACTATCACATGAAAGTACTGAAGCTGATCATGGAGAAACTGGGTAAGCCTTATGCAGACGGAATATATCATTTGAGTTATGGAATGGTGGAATTGCCATCCGGAAGAATGAAAAGCCGCGAAGGCACTGTGGTGGATGCGGATGACATAGTGGATGAAATGGCAGGCGTGGCCAAACAAAAAACAGAAGAGCTGGGAAAAGTTAAAGATTTTTCGGAAGAAGAACTTGCTGAATTGTACGACACCATCGGTCTGGGCGCTTTGAAATTCTTTTTACTCAGAGTGGATCCGAAAAAGAAAATGGTCTTTAATCCTGATGAGTCGGTTGATTTCCACGGTTTCACCGGGCCCTTCATTCAATACACTTATGCCAGGATAAGATCCATTTTAAGAAAAGAAGATATCACTGACGAGAGCAAAGTATTTATAGATGATACGGCAACTCCATTGCTTAACCTGGAAAAGCAACTCATCATTTCGCTGGAGCAGTTTCCATCAATGATACAGCAGGCTGCAGAAGAGCATAATCCTTCCGTTCTTGCGATCTATGTTTTCAATGCAGCTAAATTGTTCAATACATTTTATTCCGAACATTCAGTGCTGAATGCAGAATCTGCAGGGAAAAAACAACTACGGCTTCAGCTTAGCATCATGACGGCCAACATCATCAAAACGGCTACGGCATTGCTGGGGATCAGAGTTCCTGAAAGGATGTAACGGTTGAAACCGGGACAACCGTATCTCAAAACTTTAATGTAGCTTTTCTGTTTTCCAAAACACATCATTATCTTCATATACGGAACAGAATACAAAAACTGTTTTATGACCAGGGAAGAACTGCTTAGCCGGTTTGATATTTTGCGGACAGAATATATCAAGCTTCTGAACGATAAAGATGTTTTGCTCAACTGGGGCAAACCTCAACTGGAAGCATTGTACTCAACCCGCATCGGAATTTTCCAGGTAGAAGCATTGCAACTGCAGTTGCAGGTAAAAGCGCTGAAGCGAAAGATTGAAATAGTGCGCAGCATCATAACCCGCAATCTTCCTCTGGATGTAAATGCCATAGAGATACAGGTGGCTGCTGAACTTTCTGAAGCAGAAAAAAAAATCATGCAGCAGGTCTCTGATATTGAAAGAGGCCGTGACCTGCTGGCAAACCTGGCCACGCCACAACGTAATGCAGAACTTCGTAAAGTGTTCAGAGAACTGGCCAAACAACTGCATCCCGATGTAAACCCCGGGTCATCAGAAGAACGGCTGAAAATATGGCAACTGGCCAAGGACGCTTACCACCGGGGTGATCTGGATGAGTTGGAAGCATTGCAGATCGTGTATGAAAAAGAACTGAAAGACTCTGATGCATTTATTCAGAAATTGTCAGATAACGATCTTGAACTGCGTAATGAGACGCTGAGCGAAGGGATCAGGATCTTAAACATGGAAATAGAAAAGATAAAGAATGAATTCCCCTTCACGATCGAAGCTAAGATCAAAGATGAACAATGGGTGCAAAGTGAAACCGAAAAGATCATGGAAGAGATCACCCGGCTCAGAACTTATGAAGGGGAACTGATACTGGAATACGAATCACTGATCAACGGTTATGGAGGAACAAAACCGGAGCTTAATTAAAGTCAACTCTTCCCTGCTCGCCGCACTGAGCAAAGGAGGGTTGAGCATTGATGTATTTGCCAAAGACATACTTGTTCTGGAATGCATCGTGGCCGGCACGTCTTTCAGAAAACTGGATGATGTGGAAAAAGACCTGAGCGCCGAAGTGAAGCTGGAACCCAAACGGGAACCGGATAATAAACATGATAAGTTTGCCATTGCTCTTTATTTCAACAAAACCAAAGTCGGATATATTCCCCGGGATAAGAATGAAGTGATCGCAAGATTGATGGATGCAGGAAAGAAATTCTTTGTCACCATTCAGGCCAGAGAATGGGAAGGCAACTGGCTCAGAATAGAGATCAAAGTTTTTCTGAAAGATTAACCGGGAGAAATTACAATCCTGCCATCATTTTTTTCTCACGGTATTTGGCAAGAGAAGGATCCATTTCAATAGCTTTATCACAAAGGCGTACCCCTTTTTCTTTTTCCCCTTTCTTTTGATAACATAAGCCGATCATATATAAAGCAGAAGCATTTTCCTTATCATATTCAAGTATTTTATCCCAGTAATCCATCGCTTCCTGGTATTTGCCTTTGTAGTAATAAGCTTCCGCTACCATGCCGAGGATATTGATATCGCTGGGACGTTTTCTGAGAATCCCGTTCATTATATCAATACCGTTTGCCAGATCACCCACATTCAAATAGGCGATCCCAAGATTTTCCATATAATCTGCATCTTTCCTGTATCCTCTCTCTCCTGCCAGTAAAATATATTTAAGGGAGTTTTTATCATCGTGCAGGGCATAATAGATCAGGCCCATCTCATAGATCCAGTAATTTCTGGTGCTATCCAACTGGATCGCTTTCTGAAAATACGGAATAGATTGTTTGTAATTCATCATGTCAGCATAAGAATGTGCGATCATATAGGGGATCTCGGCATCCGTTGGGTCTTCTTTGGCCGCAAGAACGAGGTATTTGATGGCATCACCGTAATTATCTCCATCATAATTGACCTTGCCCAGATAATAATTCACTTTTCCGGCAGACCCGGACTGCTTCAATTTATTTGCATAAAATAGCACATCATCATTTTGTTTCAGGTTGAATGAAAGGATCATTAACTGTCTGTAATTTTCTTCTGATTCATCACCAAGCGCTACCAGTTTTTTATAAGTTTCGATAGCTTCTCCGTACTTGCGAAGATCCATGCAGGCAGAAGCATACTCTTTTAATATCGTTTTACTGCTGCTGTCATAAGAAGCCGCTTTGTTGAAATTTTTGTATGATTCCATCAACCGGCCGTTTTGTTTCTCCTGCAATCCCTTTTGCAAAAAAAACGAAGCACTGTCTGATTGTGAAAATGCCGGCATTGAAGCCGGTAAGATGAATAGGATGAATAAGAAATTTCTCACAGGGAATCTATAAAAATAATTGCGGTATGACAGGTTCTTTTTCACAATAATGTTCGATATTCTGCTGCAACCCGGATGGTTAATAGCAAACATTTATTACATTGTTGAACCCGAAATATAGCTTTAAGAAAATTCAGAATCAAGGGGTCAGAACAGGATTTCCCATGCTTTCCGATAAATAAAAGACAACTGATATAATCCTCAATGTTTCAGGACGTTTATGGAATTTACTGATACGGAAAAATGAAAATTCCAGGTGTTTTCCCGCCTGCAGGAAAACTGTAGCGGTCAAAAATCAGTATAAACCACATGCTACCGGTTGCCGCCTATTTCAAAATAAGAGCAGCTAAAGGAGGAAGGTTAAGCGTTATCGTGTATATTTTTTTTTGTTTATCTTTTAATTCAGAGCGGATTTCAGGATTGAAAACTTCACCCGCCCCCCAGTACTTTTTTGAATCACTGTTGAATACCTCTTTGGAAAATTTTTTCCCTGATACTTCAATCTGCCAGTCATTTCGCACAACCGGGGTAAAATTTAAAACAATTAAAAGATCATCGGCAGGCTTCTTCCCTTTTCTGCGGTACACGGCTACCGTTTCTGCTCTGTGATTCAGATCCACCCATTCAAAACCATAGATGTTAAACTGGTTTTCATATAAAGCAGGTTCTGAAATTAATAATTTATTCAAATCGGCCACACAGTCTTTCATCAGCCGGTGGCAATCGTATTGAAGCAATTGCCAATCCAGTTCTGATTTATAATTCCATTCGGAGGTTTGTCCGAATTCATCGCCCATGAACAACAACTTACCACCAGGGTGGGTCCACATATAAGAATATAACAAGCGCAGGTTGGCAAACTTTTGCCATTCATCTCCAGGCATTTTATAGATCATCGGGCTTTTGCCATGCACCACTTCATCATGGCTCAGCGGCAGCATGAAATTTTCATCATAATAATACATCATACTGAATGAAAATTTATCCTGGTGGTATTGCCTGAAAATGGGTTCAAATTTGAAGTAGTCCAGCGTATCATGCATCCAGCCCATCATCCATTTCATTCCAAATCCAAGGCCATCCTGCCAGGTAGGCTTTGAAACACCGGGCCAGTCCGTAGCTTCTTCTGCAATGGTCTGCACCGCAGGAAAATCACGATAGATCGTTTCATTCAGATCTTTGATAAAAGCAATGGCTTCCAGGTTTCCGTCGCCGCCAAATTCATTTGGCTCCCATTGTCCTCTTTCCCTCGAATAATTCAATTTGAGCATGGAAGATACCGCATCCACCCGAATGCCGTCAATATGAAAAAGATCAAACCAAAACAAGGCGCTGCTGATGAGAAATGATTTCACTTCTCCCCTCTTGTAATTAAAAATATAACTGTTCCAGTCCGGGTGAAATCCTTTTCTCATATCGGCATATTCATAGGTATGGGTGCCGTCAAACATAAATAATCCATGTGCATCATAAGGAAAATGAGAAGGTACCCAATCTAAAATAACTCCAATACCTTCCTTGTGAAATGCATCAATCAACCGCATCAGCCCCTGCGGATCACCGAAGCGTGAAGTAGCTGCAAAATAACCGGTGCATTGATATCCCCAGCTTCCGTCAAAGGGATGCTCCATCACCGGCATCAGCTCCACATGAGTGAATCCCATCTCTTTTACATAAGGCACCAGCCGTTCGGTAATCTGATCATAGGTGTTATAACTTTCTTCGTTGTTCTTATCGGGCCTTTGCCAGCTGGCCAGGTGAACTTCATAAACACTCCAGGGAGCGTTCAATGCATTTTTCTTTTTCCTTGCTTTCATCCAATCCTTGTCCTTCCATTCATAATACATATCCCATGAGATGGAAGCGGTTGCCGGCCTTCTTTCCCAGAAATTGGAAAAAGGGTCCCCTTTATCAGTCTCGATTCCTTTATAGCCTACAATATGATATTTATAAACTTCTCCCAGATGAAAACCGGGAATAAAACCTTCCCATATACCGCTTTTATCCCAGCGTGGATTGAGTTCATATTCTTTATTTTTCCAATCATTAAAATTACCTATAACAGATACTGAAGTGGCATTGGGCGCCCATACACAGAAATACATTCCCCATACATCATTTACTTTGATGGAATGAGATCCGAATTTCCCGTACAACCGGTAATGCGTCCCCTGCTGAAAGTTCTTTACATCTTCATCTGAAAGCAATGAATAATTCCAGACTTTTTTAGTTGTATCCACAAACTGAACTTCTTCATATCTTTTTTGCAAAGGAGCAGGTTCCTTCGGGTTGATTGTCTTCTTCTTTGAAGGAACATCATTTTTTTTTGTGGAATTTTTTTTTGATTGCGTCATAACTAAATTGGACGATAAGCTTTAACGTAATATTATATGAGCGGACATTTGATATACATGAACGGTTATTATTTTTACTAAATTATGAAGACCTTCGTACTCTATTCCTTTTGAATAGTATGATATTCTTAAACCATAACCAATCAACCGGCCATACCAAACATGAAAAAACTAACCATTGCTTTATTAGCCTTATCAGTTTCATTTGCCTCATTTTCGCAAAACTCTTCTATTAAAGGTACGATCACAGATACAGTTGAAAAAAGAAATCTTGTCAACTCGGTAGTCGCTGTGCTGCAGCCTGGAGATTCCGTCTTAGTCAGTTTCACACGTACCGATAAAGGAGGGCATTTTGCAATTGCAGGCCTCCGGGAAGGTAAATATATACTGATGATCACCCATCCTTACATGGGGGATTACTTTGACAATGTAGAAACAAAATCCGCCGGTGTCACGGATATTGGAAATATTTATCTGATACCTAAAAGCAAGCTATTAGCTGAAGTAATTATCAAAACGGGCACCCCTATCCGCATCAAGGGAGATACAACTATATATACTGCAGACAGTTTCCAGGTGAGAGCAGGCGCCAATGTGGAAGAATTGCTACGCCGCCTGCCGGGAATACAAGTGGACAAGAACGGCCAGATCACCGCCATGGGAGAAAAAGTGAAAAAGGTATTGGTGGATGGGGAAGAATTTTTTGGCAGCGACCCGGGTATTGCCACTAAAAACCTGCGGGCAGATGCGGTCAAAGAAGTCCAGGTGTTTGATAAAAAAAGCGACCAGGCGGAATTCACCGGTATTGATGACGGAGTGAGAGACAAGACCATAAACCTGAAGATGAAAGAAATGAGAGGCTATTTCGGGAAAGTGGAACTGGGCGGCGGACTGAAAGACAAGTTTAATAATGATGCCATGATCAATTCATTCAAGGCAAAAAGAAAACTGGCGGCTTATGGAGTGATGAGTAATACAGGGCAGACCAACCTAAACTGGCAGGATGCCATTAATTATGGCGGCGGTAATGATAATATGACGATGGGAATGGATGACGGCGGAGGAATGATGATATCCATAGTAAGTGACGGTGGTAATAGTGCAAGCAGCGGCATACCCCGCAACTGGAATGGCGGGCTGCATTACAGCAATAAGTTTGACAACGACAAGCAAAGCCTCAACTCGGGATATAAATATTCGAAAATTAATACGGAGGGTGTTAACTCCACTTTTTCCAACACTTTCCTCCCCGATACAAGCTGGTCAACCAACAGTACCAATAATACTTATTCCTCTAACTATAAACACTCGTTCAATCTTACACTTGAATCAACCATTGACTCGGCAAACTCATTGAAATGGACCAACCGGTACGATAATAACACCGGGAGATCTGAAAGTAACTATTATACCGAAACACTGGACAATGCTTCTCAATTCATTAATAACAGCACCAGGAACAGCGGTAATAATATTGATAACAATAATGTTACTTCCAACCTTTTGTGGAGGCACAAATTCAAAAAAGCTTCCCGGACACTTTCGGTAAACACAAACTTCAACTGGTCGCGGGCAAAGAATACCGGGATGTTGTATTCTCTCAACAATTATTATGTCGCAGGAGTGTTGAATCACAAGGACACCACCGATCAGCAAAATATCCAGAACAGTGAAAATAAAAGCATCAATACAAAGTTCTCTTATACGGAGCCGCTTTCAAAGATCGCTTACCTGGAGTTGAATTATACATTCGGATATTTCAACAACAGCAATGACAGGATCACCAATGTAAAAGGCATGAATGGGAAATATGATGAGGTCGTGGATTCACTCAGCAATTCCTTTATTTTCAACCGGCTTGTGAATACCCCCGGAATGAATTTCCGCATCAACAACAAGAAGGTCAATTATTCGTTCGGCGCTTCAGTAGGATTCAATCATTATGTTCAGAACAACATTACGGATGCCCATAGGTTTAATTACAATTACATCAACTTTTATCCGCAGGCCAATATCCAGTTCAAAATGAAATCGAATCAGAATATCCGGCTTTATTACAATGGATCATCGAATGCCCCTTCGCTGGAACAATTACAGCCAACAAGGGTAAATACCGATCCTTTGAATATTTTTATCGGGAACCAGGATCTGAAACAATCTTTCCAGCACACCATCTCGGCTTCTTATAATTTTTACAATGTATTAAAACAACAAGGACTCTTTTCAAATATCAACTTCAATACCACCCAAAATGCTTTTGTTCAATCCAGCATAGTGGATAATTTCGGAAAAAGAACTTACCAGACGGTGAATGCAAACGGGGGATTCAATCTTTCTTTTTTCAGTAATTACAATTTCAGTATCACAAAATCAAAGATCAATTTAGGAATCGGCCCCAACATTTCCTTTATGAGAAGCATTGACTTCATCAACGGTATCAGGGATATAAACAATACCAGCCGATATGGGATCAATGCCAGCGTCAGCAAATATGTCAATGATAAATACCATTTCAATTTTGGTCCAAACTTCTCCTGGAATCATTCCAAAGCATCTGTAAACAGTAATGCGAATGCAGACTATTGGAGCCTGTCAGGATATGGAAGTGTCGAAGTAAACCTGCCGCTCAAATTTGTGATCGGTTCTGATATTAACACTAATTTTCGCCAGAAAGATCCACGGTTCACACAAAATGCCAATTACACTACCTGGGACGCTTCCATCATAAAACGCTTTACCAAAAGCAATGCACTGGAGCTTGAGCTGAATGTTAATGATATATTAGACCAGAATAAAGGATATAGCCGCAACTTCAACAGCAATAGTTTCACCGAATCCTTTTATAAAACATTACGCCGCTACTGGCTGCTGACTTTAAGGTGGAATATTACAAAGAATGGCAAACCAGCTGGCTTTAACTTTTAATCAAATCAAACTATGAAAAAGATATTTCTTCTGCTTACATTTTCTTATGCAATAATGAGTAATGCCCAGCAATTTATCAGTACGGGGCAGATCGAATACGAAGTAAGAGTGAACAACCATGGTGTACTCGGGGACGATACCTGGGGCCGCATGTTCCGGGATCAAGTGCCGAAATTCAGCACATCATGGTATAACCTCACTTTCGCTAATGACAAAGCCCTCTATAAATTCAGCAGGCAGGAAGATAAAGGTAACAGGATGTTCTCTATGGGGGGAAACGAAACAGATAATATATGGTACAGCGATTATGCCTCACAAACTTTTACTGACCAGAAAGATGTCTTTGGCGATACCTACATCCTTCGGGACTCTTTGATGAACATTAAATGGAAACTGGTGCCGACCGAGACAAGAGAAATAGCAGGGTTCAACTGCCGGAAAGCACAGGCAATAATCTTTGACAGCGTTTATGTTTTCGCTTTCTACACCGATGAGATCACTGTACCCGGAGGCCCGATGGGACTTCATGGCTTGCCCGGCATGATCCTCGGCATCACCATACCAAGAATGTACACCAGCTGGATCGCAAGCAAAGTACAGGTACTTGGCGTGAATACTTCAATAGTTGTTGCCCCCGAAAAAGGCAAAAAACAAAAAGCCACTGAACTGCTGGATAAAATCAAAAAATCCACATCCGACTGGGGCAGCTATGCACAGCAAATGATCTGGAAGCTATTCCTGTGATAAAAAAGAAAGCCGCTCATTTCATCAGCTCAAACACAAAACTCTCTTTGGGTTTTATTTCAAAACCCGGAATGGGTTTAACCTCACCGGTGATCACGTTGCGCATTTTTGAAAAGCCGGTGATGCGCTCCGAATAATGATCCCAGGCCGGGCTCATTACTTCCTTGCCCGTGTTGCTGATGACCATGATGGTCTGCCGGTCATCATAACGGAAATAAACATACATTCCGTTCACCGGAAGGTATTGCATCAGTTTTCCTCCGGTAATGGCAGATGACGATTTCCTGAAATGAGCCAGCCTGCTCACGTAATTGAAAGCTTCGTTCTCTTTTTCTGTTCTTCCCGAAGCAATGAATTTATTTGCAGGATCGCCGGGCCAGCCTCCGGGAAAATCTTCCCTCACGGCAGCATCGGTGGGACTTTTAAAATTTTTCATCAGGATCTCCGTTCCGTAATACATTTCCGGAATGCCTCTCAAAGTAAACAGCCAGTTGATCCCCATTTTGTATTTATCAAAATCCTCACCTATCACAGAATAAAAACGATCCAGGTCGTGGTTGTCGAAAAAAATACAATTCCTGTTCGGGTCTTTATAAGCAATATCCTGAGCCAGGGTGGTGTAAACTTTGTTCACTCCTTCCGTCCATCCGAACGGCTGATTCAATCCATCGAGCATGGCAAACAACATAGGGAAATCCGTCACACCTTGCAGATTGTGCTTGAAAGAAACATCAAGGTTATTCTGGCAGAAATAAGCGCTGTTCAGAACATTCTGCACCCATACTTCGCCAAACACAGTAAGTTTTGGGAATTCTTTGATCAATGCATCATTGATCCTGTTCAGGAATAATGAATCGCTGTAGAAATAAGTATCCACTCTCCATCCGTCAATACCGAATTCCTCGGTGGCCCAGATGGCATACTGGATCAGGAAATTGGCTACATAAGGATTTCGCTGATTCAGATCGGGCATAAACGGAGTGAACCAACCGTTGACAGAAATTTCTTTATCATACTTTGATGCATGAGGATCCACCAAAGGATTATCACGGTAAGAAGTGTTGGTATATTGAGGCCATTGGTTTACCCAGTCCTTCATCGGCATATCGCGGATGAACCAATGATCAATGCCCACATGATTGTACACTGCATCCTGTATCACTTTAAGCCCTTTTTTATGCGATGCCTCCACCATTTTTTTATATGCGGCATTCCCGCCAAACCTTTTGTCCACAGTATATTGATCGGTGATGGCATATCCGTGATAGGTGCTGCGCATCGTTCCGCCTTCATTGGTTCGTCTCATATCATTCTCATTCACCGGTGTCATCCAGATGGTGGTGATCCCCAGATCCTTTAAATAATCAAGATGATCGGTCACTCCCTGCAGGTCGCCTCCATGGCGATCAAATGGGTTCTTCCGGTCATGCCCCACATCCCTCATGTCTGCAAAAAAATCATTGGCCGTATCGCCGTTGGCAAAACGATCAGGCATCAGCAGATAAACAATATCCCTGGATGTTACTCCCTGCACTCTTGAATTACCGTCTTCCTTATTTTTTGATTTCAACTCGTAATTCAATAAAAGCGGTTCATTGCTGCTGCGATCGAACCTGATCTTAACTGTTCCGGGTTTTGCCTTTGATTCAATGCTCAGGTCGAGGAAAAGATAATTGGGGTTCTCTACTTTATTCACCCGTATCAGCTTCACTCCGGGATAAATCAATGAAACTTTGGATACAGAATTTTTCAGATCTTTTCCATGAACCATCAATTGTACTTTATTCCACTTCATCCCTGTCCACCAGCTGGTGGGATAAACCTTCAGTGTTTCGCTTTGAGAAAATGATTCATGAAAAAATGCAAAGAAGATAATTATAAAGAATGTCTTTTTCATACCCTTACAGAAATAATAAATGAATTTATTTTAAAAAATCAGGAGGCATTTCTTCTTCAGATCTTTTTTCCCTGATAAAAACATAACAGATCAATGCTGCCAGGATCATCAAAGCGCCGCCCACTTCCACTGCCAGCAGCCGGTCATTACTCAGAACATTTTTCATCAGCCATCCGAAACCCAGTGATGCAATGATCTCGGGCAATACAATAAAAAAATTAAAGATACCCATATAGATCCCAACCTTGTCTTTCGGCAGCGAGTTACTCAGCATGGCATAAGGCATGGATAAGATGCTTGCCCAGGCAATGCCCACTCCGGTCATGCAGCCATAAAGCATGTATTTATTGGTCACCCAGCTCACACTGATCAAACCCAGTCCGCCGCATATCAAACAGATAGAGTGAGTCAGTTTTCTTCCCAATCTATCCGCAATAGCCGGTAGTACCAATGCAAATAAAAATGTGATCACACTGTAATAAGCCAATGTCAGGCTTCCGAAATCTGCTCCTTCTGCATAAACAGGATCATCGGCATTAACCCCGTGAAAAACATTTACGGCAACTGCCGTTGTATAATAAAACCACATCAGGAACAATCCCGGCCAGGTGAAAAACTGGATGAGCGAAACGATTTTCATCCTCTTAGGCATATTCACCAATGCGCTGAAAATTTCTTTTGCTCCGCCGCCAAATCCTTTATGAGATTCTTTTACTTTATCCTTATACCCAAGATCAGAAGGAGGATATTCTTTAGTTGTAAATACAGTATAGGAAACCGCAGCAAGGAAGAAAAAAGCCCCTGTGTAAAAGGAAAGCTTAACATTCTCGGGGATATTTCCGGCCGTTGCCGTATTCTGAAAATGAAATATATTTTTAAATATCCAGGGCAAGGCTGAAGCAATACTTCCTCCCAGACCGATCATAAAACTCTGCATGATGAAACCACGGTTCACCTGTGAATCAGGAAGCTTATCAGTAACAAAAGCCCGGAACGGTTCCATAGAAACATTTCCAAAGACATCCATCACCCATAGTAAACCGGCTGCCATGAATAACGAACCGCTGTGCGGCATAAAAATCAAAGCAATCGAGCTGAGAATAGCGCCGATCATGAAGTAAGGCCTTCTTCTTCCCCACACCGGGTGCCAGGTCCGGTCGCTCATATAACCAATGACCGGTTGCACTAACAGTCCTGTTAGCGGCGCCGCTAAAAATAAAATAGGTATCTGATCGGGATGGGCGCCGAGGTTCTCATAAATGCGCCCCATGTTTGCCCGCTGCAGATCCCATCCGAACTGGATCCCGAAAAAACCAACACTCATGTTGATGATCTGGCCAAGTGTCAGTTTTGGTTTAATTCCTGTGTAAGCTGTTGACATAAGCGATCGTTAAGCACGATGAAAAGGGAAGATAGGAACTTTATGTAAAAAGTACACATTGCCCGGGTAAAAGTTTTTACTGCAGCAGGGTTATACCTTAAATTGAAAAACCATCCGGGATGATTGAACCCTTTTTCACCACCACAACCCCGCTCTTTACCGTGTAAAGCGGATGATCCGTATTTTCCAGGTGAGGGCCGCCATTGATACGGACGTCATTGCCGATGCGGCAGTCTTTATCAATGATGGCATTACTTATATAGCAATGATTGCCTATCCCCAATAAAGGAATATGATTCTCTCCTGCCCTGGCAATATCTTCGAGTGTTTCATAAGAATCATTACCCATCACATAAGTATTGACCAGTGTGGTACCAATGCCGATGCGGGAACGGATACCAATTACACTGCCCTCGACACGCAAAGCGTTGACGATGCATCCTTCTGCAATCAGTACCCTTTCCAAAGTAGTGCCATTGATCTTGCTGGGTGGCAACATACGTGGCCTGGTATAAATGGGTTTGTTGATATCAAAGAGGTTGAATTCAGGTATGTCCCTGGTAAGATCAAGGTTTGCTTCGAAAAATGAATGTATGTTCCCGATATCGGTCCAGTAACCTTCGTACTGATAACTTGCTACTTTGTATTTGGCAATAGACTGTGGAATGATTTCTTTTCCAAAATCGGTTGCTTCCGGTTTTTCATTCAGCAAAATTTCCCAGAGCAGTCTCCGGTTGAAAATGTAAATACCCATTGAAGCCAGATATTCTTTTCCCTGCCGGTGCATTTCTTCCCCGGTGTCACTTGTCCAGTCGGGTAAAAGTTCTTTCTTGGGCTTTTCGATAAATGAAGTGATAAATCCCTGTTCATTTTTTTTCATAATGCCAAATTCCGGAGCATCTTTTTCCGTTACGGGAATGGTTGCTACAGAGATGTCAGCGCCTGATTTAATATGTTCACCCAGCATAAGATTAAAATCCATCTGGTACAACTGATCACCGGAAAGAATCAAAACATAATCACTGGGAAAGGGGCTGATATGTCGCAATCCCTGCCTGACCGCATCGGCAGTGCCCTGGAACCATTGAGGATTATCAGGAGTCTGCTCAGCAGCAAGAATATCGGCAAATGCTGAACTGAAAGCGCTGAAGTGATAGGTATTTTTGATATGCCTGTTAAGCGATGCAGAATTGAATTGAGTGAATATAAACATACGGCCGATGCCGCAATGCAGGCAATTGGAGATTGGTATATCCACCAGGCGGTATTTTCCTGCAATTGGAACTGCCGGCTTGGATCGGCTGGCAGTAAGCGGATACAACCTGGATCCTGCACCGCCGCCTAAAATGACAGCTACTATACTTTGGGACACGAGCTAATAATTTAATTAAAGAAATAATTTCAACCCGATAAAGTTAACTGTAAAAAAAACTTTAGATCAATTTAGGAAAGTTTATTTGCATTCGATTAACCGGCCTACGGTTTTTTTTATCGCTTCAATGATTCATAAAGTTGAATGTACTGCTGAGCTGACTTATCCCATGAATGATCTAATGCCATCATGTGATTGCGCATCCAATGATATAAATCCGGTTTATTCTGATAAAGATCTATCGCTCTTCCCACGGAATAAGTTATGTCCCATACACTTGGCTGGTTAAAACGGATGCCAAACCCATTGGGGTCACCAAAATCAGTAATGGTATCCTGCAATCCTCCTACACTCCGTACCATAGGTACCGTTCCGTATCTCAATGCATACATCTGGTTTAAGCCACAAGGCTCCACCCTGCTTGGCATCAGCAGAAAATCAGCGCCCGCATACATCAGGTGGCTCAATGATTCACTGTACCCGATATAGGAATTAAAATATCCGCCGAATTGATGTTTCATGTGATCCAACTGGCCTTCAATATGCGGATCACCGGAACCCAATACCAGAAAATTTGCTTTGCCATGATGCTGGTAAATTGACTGGCTGATCGCATCAGGTAAAAGATCGGCGGCTTTCTCACCTACCAGCCTCCCGATAAAAACAATCAGTGGCTTTTCAATGTCCAGGTCAAACTGACCGCAGAGTTCCTTTTTATTTTTTCTTTTGCCGGCTTCCACCAATTCACGGTCATAATTTTTTATTATATAATTATCCGTTTTCGGGTTCCATATCTGTGAGTCAATTCCATTCAGGATCCCTGAACTTTTCCCTCTTTCGTATTCAAACAGGTTTTCCAGCCCGTTTGCGGAATAACGGAGTTCCTGCATGTAACTATTGCTGACCGTTGTTACTTTCCAGGCACATTTTATTGCAGAGGCAAGAGGATTAATTGTATTATTCCAGTCCAGCAACCCCCATTTCCATGAATCATACGGAGGGATGTAATAATATTTATCCCATCCCATCCATCCCTGGTATTGGGCATTATGCACAGTAAAAACAGTAGGCACATCTGCAAGGCGATGACTGAATGCAAAACAATATTTTACCATAAAAGGTATCAGGCCCGTATGATGATCATGACAATGGATCACATCAGGCTTGTGCCCCCATTTGCTGAGCCAATCACAAAATGCGATCTGAAAAGCGATGAATCTCTCATGATCGTCTTCATAGTCATAAATTTTTTCCCTGTCCAGCAAACCATTAATGTCAATCAGATAAAGATCAAACCCGAGTTTATTGGTCTTTTCCTTAATGACGCTATAATGAAACCAGTGAGATCCAAGATTTTGCCCGCCTTCATGCACCAGTTCCCATTGATTCTCGTACAGGAATTTGGTCCGGTACATAGGTATCACTACTTTGACTACATGCCCGAGCTCAGCCTGGTATTTAGGCAATGCACCAACAACATCACCCAACCCTCCCACTTTTGCTACAGGGTAACACTCCGCAGATACATGAATGATCTCCATTAATAAATTTTTCTATTTTGATAAACCCGCCTTATACCCCCTGATCGAATAAAAAAGTATATAGAGATAACAAGGAATCATCAGCCAGGCAAATACCATCTGAAAATCATAAGTTTCTTTTAATGTGGCAAACAATCTCGGGATAATAGCGCCGCCTGCGATACCCATGATCAAAATAGCAGCGCCGGTTTCCGTAAACTTTCCCAGCCGGTAAATAGCCAGAGGAAATATGGCTGGCCACATTACGGCATTGGCAAGACCCAATGCAGCTACAAAAGCAACAGAAGTGTAGCCTTTGGTAAGGAATGCGCCTATTGTAAAAATAACGCCGAGTACAGCAGAAACGCTTAATGCTTTTTGCTGAGAAATATATTTCGGAATGGTGATGATGCCGATAATATACCCGAGCAACATGGCGCCTAAAGTGAATGAAGTGAAATATTTTGTTTCGTCAGTTGGAATATCAAATCCTTTTCCGTAGATACCTATGGCATCGCCGGCCATCACTTCCACACCCACATACAGGAAAAGGCATAAAGCACCCAGCCAGAGATGCGGGAATTGAAAAATACTTTTCTTACTTTTTTCCGTAGTACCCTCATCCGCTTTATTCACATCAGAGCCTTTTATTTCCGGCAATGGTGACCTCATGATCCAAATGGCAAAAAAGAAAAGAACTGCAGCCATGATCATGTAGGGAACATACACTTTGGAAGCAAAAGTATCCAGGATAGATTCTTTAGCCACCGGGTCCACTGCTGCATTTACTTCATCTTCCAGTTTGTTAATTCCTTTTAATACAAACAAGCTTAATACAATCGGGCTGATAATTCCTGCTGCTTTATTACAGATGCCCATGATGCTGATGCGCTGGGCAGCGCTTTCTATAGGACCGATGATGCTGATATAAGGATTGACCGCAGTCTGAAGCAAGGACAAGCCGGAACCAATTATAAAAAGCCCTGTCAATGCTAACGTATAGTTTCTGTGTGTGGCAAAAGTTCCAAATACAAAAGCACCTATGGCCATAACCAGCAAGCCTAAAGCCATTCCTTTTTTCATGCCGGTCTTTTCCAGTATCCATGAGGAGGGTAATGCAAGGAAAAAGTAAGCCATATAAAATGAAAAGGTGACAAGAAAAGCTTTGGCATCCGTATCCAGCCGGAAAGCAAGTTTTACATAAAAAATCAGTGGACCATTAACCCAGGTGACGAATCCAAAAATAAAAAATAACAATGCCAGGATGGCCATAGAAGTCTTGTAGCTTTTTCTGTCCGATGTTATCGCTGTACTCATTTTAAAAAGTTTCCCGAACTTAACAACAAATCAGTAATACAACAAAGTATTTTTTTATGGACAAATAAATATTTTTGCCGCAATAAGATTTGTAAATTTGTCCTTTTAATGACTTAGCCGAATGACGAACAACACTCATGGGAGCCTGGCTATCGGAATTGATGTAGGCGGTACCAACACTAAATACGGGATAGTAGATCAACAAGGGAATATCCTGAGTCAGAGTGAAATGAAGACAGAAGCATTTGAAACTCCCGAACTCTTTGTGGACGGGCTTTACGCTATGCTCAAACCAATGATGGACAGCTCTCCGGCAGGTTCTCAGATAAAAGGAATTGGAATCGGCGCACCCAACGGAAACCCATTTCGCGGTACCATTGAATATGCACCAAACCTGAGATGGAAAGGAGTGATCCGGCTCTGTGATATTATGTCAAAGAAGTTCAACCTTGCCTCAGTGATCAATAATGATGCAAAGGCTGCAGCTATCGGTGAAATGACTTATGGCGCAGCAAGGGGCATGAAAGATTTTATCATGATCACGCTGGGTACCGGTGTGGGCAGCGGAATCGTCATTAACGGAAATGTTGTTTACGGGCATGACGGCTTTGCCGGGGAATTAGGACACTCTACAATCCGCCCCGGAGGACGCAAACACTGGGGCACAGGCATGCATGGTTCTTTAGAGTGCTATGCTTCAGCAACCGGGATTGCCATTACAGCAAACGAGATGCTGGATGAAAATCCTGAAATTGAAAGCCTGATGCGTCAATACAGCCGTGAAGAAATCAATTCTAAGATCGTAACGGAATGTGCCCTGAAGGGTGATGAACTTGCCAATAATGTTTACCAATATACCGGGCAGATACTGGGTGAAGCACTTGCCAACTTTATTATGTTCTCTTCTCCCGAAGCCATCTTTCTTTTTGGAGGTGTCATCAAAGCAGGCGACCTGATCCTGAAGCCTACAAAGGAAAATATGGAGAAAAACCTGCTCCCGATATTTCAGAATAAAGTGAAACTGATCTTTTCCGAACTGAAAGAAGCCGATGCCGCCATCCTTGGCGCAAGCGCATTGGTTTGGGAGATCGGGAAAAATACTTCTATCGTTGCCGGATGACAAATACAGAAGGTACAGCTCTTTGCCCTGTTTTATCAGAAGGTTTTATCGTTTCCTTTCCATTCACCAGCATATAACTGCTGCCACCTCCATCTAAATTCAATGCTTCCCAACAACCAAGATCTTTAAGAATCTTTGCGGTTTGCTGCAGGTCGGCTCCTGCAGCATCAGGGTTTCTTCCTTCTATCAGCAAAAGGATCAGTTTACCGGTCTGTGTGTATCCGATTGACGTTCGCGGATGTTTGTCATATAAAGCCTTCCCGGCAAACATCATTTCCTCATTGTTGGAAATACTTATCTCTCCGTTTTGAACTAAGACGGGCCCTCCACCTATTGCAGTGATCATTTTCCATTTCCTGATTTTTTTCCCGGGATTCTTTTTCAAATAACTTTTTATTTCAGGGTTTTTCAAATAATTCCGGCTTCTCTTAATGTTTATGGGCAAACCCAAAGGCATTTCCGGAGATTCAAATGCAACAGGAAATTTCATTGCTGAATCTGCAGCAGTCCAAACAATATCCGCATTTCTTTTTTTACTGATGCCGATGGCACTTCTCAATGTAAAATAATGTATGAGAGAATCTTTTCCCTTTCCTTTCACAAACTCCGTGTCATAAGCCGCCATTTTACCATCTTTCACCAGCACATTCACATTGCGATTGGTTTGGAAGGAAAAAAAGGAACAGTTGCTGACGACCAGCGGTCGCCCGTTTCTTTCATAAAAACTTAAAGGGGTCAGCCTACGGTTCAGTGAAGTGTCAACTGTAAATTCCAGGTTTTTATCTTTCAGATCCGCTTCCACATAATATGCCCTGAATTTACCTGTATCAATTTTTTCATCGGTAAAATAAATATGAACTGATTTGGGTAACGGAATATAAAAAGAATCAATGTTCTTCCATTTTATCTGAGCATAAGAGGCCTGATAATGAAGAGTTAATAATGAATAACTGAAAATTACCGGGAAGACTCTTTTCATGCTGAAACCCATTGTTTAATTGTTATTGGCTTGTGACTTATAGAATCCAGAACTGATGGCAGTGTTTCCTATGCGGAAGCTTAAGGACAACATGCAGGAAGCCATGCTGCCCGGATTTCATACACAGATTGCTACTCATAGATCATCTTCTCCTCTCCCACTCTCTTCTCCCGAATCCGGGAATCACATGCCGTTCGCTATGATAAGAAGAACGAACCAATGGCCCGCTCTCTACATAATCCAATCCGAGCTGGTAACCGATCTCACGGTATTCTGCAAATTCATCGGGATGTACAAACCGGTGTACCGGTAAATGTTTTTTGGTCGGCTGAAGGTATTGTCCGATCGTAACAACATCGCATCCATTATTACTCAGGTCTGCCAAAGTTTGTTTCACTTCTTCTTTCTTTTCTCCCAGTCCAAGCATGATACCGCTTTTGGTTCTCATTCCTCCCTGCTTCAGTATCCTGATAACTTCCATGCTGCGCCAGTACTTAGCCTGTATGCGAACCTGCCTGGTCAACCGTTCTACTGTTTCAATATTATGGCTCACCACTTCCGGAGCCGCATCAATGATCCGTTGAATATCTTCTTTCTTTGCTTTGAAATCAGGGATCAGCGTTTCCATTGTCGGTTTAGGTTCTAATGCTTTTACTGCCATGATTGTTTTTTGCCAGAGAATGGAACCACCATCTGGCAATTCGTCCCTGTCCACTGATGTAATCACTGCATGTTTTACTTTCATCAGCCGGATGGCATCAGCCACCCGCTGCGGTTCTTCCCAATCCACCGGGCCGGGACGGCCTGTGGATACAGCACAAAAACCGCAACTGCGTGTGCACACATTCCCCAGTATCATGAATGTGGCAGTGCCTGCGCCCCAGCATTCGCCCATGTTTGGACAATTGCCGCTTTCGCAAATTGTATGAAGTTTGTAATCATCAACTAACCCACGAACATGTTTGTAATTTTCTCCTATGGGAAGCTTAACTCTCAGCCAGCCGGGCTTTTTAATCCTTGCATCCTGAACGGATCCGGAGGGAATTTCATTCATATCACAAAAATACCTGATTATCTTCGTCGGCCAAAGTCAAGAGATATATATCCCTGCAGGAAGAGTTGTTTGTCTTTTTGAAATGCCATGATAGGAATTTTCTGAGCATAAAATTCCAGGCTCACTCCGGCTTCTATACCCGACACTACTTCATTGAAACGTCCGTAATCAAACCTTAATGCTGCTTTGATAAATGCACCCGGTTTTATTTTTATTTCACCCCATCCTTTTCCGAATCCGCCACCGCCAAGAATAGAAGGACCTAAAAACAAGGCGCTGTCTGAAGGAGTTAATTTTATAGTAGTGTCTCTGCCGGATACCGGGTCCCTGACGTCGAGATAATAAGGCCGCAATAATCCCAGTGCAATCCCTGCCGTATATATTGCTGAAACAGCAACGCCATTTTTATTTCCTTTCTGGCCTAAGATGTATTGCTCTCCTATTCCAAGCGTAACCGGATAAAAATAATTGATCTTTCCATAAATGAAAGGATTGCCGAAGAAAAATCCGCCATTCGGTATCTTTTCTTCTTTCTGGTTTTTAATTTCATTGATGTCCAGCCGGAAAATTGTAGTTCTTCGCGGCGTCTTCATTTTTCCGAACTCATAAAATCCTCCAAAGCCATTGGTCCGGAGCTGGAATCCGAAAATACTTTGCCTGGAATATACCAGTTGCCCCTCTTCTGCCTGACGTATCAGTGCATTGATCTTCTGCCTGTGGGCTTCCTTCCTGGAAATCGGTTTACTTGTTTTTGATTGGGTGGAATCCTGGCCTGAAACAAGGCCGGTTATCATGGTTATGATTAAAAGGAGACTTACTTTCTTCACTAGATACTGTTTGATACTGTTAGTAACGTAAATTTAGGCAAAATTTGATAATGACATCATCAGTAGTTTATAACGGAGAGTTAAGAACGGTCTGCACACATTTAAAAAGCGGATCATCTTTTGAAACCGACGCACCAACGGATAATAATGGTAAAGGAGAACGGTTCTCCCCTACCGACCTGATGGCTACTTCGCTGGCCACCTGCATGCTCACGGTCATGGGTATCAAGGCAAGGAATACAATGGGATTTGACCTGACGGGAATGAAAGCCGAAGTTTTAAAGATCATGAAGGCCGACCCGAGGCGTGTGGGCGGCATCGAGATCACCATTCATATTCCCGATAGCCTGAAAGACCTTGACAACAAATCAAAGACAATACTGATCAATACAGGTATGACCTGCCCTGTATTTCAGAGCATCAATCCTGCCATTGAAGTGAAAGTGGATTGGGGTGCATGGGGATAGTTTATGGCTTTGGGGGGGTGTTTTTGGTTATATAACAAAAAACAGTTAAGGTGAACTGTAATCTTTTAATGATTTTACCTATTGGGATAATAATTTATTCTTTACAGTCATAGTGATGTTAAAACGAAAAATTGCATGGGGTGCTCTTTGTCGAGTAAACTTGCAGGCATAACTGTAATAGTAATCATCGCAGTTGCGCTTGTTATGGCCGATCTTTGAATAGAAAAAATAACAGCCGTAATAGGACTTTTAGGAACAGTTGCTGTCTATTTATAGGTATAGCTGAAAAAAAGATCAAGGTGAAAATATCAAAAACAATATTATGAGATCGAAAGTTTTCTTATCTGGAGTATTTGTTTTCGTTTTTTTGTTTGGACGATCCCAACATTGTAAATATGATTTAAACAAGTATGATAAGTTCTTAAAAGTTCAAAAGCTTGAAAAAGTTGTCAAGGTTGTAAAAAAATTTAATAGAGGGAACGGTTATTTAGATATAGAAATATGCAAATACGGAGACCAAATTTTTTATCGTGCTTCTACAGCTTCTTTGGACCCGATTGTTGTAGGTACGGGAGATCAAATGATGTTTTTGTTGGATAATGACGAAATAATTAAAGCAAATCCTGATAAAATTTATTCAGCTGATTACAATGGTGCCAGATTCATATTTAAAGGGACATATTTTTTTCAAAATAATAATTTTGAAAAATTGAAATCAAACAAAGTCAAATCAATTAGACTCTATTATAACAATGTTTACCATGATTTTGAAGTGAAAGATAAAGGCCAGGAAGAACTAAGGGATGCTGCGACTTGCTTTTAGCATTTTTTACAGCTTTAATTTATAATTTTAATACATGGATATAGGGGGATTAATAACAACTGACAAAGCAGTTTTAGGCGGTCAAAAGGTTTCTAAAGGAACCTGTGTTCTTGTAGAAAGCTTATTTGACCATCTCGAAGCAGTTATATCACTTGATCTATTCTTAGCTAATTTTCCAACTTTTTCTAATGAGCAGGCTATTGCACTGCTTGGCTATGACAATCAACTGATCATTAATTAATGCAAAAAAATTAATTACACCTCAACACCGCATTCCCCACCGCACAGTCCAGGCATCTTTTCTTATTACAATATTCATTCTTTAATTCAATCAGCGCCTGTGAATCGTAAGCATTTTTATTGCTGATATCCAGATTTTGAAAACCTTTGGTGATCCTGTTCTCTTCGGCTTTCACTCCTTCAAGCCATTTCAAGGCTCTTTCTTTATAAATATTCTCATCATGATAATCACCGTAAGCAAATAAAACGGGGCAAACGGTGTTGATGATGATAGTGCCTGTCATGCTTTCTCCCGGTTTTTTCTCAAGGAAAGAAGAAGGTTCATCAAACTTATAATGATAATGCCAGTAATCATTGGCAGTAACGTTAAACCAGCTTCTGATCTCCTTAACTGATCCGGCCTCTTTTATTTTTGAAAACAGGTGAGCGGAGTTATGGATCAGCATGGCCAGTTGCGCCAGGCGAATCGTAGGGAAATTCCCCGGCCGCATCCGCAAAAAATAAACCGGCTGATGAATGGGCTTCAATGAATATTTTTTCTTCAGGAATGTGTATTCTTTCTGAAGCATGACGGCATAATCATCTTTGAATTTTTTGTCCAGCAGTCCTGCCTGCCCAAATAACAGCGCTTCTAACTGATGAACTTGATTTTTATGTTTGGCAAGTATATTTAAGGGAATGCTTCTCGCCATTTCTTCAAAGGCATCCATATTCACTTTCACTCCAAAATTCCTTGCCAGCAGCCACCAGAATGTTTCCTCCCAGTGATGATTGTTTTGCTGAAGGAAGGCCTCCACCTGTTTTGCTTTCCTTGTCAATCTCTCCGCCAGCAACCGTTCTTTCCACCCTTTCCACACAATGTCATGCACCGAATGGATAGAATTTTCACAGGGAATAAACCCGGAATTATTCATCAGTTCTTCATAGCGCTGCAATAAAATTTTGGAAACCTTGTCCTTCAACTCCAAAACGGGAATGGCATTATCCGAAAGATCATTTTCCCAGGCAACATGAAGGATGACATTCCTGTAATTTTCATCGTTTTCATGACGATGCCTTTTCCAGTCCGAAGTTTTCAGGTGCAATTCAATATTCCCAACCCATTTTGTAGAGCCGATTACAATGGTTGCATGCAGAAAATCGGGGCCCTGGTTATGATTCAACATCCCCGGATTGACGATCTTCAATTGCTCCTCTTCTGAGGTGTTCAAACCAGCCTTACTGAAATATTGAAACTGCCAGATATATTGTAGTAACCGTTCGGTCATGGATAAGGGCTTTATCATTTATTAAGTTAATAAATTTTTCATGCTCCATACCGGAAAATGTTATTCAAAGCTTTTCAATGCCCGCACCACCCTGCTCACCGGCAACCCCATCACATTGTAAAAATCTCCTGATACAGATTTGATGCCTACCACGCCGATCCATTCCTGTATGGCATAGGCTCCTGCTTTATCGTAAGGTTGGTATTTATCTACATAAAATTCAATCTGTGCTCTTGCCAGATCATGAAAATATACGTCGGTGCTGTCTGCAAAAAATAATTCATCCTCACCTTTTTTAATGACCACCCCCGTGATCACCACATGCTTATTGCCGGACAAATCACTTAAAATACGGATAGCATCTTCCCTGTCTTGCGGCTTGCCAATGATCCGGTCATTCAATACTACTATCGTATCTGCTGCAAGCACTACCGCATCTTTTGCACAACTTGTTTGTACTGCCTCCGCCTTATTCCTTGCTATGTGAATGGCAATTTCTTCTTTTGATAAATAACCCGGGTAGGATTCATCCGTTTCGTTCACAACAATCTCAAACGGTATTTCGGCCCATTCCAATAATTGCTTACGCCTCGGCGACTTTGATGCCAGAATGATTTTATTCATAAATAGAAATAAAAATAGATCATGGATAAAACCCCGGTGAGCATCGCCAGCTTGATCCGGTTGCTTAATAAATGAAACTCCGGAGCCGAATTTGCCCTGAATAATTTTAATAAAATATAAACAAGCGGGATGATGATCAATGCAACGCTGTACAAAACCGGCCACCACCAGCGGAACTGCAAAACATATATTTGTATGATCACGAGAATGATGATCAAAGCAGCAAGAAGAACAGCAACATAAATTTTAACGGCATTGGCTCCCCAGGCAATGGGCATGGTTCTGCATCCGTGCTTTTCATCACCCTCACGGTCTTCCATATCCTTGACCGCTTCCCGTATCAGCGAACTGATAAATGCAAAGCCTGCATAGAGGAATGTGATCCTGAAAAATTTATGTTCCGTTGCATTCCCGCTGCCGAAGGCATGTGCCAATGGAATTTTGGAATAAAAAAGTACCAGGATGACCCATGCCGTCAGTAATGAGATCACCACATTACCGATGAGCAGCTTGCGCTTAAATGACGCCGAGTAAAACCAAAGCAAAGCAATAGTGAATGCATTGATCAGAATGAGATACCATTTTTCTAAAAAAGGAAAAGCGAGAAAAGTAAGTATCAGCCCTGCAGCGCTCAAAATAAAATGCCAGGCAATAGCCCAGCGGCGGCTGATGATTTTCCCTATTACCATCCTGTCAGGCTTGTTCACCTCATCTATATTCAGGTCAAAATAATCATTGATGATATACCCTGCCGCCCCGATCAGCAGGGAAGCAAGAACGATCAGGATAAACTGCCGCATATCACCACCAGGAATCAGGTCCCGGAATAAAGGCTGATAAATACAAAACTGAAATAAAAATTGTGTGAGTGCAATGAAAAAAAGATTGGGTAAGCGAACCAGCTTCAAAAATGCAGCAACCCATCTCATGAATAAAAAATTTCAGGAAAGATACAGAGAGAAGATGAGAGTTAGGCTAACGGGAAGCAATATCCGGATGATATTCCCAATGATCATTCAGCTTCAGCACTTTTTCGATTACATCCCTTACGCAACCATAGCCGCTTTTTACAGAAGAAACATACGTGGCGGCATCTCTAATCTCATTTGCAGCATCCGCAGGGCAACAGGATAATTTTACTACTGACATGGCAGGAAGATCAGGAATATCATCACCCATATACAAAACTTCACCTGATGATAAACTGTTTTTTTCCAGGTAATCTTCAACCAGGGATTTTTTATCCAGAACTGACATCCGGATATCACTGATGTTTAATTTTTTCAGCCGGTGAATAACCTGGTCAGAAGTACTACCTGAAACAATCAGGATACGATAACCTTTTTTGACAGCCAGTTGCAGCGCAAACCCGTCTCTTACATTCATGGTCCTTGCCTGAATGCCGTTATCCATCAGTAATAAAGTTCCGTCGGTCAATACGCCATCCACGTCAAAAATGAACGTAGTGATCTTCTGGAATAATTCAAGAACATTGTTCATCGGCAATAAAAATAAAAATTAAAAAATCAAAATTGAAAAGTTTAAGAGGGCCGGGCAGATCAAAATTATAAAAACCGTGAATGATAATTTGAGAAATTACCACCAGCCGGTTTGTAGCGTCATCACTACGGAGATTATTCATCGGGAACAAGCCTCTGGTCCGGAATGATGACCCCGATATTTCCTTCTCCTTCTAAAAGTATGGACTGGCAACTGAGCCTCGACTCCGGCCTGGGATTGACCGCTACTTCCAGGAAATCTTTTTCCCTTTCGCTTTTCTCTTCTAAATGTTCCGCTCCTTTTATTACATAGGAATGGCAACTGCTGCAGGCGCACACTCCGCCGCAGTTATGATGCAAACTGATATCGTTTTCCAACGCCAGTTCAAGAAGGCTGGCGCCCGGCTCCACATCTTTCAGCACTACGGGAGCAATGCCTTCCTGTTCAAATGTAAAAGTTACCGTGTACATTATTTTCTCCTGTCATTACAAACTTATCGGAAAAACAATTAAGTGGTTTTCCTGATTGGAAAAAACTACACAAGGGATTGTATCGCTTCCGTCATGAATGCATATAACTTTTTAAGCTGTGGATGCCCCTTTAGTAAGTCCAGATGTTTTTGAATGGTTTCTGTATCATGGCGAACGGCAGGGCCCGTTTGTGATTGCCGGGGAGATACCGTCTTTACCCTTTCTGCCGTTTCTTCTATCAGCGGGATCAACTGTTTAAAATCCAGGTTTTCTTTATTGCAATAATCTTCCACTACAGCATAAAGAAAATTGGTGAAATTGCCGGCTACCACCGCTGCAATATGCAGTTTGATCCGGGTATCGTCATTTGCCAGCGAAACCTGCTCACCCGAAACGGAGTGTGCAAGATTTTCCAGTATCTTTTTTGTTTTTTCATCGCTGGCATCTACAAAAATGGGGATGACGGGATTTCCCTTTCTCTCTTTTCTCAGGCTTTGCAAAGGATAAAACACACCGTAATGATGAGAAGTTTTTTTCAGAACGTCTTTGGACACAGATGCCGCCGTGTGCACTACGATCTTTCCCGGTACATGCAAATGCCGGGCAACATCTGGAATGGCTTCATCCGAAACGGCAACGAGATATAAGTCTGCGTCTTTTTTTATCACGGACCAGTAACTGGTAGATTCCGTACCTAACTCATACGCTAATTTACTGGCAGCCGAAGCATTCCTTCCAAATATCTGTACAATGTGGTGACCTGCATTTTTAAGTTTTCGGCCGAGTACGGCAGATGCGTTTCCTGTTCCAATGATTATAATGTCCATAGCTATCTTTGCAAAATGATAAAAATAGGAGAAAGAATAGCAATATACTACTACCGGGCAAAATTCAGGATTCTTTCTACCGTGTCCAAAAAGAAAACAGCCGAGATCGCACTGGACCTCTTCAGCACTCCCCAGTTCCGTTACAAAAGGTTATTCCCGAAAATATTTGAAGAATCGGAACGGCTGAGTTTCACCATCGGGGGAGAAACCGTTCAGGGATACCGCTGGAACAAAGGAGGAACAAAGAGGGTGCTGATCGCTCACGGCTTCAATTCATCGGTCGCTGTCTTCGGGCATTATATCCGCCCGCTTATTGATAAAGGTTATGAAGTGCTTGCCTTTGATGCTCCGGCACACGGCCGCAGCACCGGCAAACAGATCAACATTCTGTTGTACAAGGAAATGATCCTTTTCATCAACAAAACATACGGGCCCGTTCAGTCTTTTATGGGACATTCCTTTGGCGGGCTGGCGCTGAGCCTTGCGCTGGAAGAAATACCGGGCAATCAGAATCTCAGGCTGGCGCTCATTGCACCGGCAACCGAATCGCTGACGGCCATCAATTTCTTTTTTTCATTCATGGGGTTGAACGGTGAAGTGAGAAAAGAATTTGACCAGAGAATTTATTCCATTCAGCACCTGCCTTCAGAATGGTATTCGGTAAGCAGGGTTGTAAAAAATCTGAAGGCGGAGATCCTTTGGTGCCATGATGTGAACGACCCCATGACTCCCTGGAAAGATGCAGAGAAAGTGAAAGAACAAAACTACCCGAACATAAAATTTATCATCACTCACGGCCTTGGCCACCGGGGTATTTATAAAGATGAAAAAATAGCAAAGGCGATCATTGAGTTTCTCTGAGAGGAATCAAAGAAGAAATATCCCGGTTTCTTTACAGATTCTTCGTCTGGGTTCATGTCTCACGAAGCATTTTTTCTTTACCAGCCCGTGCCAGGCCGCCAAAGTAAAAAGTAAACGATATGGATTGTACTAATAACAACCTGCCTGCCGGCAGACAGGTTTGAAAAGTATAATGGAAAATCATTGATTTTCTAGAGTGCTTTCTCTTTGAGTAAAGCGTGTTATATCATAAATTTGAGTGTTAGCTGCGATAAAAACCTTCAATTCAATGCTCTATTTCAATTCGGACAAGTTTGACTTTTGGAAGATTAATGAAGCGATAAAATATTATTATCCAATCGGGGTAAAGAAGGACGAGAGCAAAATGTATTTTTCGTACCCTGGACTTAAAGAACTTGAGGATATTGTGGTTGACAATATTCATGATGACAATCATTTTATTAAAAGGTGGGTCAACTTCAACAAAGAAATAGAAAAAGAAATTGGCAAAGAAATTATCGGGACAACTTATGGACAAGCTCCATCATTTAGCTCCTACGTTTTACTTGACACTGTTTCTGTTGGCGATTTGACAAGGACAAAGGAGCTTCATTTCTTTGTAAGCTTAGTTGGTCCATTTTATTCTGTTGTTGGACAGGATAACAATGCAATAAAGATTGACGACCATAGAAGCTATAAAAGTACAAACTATTTAGTCGTATCACCAGAAAGGGAATTCGCAGACATATTCAAAGTACTTTGCGAAAAAATTGAGATCCGATTTAAGTGCTTCCGTTTTGTTCCTTTTGAAATCTGCCAACAGACAATTGAAGGTTTAAGTGTTCGTTATACAGATGAAAATCTAAATTCAATTTTTCATGCTTTATTCAACAATCATGTTGACTTGACTATTATGAGAAAGTTTGGGAATGACTATTTCAAAGCTGAAGATTGGATTAAAGAAGGTTATGTTGACACCGGAGGTGGTTGGGCAATTTATCCACCAACTACATGACGATGCACCGCAGCTAACAGGGAGGGTTGGCTATATGTAGGCGGCCGAATATTTCCTCAGCAATTGGATTACTAATCTTCTTTAGTTCCAACAGACGAATATTAATTAGCCAATTGAATAAATAATGAAATTTTGTTTTTAAGCGGAAAAAATATTTTAATAACAACTTAAAAAAATAGGATATGAAAACTTACACATTGGACGAAGTTCAAGACAAAATAATCGGTAAAAAAGGAACTCCAAACCGTGACAAGTTTGAGTATGAGTTGCAAATGGACTTGATTGGTAAAGCTATCAAAGAGAGTAGACAAGAACGTAAATTGACACAGGAACAACTTGGAGAACTTGTAGGCGTTCAAAAATCACAAATTTCACGACTTGAAAGCAATGCAAGCAATGTAACAATTGACACTTTGATGAAAGTATTTACTGCATTGAAAGCAAAAGTTAAACTTCAGATTGAACTTCCAAATGCTAAAATTAAGGTGGCGAGATAAAACCAAAGTTAAGAATTGGTATTGCAATGTGAGGCTTGACATTGAAGCAATCGGCAGCGGTAATTCTGCTGTGCTATAATCCCAGGCTTTTTCTCCGCTAGGGCACGTGCCCACGAACTATTTTTTCTCTGCCATGTCTCTTCATTAAAATAAGTGAGAGGCAGGGTCGCTGCAGTAATGAATGTTGAACTTACTACAAAGCGCTATCTCGCCACATACGCAACTTGCCCCGCCAAGACACAACTGTAAATAAAAATAGCAGGTAATTAAGCGAATCAACCGCCTCCTATATTAAAATTGAAAATTCCGGTTCGTAAAGCATGAGCAAAGCTCCATATAGTTCATCACCCTGCCTGAGATCAATTTTACAGGCATAAGCTTCGTAATCCACCAAATGAAAGAAAAAGCAGTAATTCCATGCATCAGCATACATGATTTCTTAAAAAAATTTTCTTCCCCTCATTTTCAGATATTTAGAACATAAATTTGCAGCCCGGAAAAGCGGCCCTGGAACGGGAGTTTTTAAAAATCCGGGAATCTTGCCTTATAATTGCAGTTCTGCCGGGCCTGGTACATATATATAATGGTGTCAGGAATTACCGGCAAACCCATTAAAATTTAATATGCCAAAGAACCTATTAATTGTAGAAAGCCCTGCGAAAGCGAAGACCATAGAAAAGATCCTTGGGAAAGATTTTGATGTGCGCAGTTGCTATGGCCATATCCGTGATCTGAAGAAAGCCGGAATGGGAATCAACCTTGAAAAAAAGTACGAACCTACCTATATCATACCTGCAGAAAAAGAAAAGGTTGTCAATGAATTAAAGAGTTTAGCTAAAAAATCAAATGAAATATGGCTGGCTACGGATGAGGACCGTGAAGGCGAAGCTATAAGCTGGCATCTGTGTGAAGTCTTAGGTCTTGATCCAAAAAGCACTAAACGGATTGTATTTCATGAAATCACAAAACCCGCCATCCGGGAAGCTGTAAGAAGTCCCCGCAAACTGGATATGAACCTGGTGAATGCACAGCAGGCACGCAGGATACTGGACCGCATAGTGGGATTTGAACTGAGCCCGGTACTCTGGCGCAAGATGAGCATGAAAAATAATCTCAGCGCCGGAAGAGTGCAAAGCGTAGCCGTAAGATTAGTGGCGGAAAGAGAACGGGAGATCAATGCATTTACTGTGCAAAGCCATTTCAAACTTGAAGCTTTCTTTACTGCAATAGATAATAACGACAGGCTCATCACTTTCAAAGCCGAAGGGAATAAGTACTCTTCTTCAACAGATGCGGAGAATTTTCTGAAAAGCTGTATCGGCGCAGATTATTCTGTTTCGGATATACAGTTGAAGCCGGGAAAAAGATCTCCTGCCCCACCGTTCACCACTTCCACTTTACAACAGGAAGCAAGCCGTAAGCTGGGATATGGTGTTTCCAGAACCATGGTGCTGGCGCAAAAACTTTATGAGAACGGACATATCACTTATATGCGTACCGACAGCGTCAACCTGAGTGATACTGCATTAGGTGATATCACTAATACCATTAAAAATATGTACGGTGAAGACTATCATCAATTCCGACGCTACAAGAATAAAAATGAATCGGCCCAGGAAGCACACGAAGCCATCCGGCCGACATACATGAGCAACACCACCGTTGCTGATCCTGATTGCCGCAGGTTATACGACCTGATCTGGAAAAGAACTATGGCGAGCCAGATGGCCGATGCCCAACTGGAAAAAACCATTGCTAAAATTCAGGTCTCCACCAATAAGGAAGAACTTACCGCACAAGGTGAAGTGATCAAGTTTGACGGGTTTTTAAAAGTGTACCGTGAAGACCGCGATGATGAAGATCTCACGGAAGAAGACCAGGAAGCCATGTTGCCACCGTTGGCAATCGGGCAGCAGTTGCCATTGAAAGAAATGAAAGCCACCGAGCGGTTCAGCCGCCCCTCCCCAAGATTTACAGAAGCATCTTTAGTTAAAAAACTGGAAGAATTAGGAATAGGCAGGCCTTCCACTTATGCGCCGACTATTTCCACCATCATCAAGAGAGGCTATGTTGAAAAAAGGGATAAAGAAGGCGTGCAAAGGGAATTCCGGATCCTGCAATTACAAAACAATGCAATTAAACATCTGAAAGATTCCGAGAATACTGGAGCGGAGAAATCAAAATTATTCCCAACCGATCTCGGTCTTGTCGTAACAGACTTTTTAAATAAATACTTTGATGACATCATGGATTATGGTTTCACCGCACGGGTGGAAGGAGAATTTGATGATGTGGCTGAAGGAAAGATCAAGTGGCAAAAAATGATTGATGATTTTTACAAGCCGTTTAAAAAAGATGTGGACAAAACAATTGAAACTGCAGAACGCATCAGCGGAGAAAGGGATTTGGGCATTGATAAGGTATCGGGTAAAAAGGTTATTGCAAGAATGGGCCGGTTCGGCCCCATGGTGCAGTTGGGCGATTCAGATAATGAAAATGAAAAACCCAGGTATGCCGGCTTAAGGCGGGGACAAAGCATTGAGACGATCACGTTTGATGAAGCCATGGAGTTATTCAAATTACCTGTGACACTTGGTGTACATGATGAAAAAGAAGTATCAGTTAATGCCGGCAGGTTCGGCCCTTATGTCAAATGGGGAGAACAATTTATTTCGCTGCCTAAAGGTGAAGATCCTCTTGACGTAGATATGGATCGTGCCATACAGATCATAGAACATAAATTAAAAGCTGAAGCGCCGGTTTCATTTTACCGGGACAAACCGGTTACCAAAGGGAGAGGAAGGTTTGGCCCTTATATCAAATGGAATGACATGTTCATCAATGTGCCGAGGGCTTATAATTTTGATGCCCTGACGCAAAAAGACATGGAAGAACTCATCGAAAAGAAAGTAGCCAAAGAAGCAAACCGGTATATTCAAAACTGGCCTGAAGAAAAGATCTCTGTTGAGAATGCCAGGTGGGGACCGGTCATCAGGTTTGGAAAAAAATTTATAAAGATTCCCAAAAAAACAGCGGATGCAAAATATACTGCCGAGGAATTATCCGCACTTTCGCTGGAAGACATAAAGAAAATGATTGAGGCAGAGATCCCGGAAGCTTTCACAAAAAAGAAAGCGAAGGGGGAGAAAAAGGCCCCGGCAAAGAAACCTGCAGCAGCCAGGAAGACAACTGCCAAAAAGAAAACAGCAACAAAGAAAGCGAAAGTAAAGAAATAATTTATTCATCCTTATTGATCCCTGCCGATGGATAAGAATTACTGGGAAAAAATTGCTCCCTCGTACAACGAGGAAATATTTGATGTTCTCCGGAACGACAAGAAGGGATTGATAAAATCTGCTTTAAAAAAATACAGTTCAAAAAACAAGACGGTTATTGATATTGGTTGTGCTGTAGGCAAATGGATCCCCGTGCTTTCTCCCCTTTTTAAAAAAGTTTTTGCCCTTGATCTCTCTAAAAAAAATATTGAAATAGCCCGGAGCAATCATGCTTCATTCAGGAATGTAGCTTACCTGAACAGTAATATGTCCAAAAATAAAAAGGAGATTCCCCGCTGCGATGTTGCCCTTTGCATCAATGCGATCCTGACCGGATCATTAAAGGAAAGAAGTTTATTTTTCAAATCACTTCCTCAAAGCCTGAAGAATGACGGATATCTTATCCTGGTCGTCCCTTCACTGGAATCGGCAATGCTGGCCAAAATGACCAACAACCAGTTCCGGGTTGATAAAACCTTACTCACAAAAAGAACATCACCCGGAAAAGCATTTGAAAAATTGAGTCAACTGTTGCAAGGCAATGTAGAGATAGACAATGTTCCCACCAAACACTACCTGAAGGAAGAATTGCATTACCTTCTGAAAAATGAAGGCTTCCGGCTGAGGGATGTTAAAAAGATCGAATACGGCTGGGAAACTGAATTCACCAACCCACCCCGGTGGCTGAAAGATCCCTATCCCTGGGATTGGCTGGTCATTGCACAGAAAATAAAATAACCTGCTGTAAATATCAGAACAATTCCTGCTGGCGGCTTTCCGATTTTTTCACCCACTCCATTTCTATGGTTTTATTATAATCCACCAGTTTAGCGCCCACAGTTTTCCATCCGGTTACTTCGGCCACTTTTTCAATTTTGATCTTTGCTTTACGCACCTGGGTTCCTCTCCCGCTCTGTATTGCCAAAACAGGTTCCGGTTCTGTAGTTATAGCTTCTACATAATTCCCTTCGCCTTCTTTAATAAAGCCAAACAAATTATGTAAGGTGGTAGTTTCTATTTTAAACCGTTTTACCATGTATTGCTTCTTTTCATTGTCCAGGTACACTGCAGAAATGATCTTCTCCGGATCGAATTTCTCGATCAGCAAAACTTTTTCCGGATCAAATTTCTGAGAAGGCTCCTGGTCCGTGATCTCATAATTACCATCACTATACATCACTACTATTCTGTCTTCCTCATCGAATACGCCAAGAGACATTCCCTTTCCATCTTCATTCAATCTTCCGAACTGGTCATCGTACCATAATTTCTTTCCTTCTATTGTGGCAACTCCCGCCTCGAGCAATTTCACCGTTTTAACAGGATATTTTGTAATCGTATTTCCCATACTGCCACGTCCTTTGATCTCGAGTTCTGCAAAATTGTATTCAAACTCTTTCTTATGAGCTTTGGATCCAGGTGTCAATACTATTTTAACAATCTCGGCTTCTGCATTCGGATTGATGCTGAAATAATGCACTTTACTTTTTTCATTTCCTTTTGTAAGGTCATACTCTTTATCTCTTGTTACGCCGGTAACATTAAACCGCTTGGCAAAGCTTTTTCCTGAACCACCATCCGCATAGATCATATTGTACGTGGTCCGGTCATCATTTTTCTTAAAAACCGCTATATGAATAATGTTTTCCCCGATGGAAACTTTATCAGCTACTTTGACCACTTTCATTATCCCCCGTTTTGTAAAAGCAATGATATCATCCAGTGTGGAACAGTCGAATAAGAATTCATCTTTCTTCAAGCCCGTTCCGATAAAACCTTCTTCCCTGTTTGCATATAGTTTTGTATTGACAATTGCCACTTGCCTTGCTTCGATGACCTCAAACAGTTTGATCTCGGTCTTTCTTTCCCTGCCATTTCCAAATTTTTTCAGAAGCTTTTCGAAATATGCTACTGCATAATCAACCAGGTTGTTCAGGCTATGTTTCACCTGTTTAATGTCATTTTCCAATCCCTTAATCTGTTCATTCAACTCCTCAATATCCAGTTTATAAATTCTTCTGACCGGTTTCTCGGTCAACCTGATGATATCTTCTCTTGTGACTTCATTTTTCAATGATTTTTTGAATGGAACAAATGCTTTAGAAATTGCTTCCAGCACTTTTTCCCATGCCTCATGCTTTTTCTCCAGTTCCTTGTATATTTTTTCTTCAAAGAAAATTTTTTCAAGAGAAGTGTAATGCCATTTCGCCTGAAGTTCGTCCAGCTTTATTTTTAATTCCTGCTCCAGCAGGTCCTTTGTCTTATCAACCGAGATCTTCAGGAGATCATTCACTCCAAGAAACTGCGGCTTGTTATCAACGATAACACAGGCATTTGGTGAAACCGAAACCTCGCAATCCGTGAATTTATATAATGCATCAATGGTAATATCCGGGGAAATGCCCTGTACAAGGTCCACCTGTATTTCAACTTCTGCAGCCGTATTATCGGTAACTTTCCTGATCTTAATTTTTCCCTGGTCATTTGCTTTTACAATGGAATCCATCAATTGCGTTGTGGTGACGCCATAAGGAACGCTTTTGATCAATAAAGTTTTTTTATCTGCTTCTTCAATATGGGCCCTTATTTTTATCTTGCCTCCCCTTTTTCCCTGGTTGTAATCATTCACGTCAACCTGGCCACCTGTCAGAAAATCAGGAAAGAGCTCAAATCTTTTTCCGCGGAGGTATTTTACGGAAGCATCAATCAGTTCACAAAAATTATGCGGCAAAATTTTTGTGGACAACCCCACAGCAATACCATCAGCTCCCTGCGCCAGCAGCAACGGGAATTTCATGGGCAGGGTGACCGGTTCATTTTTTCTGCCATCATAGCTTAATTGCCATTCGGTAGTCTTTGCATTAAAAGCCACCTCCAATGCAAACCTGCTCAGGCGCCCTTCTATATATCGGGAAGCTGCAGCATCGTCACCTGTCCGTATATCGCCCCAGTTTCCCTGCGTTTCTATCAGAAGGTCCTTTTGCCCCATATTCACCAGGGCATCTCCAATGCTTGCATCACCATGAGGGTGATATTGCATGGTCTGGCCGATCACATTCGCCACTTTATTAAAACGGCCATCATCCATTTCCTTCATTGCATGAAGAATACGACGCTGCACAGGTTTTAATCCATCTTCCACCGCAGGCACTGCCCTTTCAAGGATCACGTATGATGCATAATCTAAAAACCAGCTTTTGTATTGACCCTGGAGGCCTTTGTCATTATTCTGTATTTGTTCTATGATCTTGTTCTTTGCCATTTCCTTTTCTTTTCAGCCTTTTATCTTTCTTCAGTAATATTTTCAGATTCTGTTTTGGAAATTCCGGATGTATTGCCCGGTTTTCTTACGTCAAAAGCTTTCCACCCCTGTGCCCGGTCACCCATTACTTCTATCTTTCCTATATTGATCAACTGTTGCATGCGCCACATCACAAAAACATCACCTGTTTTTATTTTCATGCGGTGCAAAGTGTTGGTCAGCACCCTTGACACTTTTTGCCACTCTTCAGAAATATTTTTTAATATCTCACTGTCATAAAATGTTTCCTCTTTGCCGGTTATTTTTTTTCCTCCTTCCAATGAACGTACAATTGCATTTTCATCACAAATTTTCTTCCATTCATCCGTATCCACTTCAAATTCACTCATGGTAACGGGCCTTACAAGTTTCCTGGCTTTCAGCAATTCTCTGGGCATTATTTCCTGCAGCCAGGAAGGATAAAATATTTGTCCTTTTTCATTTATAAAAGGAAGGTTATTCAGGTAAATGATCATGACTCTTCCCTGGTATTCTTTTAACGTGGAGACAAGCCAATAATAACCACACACATCATGCTGGTTCTGTGCTGCCCAGATCCATACCTGCTCTTCCGGATCTGCCTGTAACTTAGTTTTTATCTCTTCTAAAGTTTGCCTGTCATCAAACACCGTCACAGGATCATTTTCATAAGGCGATCCTTTTAAAAGTTCTTTCCACCATGCAAGCCGTTCCTGCCATCCTTTCTCTGTTTCACAATCTTTTAAAGGGCCTGCGGCATAGTCATCCCGTACCTGTACCACTGTTCCATCCAGGCTGTTGTCCAGCTCCATGACTTTTTTTATCAACTCGGCATCCGTTCTGTTAAAAACTATATGGATCATGAATTTTTATTTTATTTCTTATAAAGGTTGAATGATATAGTAAACGCAAGTTGTAAAAAAATTCCGTATAAAAGGTATGGAACGTATGAGTACAGATTGTTTTCTTGGTTTCCATCCGAATTTCCATTTATATATCGGGTTGAGAAAATAATGCTGCCTGCCAATGATCCTGTATCCTTCTTTTTTACAAATCTTTTCAAAACGCTCAATACTGATGCCGGTGTCCCTGATCTCCATCAGCGCCTCCACAGGTTCTTTTTTCTTTTTCATTATCCAGCGATACATTCTTCGCGGCAATAAATGGATATAAGGCATTTTTCCCAACCTGCTGTGACACATTTGCTGATGGCCGCCAAAGGGCATATACCAGGGCGGAAAACCAAAATAAATGATGCCACCGGGTTTTAAAAACTTTTTCATCCACCCGATCAGCTTTTGCTGATCATGAATATGCTCGATCACATCTTTCAATACCACAATATCAAACAGTCCCTCCAGGTCATTTGAAATATCCACCTGATAAATATCTTTTGAAACAAACCTTATACTGCCTGTGGCCAATTCTTCCGGCATGAATATTTTTGCGTTTTCAATCCGTGGTTCATCAAATTCCACTCCCACCCCGGTACAACCTATATTGACAAATGCCTTCAGTACTCCTCCTTCACCGCAGCCGATCTCAAGGACACGCATACCGGGACTGATAGAAAACTTTTTTTCAATAAACGGGATAACATATTCCCCGGCATTCAATACCTGTATCTCAAAATATTTTTTCCTGTCTTTGTGAAAATCGAACAAGTTTGCAATTTTAAAAAATTAATTTTCTACGGGAGCATCCATTTCCACTTTTAGATTTTCTATAATGAATTCCTGCCGGTCCGGCGTATTCTTTCCCATATAATAATCGAGCAGATGCTGAATGTGATCGCCTTGTTCCAGCCACATAAGTTGTTTTCTCATCCCGGGACCAATGAACTGAGCAAACTCCTCAGGGCTTATTTCGCCGAGCCCTTTAAAGCGGGTGATCTCCGGCCTGCTGCCCAGCTTTTTTACTGCCGCAGTTTTTTCATTCTCATCGTAGCAATAAATGGTTTCCTGCTTATTACGCACCCGGAACAACGGCGTTTCCAGGACATACACTTTTTCATGCTTTACCAGGTCAGGAAAAAATTGAAGAAAAAAAGTCATTAATAACAGGCGGATATGCATTCCATCCACGTCGGCATCGGTAGCAATTACAATGTTATTATACCTTAATCCATCCAATCCTTCTTCAATATTCAATGCATGCTGTAATAAATTAAATTCTTCATTCTCATAAACCACTTTCTTGGTAAGCCCAAAACAATTCAAGGGTTTTCCTCTCAGGCTGAAGACTGCCTGGGTTTCCACATTTCTTGCCTTAGTTATTGAGCCGCTGGCACTGTCCCCTTCTGTAATAAAAATGGTACTCTCCTTTTGCAGGGCAATAAAAGCTTCTTTATTCTTTGAAGGCGGTTCCTCATTCAAATGAATTCTGCAATCTCTCAATTTCCTGTTATGCAGGTTTGCTTTCTTTGCTCTTTCATTTGCCAGTTTTTTTATGCCGGATAATTCTTTCCGTTCTCTTTCACTTTGTTCTATTCTTTTTTTCAGTTCTTCTGCCACGGCAGGATTCCGGTGCAGAAAATTATCCAGTTCTTTTCCCAGGAAATCACCGACAAACTGCCGCATACTCGGCCCGCCGGCATCCACATTTACCGAACCCAGTTTTGTTTTTGTCTGTGATTCAAAAACCGGCTCCACCACTTTTACAGAAATTGCCGCAACAATTCCTGTCCGGATATCAGATGCATCATAATCTTTTTTATAAAATTCCCTTATGGTTTTTACAAAAGCTTCACGGAACGCCTGCAGGTGGGTTCCTCCCTGGGTAGTATGCTGCCCGTTCACAAAACTATAGATCTCTTCACCATAATCGTTGTTGTGGGTTATGGCCACTTCAATATCATTTCCTTTCAAATGGATTACCGGGTAACGGATCTCATCCACGTTGGATTTGCGTTCCAGCAGGTCCAGCAATCCATTCCGGCTGACAAAACTTTTCCCATTGAGAATAATCTTTAACCCGGCATTCAAAAAACAATAATTCCATACCTGGTTTTCCACAAATTCCATACGGAATTTAAAATTCCGGAACATGGAATCATCCGGAATAAATGTTACCAAAGTACCGTTATCTTCCCCTGTTTTTTCCTGGCGGTATTCTTTTATTAAAAAGCCTTTTTCAAATTCAGCGGTTTTTTCTTTCCCTTCCCGAAATGCCGTTACTTTAAAATAGTCGCTCAGGGCATTTACAGCTTTGGTGCCCACACCGTTCAACCCGACTGATTTCTGAAAAACTTTACTGTCAAATTTGGCACCCGTATTTACTTTGCTGACGGCGTCCACTACTTTGCCCAATGGGATACCACGGCCATAATCACGTACGTTCACCTGCTTGCCTTCGATGGTGATCTCGATCGTTTTTCCATAACCCATCGCAAATTCGTCAATACAATTATCAATCACTTCTTTCAGCAATACGTAAATGCCATCATCCGGAGAAGATCCGTCGCCCAGCTTACCGATATACATGCCCGGGCGCAGGCGGATGTGTTCTTTCCAATCGAGGGATTTAATACTCTCTTCGGTATAATCAAAGAGATTGGTTTCTTTTTCTTTTGCCATTTAAAAAGGTACGTTCTGCTATGGGTTTATAAAATGCTTTTCAACCGGTTATTGGTTTGGTTTGAATAGCCGTTTGCTATTCAGGCAAAGATACCAAAACGGAATTTTCCCGCAAGAAACGGAGTTATTAACGAATGTGGAAAATATTTTAGAGGCCCTGCGTAAAGATCATTTTACATTTCAACGGTGATCACTGCGTCTTTGCCACCCAGTTTTTCCAGTATGGATTTTATGGCGGCAACCATCGGATCAGGACCGCATATATAAAATTTCTGATTAAAATTTCTGATCTTTTGCTTCAGGTATTCTTCATCAATAAAATGATGATCACAACCCGGCACTACTTCATTTGTCAATGTGTTGATGAAATTCTTTCCAAGAATATTTTTAAATTCATTGTAAAGGATTATATCCCTGAATGTTTTATTGGAAAAGAGAAGAATATTATTGCCCACCTTGTTATCTTTCTTGAGCTGCCTTAATATCGCAATAAAAGGTGTGACGCCGGCTCCGCCTGCAATAAACACTCCTTCACCCTTATATTGTATTGCACCCCACACATCGTGAATGATCAACTCATCACCTGCATTTAATTTTCTCAATTGATTGGTCACTCCATTTCGTTCGGGGTATGTTTTTATGGTAAACTCCAGGTGATCCCAGTCATTTAACGCAGTAAAAGTAAAAGGCCTTTTTTCATTCTTCCATTCCGGTTTATTGATCGCCACATCCGTGGCCTGGCCCGGAATAAAAGAATAGCCTGCCGGTTTTTCGATCTTAAAACGCCTGACATCATGGGTTACCCACTCTGCAGAAAGGATTTTGACTATATGTTCTTCCATAACTGATAAGTTTACTGTACAAATTTCCTGAAAACCATTCTTTAAACCTTGCTTTGTTGATAAACAGGCAACAGAAAAAACTCTTTCTCCCGTTACTATTTCAATTCATATTGTACTAAAACAGAATTACACGACGAAAGGTTCAAAATTCAACAAACAAGTAGAAATTACCTGCACTCTCCTTTATGAAGTTACACCAAGAGCCTGTTTTTTAAAAAGGCAATCGTATGCGCCCAGGCTTCCTTTGCTGCAAGCGGATGATAACTTGTACGTTCATCACAATTGAATCCATGATCAGCGTAAGAAACCGTCACACTTGTATATTCCTTTCCTGCAGTTTTGAGAGCATTAATTACGGAGGCAACTTTATCTTCAGTAACATGTTTATCTAATCCACCCCAGAAAAATAATTGCGGGCCGTGTAATTGCTTTGCCATACCCGTCAGAAGGTCTATGCCGCCTCCATAATAAGATACAGAAGCCGCTAATGGCAAAATAGAATTGGAGTAATACGCAACTCTACCTCCCATGCAAAAACCAATGCTTCCGACCCTATCTTTCTGAACACCGGGATTATCTTTCAACCAACCAAAACAAGTATTCAGGTCAACTTTTAATCCCTCCAAAGTAATAGCCTGGCGGTGCGGATCTGCAGAGGCAAAATCTGTATATGGAACCTCAATCCTTTTTGCTGTACGGTGATAAAGATCCGGCGCTATTACCACGTAACCTTCGCTGCACAAGCGTTCTGCCACATTCCTGATATGTTGTGTAACACCAAAAGCTTCCTGGAATAATAGCAATGCAGGATTCACATTCCCGTTTTCCGGAATGGATACATAAGCATCCATTGAAGTTCCGTCGGGGCATTTGAGATTGATAAAATCATGATTGATCATAAAAAAAATAATTTGATTAATAATGCCCAAGTACCGGGTGGGGCTTGTACAGTTCTTCCAGCTGATGGAAGTCTTCCGGGGTCAGTTTCACTGATAATGCAGCAACGGCATCTTCAAGATGACCCGGCTTACTGGCTCCAATGATCGGGGCGGTTACCTGCTTTTTGCTCAGTACCCATGCCAAAGCAATTTGTGATTCAGGCAATCCTTTTCTGGCAGCTACTTCAGAAAGACGAGCTACAATTTTAAAGTCGTCATCCGATGTGTACAATTTTTTTCCATACTCATCTGTCCTGGCTCTCAAAGTTTCTTTACGATCTTTCGTTCTTTTCCCGGTTAACAATCCACGTGCCAGCGGTGACCAGGGGATGACTGCAATTTTCTGATCTTCACAAAAGGGAAACATTTCTCTTTCTTCTTCACGGTACAGTAAATTATAATGCGGCTGCATGGACACAAATCTTACCCATCCATGCAGATCGGAAGTAAATAATGCTTTTGCAAATTGCCAGCTATACATGGATGAAGCGCCAATATAAAGCGCCTTGCCGGATTTTACCACATCATGCAACGCTTCTAAAGTTTCCTCCGGCGGTGTTTCATAATCCCAGCGGTGGATCTGATAGAGATCCACATAGTCCGTCTTCAGCCTTTTTAAACTTGCATCTATGGATTGCATGATATGTTTCCGGGAAAGCCCGGCATTATTCGGATCATCACTCATCCTGTTGAATACTTTCGTCGCAATTACTATCTCTTCTCTTCTTGCAAATTCCTTCAATGCACTTCCCAGGACTTCTTCACTGGCGCCATAAGAATAAATATCTGCGGTATCAAAAAAATTAATTCCAAGTTCCAAAGCCTTTTTTATAAAGGGGCGGCTCTGAGCTTCATCCAAAGCCCATGGCCAGCGATCATTGGGTTTGCCATAAGTCATTGCACCCAGGCATATTCTTGAAACGATCATCCCTGTATTGCCCAACCGCATATATTCCATACCAAATATTTTATATCAGAAATTATACATACGAAAGAAGAATACCTTATCCGATAAAGGTATTACTTGTTTCAGATATCGAACAGGCATGACTGATGAATGAAAAAAAATCTTCCTTAACATTACAGTAAGCCGGTGCCTTTATTAATGAATATTTATTCATTTATATTTGCTTCGTGAAATTTAAAGACGAAACGAAAACCGCCCAGATATTTTCGGCAACATTGAAGCTGGTACAGCAAAAAGGACTGTCAGGCATCACGATGAGTGAAATTGCAAAGGCTGCAAGGATCGCTACCGGCACTTTGTATATTTATTTTAAAAACAAGCCTGACCTGATCAACGCACTTTTTACTTATTGCAGGAAAAATGCCACCAACATTTATTTTGATAACTATGAAGAATCCGCTCCTTTCAAAACCGGGTTTAAAATAATATGGTCCAACCTGGTGAAATTCAGAATGGATCATTTTGACCAGGCCGTTTTCTTGGATCAGTGTTACCACTCACCCTTTATTACTGAAAACACTAAAGAGATCACCCGGAAAATGATCCAGCCTTTGTATAAACTGGTAGAACGGGGAAAGGAGGAAAAGTTTTTAAAAGATATTGACAATATGTTGTTGCTGACATTTATGTCGGGAAGCATAAACGAGTTTATAAAATACAGTAATTATAGCGGGAAGAAGATCTTGTCTTCAGATACCGGGCTTTTATTCCAGCTCTGCTGGGATGCATTGAAAGCCTAGATTCAGGATCAGGAAAAATATATGGCAAAACTTACAGGCGATAAAATCATAGTTATTTTCACTGTAGTTTCGGCAGCTCTGCTACAACTGATCGATACATCCATAGTCAACATTTCACTGACTCAAATGATGGGGAATCTGGGAGCAACCTTCGATGAGATCGGGTGGATCATTACCGGCTATGCCATTTCGAATGTCATTATGATCACTCTTTCCGGATGGATGAGTGCCCGTTTTGGGAGAAAATATTATTTCGCCGGATCCATTATCCTATTCACCATCGGCTCGGTCCTGTGCGGAATGTCCGCAAGTGTGACTGAACTGATCATTTTCCGTATTGTTCAGGGCATCGGCGGAGGAGGATTGATTTCAACTGCCCAGGCAATTCTGATCGAAACATTCCCAAAAGAAGAATTGGGACTGGCCAATGCGATCTATGGTGTTGGTGTTATTGTAGGTCCAGCTATCGGGCCAACACTTGGAGGTTTCATCACAGATAATTATTCCTGGCACTGGATATTTTTTATCAACATCCCTTTCGGAATACTGGCAACCATTTTAACACTGGCTTATGTAAAAGAACCATTTGTAAAAGCTGTAGCTGCAAAAATGGATTGGCTGGCTCTTGTTTTACTGATAGCAGCAATCGGTTCTTTACAGGTTGTTTTGGAAAAAGGCCAAAGTGAAGACTGGTTTGAAACAGGGTATATCACCGTGCTCGCAGTAGTAGCCGTAGTCACAGGTATTTTGTTTGTACTGCGGGAACTTTTACGAAAAGATCCGATAATTAATCTCAGATTATTCAATAACCGCCCTTTCACCACCGGAACCTTATTCAATTTTGTCCTGGGATTCGGGTTGTACGGAACCACGCTGATCATACCAATTTATTGCCAGACGCTGCTTGGTTTTGATGCCATGCAAACAGGATTGATCCTGTTGCCCGGGAGTCTTGCTACTGCTTTTATGATGCCCATCGTCGGAAACCTGTTGAGAAAAAAATTAATTCACCCCGCAGCTTATGCAGGTATTGGAATGTTATTATTTTTTGTATTTAGTTTTCAACTGGGCCATTTAAATACACAAGCGGGACAACACGATTTCTTCTGGCCTTTGATCACCCGGGGGCTTGCCATGGGTTTTATCTTCATTCCCCTTACCACTATTTCATTAGCTGATCTTGAAGGTGCAGAAATTCCACAAGGCACTGCGCTCAGCAATATGGTACGCCAGTTAGGCGGTTCTCTCGGGATCGCTATGATCACAACATACATTGCAAGAGATACTGCAAAGCATTATGCTAACCTGGTGGTAAATATTACGGCAACAAACCCGGAAGCCCAACAGCGTATTACTCAACTTACACACGGTTTTATGAGCAAGGGTTTCGATCAGCAATCCGCCGCTTCCAGGGCTTATGATCTGATTTCAAAGATCATTATGGGCCAGGCTACCTTTTTAACTTACAAAGACATGTTTATTTATCTCGGAATTTTCTTTTTGTTACTGATCCCCTTTTTGATTTTGTTTAAAACAAAAAAGAAAACCGTCCGCCAGGAAGAGGTCGAATGGTCAATGGAATAAAATAAATTTTATGAGCCATATATTAATTGCACTTGATTTGAGCGATTTCTCCCCCGGGGTAGAAAAGGTCGGTTACGACCTGGCAAAAAAGATCGGGGCCACTGTTACACTTGTCACCATTATCAACAAGCACATTAATTACGTGCCTCCAGACACGGGTGAGATTTTCGAAAACCAGTGGGAAGCAAGAAAAAGTATTGCGGAAAAGGCTTTAATGACCGCAAAAAGAAATCACCCGGACATTACAACCGATATCATAACTTTTACCGGCGATCCCAAAGAAGATATTGTACGTCTCTCTATAGAAAAACAATCTACTTTTATTGTAATGGGGACTCATGGCAGAACGGGCATTTCCCGAATGGTGATGGGAAGTACAGCAGAAAATACTTTAAGGAATTCAGTGATCCCTGTCATCGTTGTGCCGATGAACAAAATAAAATTTAAAAAAGAATAAGAAATCATTATGTCATTATTTTCGTTTACAAAATCAGCATGATAAAAAAAACTCTGAGCAAATCAGAGCCTGGTGACCCCGCAGGGACTCGAATGCCGGAGCTCCGGCCGGCACCGAGAACCCCGATTTCTATCGGGGCGTCCCGGCCCTCTTTCAACTATATGTGGCAATAAATCTTTCCAACTTTTCTCTGTTCAGATTCTTAATTTTCTTTTCAAGTATCATCGCTT